>OLGZ01001488.1_pt1 | contig 13276 bp, 7 predicted proteins | sample 1605981 | NCBI WGS metagenome assembly OLGZ01 (sample SAMN03283291) | human gut metagenome | biome: human-associated habitat; material: feces | host: Homo sapiens | place: Peru | collected 2012 | reverse complement strand
GGCGGAATCCCCGCTATCGGGCCGAATTATGAGACCGGTATTAACCCCCCGCCGAAAGCCGAATCTACCGATTGGGGGCTGCGCTATGACCCCGCTATTACCACTAAGGACGAAAACCACTATCCCCGCACCGATTGGGAAAAGGAATCGCCAAAGGAGCCTTCGTCCGGCGAGTGGGTGCCGGTGATGAGCCGCGACCTGGTGGAAAACTATTATATCCCGGGTGTGGACTTTGCCAAAAACGTAATTCAATATTATTTGGAAATGTTTTTGTATGTAGGCTCTACTTATGATTCCCAGACGTATGTGTATAAGCAAAACAGCAAAAATGCCGTTATGTACCGCTCCGTATATTATTTAAACGTAAGTAACTGCAAACGCTCCGACTGCGCCCGCCAGAGTGCCGCCAAATTGCGCAACTATTTGCCGCTTAACTCACAGCCCTTTTACTTAAATAACGTGCGCTTTTTCTTATCCGACTCCTCCCGCTCCGGCGCGCACTATGGGGCATATAACTTGGATTTTAATATGGAGGAAAACGTCAAGAGCAAAATGTTCCAGTTTGCGTATTTGGACCCGGGGTCCCGCACCCGCTTGCGCCAGTTTGGGCGCGGTATTGTGCTGAAACAAAACTATACATTGCCTAAAAACCATTTTAATATTAATTTGGAACAAAAATATAAACCGTATGTGCGTACCACCGTTAAATTACAATGCCCGCGCGCCAATAATAACTGCGTGTGGCCAAACCCATTGCCTAAGTATAATGTAACGCTGGCGCCCTGATATTTATGATGATGAAGAACTTTTCTCTCTTTCGCTCCCGTCGCGGGCAGGCCACTACCGAAGTGGTACTGCTGTTTCCTATTTTTGTTATTTTTATTTTGTTTATTATCAAAATCTTCGGTTTGCTGATTTTGAGCCAAAAAATGGAAATCGCAGGTTATTATGCCGGGCGGCGTTTTCAGTTGCAGTCGCACGTAACGGACTATTATGCAAACACTTGGGATAAACGGTTTTTAAAGAAAGATATTCAAAAAAAGATAGAAAACTACTTGGGTTTTAATAATCCGGGTATGAAGAAATTTTTAAGTTTAAATGAATTAAAACTGGATATTAACACCTCCGGCACTTGGACGAAGGTAGTAATTACGGCCCGCACGCGCCCGCCGCGGATTCGCTTTTTGTGCAAGTACAACCGCGACCAGATTTGCCAACAGGATGCCAAATGCGTAAAAGGCTATAACTATTTGTGCGAAACCGGGGGCGAGGTCGTCAGCACCAAATATGTAGGCGCGAACGAGCGTCCTTCGCCGTACCAGCGCCCGGAAGGACGGTAACATCATAGAAAATACCCTTGACAAGAGGGTGTTTTCTGCCTATACTAAAAGTAGGTAAATATAACTCTGTGTTTGAGCGCACCCCCGGGTGCGGGTCAACAAGAGTAGTTTTTATTATTATGTTAAGGGGTTTTGTATGTTTAAGTTAAAACCGGGAAATGTATTCCAAAAGATAAATAAAATGGACCGCAAACAGGCCTATACTTTGGGGGCGATTGTGGTGGTGGTGTTTGTGGCATTAATTACAATGGCTTCCTTTTTGGGCAAGGCGGACGATTCTTCTTTTGACGGGTTTAATTCCCGCGGGTACGATTTGGCCCAAATGCCCTTTGTAAACGACGAGGCCGAGGAATATTTATTAGCATCCAAATATCCCGATATGCAGGGTAATAATTCTACTATGCTTTACAGTTCGTCCGAAAAAGAGGAGCGCCAGGCGGAAGATGCCGCACAGGCCGAGGAAGAGGCCGCCGGCGATACCTCGTCCGATACGGCTTCTGCGGATTCGTCTTATTCCGGTTATTCCGGGCGCGGTTATTCGGGCCGCGGCAGGGCCAGAACGCCTACGCAAATCGGCCAGTTGGGTTCAGCCAGTATGCGTGGGTCGGGCGGCAGCGGCATTAGTGCCACTTGGGGCGCGCCCAAAGGGGATTTTTCTCCTTATAAAAGTCAGGATAAAGGCACCGAAACCCCCTTGCAGTTAAAAAATACGGACGCCAAAAAGGCTTTATCCCAGTTTGCGCGCGGGAGTGCCGCGGCGGCGGGGTTAAAGGACGGCAAAAGCATAAACGCCAAACGCGCGTTAATGGGTGCCGGAATTAAAGGCAGTGAAGCGTTTTCCGAAACGGGCGCGGTAGATTTGAGCAAAACGGGCGGGCTTAATTTGGATACTAATGCCCCCGTATCGTCGGCCGATTTGAGTAATTTGGATAAAAAGATTGACGATGCCAATCAAAAAGGCAAGGACGAAAAAAAGAAAGAAGAAGATCGTTTTGGTAACTCCTTTCTGGACGATTTGTTGAAAAATGTTCTTACACAAGTAGTAGATTTTGGTATGCAACAGTTAAGCCAGGGCGTTGATACTTGGATGGCTAATCTGTCAGCCAACAAGGCGGGTAACAATTATGCGGCTGAACTGGGCAAAGAACTTTTAAACAAAAACGTTAACGAATTAACCGATGAGGAAAAGGCCTTGGTTTCCTCTGTTTTGGGAAAGTCAGATTTAGGGAAAGGCACTGTGCGCGATGCGTGGAAGAATAACGGACAAAAACAGCCGCGGAAAGACCCACCCACGATGCCCACGAAACCGAGCAAACAAGATTATATGACCTCGTCTTCGGACAACGGTTCGGAACAGGTGTTGGATAAAACGCGTTGGAACGCGGCCAGAGAGCAATATCAGAAAGATAAACAAGAATATGACAGTTACCAGGATACTCGGAAAGATGAGGCCGTTGCCTTTGGTAAAATGATGAAGCCTACTTTGGCCCAAGGCTCTGATAGAATGTCCCGCCAATATCAAAGCACGCGTGTGTCGGCGTACAATTCCCGCGCTAAACACAGCAAGCAGGAAGTGGTGGAAGTAACGCCAATGCAAAAATCGTCTGACGGGGGACTTGACACGTCGCGATAGACGGACGAGATAAAGAAAAGACAAGAGGATATGAAACGCAGAGCAGAAGAGTATCGCAAACAGCAGCAACATGAAGAACTTATGAAGGTAATGCAAAATCCGCCGTTGCAACGTGCATAAAAAATTTAGTTTTTAAGTTAGGAGGAATTTATGAACATCTTTAAATGGCTGACAGGCCGGACCGGGAAAATGGCTCTTTCCGCCGCGCAAGCGGTGGGGCTTTCTGCCGTGGTGGGGGTGGCCGGTATTGCCGCTTGGCAATATTTAGATTCACCCGCCGACAACACGGCCTTCAATCCCGCCGCCCAGTACGACCCGGGCGAGGTGGTTTATGTCGCCGGGGCTTCCGGCGGCGCTTACGGTGCCAATGGCGAGGTGGAATCTTCTTTTCGTGCCAAACCTTCCAAGGCGATTGAAATGACCGAAAAAATGACCTTGGCGCAGAAGCAGGCGCAGGCTATGGAGGATGACGTAATTCCCTCTGTTTCCGTGTCTCCCACGCCGTCCGCCTATCAAATGGGTGCAACCGAAGGTTTGGGGATGAACGCAAACGACGGCAAAGGCGAAGGCCTGGACGGAAATCCATTAGCGGCTATACAGGGCACAATGAGCGGTATGAAAGATGTTATCAGCCGTGCGCAGGCACAGGCGCAAGCCCAAGCGGGGGCGCAAAATCCGGAAGAAAAACCGGGTAAAGCCACCTTGGCAAGTGCCAAACGTACGAGTGCGGGTTCTGCCGGGGCAGGGCACGGTCAGGCATTTAATTCCTCTTTTGTAATTCAAAACAGCGGTAAAAATACGGGTTCCCGCGCTGTGGCCGGGGCAGGTTCGCCCGAAGAAGTGGGCAACATTTTTGCTTCCGCGCAGGCGCAGGCCAACCGCACCGTAGAGGGGATGCAAATGCGTTCCCGCTCCAACTTTGGTCCGGGCAACAACTCCTTGGGCGCGGATAAAGATTTGTCCGTAGGCGATGCACGCTCGTCCAAAGAGGGCAAAGATTTAGTCTTTATTCAAAAGCGTTCTGCTGATGCGGCCCGTAACCGCAACCGCTCCGCCAACGAAGGCTCCCGCGCGTTCTTGGCAAGCACCAAGGTTTCGGGCGGTATGCGCATTGTGGGCGACACCGTGGCTATCGGCCAAGGGCAAGGCTCTAAGGATTTTGATAATGTAAATGAGGCGAATTTGCGCGGCATTGGCAAGTGGACTGATGCTAGTGTGGACGAAGCCACCCAGCGTATGCTTGACCGCCAAAACCTGCAAAAATGGCTCTGGCGTGCGATTGCCACTTGCTTGGCCGCAATGATTGCGATTCCGCTCCTCAGGAAAATTCCCATTTGGGGAACGGTTTTGGCAGTTGTTGCGATGATTGCCGCTTTGGCGGTTGCGGCTGCGGCGATTGTTAAGGGCGGCCAGTTTGCCCATAAATGGGGCGGCTCGGGCATGTCCACGGCTGTTATAATAGTAGGCGGTTTAATGGCCGCAGGTGTGGTTGTTTCGTTTATTTTGCACGATGCTTTTGCTAAATTTTACAAACTCATTGGACAAAAATTGGGTTTGTCCGGTGCTTCCTCATCCGCCGGTGGCGCCGGGGGAGCCGGCGGTGCCGGCGGCGCAGGCGGAACTGGTGGTATGATGGCTGGTTCTCCGGCATATCAAGCAGGGGTGCCCGGTGCTCCGCCACCTTTTGCAGCACCTTAATTTATGGATTTTGACTTATGCAAATTGGAAATTTGATTATTGAGCCGTGGAATAAACACAATGCTATTTGGCGCGTGGTCGCGCTTTTGCTGGTAGCGTTGTGGGCGGTGTGGGGCGCCGTAATTTATTACGAAAGCGCCCAACTGACCGCCAAGGTGCGCGCGCAAAAAGAAGAGCAACAGCGCGAGGAGGAACGCTTGGAAAGAGCGGCCTCTTACCGCCGCGCCGCTCTGCAACGGCAAGCGCAGCCGTCCGGCGTGCAAAACGCTGTGGACGCGTTTAAACGGTAAGGAGAAAAGTATGAACGTGTTTAAATTTTTAAGAAGCGTCTCCGGCAAGGTGCAACTGACGGTGCTTAATACCTCCGTTACCGCGCTTGCTGTGGGTGGTATTGCTTCAGCCACCTTGTTTGGCGTTGGGGCCGAGCAGGGCAAGCAGGAGTTAGCCGTCCGTTCTTTGTCCTCTGTGGCGGGAACAGCCTCCTCTTATGAGGGGTTGCAGGAAAGAAACGGACAACTGACCTCTATTAACATTGTAGATTCCAGCAATAAACTGGCTAATCCGGATGATGTCGCCCGCTTGGGCGATAACGGCTCGGCTAGCCGCTTTGGACTGGATAAAGTAGATAATGTGGCGGGTTCCTTAGGTCAAGCCGTTCAACTTTCCGGCTCTGACGGTTTAGGGATGAACGCCAACGTGGCTACGGAAGTGAATAATTCTACCACCGGCGAAGCACGCCGCTATTCTGCGGGCGGGGCTGTAAACAATGCGGCCCGCCGCGCGGCGGCCAATAACGGGGGGCGTCCGGTTAATACCTTAACGCGCGCCTCTATGGGCTCTGTTTCCGGCGGAAATGTGTTTAACCAAGCCTCCGGCGCCTTGGGTGGCGGGCGCTCCGGCTCAAACGGTTCGGCGGGCGGAAGCGATTATCAATTTTCGGGTGCAATGCCTAGCGGGTCTAACTTGGTGTCCGCTATGGACACAGGTTCCGGCGCCAGATTACAGACGACGGGTTTTGTTCCCGGCGGCAGACAGACAACTATTGCCAGCGGTAAATTTTCCCGTGGCGGAAATGACTTGCAGGCTATTGCCAAACGCTCTGCGGATGTAGCCGGCAACAGCCACCGTGGCGCAAACGAAGGTTCTACGGCCTTTTTGGCGGGTTCCAACAACTCGGGCGGCATGCGCGTGGAAGGTGGTGTGGAAGTCGGCACGACGGGTTCGGCTGATTTTAAAACGCCGACGAAACAACGCTTGAAAGCCGTCGGCAATGCCGCTAAAAAAACCGAAGACGAAGCCAAAGCGCGTCAAAAAGCCCGCAATACAATGACCATTTTGCTCTTGGCTGCAATAGCTACCACGATAGCATCTGTTTTAGCGGGATATAGTTTAATTCGTGCAGGAAGAAATGCTTCGCCTATAGGCATATGGTCCATTATTGCTGGTATGGCGATTATTGCTGCGGCGGTTGGAACCAGTATTGCAACCATCGTAAAGGCCGGGCAGTATGCCTCGCGCTTTGGGGGCGGTTCTCTGCCCTTGGCCGCGGGTATTATCGGCGGTTTGTGTATTGCTGTACTGGGTTTTACCATAGCGGCGGCTTTTTCCAGCCAGAAAAGTCCACTTACTGCCTTTATGAAGAAACTAACACCTTCTTTGAAAAAATTTGCTATTGGTACAACGAAAAGTGCAGTTATAGGTACAGCCACCAATGCAGTGGTTCGTGGTATTACAAGTGATAAATAAAGTTATTTTGGCGGGGGCGTAAACAGTCCCCGCCTTTTTGCGTGAAATTATGGCAGAACCGAATAAACCGACCGAACAGGAAGAAGATATAAAAACCTTGCCGCTGTTATGGCAAGAGGTTAAAAATCTTGCGCGCTCCAAAAATGTGCGCATTGTGGCGGCGGTTTTTTTGGTTTTACTGTTGTTAGGCTCTGTGGTCCCTGTGGGGAAAATTCCGTTTCTGCGCAATTTGGCGTGGGCTATGGGATATTCGTCTGAGGAAACGGAAAATATATCCTTTTTAAAGGCTCTTTTAACTTGGAACGAACATAATAAAATTATGAACGGCGAACGCCAAGACCCCGACGGCTCCAATGTGTTTGCGGGTGATTCCGGTTCCTTAAAAGAGCAACTGGAAAAGGCCAAGGCTTCCCAACTGTTCAATTTACGCGCATTAAACGCATCCTTGGCCCGACAGGGCCGCGCGCTGGACGCCCTTGCCACCGCATACAGCCAAGTGGATACGGGCGACGGTATCAAGCGCCCGGGAGTGGCCGTGCCCACGGACGCTGTGGCCAAAACGCAGGCCAACTCCACCCAACAGGCCGAGGTGTATTTCGGCACGGATTCCTCCGCGCTTGCCCGTAATCCTAAGGATGGTTTTGATTCCACCCAAACGCTTAAAAAAATTGCCAACGCCAATATTGCAGGCGGTAGCGGTACGGATTGGTTTATGCACGCGGTGGATAAGGCCAGGAGTATGGACTCGGGCCTTACTGCACTGACCCAAACGCTAAAAAAGGGCGGCGGGCTGACCCCGCTGAATATCAATGCCGATTTTAATACGAACAAAGCCCGCAGAGACTTATATTATGTATGGTTGACGAGTATGGCGGCCAAAAGAGCCAAGAATCCCGGCCTTAGCAAAATGTTGGCGGGGGCGGGTTTTAGCGGGGCGGAAATGCCCAAGCGCGTGTTTGATTCCTCGGGTATGGCCGGAGGAATGGGTATTGACCCCAACAGTATGGTGGCGGAAATGGACAGTATCAAAATGGCCCTGCACCAGGAAGAAATGTGTAACGACACTTTAAAGGATACGGGTGGGAGTATTGACGCGCAAATTTCCAGTTCGTACGAAGCCATTAAAAGTTTGCCTGGTTCCTTTCCGGCCAGTTGCGACGACGTAAACGGAAATTTTACCAATAATTTGGCAGGCATCCGCAATAGTTGCAAGGCGGTTGAAAAAGCCTATTCCAATTTAAACAGTACCTGCGGCGTGAAAATGAAGAACGCCCAAACCGAAAAATGCACCACCCTGCGCTTGGAAGATAAGTACGATACTTATTCCAATTATTGCGAGCAGGAAAAGGAACGCTGCCAAACTTTGGCTACGCTGGAAGAGCAGGAGTCCTGTATGGCAGCGCGTAAAAAATCGGCTGATTACGAGGGTGTCCGCCCGTCGGATATTGAAGCCACGGTTAATGACACCTTTGCGCGCGGGGCGGACTTCTTTCCGGAGCCGGAGTGGGGTTCGTCTATCGGGGAAGATTTAAAAAATACGAAATTAACCCCTTGAAAAAAGGCGATTTAATTGTATAATAGAAGTAAGGGAGTACGCATAAAGAAAGTTGTTACGGGATGGGTATCCAGTTCCGAACAACGAATTTCTTTATTTATGTATCGGGATAAAAAAATCCCTTGGCTCTGTAAAAAAGGGCCTGACCCAGCAGTTTTATTTTAATAGGAGGCACTTATGCCAGAGGAAAAAGATAAAAAGAAGTCTTTATTCCCCTTTTTAGGCGCGTCTGATGCCAAAAAGGATAATAAAGACAGTTTTACCTTTAGCGATAAGATTAAGAACAGCAAGCCTATGGGTTCTAAATCTTTTGCTAATCGTGTTTCCTCCAAAATCGGGAGCGACGGCAAACCCAGACAAACTCTCTTTGAGAGAACCAGACGGGACGCGCCGTTCTTCATCGCCGCTTTGGTGGCGCTCTTGTTACTGCCGTTCTTGTATAAGTACAGCGGACAAGTGAGCGAAGAACCTATGGTTACTCCCGGGAGTGAGGAATCCGTGTTTGACCCCGAACGGTACGGCTTTGATACCGCCACGGGCAACCCGGACGGTCAAATCGCCCAGTTTGCGGGGCGCGATTCGCTTAGTTTGATTAAAATGGGCGATGATACTTCCGCTACGGACGAAGTAACCAATGATTATATTCCTTCCCATGACGGGTACGACGCTTCGCAAGAATCCTCTACCAGTACGGAAGTGGAAGAGAATAATACTAACATTTATAAACGTGCCGCGGCTCCTGCCACGCGTGCGGCTTTCCGCCGTGCGGCTACCAAAATCAATCCGCTTTCTTCCGCTGGCTTAACCTCCCGCGGCGGTAGCAGATTGGGTGTAGGTATGTGGGGCGGCGGTATGAAAACGGCTGCCCGCAAAGTGGGTGCCTCCGGTCCGCGCAACAGCCCTAAACCGGTTTCCTTGCAGCCCTTGCAGGCGGCGGGCAAACCGTCCAGAACCTCTTTTGGTAATGGGTCTGCGGCCGAAGCCAGACGCTCTAAGGACGCTATGTCCAAAGCCAATGCTATGCAGGCGTTAATGGACGCGCAGATGAAGCCTGTCCAACCCGGCAAAATCGGCGGTTTGGGCGGCGGCAGTTTCGGCCCCGGCGGCGGTAAAGGCAATTTGGACCGCAAATTCACCTATAACGGCAAAGAACCCTGGTGGTGGGATATGATGAAAACCCGCTCCCAGAAAGAATGGGAAGCCAAATTCAACCGCAAATGGGACTGGATTAAGTGGAAAGATAAAATGTTGCAGGGCTTCCTCAACGGTATTTTCTCCTGCTTGGCAACGGGTACCGACGATTGGTCTATGGGTAAAATGTTCGGTGCAGAAGCCGATGCGGGGAAAGAGCCTACTTGCTGTGGCGTAAAACAGGCCAATTGGGAAGGCTTTGCTGGCGTTGGTGTTCCCTTTGATCCAAAGACCTGTAAAGGTTTTAAAAAGAAACCTGAGTACAAAGACGCTTGTGCCTCCGGTTGGGACGACGGTAACAAGAATAAAGTTACGATGGGCCCGATTGCCCAGCGTGTGGACTGCCTGAGCAATGGCTTTGGGGCTTCGTTTAGTAAAATGTGGAGCAAACTCTTTGGTAAAAACAAAGGTACGTTTGCCGAAATCGGCGACTGCAACACCTTTGCCAAAGACGGCCTCTATACGGCTGATTTTGCCAGCACCAAAGATGCCGGCAAATGGACCGTGTTCCACTATGTAGTAGGTATTCCTACTAATAGGCTGTCTGCTTACTATCAAATGACACCTACCAAACAAGCGCAAGAATTGGTGGTGGGTTACATTGATAGAGGTACTACATTTAACAGCAATATCCCGGCAATGACGAAACGCAAAGACTTTGTGCCGTTGTTCGTGGAAAGCGTTGCTATTAAAAATAAAAAGATTAGAAAAAATACCCCCGCGCCTACCAAGGCTTCCTCGGGTACGGCTACGGCTGATGCTGGTAGCAAAAATACCCCCGCGCCTACACAGGCTTCCTCGGGCACGGCTACGGCTGATGCCGCTTCCGGCACCGAAGTAGCCCCCGAAGAGGTAGAGGCGTTGGGTAAGCAACCGATGATGAAATATACCGCTTTCTTGGGTGTATTGCGTAAAGGCGGTATTATGAAAGATGCGGACGAAACCGATGCCAAAGATTCTTTGTCTGTTTCCACCAAAGGTGCCAAACAGGGCAAAGGTTTTGTAACGGGTGCGCGCTGTCCGTATCCGTTGGTGCGCATCACTTGTGAAAACCACGCCACGGTTTCTAACCAGGGTGCTAAGATTAACGGTATGCCGTATGCTCACCTGACGTTTACCAATGGTATGACGGGTGAAGCGGCTTACAACGCTATGAAATCCCGCTTCCTGATTTCGTATATGATTCAGGGCGAAGATAACGATGTGGCGTCCGCGATTACCACCTCTACGAATATTGCGCACGGCCAGTATTATGATATTCCGCATATGGAGATCCAAGAGTACAAAGGTTCGTGGAGCAAGCAACTGACGGGCCCCGGTTTTGTAACCAACCAGTTGGGTGAGAAACGCGATGACCTGAATTTGGCCACGGGTTACCAAGTAATTGCGAACTCTGCCAATATCAACAAGTTGCGCGGTTCGGATAGAACAAACCCGTCCAACCGTACGATTATCACTTGGGAAATCCGCCAGTGCGACAGCCTGTCCGTGGACGGCGAAAGCATTAATAAAGGCGGTTGCCAAAACGGTGTAATCAAAGAACGCGACGAGAAAGGCAAAGTTACGGCTATTTTGGGCCAAGACCGCCCGGGCCGTGTAGTCAGCACCGCTACCTGCGTGTATGACGACGGCGGTAACAACTACATTGGCTTCCCGGTGGATTTGGACGGTGATAAAGATCAGGACCCTGTGCAGACGCAGACGGATCCGAAACCTAGCGGGAACGATCCGCAAGAAAAAATCTTGCAGTTTGCGGATAATATGAACGGAACCAGAGGTATTCCTGCTAAATACCAAGAACGCACGGGCTTGCTTCAAATTCCGACGCTTTCCGTAAACGGTAAAGGTGGCGCCAAGCCGTTCAATGAAACGCTTAATAGCAAGGAGTGTTTGGCTGTTGGTGTAGCCCGCGGTGGTGGTGCTGCCCCCTTGTTACAGCAGGATGTGGCGGCTGCTTATATTAACAGTGTAATTGCCAGCACCAATGCTTCTGCGGCTTTTACGGCGGCAAAGACGAAATTCGCACACTCGGGCAGAGTAAGTGTGCCGCAGTTGGTGGACGCTATGACGGTAGCCTATGCACAAGATAAAAATGCAAAGGTTCCGCTGGAAGTTGTTTGTTCTTTGGGTAAAACCATTGGGTATAACTCCTATGACCCGCAAATGCTGAAATTGCGCGCTCCGTGGAGAAATACGTTCGGTGCGTTTGCTGCTTACACGAGTGCGGACTCCTCGTATTTCCCGGCTCCGCTTACGTTGCAGAACTCCAAGAACCATGACTTAGCCAACATGTCTGATGCGCAAATTAAAAAATTGATTATTGCCGATAAACGTTTCTTGGGTTGCGGTGCTGTAAAGCAGGGCGATGGTCATACCGTCGTTAAGGCTATGGCCAGCGTAAGGCCGTACCATTATGGCCGCTACAACTGGAACGAAATGAGAACGGGCGATAAAGCAGATGTTCCGTTTATTGGTCAAACGGGTCGAGATGGATATCTGTCTGCTTTGGAGCGTGGTGGTTGGGTAACTAATGCTAATGACCCCAAAGCCTATCCTCTGTACGCCATTGCGGAAGCAGTTGGTTTCCAACGCAAGGAATCCGTAACCAAGCAAGAATTGCAACGTAGTTCTAATAAGACGATTGACTCCTTGAATCGCAAAGATTATTTAAGGGCTTATATGCACTTGTTTAACGAAAACCCGAATGACCCGTGCGGTTTGGGAGATGGGGAAATGAACGTAGAAGATGCGTTGCGTTATATTGGTGCCCTCTGCATTAATGGTAAAAATGCAAAGCCAAGCAACAGCAACAATAATAAATGTGGTTCATATTATGGCGTGGCTGGTGAATCTACTACTAGCACCTATGATTCAAATGAAACAATTGATGTGGACAGCCTGATGTAGAATAAGCAGTTGTTTGAAAGTTGTATTACCCCGGGGGGATAAAACCTCCCGGGGTTTTTTTCTTTGTCCTTTTTTTCGTTATCTTGGAAAGTCAACCGGCGCGGAGTGGTCCTGGATATGTTGTTGCTGTTGCCGATTGCCGTTGTCCCCGAGCGTTTCGGTCGGGGATCCGTTGTTGCGAAAGAGAGGAACAAAGGCCACAACAGATTCCCGACTACGGCCCTCGGGAATGACAAATAAATTTTTGGGGTCTGTCGTTACCGGTTGCCGTCATCCTGGAAAGTCGTAGTCCAGGATCTGTTGTTATTAAAAAAAGAGGAAAACAACGGATTCTGGACAGAAACCTTCCAGAATGACTTTGTTAAATAACGACACGACAAACAGCCCAAGCAGTAGATCCTGAAACCCTGCGGGCCGCCAGTTCCGGATGACCCCAATTTTTATAACGGCCTTTTTGTTGTTTTTTTGCCGTCATCCCCGAGTGTTTCTGTCAGGGATCCGTCGTTACGAAAGAGAGGGGCAAAGGACACAACAGATTCCCGACTACGGCCCTCGGGAATGACAAGGGAAAAAGGGCTTCTTATTAAATAAGGGGTCATCCTGAATTTATTTCAGGATCTACTGCTTGTGTAGTTAGTTGTTGCAGTTGTTTTTAACAACCCATAAGGTAGATTCTGAAACAAGTTCAGAATGACCCCCAATTTTTATGACGACTTTGTTGTATTTATTGTTGTCCTTTCGTTTGCTTGCGACAATGCAAAAAGTGTGTCGCCTAACTAACCGCCGCCTGGCGCATAGAGTAGCCGCCCGCAGGGCAACTAACCCATTTCCGCACGTTTAAAATGTACTTGATTCGGGTAGAATATGAGTAGATACCCGGTCTGTTTGTTTATGGGAGGACAAAATGACAAACGCGCTAAAAACGAAAACAATGTGGAAAAAAGCCCCTGTCGGGCCTTGTTTGGTTATCCGCCGTCTGATTGACCGCCGTAATGCCGGGGCTATGCAACCGTTTTGTTGGTTTGCCGTTTGCTATTGCAGTCCAGATTTTGAGCGGGCCGATATCTTGCCGCCCTCAGCGGTAGCGGGTATGGACCGTTTAAACTATTTGGTAACCGGGCCAAGCGAAGAAGCCGAACTGCTAGACGAATTAGCCAGCCAAGGGGGTGTTTCCCGCTGGATAAATACCATAGGCGGGCTTACACG
>OLGZ01001479.1_pt1 | contig 13361 bp, 7 predicted proteins | sample 1605981 | NCBI WGS metagenome assembly OLGZ01 (sample SAMN03283291) | human gut metagenome | biome: human-associated habitat; material: feces | host: Homo sapiens | place: Peru | collected 2012 | reverse complement strand
TGGCCTCTCCGTCGTCCATCCGGCACATGGTCAGAGTGTAGCCGCTGGGAAGGGTGGCCTGAAAGGGATCCGGGTCGCTTGCCTTCTCTTTCGCCGAACCGCAGCCTGCAAGCAGCAGGGTCAGCAAGAGGAGCATCCAGGAAAGAAGGCGCTTATTCTTAGCTTTTATGTCATTTCTAATTACCATATTTTCAAATCCTTTCATGTATTTGGTAACGATCATACCTATGTTTCATAGGATACACGAAAGGGGCACAAAATGCAAGAGCAATTCAAGGCGCAGGTTTCACAAAATTGGGGGCGGAATTTGTTGCAAATTGATACAATGGGCGATTTTGATAGAACATGTCATTGCGAGCCAATGACCGATGTCACTGGTTCGCAATGACAGCTTTTAACGAAAAAAGGACGCACGGGTGTGCGTCCTTTCTGCATAATCAATGGGCGAACTGGCTCTCATAGAGCTTGGCGTAGAAGCCCTGCTTTTGCAGGAGCTCTTCATGTCTGCCCTGCTCGATGATATGTCCGTCCTTCATGACCAGAATCCGGTCGGCTCCCTGGATGGTAGAAAGCCGGTGCGCCACGATGAAGGAGGTTCTGCCCTGCATCATGGTATCGAAGGCCTTCTGAATCTTCACCTCGGTACGGGTGTCGATGGAGGAGGTGGCCTCATCCAGGAAAAGCATGGGCGGCAGGCACAGCATCACCCGGGCAATGCACAGCAGCTGTTTCTGACCCTGGGACAGATTGCCGCCGTTTTCGGAAATCTCCGTGTCGTAGCCCTGGGGCAGGCGGCGGATGAAGCTGTGGGCGTGAGCCTGCTTGGCGGCCTCCACGATTTCCTCCTCCGTGGCCTCCGGACGACCCATGGCAATATTCTCCCGGATGGTGCCGGCCTTCAGCCAGGTATCCTGAAGCACCATGCCCACACAGTGGCGCAGATCGTCCCGGCGCATATGGCGGGTATTTACTCCATCGAGAAGAATTTCGCCGTTCTGGGGGTCGTAGAACCGCATGAGAAGGTTAATAAAGGTGGTCTTGCCGCAGCCTGTGGGGCCGACAATGGCAATCCGCTGGCCGGGCTTGACGCTCAGGTTAAAGTTATCGATCAGAGGTTTCTCCGGCACATAGGAGAATTTCAGGTCGTGAATCTCCACCGCGCCCTGAACGGTCTGCGGACGCTCCGGATTCTCCGGCTCGGGGGTGCGCTCGGGCGCTTCGATGAGCTCGAAGACCCGACCGGCACAGGCCAAGGCGTTTTGCAGCTCCGTGACCACACCGGAAATTTCATTGAAGGGCTTGGTGTACTGGTTGGCGTAGTTCAGGAAGGTAGTCAAGCTGCCTACGGAAATCCCGCCAGCCATGGCAAGCAGTGCACCGGTCAAGCCCACGCCCGCATAGACCAGGGAGTTGACAAACCGGGTGCTGGGGTTGACGAGAGACGAAAAGAAGATAGCCCGCAAGGAGGCCTTCTGAAGCCGACCGTTGATCTCGTCGAACTGCTCCATGGAGGATGCCTCGTGACCGAAGGCCCGCACCACCTTGATATTGCCGATGGTTTCATCGATCAGGCCGGTCTGCTCGCCTCGAGTAACCGTTTGCAGTCGGAACATGGAGTAGGTTCGCTTGGCGATAAAATTGGCCACCAGCAACGACAGGGGCGTGATGCACACCACCACCAGAGTAATACCCCAGTGAATGCGCACCATGAAAAGCAGTGTGCCCAGGATCGTCATCACGCCGGTGAACAGCTGGGTAAAGCCCATGAGCAGGCCGTCGGCGAAGGTGTCCACATCCGCAATGACCCGGCTGACAATATCCCCCTGGGGATGGGCATCCAGATAGCTCAGGGGCAGCTTCTGGATATGCACAAAGGCATCGTTTCGGATGTCTCGGGTGATACGGAAGGTCATCCGGTTATTCAGCTCACTCATGAGCCATTGTGCCGCCCCGGCCACAACGGCGCAAATCAAAACGTTGCGAAGGTACACGCTCATCTGGGCAAAATCCACATGACCGGCATCCACGATGCAGTCAATGGCAGTGCCCACCAGAATGGGAATGTACAGGGACATGACCACATTGACCGTCGCCAGCACCAGAGAGGCGATCAGGCTCACCCAATACCTGCGAATCCGGTGAAGGACTTTCTTCAGAACCAGGGTCTGGTTATTCATGCGCTGCCACCTCCTTGGGGAACTGGGAATAATAGATTTCCTGATAGGTGGGGCAATCGGCGAGAAGCTTGTCATGGGTGCCCTTCCCTACTAGGCTTCCGTCATCCAGCACCAGAATTTCATCGGCGAAGCGGACGGAGGCCGCCCGCTGGGAGACGATAAAGGTGGTAGGCGGGTTCTCCATCCCCCGGATGGCCATGCGAAGGTTCGCGTCGGTGGCAAAATCCAGAGCGGAGGCACTGTCGTCCAGAATCAGGATGGCAGGTTTGCGAACCAACGCCCGGGCGATGGTCAGGCGCTGCCGCTGGCCGCCGGAGAAATTGGCTCCCCCCTGCTCCACGGACGCGTCCAGGCCTCCCTCCTTGCCCTGAACCACCTCCTGAGCCTGGGCAACCTCCAGAGCGTCCCACAGGGCTTCCTCCGAGGCGTTTTCGTTGCCCCACAGAAGGTTCTGGCGGATGGTGCCCTTGAAGAGCACCGCCTTCTGAGGCACTACGCCAATCTGCCGACGCAGGCTGTTCAGGTCAAAATCTTTGACATTTTTGCCGTCCAGCAGCACCTGGCCTTCCGAGGCATCGTAAAGCCGGGGAATCAGGTTCACCAGGGTGGTTTTGCCGGAGCCGGTGCCGCCGATGATGCCGATACACTGACCCGGCTCAGCCCGGAAGGAAATGTGCTCCAGAGAGGGGCTGGAAGCCCCCGCGTAGGCCGCGCTTACATCCCGGAATTCCACGCTTCCGGAAAGCTTCCCCTCATCGGTGCCGTTTTCCTGGTCGCTTTCCAGCTTCAGCACCGCAGAAATCCGGTTGCCGCAGGCCACAGCCTTGGCAATGGTGACAATCAGATTTGCCATTTTAATCAGTTCAATGAGAATCTGGGACATGTAGTTATACAGGGCAATCACCAGACCCTGGGTCAGGATTCCCTGCTGGACCCGGATGGCGCCCACCCGCACCAGCAGAACCACCGCCAGATTGATGACCACATAGGTCAGCGGGTTCATGAGCGCAGAGATCCGCCCGGCGGACAGCTGACGATTGGTCAGGCCCTCGGTCTTTTCCGCAAAACCTGCCACCTCCGCCTCTTCCTTGCAGAAGGCACGCAGAACCCGGACGCCTGTCAAATTCTGTCGGGTGGCAGAGGTCACCCCATCCAGAGCCCCCTGTACCCTTCTGTACATGGGCATGGTGATAAGCATGATGCCGAAGACAATCAGGCACAGCACCGGTATGACCTCGACAAAGACCAGAGCCGCCTGAAAGTCGATGGTAAAGGCCATGAACATGGCACCGAACACCACAAAGGGCGACCGGAGCAGCAGACGCAGGGTCAGGTTCACGCCGCTTTGCACCTGGTTGATATCGGAAGTCATCCGGGTGACCATGGTGGAGGTGCCCAGCTGGTCGATCTGGTTATAGCTCAAGTGGAGGATATGATCCATGAGCACATGGCGCAGACGGGTAGAAAAGCCCACCGCTGCCACGGCAGAAAAATACTGGGCGCAGACGGCCATGCAAAGGCCGATGACGCCGAGAGCCACCATGACCAGACACATTTTCATGACATAGCCCGTATCCCCGTTTCGGATGCCCTGATCCACAATTTGCGCCACCACCAGGGGCACGAACAGCTCAAAGGTTGCTTCCAGCAGCTTGAATACCGGGCCAAGAACGCACTGTTTTTCGTAGCCCTTCAGGTATCGCAAAAGAGACTTCATACCATCACCTCAACGGGTCAGATTATAGCATTCTTTTTCCTGGTTTGCAAGTATGGCGGGGAAAAATGGAATTTCGCATCGCAATGACGTGCGAGATACGAAGAAAGGCGCCACACCCCCTCGTAGGGGTCGATGCCCTCATCGACCCGAACCAGAATAGCCCTGCACATCTGCGGGACGATGTGGGCATCGTCCCCTACGAGTTCTATTAGGGTTCTCGGAAGAACCGGGAGATTGCCACACCAGTGTTGCGACACTGGTTCGCAATGACAACGTATCTTTTGGCTCTCTGAGACAGAGTAAACGCCCCGAAGCGAGACGCTTCGGGACGGGATTGGAATAGAATCACTTTACCAGGGCGGTTTTGACAGCCTCAGGAAGCTCCGGAACCGGAGTATCGTGATCGATCTGGATTTCCAGGGTCAGGCCCACGTTGGCTGTCAGCACAGCCAGCTTGGTGGTGCCGTCGCAGGAAATCCGGGCATTCTGGATTCTGCCGTCTTCCACCCGTAGCTGCAGGCTGCCGTTGTGGTAGTCGATGGTCAGATCCTGGGCCTTTGGCAGGATGGCAGGTACCAGCTTTTCCATGGCGGCGGAGGACAGGCTCACCGTGTAGATGGTGGTGCCCGCCTCGTTTCTGCTCTGGAACTGCGCTGCCTGGAAGGTATCGTAGAGCACATTCGCCAGGGCTGCGGCATCGGTTTCCACCCCGATGCCGCCGGTGACGGTCCGGCCCTCGGCGTTGCACAGGGCCTTATCTGTGAAATAGACGGTCTTATCGTCCTTTTCCACGGCACTGATGGTGGTAGTCTGCGTCTTCCAGGCGTAGTATTGGAAACTCTCCTCAATGGACAGGCTTCCCAAATCCGCGCTCAACGTCACCTGGGCACCTAAAGGGTTGGTAGTTCCCAGGTCAGCCCAAGCCTGGATCAGCTGAATCAGCTGGTCGGAGTAGACCTCCGTGGGCTCCGTGGTACCGAAAAGCAGCTGCACATTCACTTGGCTGGGAATGCTTACCTTTTCCACAGGCAGCACATCCACCGTGGCGGTTACCGAGAAGGGGGTCTTCACCGAATCCGCCAGATTGCCGGCACCGGTGAAGCGAATCTGCGTCAGCGCATCCTCCTGGGTGATCACGTCCACCGTCAGGCGGCCGGTCTGGGGCAGCCAGTTCTGGACGCTGGGCAGCAGGAGCTTTGCCAAAGCCATGGCCTGCTCCCCATCCACGGTAACGGTATAGACACCGTCCACCGGCTCCACCTGGGCGGACTGGCACAAGCTCAGAAGCTGAGGGGCCAGCTGGCTGTAGTCCGGAGCCGCCGCGTTCAGTTTGAAGGCTGCGCCGCTTTCCAGATACACCACGCCGTCGCAGTAGTACAGGCACCGACCGTTTTCGGTAATCACGCTGACCTGCTTGGTGCCTGCCTGGGTGGTGGCAATGTCCGCGGTGAAGTCCGCGTTCTTATTTTCAATCTGAGCCTGAACCGTCAGGGACATATGCTGCTGATCCTGATCCACATAGGTCTTGAGGATGTCGTAAACCTGCAGCTTTTGACCCAGATCCTCCACGGGTTCTTTGATAAAGAAGAAGGCAATGGCCGCCAGCACCAGTGCCGTGGCAATCAGCACAGCGGCGATGATTTTCCGCTTTCGGCCCCGCTTTCTGGGCTTCTTCCCATCGGGAGTCGGCTCCGGGACGTTTTTCTTCCGGGAACGCTTGATCCGGATGGTGCACAGAGCCAGCACCGCCAGCACCACAAGGCCTGCCGCAATCAGCAGCAGCTGGGTTCTGCCGGAGGCCATGGGAACCGCGGCCGTCAGCTCCACCTGGGCACCCACCGCCTCAAAGCACAGGTAGGTCCCCATGGTTTCGGGATGCACCTTCATCCAATTGCCGTTTTTCAGCACATACAGCTGGGTATTCTCCTGACTAGGCAGGAAACGGATGGTGTGGCTCTCCAGACCGTCTGCCGGGATGGTGATTGTCCACTGCTCCTGCTGGGTCAGGCCCTCCTTATGGAAGTCAACGGAGGCACCGCGCTCCGCATCGATGGCATCCCGCTCCTGGAACTGGCCCTGAACGAAGAAGACAGGCCGGCCGTCGGAGCGCTTCTCCTGAGCGTTCAGAGATGTGATGTAGGGCAGGTAATCCGCGGTGACCACCGTGTCAAAGCGCAGATCGTTCAGCTCCCGGGTGTCCCAGCGGGCGTAGTAGCCCTCCTTCTGAGGAATGTCCGGGAATACGCTGTCGTCAAAGGAATCGCCATAGTGGAAGGACTGGAACTTGACCGTCTTCCCGTCCGCCACAAAGCGAAGGGTCAGCTCCCGCAGAGACTGGGGCAGAGACTGGAGCCGCTGCATCTTCTCGTAGGTCACAGGCTCGGCAACGGAAGCGTAGCTCACCCGGTTGATGCCGGCCAGGGTGTCGGAGACAAAGTAGTTGTTGGTGAATACGCCCGCGTTTCCGCCGGAAACAGCACCCACAAACTGCTTGTACTCCGTAACCTCCACCATGGAATAGCAGCCGGTAACGGTGCTGGAATCGCCGCTGATATCCTCCTGGATACCGCTGCCCACCACGCCGCCGACATAGTTGTTGCCGGAAAGGGTACACTTGGCGAAGCTGTCCCGAACGGTGCCACCGGTGAGCCCCGCGATACCGCCGACATAATCGCCGTTTTCGCTGGAAATTCGACCGTAGCCCCGGCTGTCCGTAATAAGGCCAAGCTCCATCCGGCCGCAGATGCCGCCGGCGTAGCTGCGCTTAGCCGTAACGGTACCTACGTTTTCGCAGCCGTCCACGATGGCCTTCAGCTCATACCGCCGCCGCTGGGTCAGGCTGCCGCTGGGGCGATCGTCCTCCGGATCCACGGAGGATTCCAGACCCATCGTACCGGTAATGCCGCCCACGTTCAGGTCGGCCTCCACGATGCCCGTGTTGGTGCAGCCAGCCACCCGTCCGTCGGCAATGTCGCTCAGATCCACGGCGGAAATATCCGTCACCGTGTCCTTCTTCGCGTCCTCAGTGGCAAGGGCAAAGGTCTTGGAAATGGACTGAATCTGGCCGGAAATGGCGCTGACATCATCGGTCAGAGTGCTCAGACCGTTGCCAACACTGCGCTCCAGGCTGCCGCCGGCATTGACCATGCCGTGAATAGAATCGCTCAGGCTGGACAGAGCGTCCTGGTTGAATTCCAGATTTTTCGCTGACTCCACCAGGTCATTGACAGCGGAGCGGGCACTGCTCTGATAGCCCGTCAAAGTCTGGATGCTGCTCTGGATGTTGCCGCCGCTGGCCGCGCCGTTGCTGCCGGCCCGACTTACCAGATTGCCCAGATTTTCAAACTGCTTACTCAGAGTCTCCAGGTAATCCTGGGAAAGGAGGGTCTGGACATGGGGCTCGATCTGACCCACAATGCCGCCCACATCCTTCCGACCCATAAGGGAGCCGCTGTTCTCGCAGTTTTCAATGAAGCCGCAGTTCCGGCCGGCAATGCCGCCCAGATTATAGCCGATGTGAGGATAGCCGATGGTACCGGTATTGCCGGAGGCGGCAATGGTGCCGCTGGAATAGCCGGCGATACCGCCGGTGTCGCTGGCGGCATCGGATACATGCAGGTCTGCCTTCCGGCCCAGATCCAGATTGAAGTTCAGATCCAGCTCGGTAACGTCAATCGTCGGATCCACACTTTCCGTGTTGATGGACATGGCGCTGCGGCAGCTGACGATTTTACCGTCGTTATAGCCGGCGATGCCGCCGGTCCGGTTGCTGCCGGTGAGGCTGCCCTCGGCGGAGCAGCCGTTCAGGGTGCCGTAATTGCTGCCGGCGATGCCGCCGGTATTGCGTTTGCCGGTAACGGTGCCGGAGAAGGCACAGTTTTCCAGGCGGCCGTAGTTTTCGCCTGCGATGCCGCCGGCGTTGCTGCCCTCTCCCCCGGGCTCCACGGTGCCCTCCACGGTCAGATTCCGAATCCGTCCGGTGGACTGGACAATACCGAAAAGGCCCGCCGGGGCAAAGTCGCCGGTGAGGTTCAAATCGGAGATCACATGGCCGTTGCCCTCAAAGATGCCGCCGAAGGTGGCAATGGGCTCGAAGTCCACGCCTCTGAGGGAAATATCCGCCTCCAGAACTACCCGCTTATCCAAAGACCAGGTGTCCAGGGAGCAGTTTTCCCCCAGGGCTACCAGATCCTCCGCAATGGAAATGGAAATGGTTTCCCGGATTTCGATGGGTTGGGTTTCCTCCGGCTGGGTTTCCGCTGTCTGTGCAGCCTGCGTCGGCTGGGTGGTCTCCTGCGCGAAGGCCTGGAACGGAAGCCCCAGAAGGAGCACCAGGGTCATGACAACTGCCGCTAGCTTACGCTTCATGGTCGCTTCCTCCTTCCTGGGATTCCGGGAGCGTCTGTGGCTCCTGATTGCTCTTTCCGCCGATGAGATTCAACTCCACATCGCCGTTGATATCCGCCCGGATGATGCCGTTCACATAGCCATGGATCTCACCACGAACCAGGCCGTCCACCCGGATATGTCCGGAGCTGCTAACCCGGGACAGGCTGGTTTTCGGCATGGAGAAGGAGGTCTTGTCCACAATCTCGCTGCCGATGAGCAAAATCTGGGGCAGTACGAACATAACCAGAACCATGGAGATGATGGTGCCCCGACCAAGGCTCTGACCGATGCCCACAATGGCGGCATGGGAGGTCATCATGCCAATCAGGATGCCTGCGCTGGCCAGAATGGAGCCGGAAGTCAGAATCGTGGGGAAGGCGATGTTCATGGTCTCGATGATGGCCTCTTTGTGAGACATCTTGGTTTTCAGCTCCTGATAACGGCTGGAAATCACGATGGCGTAGTCGATATTCGCGCCCATCTGAATGGAGCTGACCACCAGGTAGCTCAGGAAGAACAGGGGCGATTTCGCCAGGGTGGGATACGTAAAGTTAATCCAGATGGAACCCTGGATTACCAGAATCAGCAGGATCGGCATACCTGCGGACTGGAAGGTAAACAGCAGCACCACCAGCACGATCAGGATGGACACAACGGAAACGATCAGATTATCCGTGGCGAAGGAGGACTTGAAGTCCTGATCCACCGTGGAGTTGCCCACCAGATACAGCTCTCCGTCCGGATAGTAGCTTCGGGCAATCTCCCGAATTTTGTCCAGGAAATTGTAGGTGGCATCTCCGTCCTCGGGAAGGGTCAGATAGATCAGCACTCGGTTATAATCCTGACCCTGAAGCTGCTTCTTCGCGGACTCCATCTGCACCTGGGCATCCTTCAAATCGGCTGTCTGCTCGTCATCCAAAGTCACAAGCCCCTCGTCGATCTTATCGCAGACAAAAAGCATCATGTCGATGAGCGGCACCTTATAATTGTTAAGGCCGCCGATGATCTTGGCGTAATCGTCCTGATCGGCAGCGTAGGCGGCGTACACCACCTCGGCAACCTCATAATCCAGACCCGCCAGCTCCGCAAACTGACGGGGATTCAGCTTATCGGCCAGCATGTAGCCATCCATGGCCTCTACGTTGGAAAGGCCCTTGCTGTAGTCCACCTCGTCGTAGGTGTCCAGCTCGGCCAGCATTTTCGCCTCCACATCGTAATCCGTCTTGGGATAGACCAGCGCCACGAAATTGTTGGCGCCAAAATTGTCGGCGATTTTATTCTCAGCCACCTGGACATAGTTCAGCTTCGGCGTGGCGATGCCGCCCAGGCCATAGGCATAGGGGCAGTTATTGGAAAAATGGAAACCGACCACTACCAGCGCCAGGAAAATAGGCGGGATGAGAAAACGGGTCTTATAGTCGAACGCGCCTACAAAGGGGATTTTCGGAACGAAGTTCTTATGCTTGGTTTTCTCCATCCAAGGCCCGAAGAGCACCAGGAAGCCGGGCATGAACACAAACACGGACAAAAGCGCAAACAGCACGGCTTTAATCAGGTTGATGGCCATGTCCGGGCCGATCTTAAACTGCATGAACATCATGGCGATCAGGCCGCCGATGGTGGTCAGGCTGCTGGAGCCGATTTCCGGAATGCCCTTGCTCAGGGCGGTGATGGCCGCCTCCCGGATGGGCAGGCCGTTCTCCCGCTCCTCCTTGAACCGGTTGCACAGAATGACCGCATAGTCCAGGGACAGCGCCAGCTGCAGAATGCTGGTCACGGAATTGGACACGAAGGAAATGGTGCCCATCAGGAACTGGCAGCCCTGATTGAGAATCATGGCGGTCACGAAGGTCATCAGCAGCACCGGCACCTCCGCATAGGTCTGGGAGGTCAACACCAGCACAACCACGACGATAATCGCGACGATCACCATGATGAGGTTTACCTCCTGCTGGATGATCTCCGCGGCGGAATCGCCCAGGTCGGTTTTCACATAGTAGTCCTGGGCGGAAAGGGCATCCTTCACCGCTTCCAGGCTGTCCAGGCACTTGTCGTCCTTTTCGCTGTAGTCGAAGGTGATGGCATACAGGGCGGAAACATTCCGGTAGTCGTCCTCTTCCTCATAGTCGATGCTCTGGACGCCCTTAATCTGCTCCAACTCATCGCAGATGGACTGGGCCTGCTCCCGAGAAACGTTTTCCACCATCACCTGAGCTGTGCCGTAGGTAACGAACTCCTCGTCCATCAGATCCAGACCCTGCCGGGACTCGGAATGATCCGGCAGATAGGCCTTCAGATCGTTTTCCACCGTAACCCAGTTCCAGGAAATGGCGGAAAAAATCAGGCAGATCACCAGCACCAGAAAGAAAAGATTCCGCTTATCCACAATGAAGGTGGCAAGCTTCATCATGGCATTGGGCTGGTTCTCCTTATTTTTGGCTGCCATGAGGCTTCCCTCCTTTCACGGTCTTGCTCATACCGTCTTCTGCTTTCATACAGTTCCTCCAAAAACACAAGATCGTTAATTGACAATTGTACACAAAGATGATATGCTTAATATGGACAATTTGCAAGAGACAAATTTGCAGACTCTGCAACTTAACTCACATTATATGGAAAGATGTTTATTTTTTCAAGAGGCTTTTTTATGGAGAAAAAAATTGATCTGCGCCTGCGGAAAACCTATCAGTCCCTGCACGCCGCCTTCACAGAGCTGCTGGAGGAAAAACGTTTTGAGGAGCTGACCGTAGGCGAGCTGTGCGACCGGGCCGCCATCCGCCGGACTACCTTCTACAAGCACTTCGCCGACAAATACGACTACTTCGCCTTCTACCTCCAGGAGATGATGTCCACACTCCAGCACCATCTGCCCCAGGATTCCGCCCCCAGCGCAGCCTTCGTACATATGTGCCGGGAGCTGCTGGATTTCCTCCATCTTCACAGCCGGATGGTTTCCAATATCCGGGGCAGCAGCATGTTCCCCCTGCTTCTGGACATTCTGCTGGATCAGTTTACGCAGGATGTCATTTGCCTTCTTCAGCGGGTTCATCCGGAGGCTGCCCGGCAGCCCGGAAAGCTGGAGGGCATTGCCGCCTTCTATGTGGGGGGCATGGTCAGCTGCTGCGCCCGGCTGATCCGGGAGGATTCCGCCCTGGACGAGACCATGTTCCTGGAACTGGTGGAGCAGGCTACCAAGCAGATTCTGAGCTGACGGCGAAAGCGACCGCTTTATCGGAATTCTGCCAATGGAAGGGTTCCGATAAAGCAAAGAGGCTGTCCCGAAAAATCCGGGACAGCCTCTGTGCTTTTATTTAATGGTTCGAACGTTTGCGTTGGCGTTGACGTTAAACTTGTTTCGCAGGGTCACAGAGCCGTCGTCGTTGAGAACCAGCCAGAGCATATCCGAGTCGATGGGCCGCAGTCGGCCTCTGGTCTTGGTGTCCAGCACCTCCAAGGCCATTTCGTAAGTACCCTGGGTATAGGGCAGGTTTGGATCGTAGCCCTGCCACTGGTTAGCCCGGTTAATCTCCGTCAGCAGATCCTGACCGTAGCCGTTGGCCCGATCGTCAGACCGGTTCACCGCCACCCACATGATGGCAATTTTGGCGTTGTCCGACCGGCCTGCGCCTACGCTGTCCGCCAGACGGGCCAGCGCCGCCGCCTCCGGATTTACGGTGGTCTCCACCGCCTGGGTTTCCACTACCACCGGCTGGGTCTCCACCACAGTCACCGCGGGAACGGTTTCCAAGGTAACCGGCTTGTCCGTCTTTTTCCCGGGCAGCAGCGCCAGGATGAAAAGAATCAGAAGCAGCGGCGACCACAGACGGATGTCATAGTACCACTTCACATCGTCTCCCAGATGCTTCAAAAACTCTGGGACGCGAATCTGGATGGCGCTTTTCTTGGCGGGCTTTCTTCTTCTGACCACCGGCGCGGGCCGCTCCGGGATTTCCTCCCGTGCCTGCTCCAGGGGTTCGTTTCTGGATTCCTCATTCACAATTGGATCCATTGAATCATCTCCTTCTGATTTCGCCGCTGGGTTTTGCCGGGAAGGCTCCCGCCCCATGGCAGGCAGTCCAAAGTTTCCCGATATCTCGGCGAATTTCCCCGGCTTTCATAATAATAGGAAGCCGGTGAAAATACAGTCGAATTCTTGGCTATGTCAAAGAATTCTTCAATTCGGCGATATTATAACATATCATGTCAAGAAAGTCAAATTTTCGGTATATTTTTTGTATTATGTTAACTTTTTAAGAAATTATGTAAACGCTTTGGCTCACGTTCCGGCCATTTCTCCTGCCGGACAGCCAAATTGGCGAGAAGCCGAAGAATTGGGAAAGCTTCCCGATTTTGCCGGAGACTGTAGTATTTTTCACCAAAAAATTTCAGTTTTCTTTGGGGAAAACGTCATTTGCTTTTTTCCTCTTTTTTTTGATAAAATACAATCAGAACAAAACTACAGGAAGGGTGGGTGTTGAAAATATGCCTCAGGAAGGCAGCTTTATCAGCTATTGCGGCCACGGCGTATGCCGGATCGACGGCCTGCGGAAAATGAATTTCGGTAAGGGAGAACAGGATTACCTGGTGATTGCGCCGCTCAGTGAAAACGGTGCCACCATTTATCTGTCCGCTGACAATCCGAAAATCCAAACAAAAATCCGCCCGGTGCTGACCAAGGCGGAAATCGATTCCGTTCTCGCCGGAATCCGGTCGGAACGGATGACCTGGATTGAAGATCGGAAGGCACGGGTGGCCCGGTTCCAGCAGATTCTCTCCCAGTCCGAGCCAAGAACTCTGCTTCTGATGGCATTTTGTCTCCAGGCCCGCCGGGAGGAAAAGGGGCTGCCCTCCAGCGAGCTGGAGATTCTTCACAAGGCCCAGAATATCATTGAGCAGGAATTTTCCTTCGCTCTGGAGCTTCCCAAGCAGGAGATCCGGCAGTACATTCACGAGCGGGTTTCGGAATGATTCCACTACAATGAAATCGCCGCACAATTTTGTCAATTGTGCGGCGATTTTTCTGTTATACGAGTTTTTAATAAAACGCTTAAAAGCGTTTTATTAGGCCGCAGGATTGC
>OLGZ01001476.1_pt1 | contig 13379 bp, 10 predicted proteins | sample 1605981 | NCBI WGS metagenome assembly OLGZ01 (sample SAMN03283291) | human gut metagenome | biome: human-associated habitat; material: feces | host: Homo sapiens | place: Peru | collected 2012 | reverse complement strand
TGATGCCCAGCATGGCTTGCTGGAGTTTTTTCTCCTTTTCCAGCTTCTTGGTGTCCGTGAAAAAATCCACCTGATAGATACCCTCATCCGGCGTGACCTTGTTGGCGTTGAGGGTAATGCGTCGCACCGTCAGTGCCGGGTCGGTGATGCGCTCAAACAGCTTTGCGCTTTCGTTGATGAGGGTGCTGCCCAGATTGGTGGGGGCATCAAACCGGACGGTGCCGTGGGCTGCCTTGGGGATAACTCTGCCATAGCGGTCGGTCTGGGTCAGACCACGGTAGCCGCCCTTGTCCACGTTCTCCCGGTCGTAGCCTATCTCCAGGGTAATGGATTCCGTCACCAGCTTCTTTTCCGTGAGTCGGAACATCAAAATCTCTGCCATCTCCCGGACGATGAGCTTGGCTTTGTCGTTGGGGTAGGGGCAGGTCAGCACCTGTCCCTCGCTGATGCTGTTGGTGCTGGGCTTGTAACTTTTAATCTGCTCCATGCCGCATGGCTCATAGCCCCATGCGTGGTCGATGAGAATTTCCGCATCCACGCCAAAAATTTCATACAGACGATCTTCCCCGTGGATAGAAAACCGTGCCAAATCCCCCATCGTATAAATGCCGTGGGCTTCCAGCTTTTTCACGGTGCCTGGGCCTGTCATCCAGAAATCCGTCAGAGGGCGGTGGTTCCACAGCAGATACCGGTAAGACTGCTCATCCAGCTCTGCAATGCGGACGCCATCTTTGTCTGCCGGGATGTGCTTTGCCACAATGTCCATCGCCAGCTTTGCGAGGTAGAGGTTGGTGCCGATGCCTGCCGTTGCGGTGATACCGGTGTTGTACAGCACCTCCCGCACCATGGTCATGGCAAGCTCATGGGCACTCATGTGGTAATAGGGCAGATAGCCCGTCACATCAATGAAAACCTCGTCGATGGAATAAGGGTAAATATCCGCCGGGGACACATATTTGAGGTAGGTCTTGTAGATCTGGGTGGAAACGTCCAGATACCGCTGCATCCGGGGCGGCGCAACGATGTAGCTCAGCCCCAGCGCCGGGTCTGCGTTCAGGACGTTGGCATCGAAGGAGGTGCTGGCAAAGTGGTATTTGCCATCCTCTCCCCGGACTGCCTTTTTCTGCCGGATGGCAGTTTGCAGCCGCTGGGCGTTGACCTCTTTCACCCGCTGAACGGCTTCAAACAGCCGTGCTCTGCCGGGGATCTTGTAGGCTTTTAAGGAGGGCGATACCGCAAGGCAGATGGTCTTTTCGGTGCGGGAGGCGTCCGCCACCACCAAATTGGTGGTCAGGGGGTCCAGATGGCGGTCTACGCACTCCACCGAGGCATAGAAACTTTTCAGGTCGATTGCCAGATAGGTGCGCTGCGCTGCCATGATTCAGCCCTCCTTTGTACATAGTACAACTTTTTATATTATTATAATAAATCTTTACACTATTATCAAGATGAAACCACGGTTTTCTCTATAAATGGGACAAAAAAAAGAGTGACAACATCTCAAAACGAAACACTGTCACTCTTTCGGACTGTACGAACATTCTATCGCAATTTTCAAAAATAGCGCCAATCAAAACGGCATCTTTGCGATATGCAGTTTGCGGATGTTGCTTGTGCTTAAAAACGCAAACTGCTATAATTTTAAGCAAGTCACGAATATGCTGGAAGATGCTTTTCAGAAGCTGCCAGATAAAGTGGATGATTTGATTCTGCATTCAGATCAAGTCTGGCAGTACCAGATGAAGCCTTACCAGAACCTGTTGAGAGCGAAAGGCATTACACAAAGTATGTCCCGGAAAGTCACTTATCTGGATAATGCGGTTGCTGAAAACTTCTTTGGCTTTATAACACATCTATTGTAATCCTACACGGGTTTATTTGCGGGCCGGTGTTCCCGCCGCAGACAAACGGTCTGCTCACTGCGCCGCAAGAGCCTGCTGGATCTTGGCAAAGTCCTCCAGCGTCAGAGCTTCGGGGCGGATGCGGGCATCGAACCCGGCCGCTTCAATGGCGGCGATGACCGACTCCTTGGAGCGGCCGAGGCCACTGGCGATGGCGTTGGCAGCGGTCTTGCGGCGCTGCCCGAAGGCCGCGCGGATGAGGGCAAAGTAGCCGTCCTCATCTTCCACCTGCACTGCGGGGGTGGGACGGATGTCCATCCGGACCACGGCGCTGGTCACCTTGGGGGCCGGGTAGAAGCTGCCCGGCGCGGCGGTGAACATCATCTTCGACTTTGCATAGTAGCTCACCGCGCAGCTGATGGCGCTGGAAGCGCGGGTGCCGGGGGCCGCGGCCAGACGGTCGGCGGCCTCCTTCTGGACCATGACGGTCAGGCTCTCCACAGGCAGGCGGTCGCCCAGCAGCTTCATGACGATGGGGCTGGTAATGTAATAGGGCAGGTTAGCGCAGACGGCCACCGGCATTCCGGGGAACTCCTCCTCGATGAGAGCGCGGAGGTCCACCTTGAGCACATCGTTCATGACCAGCTTGAAGTTGTCTACACCGGCCATCGTCTCCTCCAGCAGGGGCGGCAGGCGCTCGTCCACCTCAATGGAGACGACCTTTGCGGCGCGCCGGGCCAGCTCGCGGGTCAGCACACCGATGCCGGGGCCGATCTCGATGACGCCATAGCGCCGATCCACGCCGCTGGCATCCACGATCTTGAGGGGCAGACCGGGGTTGATGATGAAGTTCTGGCCAAAGCCCTTGGACAGGGCAAAATCATATTTCTCGCACAGGGCGCGGACGTAAGACAGGTCGGTCAGCTCCGGCATAAGTTCCATCCTTTCTTCGGGCAAAAAGGCCTCCGGCAGGAGCGCCGGGGGCCTTTGCGGTATCTGGTTTCGTTTATTCTGCGGTGGAAGAGGCCGTTTCCTCGCTGGAAGCGGCACTTTCGGCAGCGGTCTCACTGGACGCAGCGGCCTCCGAAGAAGCCGCCTCGGCCGCCGCGCTGTCGGCTGCGGTGCTGTCGGAAGCAGCTTCGCTGGAAGCTGCCTCGTTGACGCCGCTGACGGTGGTGGTGCCGCTCATCTGCTGCGCCGTGCTGACAGCGCGCTGGATCTGCGGATCGTTCTCAACGGTGTAGTCGTAATACGCGGTCTGCTCATCCGCCGTCAGCGGGCGGTCCACATCCACGCTCAGGCCGGTGCCGTCGAAGCAGCTGCCGTCGCCGCAGATGAGCTTTGCCACGGTGATGACCACGGCACTGCCATCGGAAAGGCGCTGCGGGCTGCTCTGGATGGTGCCCTTGCCCATCGTGGTGGTGCCCACCAGGCGGGCACCGTTCAGGGTGCGCAGACTGCTGGCGAACAGCTCGGCCGCGCTGGCGGTGTTGCCATTGACCAGGCAGACCATGGGCAGGCTGACATACGAGTCGCCGGTGCTGCTGCCCAGCACGGTGCGGGTGCCGTTCTGATCCTCGGCATAGGCCAGCGTCCCTTCCGGGGCCACGAGGTCGATGCAGCTGATGGCATCGTCCAGCAGGCCGCCGCCGTTGTCGCGGAGGTCGAAGACCAGGCTCAGAGCATTGTTGGCGCTCAGGCTGCGGATGGCGTAGTCCAGCTCACTGGGGGTAGAGGCATCGAACTGACGGATCTTGATATACCCCACATTGCCCTGCAGCATCTGAAAATCCACCGTTGTGGTCGAGTAGCCGAAATGGGTCAGGTCTACGGTGTGCTCGGTCGCCTCGCTGTCCAGCCAGGTCACATTGACGCTCGTGCCGGACTCGCCGCGCAGGCGGGTCTGGATGGCATCCACACCGCTCAGGCTCTTGACATCGGTGCCGTCTATGGCGGTGATGTAGCAGCCCACCGTGATGCCGGCCTCCTTGGCCGGGGATTCGTCGTAGACCTTGGTCACCTTGGCGTAGCCGGACTGGTCCACGGCCAGCTCCACGCCGATGCCCAGCAGGGTGCCGTTCTGGGCGTTCATCAGGTCGGTGTATGCGGAGGCCGTATAATACCGAGCGTATTTGTCGCCGGTGCCCAGCAGATAGCCTGCGGTCAGGCGGTCGTACAGGGTGGTCTCGTCGATCTGGTAATAATCGTTGCTGCGGACGTAGCGGTCCACCTCGGCGATCTTATTGTACATGCTCTCCTTTTCCTTCACGCTGGAAACGGTGCTGTCGAACAGGCGCATCGCCACCAGCATCGTGATGGAAAAGGTCACCGTCATGGCGAGGATCACGATGCTGACCGCCATGCCAACAGAGATTTTGCGATTCATTGTGTGGTTTCCTCCTCGGTCAGACCAGCAGCATCACGACCACGCTGCCCAGCAGAGAGAGGGTGAATACCCCTGCCAGGATCAGGCAGCCCCAGCGCAGGATGCGCTTGCGTTTTTCTTCGTTCATAGGACCGAACGGCCTCCTTTGATACCATCAAGAATTATCTCATGGGAATATAACTTCTAGGATTCACGGCATTGGCCTTGGAACCGCCCTTCCAGACTTCGAGGTGGAGGTGGTTACCGGTGGAGTTGCCGGTGCTGCCCACATAGCCGATGATCTCGCCCTGCTTGACATATTTGCCCGCAGAGGTCGCCACCGAGCGCATGTGGCCGTACAATGTGCTGTACTGGTTGCCATCCGACATCTTGCCGTGGTAGATGATGACATAGTTGCCGTAGCCGCCGCTGGACCAGCCCGCCACCTGCACATAGCCGCTGGCTGCGGCATAGATGGGCGTTCCGGCAGGGGCCGCAAAGTCGGTGCCGGCGTGGAGCTTGTTCACGCCCGTCACCGGGTTCTTGCGCCAGCCGTACTCGCTGGAGATGCGGGTATAGCTCTTGAGCGGGCAGATGAAGCCGGTGAAGCTCAGCTGCGGCTTGGCCGCAGCCGCCTGGGCGATGAGCTTCTGGATCTCCTTCTTGACCGCCTCATAGTTCATCTCATCCGACTCGATGGCCGCCTGCGCATCCTTCTGGGCCTGCTGAGCCTCGGCTGCGCTCATCTTGGCGGCAGCGACGCTGGAGTTCAGCTCCTTCTGCTTTGCGCTCATCTGGTTGTTCTGTGCATCCAGGTCTGCCTTTTTGCTCTGCAGGTCTGCCTTCTGCGTCTTCAGCTCGGCTCTCTGCTCTTCGAGCTGGAGCTTGTCGTTTTCCAGCGCTTCCTTCGCGTTGCGCATATTGGTCAGGATCTCGGTATCCTTGACCGAGATATCCTGCAATGCTTCATTGAAGGTCAACAGCTCATACAGGTTGGTGACCGAGGAGAGCATCGCCACGCTGCCGCCCTCCCGCAGCTCCTGCATGGCGGCCATGTGGCCCTTGAAGGCGCTCCACTGGGCGTCGATCTCGCCCTGCTTGGCGGTGATCTCCTCCTCCTTGGCGGCGATCTCCTGCTCCTTGGCGGTGATCTCCTGCTCCTTGAGGCCGATGCTGTTCTGCACCTGGGCGATCTGCGTTTTGAGCACACTGATCTGCCCCTGGACCACCGTGACCTTTTCCTTCAGTTCGGATTCCAGAGCCTTGGCGGCCTGTTCTTTCTTTTTGGCGTCGGACAGCTCTTTTTTATGCTGTTCGATGGATTGGCTCAGCTTGTTCAGCTTGTTCTGCAGGCTGGACATACTGGTCGCTGCCGCGGCCGGGTAGACCGAAACGGTCAGCAGCAGGCAGGCCATGGCCAGAAACAGGCTGGCCGCCCGCATCGCGCGGCCGGGGTGGCGGCTGGGTCTTGCGTGGGCGGGGCGGTGATACAGCCGGAACCCGGCCGAATGTTTTGCTTTCATCGCGGTCTCCCCCTTCGCTTACACATTCAGGTGCTTGCGGATGGAGAACATGCTGCCCAGACCGCCGATGAGCGCACCCGCCGCCAGACTGTAGAGCAGGATCGTCTGCCAGACGTTCTCCACCGGAACGAGGGCCGCGCCCATGAGCATCTGCCACAGGCTGCCGAAGGTGCCGGATATCTGCACGATGTAGTAGTAGCCGCCGATGCTCGCCGCCGAGGCGATCGCGCCGGAGATGAGGCCCATGGTCAGGCCCTCGACGAAGAAGGGCAGCGTGACCATGGCGTTGGTCGCGCCCACATACTTCATGATCTCGATTTCCCGCCGTCGGGCGAAGACGCTCAGGCGGATGGTGCTTCCCACCGTGATGATGCTGACCGCCATCAGGACGAGGATGATGATCTGCCCGCCCTTGGTCACAGCCCGCTGGATCTCCACGAAGGTCTGGGTCATCTCCACCGGTGCCGAGACGCTGTACACGCCGGGGATGGTCTGGAAGGTCTGGCTGATGGAAGCCATCTGGCCAAGGTCGCTCAGCGAGACCCGGTAGTTGGCTTTGAAGGGGTTGTCGTTTTCAAATTCGTCCAGCAGGGAGGCATAATCCGACAGGAAGCCTTTGTAGGCATTCAGGGTGTCCTGCTTGGACATGAACTGCACCCCGCTGACGCCGGGGGTGGCGGTGATGCGCTCGCCCACAGCGGCGGTGGTAGCATCGTCGGCCTCCGGGTCCACGAAGACGACCATCTCGTTCTGCTGGCCCAGATAGTTGACCATGCTGTCCACATTGACCTCGGCCAGGTTTGCAAAGGTGTTCAGCGTCATGCAGACGCTCAGGGAGGCGATGCAGGCAATGGTCATGGCCCAATGCTTGCCCAGGTTGCGCACACCGCGCCGGGTCAGGAATGCAAAGGTGGAAGGTTTCATACCAGTGCCTCCTTTCCAGTCTCCAGTGTGATCTCGCCGGTCTCCTCCAGGCTGTCCAGCGGCAGAGCCAGATCCGGCTCTGTCTCCCGGTCGGCCGGGATATCGGAGACGATGCGGCCATCCTTCAGGGTCACGACCCGCCGGTGGAAGCGGTGGACCAGCTCGTGTTCGTGGGTGACGACCAGCACGGTGATGCCCATGCCGCTCACCCGCTCCAGAAGTTCCATCATCTCAAGGCTCAGTTCGGGGTCGATGTTGCCGGTGGGCTCGTCCGCGATGACGAGCTTGGGCGCATGCGCCAGTGCGCGGGCCACGGCCACGCGCTGCTGCTCGCCGCCGGAGAGGAACTCCGGGTAGACGTTGGCCTTGTCTTCCAGATGGACCAGCTCCAGCATGTAAGGCACACGCTCCTTGATCTGCCTGCGGCCGATGTTGGTCACGTGCATGGCGAACGCGATGTTCTCATAGACCGTCATGGTGGGGATGAGGCGGAAGTCCTGGAAGATGATGCCCATCTGACGGCGCAGATAGGGGATCTTGTGGCGGCGGATCTTCGCAACGTCCTTGCCGTTCACCAGGACACGGCCCTGGCTGGCCTTCTCCTCCCGGAGGATGAGTTTGAGCAGGGTGGATTTGCCTGCGCCGGAGTGGCCCAGCAGGAAGACGAACTCGCCGTCGTCCACATGGAAGTTGATGTCCTCCAGCGCGGGCTTCGTACCCTTTTTATATTGCTTGGAAACATGTTCAAAGTCGATCATCAGTTTAGTTGCTCCTGACGTAGTTATTTGGTCAGTACCCAAAAAGAACCGGCCAGCATCGGTTGCGAGCGGCCGGTTCCAGCGCCGGCGGCTTTGTGCCGCACAGCGAACATCAATATTTGGCCGGGTTGTTGGACAGGTACTTCTTGACCATCAATGCTACCTTGAAGACGATAGCGTCGTCGAACTCACGCAGGTCCAGGCCGGTCAGCTTTTTGATCTTTTCCAGACGATACACCAGCGTATTGCGGTGGACGAACAGGCCGCGGCTGGTCTCAGAGACGTTCAGGTTGTTCTCGAAGAAGCGCTGGATGGTGAACAGCGTCTCCTGATCCAGGCTCTCGATGCTGCCCTGCTTGAACACCTCGCGCAGGAACATCTCGCACACGGTGGTGGGCAGCTGGTAGATCAGGCGGGCGATGCCGAGGTTGTCGTAGCGGATGATCTGCTTCTCGGTATCGAAGACCTTGCTCACCTCCATGGCGATCTGGGCTTCCTTAAAGGAGGTAGCCAGATCCTTCACATTGGAGATGGGGGTGCCGATGCCCACGACCGCCTTGATGTAATGCTCGCCGGACAGAGTATCCACGATGCTGGCCGCCAGCTTTTCCATATCGGTGCGGTCGATGCCCTTGCGGATCTCCTTGACCAGAACGGTGTCGGTCTCGCTGATGTTGAAGACAAAGTCCTTCTGCTTATCGGGGAACAGGCTGCTGACGACATCGTAAGCGGAGATATCGCCGCCGCTGGTCACGCGCACGATGAACACGACGCGGGAAACGTCGGTGGCAAAGTGCAGCTCTCTGGCCTTGGCGTAGATATCGCCGGGCAGGATGTTGTCCAGCACCACATTCTTGATGAAGTTGGACTTGTCGAACTTTTCATCGTGATACTGCTTGATGCTCTGCAGGCTGATGGACAGCACTGCCGCGAACTGACCGGCGGTCTCGTCCGCGCCCTCCACGAAGACAGCGTAGTCGTTGTGCTTGGCGCTGGAGAACTGCTGATAGGTGTAGCCATCCCGCACAAAACGGTCGCCCGCTGTCAGGCGCTCCGCCATAAAGCCTTCGCGCACTTCTCCGATCAGGTTCAGCTCCGAGCAGGAGATCACTGCACCGGTCTCATCCACCACGCCGACCACACGGTCGATTGCGTCTTTCATCTGGTAGATCACGCTCTGGAATACTCTATTGGCCATAAATGGATACCCCTTTTCCTCTTTTGTGCAAGCCGCAGGGGCGAGATTGTGATTTTTAACAATTTCGCCGCATTACATTATCTATTTTACACAAAAGAATTTACTTTTGCAACATATTTCACCAAAAAATTTTTATTTTTCTTGTTGAAATTATCTTTCAGGGGTCTGACACGGCCTAAAAAGCGCCTTTTTGCGTGGTTCTTATCTGTATTTTACCGGGAAATTGTGATGTTTTTTTGAAAATGGGGTGAAAAGCCGACCCCTTCAGCCGGTAATTTCTGCCACTTCAGCGTCCGAAAGCTCCCGCCACTGCCCCGGTGCAAGGGCCGCATCCAGCGCAAGGCCGCCGATGGCGTCCCGGTGCAGGGCGTTGACCCCCGCGCCGTAAACGCCGAACATCCGCTTGATCTGGTGGTAGACCCCCTGTTTGAGCAACACCCGCACCGTCAGGCCGTCGGGCGTCAGGGCCTCCACCTCGGCGGGGGAAAGCGCCGTGCCGTCCGCCAGGGTGACGCCCGCCGCAAAGCCCGCTTTCATTTCAGCGGTCAACGGCGTGTCCAGCGTGACGGTGTAGGTCTTGGAGACATGGCGCTTCGGGGCCAGGATGTCGTGGGCAAAGCCGCCGTCATCCGTCAGCAGCACGAAGCCGGTGCTGGTCTTGTCCAGCCGCCCGGCCGGGAACAGTTCCCGCCGGGGGTAGGCGTCGCCCAGCAGGTCCACGACGGTGGTGTCCCGCTTGTCGGTGGAGGCGCTGACCACCCCTTCGGGCTTGTTCAGCATGATGTAGACGAACTTCTGGTACGCCAGCGGTCTCCCTTCCACGGCCACCACATCCGTCTCCCGGAGCTGGGTGTCCCCTTTTTTGCAGAGTGTGCCGTTCACGGTCACCTTCCCCTTTTGCAGCAGCGTCTTCGCCTCGCTCCGGGTGCACTGGGCCGTCTCGGCCAGATATTTATCCAATCGCATGGGTTCTCCTTGTGATAGCAAAGCTGCGCCCTGCCAAAACAGCAAGGCGCAGCAAATCTTATTTCACGCTTCTTCGCACAGTCTTCCATTTTTGCCGGAAGTTTTCCGTTTCGCCAGAGGCTCTCCTACAAGGAGAGCTGTCGAGCGGATGCGAGACTGAGAGGTTGTAGAACGAAACGCTTTCCCTCGTACAACCTCTCCGTCATCGCTGGCGCGATGCCACCTCTCCTGGTAGGAGAGGCCTTGGCATGGCCGAAGCCATCTGCGCTTTGCCGGAAGGCGGCCGAACAGCCCGCCTGCTTTTACACGCTCAACGAAGCATGCTGCTCGATCGCATCGGGGTTGGCGTCAAAGATGGGCTTGAGGATGTGGGCGATGAACTCCTCCACCTGCTGGGGAGCGCGGCCCACAAAGTTTTCGGGCACCAGACCGGCCACGATCTCCTTTTTGGTCAGGCCAAAGGCAGGGTCTGCGGCGATGCGGTCCACCATATCGTTGGGCAGGCCCTCTTCCTTGACCTGCTTGCCCGCGGCAATGGCATGCTGGCGCAGGCGCTCGTGCAGCTCCTGACGGTTGCCGCCCTTTTCCACGGCCTGCATCATGATGTTCTCGCTGGCCATGAAGGGAAGCTCCGCCATCAGACGGCTGCGGATGACCTTGGGGTAGACCACGATGCCGTCGGTGACGTTCAGCATGATGTTCAGGATGGCGTCTGCCGCCAGGAAGCCCTCGGCCATGGCAACGCGCTTGTTGGCGCTGTCGTCGAGGGTGCGCTCAAACCACTGGGTGCCGGTGGTGAAGCTGGGGTTCAGCACGTCCACCATCAGATAGCGGCTCAGTGCGCAGATGCGCTCGCAGCGCATGGGGTTGCGCTTGTACGGCATGGCGGAGGAACCGATCTGGTTCTTCTCGAACGGCTCTTCCATCTCCTTGAAGTTGGCCAGCAGGCGCAGGTCGGTGGCGAACTTCATGCAGCTCTGGGCAATGCCGGCCAGCGCGTTGAGGATGAAGGAATCCACCTTGCGGCTGTAAGTCTGGCCGGAGACCGGGATGACGGCTTCGGGGTCGAAGCCCATCTCCTCGGCAATGGAAGCATCCACGGCACGGATCTTATCCGCGTCGCCCTTGAACAGCTCCATAAAGGAAGCCTGGGTGCCGGTGGTGCCCTTGACGCCGCGCAGCTGCAGCACGGCCAGACGATGGTCGATCTCCTGCAGGTCCATCACCAGCTCATTGGCCCACAGGGTCGCGCGCTTGCCCACGGTGGTGGGCTGAGCGGGCTGGCAGTGGGTGTAGGCCATGCAGGGCATGTCCTTGTACTCCTCGGCAAAACGGGCCAGCTTGGCCAGCACACCGATGAGCTTTTTGCGGATGAGCTCCAGACCCTGACGCATCACGATGATGTCGGTGTTGTCGCCGACGTAGCAGCTGGTCGCACCCAGATGGATGATGCCTGCCGCCTTGGGGCACTGCTGGCCGTAGGCGTAGACATGGCTCATGACGTCGTGGCGGACCAGCTTCTCGCGGGCAATGGCGACATCGTAGTTGATGTCGTCCACATGGGCTTCCAGCTCCTCCACCATTTCGGGGGTGATGTTGGTCAAGCCCTGCTTCATCTCTGCGCGGGCCAGCGCCACCCACAGACGGCGCCAGGTGCGGAACTTGTTGTCATCCGAGAAGATGTACTGCATCTCATCGGAGGAATAACGGGTGGAAAACGGGCTGATATAGCGGTCATGCTGAGACATTAAGGTTTCCTCCTGAAAACAACTCCCTCAGTCACGCTTCACGTGCCAGCTCCCTCAACGAGGGAGCCTTTTGGCCCCCTCCCAGAGGGGGCTGTCGCCGCAGGCGGCTGGGGGAGTTTTCTTATATCATACCATCAAATCTTGAAATAGTCTACGCCGCCCTCAAAGATCGGCTGGTACTTATCACCAGTGACGTTCTTGTACAGGTACTCACCGCTGCGCTCGGAGTGGCCCATCTTGCCGAAGACGCGGCCATCCGGGCTGGTGATGCCCTCGATGGCGAGGAGCGAGCCGTTGGGGTTGTAGCGCTGATCCATGGTGGGCTGGCCGTCCAGATCCACATACTGTGTAGCGACCTGGCCGTTCCGGACCAGCTCGTCCAGCACGCTCTGCGGGGCCACGAAGCGGCCCTCGCCGTGGCTGATGGCCACGGTGTGCTCGTCGCCCACAGCACAGTTGCTCAGCCAGGGGCTGCCGGTGGAGGCGATGCGGGTGCGGACCAGCATGCTCTGATGGCGGCCGATGGTGTTGAAGGTCAGAGTCGGGTCATAGCTGGTGATGGGGCGGATATCGCCGTAGGGCACCAGACCCAGCTTGATGAGGGCCTGGAAGCCGTTGCAGATGCCCAGCATCAGGCCGTCGCGCTTCTGCAGCAGCTCACGCACTGCCTCGGTAACAGCGGGGTTGCGGAAGAAGGAGGCGATGAACTTGGCACTGCCGTCCGGCTCGTCGCCGCCGGAGAAGCCGCCCGGCAGCATGACGATCTGGCTCTCGCCGATGGCCTTGACCAGTGCTTCGCAGCTGGCGGTGACGTCCGCCGGGGTCAGGTTGCGAATGACCAGGATCTCCGGGTCGGCACCGGCGCGCGCAAAGGCATGGGCGGTGTCGTACTCGCAGTTGGTGCCGGGGAAGACCGGGATGATGACCTTCGGCTTAGCCACGCCGATCTTGGGTGCAGCGGCGGGAGCTTCCAGCCGGCCGTTGATCTTGTCCACATTGGCACCGGCCTTGCGGTAGGGGTAGACCGGCTCCAGCTTGGACTCCCAGATCTCCTGCAGCTCGGCCATATCCAGCGTTTCGCCGCAGCACTCGAAGGTGTAGTCCTTAGTGGTCTCGCCCAGCAGCTCACCGGCAGGCGAATCGGACACCATTTCCAGCACGATGGAGCCGTACATGGGCGCAAACATCTCCGCCGTGGTCTTGTCGGCCATCATCTTGAAGCCGATGCGGTTGCCCAGGCCCATCTTGAACAGAGCCTCAGCCAGACCGCCGTAGCCCACCGAGCAGGCAGCAGCGACCATCCCCTCTTCGATGAGCTGCTCGACCATCTTGTAGTTGGCCTTCAGCGAGAAGAAGTTGGGGCAGCCGGTCTCCGGGTCCAGAATGGGCCGCACCAGCACGACGGTGCTTTCCGGCTTCTTGAACTCGGTCGAGATCACCCGGCCAGCCTTGCCGATGGCCGTCGCGAACGAGACGAGCGTGGGCGGCACATCCAGCTGCTCGAAGGAGCCGGACATGCTGTCCTTGCCGCCGATGGAGGCGATGCCAAGGCCCATCTGGGCATCCAGTGCGCCCAGCAGAGCGGCCAGCGGCTTGCCCCAGCGCTCCGGTTTGGAGCCCAGGCGCTCGAAGTATTCCTGGAAGGTCAGGTAGGCATCCTCATAGCGGAAGCCGGAGGCGACCAGCTTGGTCACGCTCTCGACCACAGCCATCCGGGCACCCACATACTGGTTGGCGCTCATCAGGTAGGGGTTGTAGCCCCATGCCATACCAGAGCAGGTAGTGGTCTCGCCGTCCACGGGCAGCTTTGCCACCATGGCGTTCTGCGGGGTCAGCTGGTGTGCGCCGCCGAAGGGCATCAGGACGGTGGCGGCACCGATGGTGGAGTCGAACCGCTCGGACAGGCCCTTCTTGCTGCACACGTTCAGGTCGCCCACCATGTTCTTCATCTTCTGGGCGAAGGTGATGCCGGACCACTGGGGCTGCCAGACGGTGCCCTGCTCCACATGGACGTTCTGGTGCTTCTCTGCACCGTTGGAGTTCAGGAACTCGCGGC
>OLGZ01001469.1_pt1 | contig 13402 bp, 9 predicted proteins | sample 1605981 | NCBI WGS metagenome assembly OLGZ01 (sample SAMN03283291) | human gut metagenome | biome: human-associated habitat; material: feces | host: Homo sapiens | place: Peru | collected 2012 | reverse complement strand
ATCGCCACGCATAGCCGTTTAGTCCACAATTTCTCCGGTATCACCCTTTTCGCCGGCGGCTTTTACGCCTGTGTCCGTTGTTCCTATCCACCAGTTACCGTTTGCTCCGATATAAGGTGTATCTCCTGCTTCGCCTTTAGCTCCGGTGTCACCTTTGTCACCCTTTTCTCCGGTGTCACCTTTGGTTCCAGTGTCTCCCTTGTCGCCTTTTTCTCCGGTGTCACCTTTTTCTCCTGTTTCACCAGTATCGCCTTTTTCGCCACGTTCTCCCTTTTCTCCGGGTTCGCCTTTCGCTCCCGGCTTTCCGGTATCTCCCTTTTGCCCTTTTAAGGATTCTAGCCAGTCCGTTTCTGTGCCAACAAATCCATTTTGCAAAGCGATTTCATAGGCAGATTTTCCGGCTGCTCCATCACTGCCATCTGCACCCCGTTCGCCTGCATCGCCTTTTTCACCTTGGACGCCTTGGTCACCCTTTTCGCCTTTTTCACCCTGAATGCCTTGGTCGCCCTTGTCACCTTTTTCGCCTTGAGCTCCCTGCGCGCCGTCATTGCCTACCACTCTGCCGAGATTTACCGTGGTTCCGTTGCTGTATGTTATAACAAGCTCGCCGAGAGAATTTATTTCACTGCTTACAACGCCTACGCCGTCGGTGCCGTTCGTGCCGTCTTTACCGTCTGCACCGTTGAGGCCTTTTTCGCCTTGGTCGCCCTTGTCACCCTTTTCGCCCTGAATGCCTTGGTCGCCTTTGTCACCTTTTTCACCCTGTATACCTTGGTCGCCCTTGTCACCCTTGTCACCTTTTTCGCCCTTTATGTTTCCGAGATTAAGTGACGTTCCGTTCGAAAGAGTAATTAAAAGATTTCCGTCATTTGAAATTTCAATATTATTTATACCGGTGCCGTCTTTGCCGTCGGCACCGCCAAGGCCCGCGTCACCCTTTTCGCCTTGAACGCCTCTTTCACCTTTTTCGCCTTTTTCACCCTGTACGCCTTGGTCACCTTTTTCGCCTTTTTCACCCTGTACGCCTTGGTCACCTTTGTCTCCCTTGTCACCTTTTGCACCGACAACGGGGCCGAGGTTTTCGGTAAGGTCGTTTGTATATGTGACTACAAGCTCACCTGCGCTGTTGATTTCGGACTTTTTAACTCCTATACCGTCCGAACCGTTAAGACCGTTTTCACCTTTGTCACCTTTTTCGCCTTTTGCTCCCTGCAAACCTTGCTCGCCTTTATCGCCTTTATCGCCTTTTGCGCCGACAACCGCTCCTACATTGGCGCGCTGACCGTTAGAGAATGAAAGCACAAGCTCGCCCAACGAATTGATTTCGGCGGAAGTTACGCTTATGCCGTCTTTACCGTTTGTGCCGTTCACACCGTTTATACCGTCGGAACCTACTACTTTACCGAGGTTTGCCGTCGTCCCGTCCGAATATGAAATAATAAGCTCACCCGACTCATTTATAACCGCTGCGGAAATGCTTATACCGTCCGTTCCGCTCGCACCGTCTCTGCCGTCTTTTCCGTCAGCACCGTTTTTGCCGTCACGACCGTCTTTGCCGACTACTCCGCCGAGGTTGGCAGTTTCGCCGTTTGTATAAGTCAACACCAGTTCGCCTTTTTCATTTATAATCGAAGAAGCAATACCGACTCCGTTGTTTACTGTTTCACCGACAACCTTGTCAAGATTTACGCTGTTGCCGTCGGAATAGGAAATGACAAGCTCGCCCTTATCATTGATTTTTGCCGATTTTATTCCTATGCCGTCCTTACCGTCTTTACCGTCTTTTCCGCTTGCGCCGACCGCCTTGCCGACATTGATTTTTGTTCCGTCGGAAAGCGTAATTACAAGGTCGCCTTTTTCCGAAAATGCGGCGGAACTGATATCGGATTTGTCTTTTTTCGACATTGCGGTAAGGGTTTTACTCCAATCCTTTTCACTGCCCGAATATCCGTTATCGACGGCAATCTGATATGCCGATTTACCCTGGAGAGAAACAAGCCAATCATCAAGGCTTCCCGCATATCCCTGCTGCACCGCAAGCTCGTATGCGGACAAGCCGTTTTTAACACTTGATGCCTGCACGCTTTTTTTGTTGTGCACAAAATTTGCGACTGCGAACGATATGCCGGTCATTATAGCTATCAGCAATACTGCCACAATCACTTTGATTGCCGCTTTACGTTTTGATGACGTTTTCTGTTTTTCCATTTATTTACAACTCCTTCTCAATAATAAAATACTTCATTTATGATAATACTCAATTATTGAGTATATGTCAATACTCAGCTTTTGAGTATGCTAACATTTTCACAAATTACAATGGAGGTTTTGTGGAAATGGATTACAGAACAAGGATGAGAAACATCAGGGAAGACAGAGATTTAACACAAAAGCAAGTAGGTGAAATCATCAACAAATCCCAACAGGGCTACAACCATATCGAAACCGGAAGAGCGGAATTGAAAATCGATGATTTAATCAAGCTCTGTCGGTTTTATAATGTTTCCGCCGATTATTTTATAGGTTTAACCGACCGAGAGTAAGTTCGGTTACCTCAACGCATAATGTAGCGGTGCTTTGCGGTTTTTACACTACTTTTCGCGATGCGGTGCTCAAATTTATCATATCTGTATATTGATGTTAATTTTTTTGGTGATATAATTGTGTTGCGTCCTACAAGGCGACACAGCTAAAAAAAACAATACCGAAATAAAAAATACGTAAATGCAAAAAGGATAATTATGCCGAAAAAGACGAAGTTAAAAAACAGTAACAAAATGGATATGATAAACGGCCCTATATGGAACAAGCTTCCGCGATTTGCGCTGCCCGTGGCCGCAACAGCAATACTTGAGCAGCTTTTCAACGCCTCGGATATAGCCGTAGTCGGAAACTTCACGGGCGCAGCCAAAACTGCCTCGGTTGCCGCCGTCGGAGCGAACAGCCCGGTAATCGGGCTGATACTCAACCTGTTTATAGGTATAGCCCTCGGTACAAATGTAATAATAGCGAACGCAATAGGCAGGGACGACAGAGAAACCGTACAGCGTGCGGTTCACACCTCGGTGCTCACCGCATTAATCGGCGGTTTTCTTGTAATGATACCCGGAGAAATTTTTGCCGTGCAAATTTTATCGGTTATGAGCATTCCGGAGGATGTACTGCCGTATGCCGTTCTGTATCTTCGCATATATCTGCTCGGCTTGCCCGTAATACTGTTGTACAACTTCCTGTCGGCCGTTTTCAGAAGCGTGGGCGATACAAAAACGCCGCTTATAGTGCTTGCGCTCTCCGGATGCCTCAACGTGCTTTTGAATTTATTCTTTGTAATAGTCCTTAAAATGACCGTAAACGGAGTTGCCATTGCCACCGTTATATCCAACGCAATCAGCTCGATTGTGCTGTTTATTGTTTTAATGAAGTCCGACAAGTACATAAAGCTGTCGCTCAGGGAGCTGCGTATAGACAAAAGAGTACTCGGTCAGATTTTGGAAATCGGTCTGCCGGCAGGCATACAGAGTGCTGTTTTTGCCATTTCAAACATAATAATTCAGGCGGCTATCAACAGCCTCGGAACAATAGTTATAGCGGCGTCTAGCGCGGCATTTAATATAGAGGTAATAGCTTACGATGTCTTTAACTCGTTCAGTCAGGCGTGCACGACCTTTGTAGGTCAAAACTACGGCGCCGGCAAGCTCGACCGCTGCAAGAAAACCCTGCTTCTGTCGATTGCGGAGGACACAATCGCAACAGCCGTCACAATAGGGCTTGTTCTTTTCTCTGGACGATTCCTGCTCTCGATATTCACAAGCGACCCACAGGTAATAGAGCTCGGCTACACCAGGCTTTTACTGATTTTCTCGGCATACACGTTTTCAATGCTTTACGAAATTATGTCGGGGTATCTTCGCGGCTTCGGTATATCCTTGGTACCGGCTCTCCTCACAACAATAGGCGTTTGCGGCACAAGAGTATTTTGGATATACGTCGTTTTCCCGTCGTCGCCTACCTTCAAAACCATTATGTATGCGTACCCGATAAGCCTGTCGCTTACGGCGGTACTGATATTTATAGCTCTGCTCGCCTATCACCCGTCGCGCAGGTTTAAAGGCGCCGTATCCGCCGAATAATCCGGCCGCGTAAAATTATGACTTAATATAAAAAAGGCACGTTAGTTAAAAAATAACTAACGTGCCTTTGCCGTGTCTGCAAAAGGAGCCGATGCTCATTCGGCTATAATGTTGTCATATATCAGAACATTTCTGTGAACATCCTTGACGGGCTTCAAAAGACAAATAGGCTCAAACTTAATCGGGTCTTTTTTAGAAAACGTATTGTCGTGAATTTTCATATTCCTGCACGGTCCGCTCTCGTACCAATCCCTGCAATCGCACGAGATGTAAATATCGGGCATACCGACGTTTCTGAACGTGTTACCGAAAATCTCCGACTCCTTATCGGTAGTGCAGAGAATGCCTCGCGTCGGAATCGCGTTAAAGGTACATCCGCTCACGGTGAGATTCGGGTTATACGTGATGTTCTCAAAGACATACATTTCCGGCTTCATCGGCGGCAGCTTTTCTTTGAATTTCACAATGACCGTCTTTTTATCAATGTTGTCGTCCGTGCTGTCTACGGTATAAACGCCGTCAAGCTCCGACAAATCGGTTCTGCTGTATATTTTCACTTTATCGCCGTGGTAAAACGCCTTGTAACCTCCCTGCTGATGATGTACAAATTCAAGCTCGGCGGTTCGCTCGTCGCACGCCTTTCTGAACCTTAAAAATGCGCCGTGCACATTGATTGCGTCATCGTGCGGGTGTTCAAAGTGCGAGTCGGTTATTTTCACATAGCCCTTGCAGCCGCATACGTGAATCAAATCGGCAAACGAAGAAACTCTGTAACCGCTCGCCGGCTTAAATGTCAGCTTATCAAAACTCAGGTTTTCACACATCTGGGACAGCCACCCGAAGCCGTGCATATAGTTGACGGTTATCCTCTCGCAGAAGATATCGGAGCAGTTCTCGAAAAACAATCCGCAGTTGTCGCGCAGCTTATTTCGTGACATCGCAACAACGTCTCCGACCTTGAATTTAGGCGACACAAAATATCTGCATTCGACGGTATGAGCCCCCGTTTTTTTGATTTTTAAGGCGTTTTTCGTAGGTGAGCGCAACGTTCTGAAAACCTCGTCGCCTCTGTGAATTACGTTGCAGTAGCACTCGCCGTTGGCTGTATAGGTGTAGTAATTCTCTCCGCTGAACGGACTTTTTTCAAAGAACGTAAGCTTGTTGTTTTTGACCTCAAAGTCGCTTCCCGTCGGGATTTTATATGTAATTTTATTGAGCGAACGCTCTACGACCTCCATTTCAAAATTCGTCGGGGAGGCATATCTTACGGTGAAATTTACAAGCCTTACATTTTTACAGCCGCGCAGAGAAAATGCACACATATCACCGTGAATTACAAGGGTAGAACCGCAGCCGTCCACGGTAATATTCTCCTTATTCTCGATAAGCACCGCAAAATACTTGTCGGGTGCCTTAAAGGAGTCCGTATTTGTCATATGGCAAACCTTGTGAATACAGCGGTCCTTGTAAAAATGATACTCATTCTTCGGGAAAATAAGAGTGTCTCCGCTCTGTAATTCATTTATCGCTTTTATAACGCCCTCGGCAGAATTTGAGGCGTCACAGAAATCCGTGGCTTTGATATTCAATGTCATCCTCCGATTGTAAATTATAGCATAAGCTGTTTAGACAGTTTTTAACTACGTGCTCGTTTTCGGCACATTCAGGTGTGCTCGCGTCACCGTTTGAGTCGGATTTTCAAGATGTAATGCCGGCTTTTTTAAGCTCCCTCTTCAGTCTCTTGACTGCCGCTGCAAGTATGATTTCAGTGTTTGTTCCGGTTGAAATAAGGCAATACACCTCGTGATAAACCGCATAAAACGCACACTTCAAATCACACTTTTCCGAAACGGGATATTTCCTTTTATATGCTTCGTAAAGCCCGAAGCACTCCCCGGTCAGGTTTCTCAGCTGGAACAAATCAAATTCTTTGTCAGCCCACTTGCACTCAAGAGGGTCGATTATCGCTGTGATATTAAGTCTTTTATCAGACATTACATTCATAACATTCAAATCGCCGTGGATAAGAGACGCCTCTTTTACGGGCTCGCTGAAAATGTAATCAAAATTTTTCCACGCCGTTTGCATAACATTAAGCGTGCTGTCCTTCAGCCGTTTTTTTCTGTTAAGCTCTGCGGCGGTCTGTAAAATATCCTGCGCAAACGGTCGGTAAAAATCAAGCCAATTATCGTACTCGGGGAAATCGAGGCTGCCGAATTTGTTGCAGGTAACGCTGTGCCAATTTGCAAGACAATCCGCTATTGCATCTGCAAATTTCGCTTTTCTTTTTTTGCTTAAAAACAATTTTGAAAAGTCGGTGAAGCAGTCTGTTCCGTTCACAAATTCCTCAATTATAAAATCCATGGGGATTTCATCGGTTGCGTCAAAGGTAAAATAGACCTCGGGAATATGAACCAGCGATCTTTCGGCAAGCTTTTTCAGCGCGGCGCTCTCATTATGCTGCATACCGGCGACGCGGCAGGCCTTTACCGTAAGAGTGTACGGCATCGCGGGCAATTCGGCCTTGTAAACATATCCGAAGGAGCCGCCGCCTATGTATTTAATCTGCGTTGCTCGGCTCCCGTAATGTCTGAAAAGCACTTCCTTTGCAAATTCGCATGTCTGTTCTTTTGTGTATTTGCTGACTGTTTTTTGCTGCATAGGTACCTCCCCCTTTTTCACCCTGTTTTTCAATTTTGTTAATGTCCGTTTGTTTTCAACATACCGATTTACATATTTGTGTTTTAAAAATATTCTATCAAAAAAAACAATAAATATCAACAAACATCTCTGTACAAAAGAGCCGTCGGACACATAGCCCGACAGCTCTTAGGTCTTATATGCATTATGGTGCTTTCGACGTCCGCAAGGCTCGCCGAGCTCCTTTTCAATTTGCTTTTTAAGCGAAGCCAGCCTGTTTCTGACCGTTGACGACGGCATATTTTTTATCTTGCCGATCTCTCTGCTCGACCAGCCGTAGCTTTTAAGAGTCACTATTTCTCGGTCAATCTCGCTCATTTTCAAAAGTATCTGCTGAATTTCAACAGATGTGATATCATCAAACACCTCAAGACATTTAATGCTTTCAAGCTCATCAAGCGAGTCGGCAAAATTGTTTTTACGAAGTCTGTCGGCAAGCACGTTTTTAGCAATTTTAAAAATCAAGGACTTTTCTTTTTTGATATAACCGAGCGTCGGCAGATAACCCCACAGCTTCATAAAGGTGATTTGAGCCAAATCCTCTGCCTCGTCGCTGTCAAATCGCCTTGAAAAATACGAAACTATGCTTTTATAATACTTTTCATAAATTTGGTTAAACAGTTCAATGTTATTCATTTTTTTCCGTGATTTTGTTGCCTACGGTTGAATTGACTTTAACATATCCCAAAATACTTTTGCCGCATTTCACCTCGTTGCCTGCCGCAAATGTTATCTTTTTATCGGAGAGCATTTGCTCGGTCACGTTATTGTCAATATCGACATTGTTGCCTGCGGCCACTAATGTATTGTAATCGAAGCTTCTCACCGTATCGCCGTCGATTTCGATGGTGTTAGGGTAAGGCTTTATTACGACGTTATCCTCAACCTCAACACTTCTGCCGTTCATTCGCGTCATCTCATATCGTGACTTTTCTCTTTTGAGCAAAAGACCGTTCACGCACAAATCCGGAATTTTTTCAACGGTTTCAAGAATAACAATGCCGTTAACAATATAGAGGCAATCGTCGGAAACATTTTTATCGTTTAATATAACCATTCCGTTTAAAACGCTGTATTTGCGGTGTTCAACCTCTATAATGCTTGCAACATTTCGGATTGTTATCTTGGCATAGGCATTTTTCCATTCATCACTCGCATTTTTCGGAGCAAGAAGCATCGCACAGCTCTCGATTTTCTTGATTTCCCTCAACGCCTCGGCAGTAAAATTTTGCAAATCAAGAAGTGCTATGTTTTTTATGGTTTTTCTAAGCATAAACATTCTCCTTTAAAGCACACTTTGTCTATTAAGACGGATTTAAACCCGTCCGTATTATTTCAATTTGTTTTTACTTGCGATTACACACCCAAACGACATGCAAAGTAACGCTATTATCCGCACAACTCCGTCGGCGAACTGAATTAAAACAATTTTATCCATAATTCAAATTTCCTCTTAAAAGTTATTGAAGCGCGTTTCACTTATTAAGACGAAATTGAAGAGGAAACTGTCCGCATTATTTAAAAATTTATCGGAGTCCGTAAAATGCGGTATCACAAAATAACCAATAAGAGCTCCGTTTTACGAAGCCCTTGAGCAAGTGTGTTCATATCAAGCGAAAAATCGAAGCCGTGTGATTTTACGTTCATTTTTCCTCGGCGGACATATTTTTGCGACTGTTTGCACGCAAAATCACTTTATTTGAAATATACTTGATTACAATCGGAACCGCTACCGCCAAAATCACATAGAAAAGATAAATTCCGGAATCTCTCCACGGGTATACGTACCACAAAGTGCTCTTTGAAAACCTTGAATCCGCATAGCTGCCGTGGCTTCAGACTTTTTCAATTTATTCCCACTCGTTGCCTGTAAATCAATCTTAAACACTTTTGCTTATGAGATTTAGCAGAGAGTATCTATATTATTTGAATTATCGGTAAAGCATACGCTATCCGATTTTTTGTTGCCATTCTGTTGCCACGAAAATTAAAGGTTTTCAAAAAGCTCTACAATTTTATCAAATTCTGGATCACTTTCTCCAATTACTTTTTCTGAACCTTTTAATATTTCACGTTTAATTGTTGTGGCAAGTCGAACTTTCCATCCTTTTTCTAATGTAATGTTATAAATCTTAGCATACTCCTCAATTTGATCGCAAATTGGCTTTTCTTCATTTACAACATCATCAAACTCCTCATCGACCTCTTCGGGACGGGGAAGGAATCTGGCAACCAAACATGCAAATTTTTGCTTTGGAAATAAGTCTTCAATTTCACCATTGCTCAACGAAGTATATTCAGAAATAAGAATGACTTTACTTTGGCACGCTGCATAAAAATCATTCTTAAGTTCTGTCGCCATTTTTACCCCTGGTTTATCACCATCAAGCAATACAGGAGGTTTAATCTCGCTTGCACCAGATAAAATGGCAGATGTTGCTTTGATACCCTTTACACCACCTGTTGGGATAAACACAATTTCTTTTAATGGAGCAATTTTCCCTTTAGAAATAAGTAGATTTTTTAGGGCAGAAAGATACACTTGATCCGATTCACCTTCTACAAGTACGGGATTGCAGTTTATAAGAAGTGTATCTGATACAGAAAGTCCAAGTGCTGCATGAGCCGGATAAATCGATTGAGGCTGATTCGAGCCCTTTAATCGTTCAGCTGCTCGCAAATCAGGACTAACAACTGTTTTTCCATTTATATCAATATATACAGAGCGAACTCTTTCAAGATGATTAGAATCTACCATAAATGGGGAATGAGTTGTGTATAGCATCTGATTATTTTGAGAGAGATTCTCAAAAAACAAAAACAAATCCTTTTGTGCTAAGGGATGCAATGTAACGCCTGGTTCATCCAAAAGCAAAATGGCATTTTGATGATGTTGTTCACTTTCTACTAAAAATACAAGGTAAAAACTGAAAAACCATTGCAATCCTGTGCTTCTTGATTCCAATTCTATGCGCTCGGGTCTAACCGAATCAGATACCCAAATTCTAAAGAAATTACCATCAGCTTGAAATTCGAATGTATAATCTCCTTGTTTCCACCACTCATTAAAGGATTTAGTGAAACTAGATGATGCAGAGGCAAGAAGTATCTCTCGCTCTTTTTTCTTGTCAGCAATTTTATTAATTTGCTCTGTAGTAAGGTTACCTGTAGTCTCTGAACCAAGTTCAGTTATTTCATTAGGATCAAGTTGTACAAACTTAAATAATGTCTTCAATGTACGAGCCTTGGCTGATTCTTTAACACCCAAGTCTTTCTTATCAATATTTTGCAAGACTTGAGGCAAATATATCTGTGAATCCAAATTTCCGTAATTTGAGTAATAAACATACTTGGGCATATTGGTTTCGAGATATTCAACTACAGTTTTATCATTATTCAAGGTTGGCCTATCACATTCCACTATAATTTCTGAAATTTTTTGAATAGCTTCAGAGATTGTAGCGCATGCCACAGAAGATTTTACATCTTCGTCAAATTTTGTTAACTCATCCTGTGTTACAGAAAGAACTGATTTTATATTTGCCGTTTCATCGAGAGCAGTCAGAGCCTTTTCTATAATAGCACAAGCTTTTTCACGGCGTTCGGTTTCGGTTTTGTTAGAAGAAGTTTGAGCCGTAATCAAAGATGTTCTATATTTATTCAACGATGTTTTTGCGGTATCAATGATTGAAGGAGTACGCTCTTGTTCGTAAGGAAACTCCCAAAATAAATTTCCATCGTAGTCTTTTGACACAATAACCTTTACAAATTCGTCTGCTTTATGTCCAGACAGCTTGGCCAAATCCGTTTTTTCTCTTTCTGAAAGTACATATTTAGCGCAAATAAAAATTGGCTTAGGTTTGGCTTCGCGATAAACATGATACTTATCACGAGGCAAGTCATCTTTTAGGTCAATTTCACCCTCATCAGCTGGATTCAACTTCCAAAGAGGCAACAAAATATTTGTTTTACCAGACTCGTTTGTTCCAATTAATGCTGTGATTTGTTCCGTATCTATCCAACCGCTATCTTGAATAGAACGGAATTGTGTTACACGAAAACTGTCTAATTTCATTATTGTTATTCCTTTCTAGTATTTATCAAAACATAAATTTTAGAACTAATCTTGTTTATAAAATCCCTTATAACTTCCAAATCCAAGCATATATACAGCCATTGCGACGGCTAAATCCTCAGATTCAATATTCTGTTTTGATGCCAGTTCTCTCAGTTCATCAATAACAGTATCATGTGGAACGATTGTACCATCAAGTTCTTTCACTGCTTTTTCAATAACGGATGGTAGTACCATACACATTTGATAGAAAGCATCATCTTGTCCGGTGACAAGTGCATAGAACTGGTCAAGGCTAACTCTGCGTATCAGCTTATGTCCCACTTTCTTTTTATCAACGGTAGTTTCCCACTTGATATTTTGTGATCGTTGAGCTATCGCTTCTACCAAGAAACAAGCACAGTCATCATCATTAAGAAGTTGGTTTTGCATTTTAATAAAAGTTTTGCCAGCAGAAGCGGAATTCATTGTGTTATGCTTGTTTTTCATTTCCACATAAACGGTGTGAACATTTCCTGCATCCGGAATAGGAATGCCATCAGCATTTTCATAGATTACGTCCCAACCACCTTCTTCTCCATTTGGTGGAACACGGCAGTTCTTTATGTACTGAAAAATGCGTTGATGAAAATACCCTATGTCATTGTTGTTGGACTTGTCTCTTTGTCTAAAGATTTCATTGCTTACAATTTCGTCCCAACTTGATTGATAAACGGTCTTATCAAAAATTAACTTAATCGGGTCAATAATGTTTTTGTTGAACCTTTTCAAATCAAAAGATTCAAGCTTCTCTCCGTATTTTCCAATAGTTGCTTTTACGTGGTCTGTGAAGTCATCTTCACTTATAAAAGTTAAATTCCACATCATAAATTCTCCAATGCTTCTCTTATTTTTACTGCAATTTCATACGCTAAATTAACTGGCACAGCATTTCCAACTTGTTTATATTGAGCGCCTACGCTGCCACAGAATTGCCAATCATCGGGAAAACTCTGACATCTTGCATTTTCTCGGATTGTAAATGGACGAGGCTCCAATGGGTGACAACGATCAGTCTGCTTTTGACTTGGAGAAGTCAGCACTGTAAGAGAAGGTTCATCAAGGCTAAGCCTTCTTAATATACCTGTTCTGCCGCCCTCCATATACCAACAACTCTTCATATATTCTTTTGCAATGTCTTCAGGTATATCTTTCCAATATCCTCCCGGAGGAACAAGCTCAAAAATCTTTCTCTTATAATCAGAGTATGGTGTTCCATCGCTTTTGGGACAATCAAGAAGAATATCACGTAAAACAGGCTTATACTTATATGGAACCGGGAACTCAAAAGAAATTTGATTCAACAAGTCGTTACGAATACCAATGGTAATCAAACGTTCTCTCTTTTGGGCAACCCCATAGTTCCAAGCGTTCAATACTTTTTTCTGAATGGTGTATCCGGTATTCTCAAAAATATCTGTAATTGTTTTGTATGTGCGACCTTTATCGTGTGTAAGAAGTCCTTTTACGTTTTCAAACAAAAACATTTTCGGTTGCAACTGTTCCAAGAACTTTGCATAATGATAAAATAATGTTCCACGAGCATCTTCAAGCCCCAATCTTTTTCCGGCGTATGAAAATGATTGGCAAGGTGCGCCACCAGACAGTAAATCGAGTTCTCCTTTTTGCAGTCCGAAATATTCTTGCAAATCAAGGCAAGAAATATTTGCGATATCATCATTAATAACACGCCATTCGGGACGATTACACTTTAATGTATCAGCAGCGTCTTTATCAAATTCAATTAAACCCAATGTATTGAACCCTGCTTTTTCTATACCAAGAGCGAGGCCGCCAGCTCCAGCAAAAAGTTCAATAGTGGAGAATTTTTTTGGTTCAACAGATTTAGTATTATCCGTAAACTCCATTATGTCTCCGATATTACATTGTAAAGCAATACAAATCTTCTCGATGCTCTCAATAGAAACAGTTTCGTTTTTTCCCATTCGAGCCATCACATTAAAACTTACTCCAGCTGATTCTTTCAATTCTGTTTTGTTCATATTGCGATCTATAAGTAATTTCCAAAGATTATTATAACAAACAGCCACAACGTAGCCTCCGTTTCATTAGATAAAACACAAAAATGGTTTATCATATTATAGCATATAAACACCAAAATAGCAAGTGCATCTCACGATATCGTTAGATAATCTCAACTTAATGTACTTAAACGACGGCAGGGAGAAATCCCTGCCGCCGTTGTGTTTATACCTTGTAAATTATATTCGCATTTGCAATTTCTGTCGCACTATTACGGATATTGTTTATCTTCTGCACCCAAAATATCGTATCGGTGTTTCAAGCTTTTTAGTTCAAGTGTAAGCTGCAATAACCCTGCCAACGACAAAACCCCGTACTGACGGATTAAAGTCAGTACGGGGTTTAATGTTAATATGGTATTTTTGCGAGCCACAAGATATTACTTTTTACTCACAAACCACTCGATACACACGAT
>OLGZ01001466.1_pt1 | contig 13408 bp, 7 predicted proteins | sample 1605981 | NCBI WGS metagenome assembly OLGZ01 (sample SAMN03283291) | human gut metagenome | biome: human-associated habitat; material: feces | host: Homo sapiens | place: Peru | collected 2012 | reverse complement strand
TACCACTACCTGATTGTTGTTTAATGTTTTTTCAGTCATACTTTCTCCCTCCGTTATAACAAACTTTTGCATACTCTAAAAGTTATGCGTGAAGTTTCAAAAATATGACGACTTGTTTTATCTAGTTTTGTCGTACGTCATTTACAACTTTTTCGCTGTCTCATAGCTTCATACGACAAAAGAGTCGCTGATATTGCAGCATTTAACGATTCTACTTTTCCCTCCATCGGAATACGCAAAAGCCTATCAGATGTAGCTGCAACTTCATCTGACAAGCCGTTGCCCTCATTTCCAATAAGAAATGCTATTTTATCCGAAAATACTGTATCATAGAGTTCTTCACCGTCAAGATGGGCTCCATACACAAGCACCCCTTTTTGTTTAAGCTGCTCTACGGACTTCACCAGATCTTCGCTCTGTACAAATGGTACTCTGAATATCGCTCCCATGGTCGATCTCACAACCTTTGGATTATACGGATCACACGATCCCGGTCCTAGCACCAGCGCCGTCACGCCTGCCGCCTCTGCACTTCTAAAAATTGTCCCCATATTGCCCGGATCCTGAATAGTATCCAGCACAAGATATGTTAGAGTTTTATCATCAGGCATGATATCCTTCATATCATAATGCCTGCATCTGACAACAGCCATACACCCTTGCGGTGATTTTGTCTGCGATACCCCAGCAAACACACTGTCACTCATAACCGCAAACTCGGCATCATCACACAGTTTCTGTACAATATCCTCATCTCTGTATTGTTCAAATGCTGATTCCGACATATAAACTTCTTTTACACTGTCAATTGGAATCTCCCTGAACATGCGTATTCCCTCCACAATAAATACATCTTTTTCTTTGCGGAGCTTTGAATCCTTATTCAGCTTATTCAGCATCTTCACTTTTGGATTGCTGTTAGATGTGATTACATTTCTTTTTTCATTCAATATTTCGCTGATCGTCCCGCTCAATCTTTTTCTCCTTCCCTGCACCAGGCACATTTTCATCGTCTGTCCGTACCTGCCGCCCGATTTACACATTCCTAAGCAGTACTCTGTCTTTACCATACTCCATCTGAAGCGAGTACAATATACCTGAATTCTCATTTACACAGAATCCTCGGCCCATGTTTTTTACCTGCCTGGTTGTTTTAAGCTGGACATACACTGGACAATTCCCCTTATGCTGCTCCAATATAGATATGAATTGTGCTTCATTTTTGACATACTCATCCATATCTTCAAAAAGAACCCATAATTGTTTATTACTCTCAACCGGACTTGCCTTTGCCGCCCACTTTCTCTGTCCTCCTGCCGGGGCAAATGACACTGCACCATTTTCCACTTTGTCAAATGTAACTATATCTGACAGTATAAGTTTGCTGCCCTTTTCCCCAACATCAGCATGTCCTCTGATAAACACCCTGTTATCAACGGTCAGCAGTGATCTATTCTTTTCAAAATCTCTTGGGAATACAACGATCTCCACCTGTCCGACCATATCCTCCAGGGTAACATACGCCATATTCTGATTTTTTCTGGTAAGTTTGACTGATACATTGGTTATTATTCCACCTACTACGTAAACGCCGCCATCCCGCAGTTTTTTTTCTGTATCATCTGCGCTCACTTCATCTATTTCTTCATTGTCTTCCTCACTGTCTGGTGCGAAATCCAGTGACTGTGCCGTACAATTCTTCTGAAGCAGATCAACATATTTCCCAAGCGGATGTCCTGAAACATAAACACCCAACACAGATTTTTCCAGTGACAATTTCTCAGTATCAGGGTACTCATCCACGTCAGGATACGGGACTCTTGAACTTGCAGCAAAATCGTCACCCATAATATCAAAGAGTGACAACTGCCCTGATTCACGGCTCTTTCTCTCCCTGGCGGTCTCCTCAGATATAGCAGGAAGTGCCATGAGCATCTGTTTCCTATTGGCACCCATACCGTCAAATGCTCCACTGAGTATCAACGCCTCAACAGTCTTTTTATTTGTATCCTTTGATGGCATTCGTGTAAGGAAATCGTGCAGATCCTTAAATCTGCCATTTTTCTGTCGTTCCTCAACAATCCTATCCACAACGGCAGCGCCAACACTCTTTATTCCTGACAGGCCATACCTTATCTTGCCGTCACTTATGGAGAACTTGGCAACACCCTCGTTGATATCCGGTGGAAGGATCTCAACATTCATCTGTTTACACACACTTATATATTTTGCAACCTTGCCATTGTTATCAAGCACCGACGACATCAAGGCTGCCATAAACTCCACAGGATAGTAATACTTCAGATACGCAGTCTGTGCCGCAAGTACCGCATATGCAACTGAATGAGATTTGTTAAATGCATACTCTGCAAATTTCATCATCTCGTCAAATATTTTATTTGCAATGTCCTCAGATATGCCATTTGCGATACATCCAGGAACATTCAGTTCTTTATTGCCATAGACGAAATTCTTGCGCTCCTTCTCCATCTCTTCAGGCTTCTTCTTTGCCATTGCTCTTCGCACGAGATCACTTCGTCCAAGTGTATATCCGGCAAGTTTCATAACTATCTGCATAACCTGCTCCTGATATATTATGCAGCCGTATGTCGGTTCCAGTATCTCCTCAAGCTCAGGTGTGTCATATCTTACAAGATCTCTATTCTCCTTGCCTCTAATATAATCATCTATAAACTGCATAGGGCCCGGTCTGAAAAGAGCTACTCCGGCTATTACATCATCAAGGCTCTGCGGTTTTAGTTTCATCATGAAATTCTTCATTCCCTGACTTTCAAGCTGGAACATACCCTCGGTTTTTCCCTGCCCCATAAGTCCAAGGATATTTGGATCATCATAATCTATGTTATCAATATCCAGATTTTTACCTGTAGTCTCTTTTATCAGCTTCACAGTATCCTGAATAACTGTGGCTGTCCTGAGCCCCAGGAAATCCATCTTCAACATTCCGAGATGTTCAACCGTATTCTTCTCAAACTGTGTGACAACCGCACCCTCGGCTCCGACTGACAAAGGTGCATATTCCTCTATGGCCTCTCTGCCGATAACCACTCCCGCAGCATGCATGCCCGCATTTCTCGGAAGTCCTTCCAGTTTCCTCGCAATATCAACCAGTCTCTTTATATCGTCAGAACCGTTGTACATATCCTGAAAATCTTTGCTCACCTTGAGTGCGACATCTATCGTCATATCCTTTTCCGCCGGAATAGCCTTAGCCAGAGCATCACACTGCGAATATGGCAGATCCATTGCTCTTCCAACATCTCTGATCACATTTCTCGCGCCCATAGTCTGATATGCTATTATCTGTGTAACACATTCCTCGCCGTACTTTTTCACGCAATAGTCGATAACTTCCTGTCTTCTTATATAGCAAAAGTCAATATCTATATCAGGCATCGATACACGTTCCGGATTGAGAAAGCGCTCAAACAGCAGATCATACTTCATCGGCTCAATAGTTGTTATATCCAGGCAATAGGCTACTACGCTTCCCACCGCGGAGCCTCTTCCCGGGCCCACTGCGATTCCGTGTGTCTTTGCAAAATGGATAAAATCCCACACTATCAAAAAGTAATCTACGAATCCCATACTCTTTATGACTGATAACTCGTAATCTATTCTTTGACGCACGTCAAATCCTTTTTCGCCATCACTGAGTTCGTTCGTGTCCTCATACTTGATACCGTACTTTTTCTCCATTCCATCATAGACAAGCTTCTCAAGATATTCCTCTGCCGTGTATCCACCCGGAACATCAAAGCGCGGCACTTTCTGTTCACCAAATACAATCTTGACGTTACAACGTTCAGCAATCTTATGAGTGTTCTCAAGCGCTTCCAGTGCATAAGGGAACAGCTCAGCCATCTCTTCCTTCGACTTGAGATAGTACTGTCCACCATCATACCTCATTCTGTTCTCGTCTTGAACTTTCCGGTTAGTCTGGATACATAGCAGGACATCATGTGCCTCCCAGTCCTCCGCATATATATAGTGAGAATCATTGGTGACAACCATGGGTATACCCAGCTCCTTAGAAAGCCTCATGATCCCCGCATTAACCGTTGCCTGATCCGGGATACCATGATCCTGCATCTCCAGATAATAATTGTCCTCGCCAAAGATCTTCAGATGACGCAATGCTGCTTCTTTTGCTTTCTCATACTGCTCCTGACGCAAGTCAGTCGCAACCTCACCAGCCAGGCATGCCGAAAGTGCAATGATACCCTCATGGTATTTCTCCAGCACCTCCATGTCCACACGCGGTTTATAATAATAGCCCTCCGTGTAGCCACGTGTCACGATCTTACAGAGGTTGTGGTATCCCTCGTTGTTTTTTGCAAGCAGAACGAGATGGTAATACCGGTTTTCTCCCTTTACCACCTCACGGTCAAACCTGGAACCCGGTGCCACATACACCTCACAGCCGATGATCGGCTTGATTCCATTTGCCTTACATGTCTTATAAAATTCGATCACGCCATACATCGCACCGTGGTCTGTGATTGCCAGCGCATCCATGCCAAGTTCTTTCGCACGCGGAACCAGCTCCTTGATCTTTGCCGAGCCGTCCAACAGACTGTACTGCGTATGCACATGTAAATGTGTAAATTTCATCTTATCTCCTAGTAATCTTCTCCATACGGAAACAAATATTTCAAAAATGGCAGATACTTCGCAAGCTTCTTCCGACGCAGCGGAATCACCTCATAATTATGAATATAACGAAAGGTATAAGCCTCGCCCTTTCTCGCAAGCATATTCAGATACTTCTCCAGAAGCTTCGCGGAATCCGGATGCAGCAGACGTCTCGATCTGCCATTCATATAATAATCGAGTGGCTGCTTCTCATAATAATTTTCCTTGTTGTAAATCTTGCAGGCTGCCACACGGTCACAGAACATCTCAATCACATATTCCTTCGGCATCTTACAGCCAACCAGCAAATGTTTTGTATCGCTTCTGTCAACATTGTAATCCACCCAGTACTCCAGATGGTGTTTGTTTCTTCCCTTGTGGTGCAGCCACGAAGAGGTGTATCCCTTATCCTCACGCTCTGCATCGTTCGGGCTGCGGTTTCCCTGATAGTATTTCGCGCCCATCGAAAACTCCGTCCATGAATATTTGGACAGGTCGTGCAACAGTCCCTGCTTATACAATCCAACCGCAAAGCAATGCCGCATCACCATAATCTTATGTGCGGTAATCGTCTTTAAATGTTCCAGCCACTTCATTTTTAACATCTCTTTTCGCCTTCTATTTTATTTCTGAGTAGCCTGTGCCGCATGATACTGTTCTTTCAGTCCATCCGTCACAGTCACCTGATTTTCTTTGTCAATAAATACTGCCTCTGCCTTGTACTTCTGCAACAACGGCAAAGACTTCTCATAGCCAAGCACATAGCATGCCGTCGACAATGCATCGCTGTACAAGCCATTTTGGCATACAACTGTCACCGAAGCAAGTCCTGACTCCGCCGGATATCCGGTTGTACGATTTAAAATATGATGATACCTCGTACCATCCTTCTCGATAAACTTTTCATAATCACCGGAGGTGGATACACAGGTGTTACTGTTCGAAGCAAATTCCAAATAACCGATCATATCCTCTGCGTCACCCTGCGGATCACGGATGCCTACCCGAAATGAACTGCCGTCCTTTTTTGCACCATACACAAGCACGCTTCCGCCGACACTGATCGTTCCGCCGCTTACTGCATCTTCTTTTAATATCTGTTCTGCAATATCCAGTGCGAATCCCTTGCCAACCGCGCCAAGATCTAACACCATATCGGACTTGTCGATCGTCACCGTCTGCGATTCACCAATCGTCACTGCCTCATAGCCTGTCTTTTCAAGCACAGTCTTAATCTCTGTGTCAGTTGGAACCCGGAAATCTTCCTCCGTCGCCGACTCGATATTCCAGAGATTCGCCAGTGGACGGATCGTAATATCCAATGCGCCCTGGCTGTCCCGGCATATGTTATACGCCTGCGTCAGCGCCAGATACAAGGTATCCGAAACCTCTGCCGCTTCTCCCGCTGTGTATGTGTGGTTCAGCTTATATAAGGCACTGCCCTCCTGCCGCCATGATATCTCCTGCTCATCTAAGTCTTTGATTGCCTGTTCAATCTTTGCATACTCCGTATCCTGTGTCCCATACAGACTGACTGACACCGATGTTCCCATCGCGAAGCTGTACGTCGTCTGTCCATCGGCAAGCTGCCTGTCCTTTGATGTATCCTCCCGTGCATTCCCCCACTGGTACAGTACGATCAAAAGTCCTGCAACTACAAGCATGCCGACCGCAATCACTATTTTTCTACCAATTCCCTGCTGCATATCAATGATGATATCCTTCCATTCGTTTTGTATATTCGTCGAGCTGCTCTTTTAATTTCTTATATTCCTTTTCCTTTAGCTCCCCGGCTGCCTGATATTCAGCCAGCTTTACCTCCGCCTGCTTCCGCGCAGAAATCGCCAGATCCTTGTAGTTGTTCTCCAGATTGATCTGCACTTCATGAAACAGTGCTTCTATCTCTTTTTTTGCCTGACTCGTTTTCCCAAATAACAAAACCTTCACTTCCTTTTTCATGGAAATTCTCAAAACATTTGTTCGCATAATTATGTTTTAGTATACCATTTTTTCGTGCTTATTTCAATGTATGATTGAAAGTCCTCCCGCTTTTTGATAAAATGCACTGGTAGAATTTGTTCGAAACACGCAGGAGGAATTTATCATGCTGTTAGCATGCCAGAATATATCAAAAGCATTCGGCACAAAGGAAGTTTTGAAGGATATCAGCTTCCATGTCAACGAGAAAGAAAAGATCGCCATTGTCGGTATCAACGGCTCTGGAAAAACGACGCTCCTAAAGATTATCATGGGCGAAGAATCCGCCGACAGCGGACAGGTCGTGATTGCCAAGGATACCACGATTGGGTATCTGTCCCAGCATCAGGATATCTCCTTTGACAACACGATCTATGGCGAAATGCTTGCAACCAAACAGTACATCCTTGATTTAGAGGCGAATATCCGCCGTTTAGAACAGGATATGAAGCATGCAGAAGGCGAAGAATTAGAGAAGATCTTAGAGACCTACAACCGCCTGAGCAGCAAATACGACCGCGACAATGGGTATTCTTATGAGAGTGAGATTACAGGCGTTTTAAAAGGACTCGGTTTTGGTCCGGAGGACTATGACCGCCATATCAATACATTATCCGGTGGTCAGAAGATGCGAATCGCACTGGGACGTCTGCTTCTGACACGCCCGGACATCATCATCCTCGATGAGCCGACAAACCATCTGGACATGCCAAGTATTTCATGGCTCGAGTCTTTCCTGTCCTCTTATCCTGGTAGTGTGATCGTGGTCAGCCATGACCGCTATTTCATTGATCGAATTGCAACGCAGATCGTAGAAATCGACAACAAAAAGGCAACCGTCTACCACGGAAACTACACCTACTTTGCATCCAAGCGCGCAGAGATCCGTGCCAATATGATGAAGGCCTACTTAAACCAGCAGCAGGAAATCAAGCATCAGGAAGCTGTCATCACGAAACTCAAGCAATTTAACCGTGAGAAGTCCATCAAACGTGCGGAAAGCCGTGAAAAGATGTTAGATAAGATTGAAGTCTTAGACAAGCCGACCGAGGTTGCCTCCGAGATGCGGCTTACCTTAGAGCCATCTGTGGAAAGCGGGAATGACGTCTTAACCGTCACGCATCTGGCGAAATCCTTCGGCACAAACTGTCTGTTCCAAGATCTTGACTTTGATATCAAGCGCGGCGAAAAGGTCGCCCTGATCGGCGGAAACGGAACCGGAAAGACCACGATTTTAAAGATGGTCAATCATCTTGTACCGAAGGACGCCGGAACGATTGCCCTTGGCTCGCGCGTCCATATCGGCTATTACGACCAGGAGCATCAGGTACTCTCCCTGCATAAGACAATCTTCGAGGAGATCAGCGATGCCTACCCGGATCTGACCAACACAAAAATCCGAAATGTACTGGCAGCCTTTTTATTTACCGGAGACGACGTATTTAAGAAGATTGAAGATTTAAGCGGCGGCGAGTGTGGACGTGTGTCCCTTGCCAAGCTCATGCTCTCCCCTGCCAATTTCTTAATCCTAGATGAGCCGACAAACCATCTGGATATCCAGTCCAAGGGTATCTTGGAGGATGCAATCCGCAGCTATACCGGAACCGTATTTGTTGTCAGTCATGACCGTTATTTCATCAACCGGATTGCAACCCGAATTCTGGAATTAAAGGACGAACAGCTTTACAGCTTTATCGGAAATTACGATTATTACGAAAGTCACAAGGATCAGGTGTACGAGGCGGCTGCACCGAAACAGACGGATACTTCCGCAGACACCGCAACAGCACCTTCTGCCACTCCTTCCGGCAAAGATGATTACAAAAAGCAGAAGGAAGAACAGGCACGACTTCGTAAGAAAGAAAACGATATCAAAAAAACAGAACAAAAAATTGAAGAAACAGAGGCAGCGATTGCGCAGATTGACGAGGAATTCTTAAATCCTGAATACGCAACAAACTCTGCCAAACTCGGCGAACTATCAAAAAAGCGCGAAGAGCTGGAAGAAACGCTCTCCGCACTTTACGAGACATGGGAAACCCTGCTCGCTTAAGTTAAAAATAAGTTTTCTCGAACTGATTGACCGGCATCGGTTTTGCAAAATAGTAGCCCTGGAACAATGTACATCCAAGCTCCTGCATATACTGAAGCTGGTCTTTTTGTTCGACGCCCTCTGTCACTACATGGATATCCAGCTCATTTGCCAGATTCAGTACCATTTCCAGAATCATCCGGCTACGCTCCGGATCTTCATTTCTCCGCAGGAATTCCATATCAATCTTGATTGCATCCAGATTCATGTCCTGCAGCATATTCAATGACGAGTATCCACGTCCAAAATCATCCATCACCACACGGAACCCATATGTCCGGAGATCATCGATTAACGCCAGATGTTTATTCGCATCTTTCATGACGGACGTTTCTGTAATCTCCAGACACAGCTTATCCGGATCAATCTCATAACATTCCACCAGAGTTGTCAGAGTTGTATAAATATCTAAGAAATAAAAATCCTTCGGTGATACATTGACCGATATGTAATACTGCTCTTTTCCCATCGCTTTCCAACGCTGCAACTCCTTACAGGCAAGCTCCCATACATACTGATCCATCGCGCTGATCAGACCGGATTTTTCAAACACATCGACAAACTCCTCCGGCAGCATCATGCCATGCACCGGACGGAACCAGCGCACCAATGCCTCCGCGCCAAGCATCGTTCCCTGCTCATCCACCTGTGGCTGCAAATATAGCTGAAATTCCTGTTTTGCTATGGCAGAGCGAAAATCACTGACCATATGCTGTCGCTCCAGCATCTGTTTTCGCAATTCATCATCATAATATGCAATGGACTGCTGATAATCCCCCTTAATCGATTCAATTGCCAGAAATGCACGGTCACAGTAAACAGAGACAGGAGTCTTCACATTTCGGATTGGACAGATGCCAGTATATATCCGTGCATGATAGGAGTTGTCATCGCCGATATGGCTAATCAGATCCAATTCCTCCAAATACCGCTCATGGTTCAGTTTTTCATCACGTACGCAAACTGCAAACCGGTCTGCGGAAAGTCGCGCCAGTAAGGTATCGCCCGTTGCCAGATTCCGGAACATATTTGCCAATGACCGTAACACCGCATCCCCGCGTTCAATTCCAAACACATCATTGATAATCTTAAAATTCTGTATATCAGCACACAAAATGCTATACTTCACATTTGGATTTGCGACGATCTGCTGCTCAACAGTTTCATAAAAATGCTCACGGTTGAACAGACCTGTCAGCGAATCATAATTACTCCTGTAGCGTTCTTCCTCCAGTTTTTTCCGATGTTCTGTTTCATCATGCAGTACATAATAACAACCGATAAAACGGTTGTCTTCATCCCAGATTCCCCGATATCGTGCAGCAAAAAAATTCTGTTTACCATTGATTTCTGTCTCGCCCTGCCAACTGCATTCCTCGATTTCTTCCGGTTTGCGATCACCCTTCCACGACCGGTAATAGTTCTCGATCACACGAGTATCTTTATCTACATGAAATACCTGTCTGGCATACACATTGGCATAGATGCATCGTCCTTTGATATCCATGCAGACAACACCATCTGTGAAATTTTGTACCACCATAACAAGTGTTTTCTCCACCAACCCCTTCGGCACATACTGAAATGTAATATAATAGATGCCGGCAGCGGTAATTCCGTAAAATAACACGGAGTAATCAAACTCCAGGTTGAGCACCTCATAAACAACATTTGTTGCAATCATCAGCAAAAAGCAATACAAAATTGCATAATACTGTTTCACATAAATTCGTGCCGCCTTATAGATTTCATAAGCTAACAGCAGAAATGTCATAACCGCAAACATATACACGAACAACTTGTGATATGAATAAAGCCACGTTCTTGAGGTGACTTTGTAATAATATCCCTCTGCTTTATCTCCGGATAATACAACCGAAAATAACATCTGATTATATACATTAATGCCACACAGAATCCCGTCAATCGCTATCAATATCCCAAGGATTAAACCTCCACGTTTGTTGACAAACGTCTCCTGTGTAAAATCATTAATATAAATAAAAAAGAATATCAACAGGAAATCACTGCACCAAAAATACAAGCCATACGACGCCAATGCAACTGTATCATTGATATCCAGAATCGTCATGGCATAAAACAAAATGGTTGATGCAGCTACAATATGAAGCCGTACCACATCCTTCGCAACCTGTGTCTGTTCTATCTGCTTGATCATAATAATGCGATATACCAACAAAACAATCATAATCAGCATAATCGCTAACATCGCACTCTTCAATCCTATCTCCCCTATCCTTCGGTTGAAATATATTTGTCTTCATAATCCCAAACCGACATTGGTTTTGCAAAATAATATCCTTGAAATACATCGCACCCCATCATGGTTAATGCATCCACCTGTTCCCTGGTTTCTACTCCCTCGGTAACAACCTCCATCCCCAGTCGTTTCGACAAATGAATAACATTGCTTACGATTGACATACTTCGTTCATTATTTCTGGTCTTACGTAAAAATCCCATATCCAGTTTGATTGTATCCATCTTGATATCCTTCAACATATTCAAAGAAGAATATCCGCTTCCAAAATCATCCATCTCCACCTTAAACCCATACTGCCGCAGTTTGTTTACCAGACGGATTACTTTTTTCGTATCCGACATGACTGCCGTTTCCGTGATTTCCAGATGAAGATTCTTCGCTTCGAAGCCATGCTTTTGTACCAGTTGAGTAAACACTTTATAGATATCCATATAATAAAAATCACGTGGTGAAATGTTTACTGACAAATAAAAATCTGCATGTCCCTGTCTGCACCAGTCGCGAAGCTGGATACAGGCTTTCTCCCATATGTAACGATCCAACTCACTGATCAGACCGGTCCGCTCAAACAGCTCAATAAACTCTCCCGGCGGAATCATACCACGCTCTGGATGAATCCAGCGAACCAGTGCTTCTCCACCACGCACAACACCGTCCGCAGATATCTGTGGCTGAATATAAAAGCAGAACTGTCCGCCCTCTAACGCATCATGGAACTGACTGATAATTCCCTGTTCCTTGAGTGCAGTCTCCCGCAGCTCCTTATCATAATAGCTGATACGGTTTGAAACATCATCCTTGATGGTTTTGATTGCCATAATAGCCCGGTCACACATAACTGCAACCGGTGTATTCCTATCGTCTACTTCATAGATTCCCATATACATACGCAGCCTAAAACTGGAATTACCTTCTATCTGCTCAATTCGCGAAATCTCCCGTCGAAATATGTTTTCCTGAAATAATTCCTTTGGCAAAAGCAGTGCAAACCGGTCACCTGCCAACCGCCCATAAATACAACCTGCCGGAGTTTTCTGTTTCAGACTTTCTGCCTGTTTTATTAAAATATCATCCCCCTTTTTACTTCCATATACATCGTTCACAATCTTAAAATCACGGATATCACTACAAACAATATAAAACGCCGTATCTGAATTCTCCCGTAACATCTGTTCTGCGCACTCATAAAAATATTCCCGATTATAAATACCTGTCAATGCATCATGGTTTGCCTTATACTGTTCAGATTTCACACGCTCCACTTCTTCCGTTCGGTCATGTAACAAAAAAAAGCTTCCAATCTCGTGATTCTCATATATCATCTTCTTATATTGAAACTGAAAGAAATGTACTTTTCCATCTATTCGAAATTGTTCTTTCCATGCAATATCATGAATATCCCGAAGATTTTTTCCATTCAGCCAGCCCTGCAACTTTTTATCAAGTGCAGAAAGCTCAGACACATGAAGAATCTTCTTTGCCTGTTCATTTGCATGAATGCATTTCCCTTTTACATCATAACAGACAACTCCGTCATCGATAGTCTTAATAAACAAGGCCAGCATTTTTTCTACAAGGCCCGCCGGAATATGAAAGAATGTAAAATAAGTGATTGCACAACATAATGCGGTATATCCGATCAATGAAAAATCGTAAATGAATTCAAACTTGAAAAACATAATATTTGCAATTGCGGTCAATATAAGCGTAATAATGATCGAAGAATAATTTACTTGAAAAATTCTTGGGCATTTTGACCTGCGGACAAGCAGAACAATCAGACATGCCGCAGCAAATGCATAACAAATCAATGTATGAACCCCATACAAGATACCATAGCTTTTTACACCATAATAAACATTACCGAACTGGTCTGTCATCGGAGCCACATGGAATACATTCTGCACTCTAAGATTTGAAAATAACACAATCGCATCTGTAAGCAACAGGATATACGTTACCGGACGCATCCATACTTTATGCCGATAGGTGTCAGCATATACACGACTATAAATAAACAGCAACAACGTCATAAAATCTACACAAAAATAAAAAAGTGCATAAAAAAACAATGCCAGCTTCTCATCGACTGTCATCAACGCCATACCATACAGCATAACCATTCCTGTCTGTGAAAGCAGTAATCCAAACACCGAATTCCGTAAAGCGTTTTTTTCTATCCGTTGTACTGTATATATACAAAATAAGAGGGGAATCAATAAGATAACCAAACTCCCAAAGAATATATATTTCAATATAAACACCCCAAATCATATCATTTCATATTTTAAAAATACTTAATATTATTTTATAAAATTCACTACGTACTGTCAACTTAAATGGCACAAAAAAAAGACCTCATCGGTCTTTTCTTTCTGTACCTTCAGAACTTCATACAA
>OLGZ01001465.1_pt1 | contig 13418 bp, 13 predicted proteins | sample 1605981 | NCBI WGS metagenome assembly OLGZ01 (sample SAMN03283291) | human gut metagenome | biome: human-associated habitat; material: feces | host: Homo sapiens | place: Peru | collected 2012 | reverse complement strand
ATATTTTCCACATATATAGATCAGCTCACGTTCGATAACAGGATCCAGTTCTTCCAGACAGAGAACTTCATCCAGTCCGGTCAGAAATTCGACTGCCAGTTTTTCCGGAAATGGATGCGGGGTAGCGACTTTTAATGTTTTTATCATGCCGCGATTTTCATTGTATTAAAATCAGGGGTTTGACCAAACCAAATTTCTTGAGCGGCTACAGCCTGATAAACCAACATATCCAACCCGTTTATAGTATTATAGCCGAGTTTTTCGGCAAGTTTTAAAAGAATTGTTTTTTTAGGATTATAAATTACATCGTAAACCGTCGAATTTGCAGGCATGGTTCTAAGCACATTTTCTTCGATTGGAGTCATATCCGCCGAACGTCCCAACATTCCGATAGGAGTTGTGTTTACGAGAAGTTGATATTTCGACAAATCTCTAACTAAATCAATTTGATGAGATTCAAATTCAATTTGCGGAAATTTTCGCCTCATATATGCCATATAGTCCATTGCATTCGGAATATTTCTCGTATAAACCCCAATATATTTTACACCGAGTTCTGAAAGTGCAAGAACCGCAGCACGGCTTGCTCCACCCGTTCCGAGAAGTGCTACATTTGCACCCGAAAAATCAAGATTTTGCGGAATTGCTTTTTTAAACCCCATCGCATCAGTGTTGTAACCCTTAAAAGTCTTATCAAAGTTAATTTTTACGGTATTCACCGCACCTGCAATGTCTGCATACTTGTCGACCTCTTGAACAAAAAGAGAAATCGGCAACTTCAAAGGAATTGTTACGTTAAACCCCTCATAATCGTTGCGTTTGAAATACTTTACTCTGTCAACAAGTTCTTCGGGAGGAGTTTCTAAAATTTCGTAGTTTGCCTCTATTCCGAGGCTTTTAAAACCTGCTTTGTGGATTACGGCGGACAGAGAGTGCCCGAGAGGATATCCGATTAAACCAAATTTTTTCATAATTACCTCCTTTGCGTTGCCGACTTTCTAAAATTAAGAGTCTGTATTCTCGCCGTCTTGAGATTCTTCTACAGCCTTTTTAAACCCGCAACTGCGATTTGAGCATTCAAGCGTTGTTCCTCTTTTCAAAACCTTTTTGACGAGCAATGCCCCACAATCAGGACAAGTTTCACCCGTTGGCTCGTTCCACAAAACAAAATCACAATCAGGGTACTTGTCACAACCGAAGAACACAGTGCCACGTTTTGATTTTCTCTCGACGATTGTACCTTTGCCACATTTCGGGCAAGTTACACCGGTTGAGCGGCGGTAAGGCTTTCTGTGACCGCATTCGGGATTTGTGCACTCCATATATTTACCGTAAGGTCCGATTTTGAATTTCATATCAGAACCGCATTTCTCGCATTTTTCCTGACAAACTTCTTCAACTTTGTTTTGTTCACCACCTTCGCCGTTTGTCTCCTGTTCTGTTAAAACATTCATCGACATAACGGTTTTACAATCAGGATAACCCGAGCAACCGAGGAATTGGTTGCCTTGACGGCTTGTGCGGACAAGCATTGGTTTTCCGCAGTTCGGACACTTTATATTTGTTTCGATTTTGACTTTTTCGGCGGTTTTCATTACAGAATTTACATTCTCTATAAACGGAGTGTAAAAATCTGCCAAAACCTTGTTCCAAACAGCTTTTTTCTCGGCAATTTCATCGAGCTTACTCTCCATGCCTGCCGTAAATTGGTAATCCATAATATCTTTGAACTGTGCACAGAGCTGTTTTGAAACAGTTCTGCCCAAAAGTGTCGGGAAGAGCACTTTGTTGCGTTTTTCGACGTATTTTCGTGTTTGGATTACGGTAATAATCGTTGCGTAAGTAGACGGACGACCAATCCCGTGTTCTTCAAGAGCTTTTACTAAAGAAGCTTCGTTGTATCTCGGAGGAGGTTGAGTGAAGTGCTGTTTCGGTTCAACTTTGCGACACTTAACCTTGTCACCTTTTTCCAAGTCTGGGATTTTTGCATCTGCCTCCTGCTCATCTTCTTCTGCGTCATTGTAAACCTTCAAGAACCCGTCAAAAGTAATCTTGCTTGTACCAGCTTTTAATGTGTAATCTCCCGCAGAAATTTCAACGGTTTTGTTTGCAACCTCGGCAGGGGTCATTTGAGAAGACATAAATTTTTCCCAAATCAATTTGTACAATTTGTACTGGTCTGCATCAAGGTATTTTTTGATGTGTTCAGGCGTTCTTTCAGGATAAGAAGGTCTAATAGCTTCGTGGGCGTCCTGTACGTTTTGTTTGCCTTTTGCGTAAATATTCGCCTTTTCCGGATAATACTTTTCCCCGAAGTTTGTTGTAATATACTCTTTCGCCATTGCCTGAGCATCATCAGAAACACGAACACTATCAGTTCTCATATAGGTAATCAAACCGACCGGAGTACCGTCAATCTCAACACCTTCATAAAGTTTTTGTGCCACTTGCATTGTCTTTTGAACACCAAAACCAAGCTTTGAACTTGCCGCACGCTGCATTGTAGAGGTAATAAACGGTGCTGTCGGCTTACGTTTCGTTTCTTTTTTCGTAACCTTTGTCACCTCAAATTCTGACGGATAATTTGTCAGGAAGTCTACGATTTTTTGAGCTTCCTCCTGATTTTTGATAGTTTTTTCGACTGATTTTCCTTTGATTTTAGAAAGTTCAGAGTCGAAAACTTTTCCGTCTTTTTCGAGATTTGCATGGATTGACCAGTATTCTTGCGGAACAAATGCTTCAATCTCATCTTCTCTTTCACAAATCATTCTTAATGCAACAGACTGAACCCTTCCCGCCGAAAGATTTCTGTTTCCGATTTGTTTCCACAAAACGGGACTGAGCTTAAAACCTACAAGTTTATCTAGAATTTGTCTGGTTTGCTGAGCCTGAACCATATCCATATCTATATCACGAGGATTTTCAACGGAATGTTTTACGGCTTTTGGCGTAATTTCGTTAAATACAATCCTTTTAATTCTGTCATCAGGCACTTTCAAAACCTGTCGAACATGCCATGCAATAGCCTCTCCCTCACGGTCGGGGTCGGATGCCAGATAAATCGTATCGGCTTTTTTTGCCAAATCATTCAACTTTGTGACAACTTTTTGCTTTCCTGGGATAACCTCAAACTTCGGCTCAAAATTGTGTTCAACATCAAAGCCGAGGTTTTGCGTCGCAGGATCTTTTGCAGGTAAATTTCTGATATGCCCGAAACTTGCCTCAATCGTGTAGCTGTCCCCCAAAATTTTTCTGATTGTTTTAGATTTTGCAGGAGACTCGACTATTACGAGTGCTTTTTCTTTTTTGCCTGATGTCTTTTTTGCAGGTTTTTCTGCTTCTACTGTCGCCGATTTTGCCATTTATACCCTCTAAGTCCTCTTATATCTGTCACCGGTTACTTGTTTTATTATGCCTTTAAGCTCCATTGTTGTCAAGTTTATAAGCAAATTATCAACATCTATTCCGGTTTCTGCCATAATCTCGTCAAGATTTTTCTCTTCTACCTCAATGGAATTTAAAATCTTTTCTTCAATTTCCGAAAGTCCGCTCAAATCGATTTTGAGCTGTTCTGCGGGCTTAACCTCCCAATTAAGAGCCTCCAAAATATCTTGAGCCTCTGTCACCAAAGTCGCACCATTCTTGAGAAGTTTGTAAATTCCTTCCGTATTCGGATTTGAGATAAGCCCAGGAATACACATCAACTCACGCCCCTGCTCAAGTGTAAGGTTTGCCGTAATCAACGCTCCACTCTTGAGCGATGCCTCTGCAACAAGAGTTCCGTAAGAAAGCCCCGAAACAATTCTGTTTCTCTGCGGAAATCTGAATTTTAACGGCTGAAAGGTCGGATAATATTCCGTAACGACAGCCCCGCCGCCATTTTCAATTTTTTCGTAAAGATGTTTGTTTGATGTCGGATAAATGAAATCAAAACCGCTTGCAATAACCCCGATAGTTTTGAGGTTATTCTCTAAAGCAGCCGTATGAGCAGAAGTATCAATTCCAGCAGCCAAGCCCGATACTATACAAATATCAGTTCCGTTTAATTGTGACAAAATTTTTGAAACAGCCTCTTTTGCGTGATAACTTGATTTTCTCGACCCGACAACCGCAAGAGTTTTTTCTAAATTGCAATCGAAAAGTTCACCCTTGTAATACAAAACCGCAGGCGGATCCGAAATCTGCTTCAACATTTTCGGATATTTATCATCCTCCAAGGTTACGTAATTTATCCCTCTATCCTCAACTGCAGCAAGAGCTTTATCAGGGTCGATTTTGTCACGTTCTCTCAAAAAAGTTTCAGCACGCTTTACGCTCAAACCGTCAATTTGCTCCAAATCATGACGATTTGCATTGAAAGCCTCCTCTATATCTCCAAAATAGGTATAAAGCCTATGTATAAATGTACTGTCTGTTTCTTCTATTGCCGAAAACGCAATCCAAAATTTATTTTTCATTTACTGATTTCTTTTTTATTCTCTCGACCAAAGCTTGAATTTTTGATTTTTCTTCTTCCGGTATTCCCATATCTATATAATCTTCAAAATATTCTATGGCATCTTCATAATCACCTCTTGCCAAGAACAAAATAGCAACTTTTTTATAAGCTTGATAAAACCCGTCATCTCTTGCAATGGTTTTCAAATAATTTGAAATTGCCTTGTCGATTTCATCATTAGCCTCATAAGCCTGTGCCAAGTAGAAATAAATCCATTGATTATCTTCTTTAAATTCAAGAACATTTTCAAAATTTTCGATAGCAGAAGCATAATTTCCGAGTTCAAAATGGACTTTGCCCAAATCATAATAAGCGTCAAAGTTTTCAGGCTGAACCTCCAAAATATGTTCCAACTCATCAATCGCCAAATCAAGACGGGAATCCTCCATATAAAATCTTGCCAAAAAATGTCTGATTACCATATTGTCAGGCAATTCGTAAACACCCTGCAACAAGAGTTCAATACCGTTTCCGTAATCTTTTGTCTTGAAGTACAAATCCGCAAGATTTATGTACAATTCAGGAGATTTCGGATTAAGTTCAAGAGCTTTCAAAAAATTGTCTTCGGCTTTTTCTATATTTCCGACTTCTTTGTAGCATAAGCCCAAAGTATTGTAGACTTCCACTGTCGGTTTTTCCGTTTCCAAAACAGAACTGAAAATATCCGTTGCTTTTTCGTATTCACCTTTGTTGTATAATTCAATCGCTTTTTTAATTTTGTCACTCATTATAATCCGAGTCCTATATTATCTTCACTATTTTGACCGTTACCAATATTTTTAATAACCGTTCTCGTATTTCCTTCGGCATGGAAATTTTTCGGATTTAAAACCATTTTGATTTTGTCCGCATAAATAGTTCTAACACCTTGAGTTATGCTTGAACGTCCCGAAAAATAAACATCATTCGGTTTTTTAGTCGTTTTGTCAGGATAAACCGAAACCTTCGGACCTACCGCATAATAATCCTGATACCAAATCTGAACGTTTCCGCTTGCACTGAAAATATCTTTGTCTTGTAAATATTCCTGAACTGCTGATTTCAAAACAAGTTTTGTACCGTCCTCCATTAATACATTTGTTGTCGTATTTCCGTTTGCCGTTAGCATTTTATTTGCTGCATTATAGAAAAATCTGTTCGCAAAGGATTCGTTGTTTTCTCTTTTTACTCTGGCATTTCCTATTAATTCAAGATTTTTCAAATCTCCGCTCTTATCAGTTTTGATAACGGCTTTGTTTGAAAAAGTTTCGATTTCTTTATATTTTATCGTAACTGCACCCGTTGCCGTCATGATGCCCGTTTTTGTATCATATTCCTGAACATCGGAGTTGATTACAACGATAGGAGTTTTGCCGTCAAAAACAACGGACTGAGTATCCCCTTCTGCTCTTACAACTTTCGTTATCAACGAAACCTTTAAAATATTTGCCTTAACTTCACGCTTTTTATTCTTTTTAACCTCATAAGCGTAAGGTTTGTCGTAAAACGTTGCAGTATCGAGTTTTTGATCACCCGTCATGTTGATATCCGCAGAATCTCCGACAACCTTCAAATCGTCAACCGAAACCTTCACATTTCCGTCAAACTTAATTTTGTTTTGCTCCTCAGAAAAACTTTGTGATTTTGATTCAATAACCAAATCAGATGCCTGAACCGCAATTCCGGCAGTAAGTAGCACTAAAGTTATGGCTGTTAATATCTTTTTCATTATTTCCCCTTTGTGTCGTACAATTTTGAAACAGTGTGCCCTGAAATTTTGAATTGTTCGTAACTCGGGCTGATTTCAACTTCATCAGCAGTCGCAAGAAGTTGACCGTTTCTCGTAATTTTTATGTGACCCTTTGCAATAACAGGATTGTCACGTCCAGTCCAAGTCAGGCGGTCAGCTTCCAAGGAAGTCCCGTCTTTTATCACAATTCGAGTATCCTTATACATAATAATCTGGGTTTTCTTTGAGTTGTATGTTCCTTTTGAAGATTCAAAACTCATTGAAACCTGATTGTTGTCATCATAGAAATTTCCGATACAATTATCAAGTAAAGCAACCCCGTTTGTGCTGTCGTAAGTACCTGTTTCGCCGTAGATTTCCCAATATTTTTTGTCGTCTTTTGTTTCCGTCAAAATAATACCGTTAATCTGGGCTTCCTGTCTGTCCTGATCAGTAGAAAGCTGGCTACGATTGAAATTGTGGGTAATAACACCCGCAGAAACAAATGCCCAAAGTAAAATCCCGACAAATGCCACAAATGCTATTAAATAAGCTTTTCTCTTTTTGCTCAAATTCTTCCATCTCATACCCTAAATCGTAGCACAAATATTTCACTAAAGAAAATATTGTAATGAATTATTAATAAAAGAAACGAATAAAACAGAAACCCTGTTTGAGTGCACAAACAGGGCTACGTACAAAACGTGAAATCTATTATGAAAAGTGGAGGATTTATCGAAAGAATAAGTCCACCATATTTTCAACCAAACCGCTCAAAGAAAAATCTTGTCGCAACCCCGAAAAAGTGCCTGGATATAGTAGACTTACATTATTATAATATCGTATTTTTCAATACTTTTCACCCTTCTGGAGAATAAGATTTTTAACGAATTTTCTAACATCAAAAAACTAATTCTCAAGAATTAGAGCATGTTCTAATCAAAAAAAGTCTTGCAAAAAAAAACTGTTTATTATATATTAAGTACAGCAGTTGCGGAAGTAGCTCAGTTGGTAGAGTATCTGCCTTCCAAGCAGACTGTCGCGAGTTCGAGTCTCGTCTTCCGCTAATAAAGAGAGTTCTTCGGAGCTCTCTTTTTTTGTCTGAGCGGAAGGCCGCCTCTCTCTCGTGTTTGCTGTCGCAAACCGTGTTCTACTCAAGTTTAGTTTTCAAGATAAAAAATATTATTACAATAGCAAAAATTTTTTTTACGGTTTTTGTACCAATAAAGCTATTGTCTTTAAATCAATTTAATTTTAATATATAATTTCAAAAGAATGTATTCTATTTCTAACATTAATACACAACACAATAACCTGTTTGCATCATTCAAATTAAATGATGCCCATGGTGCTGCAACAAACAGCAAGCCCAATTCCGGATATAGGGTTAGGACATATAATCGTGAAATTTCAAATGAGGATAAAACAAAGGCTTTTCTAGGCTCTGCTATTGGCACGGCACTCCCACTACTATTAATGATAAAAAAACAAAAAATAAAAAATCCACTAAAATTAAAATATGGAATGTGGGATATGGTAGGAGTTTCCGCAAGCTCCATTGCAGGTGGAGTATCTTTCGGATTAATTAATGAAGAAAAGTCTGTTCAAAAAAACAGACTTAAAGAAGGGTTCTTTCAATTTTTAAACGCTGCGATTCCGACTTGGGTTGTCGGTGGAGCAATAAGCCTTTGTGAAAATAGTGAAAAATATAATACAAAATCTTTTAAATTTTTATCTGTAATTGGCGGGCTTTTGGTAGGAATGTATGGGTCTGCCGCTTTAGCTAATCTTATAACCGACCCAAAAGACAAATATCCTGACAGAAAACTTACCCCTAAAGATGCCCTAGCCAATATTGATGATGGAATTGGAGCATTAGCTTTAGCTAAAATACCAATGTTAGACAAATTAAATATCAGCGGGATTTTGCCATTAATTTATACGGCTTGCGGTTATCGAGCAGGAAAAAGTAATTAATCTGTGATAGTCCGGCTAAAAATATTCATTACAACATAATTTCATGTTATACTTTTTCTGTAGAAAAAAGGAGAAATATATGACAACTGAAGTTAGAGCAAGCCACATTCTTGTTGCGACAGAAGAAGAAGCTAACAATTTGAGAAACGAAATTATTAACGGCAAAAATTTTGCTGATGCGGCGGCAGAATATTCAAATTGCCCGTCAGGTGCTAATGGCGGTGATTTGGGTTATTTCGGCAGAGGCATGATGGTTAAACCGTTTGAAGACGCTGCATTTGAACTGGAAGTCGGCGAACTTTCACAACCTGTTCAAACACAATTCGGATGGCACTTAATTGAAGTAACGGACAAAAAATAATGGAAAACATAATAAACAATCTCCGTCGCTATTTGGCAGAAAACAATCTTGATGCGGTTTTGGTAAATTCTACAAATGAATTTTTGGAGGAATACACACCGTTATGCGAAAACGCTCGCTATGCCCTGACGAATTTTTCGGGTTCGACAGGTGATGTAGTCGTGACGGCGGAGAAGGTTTATTTGTTCGTTGACGGTCGCTACCACATTCAAGCCGATATGGAAGTTGACCACGACCTCGTAACAGTTGTAAAACTACAAACCGGTGAAACTATGCTTTCAGTTATGCAAAAACTTCTGCCAACAAAAGCTAAACTCGCAGTCGATACCAAGAAAAACTCAGTCTTAAGAGTGGAAAAATTGACTGAACTTTTTGAAGTTTTTCCACTGGAAGAAAACTTGATTAACCTGAAACTTCAACACGTGAAAAATAAAATCGAACAAATCAATACAGCTTTCACAGGTTTGTCGAGTGAAGAAAAGTTGAAGTCAATAACCAAAGATATGGCAGAAGAGGAAACACTCCTTGTAACAAACCCTGAAGAGGTTTCATATTTGTTTAATTTAAGAGATTTTTCAAAGCCGTATACCTCAAAAATCAGAGCAAAAGCCGTTGTAAAAAAGACAGGCTCAAAATATTTCTTTGATTTGGCTGAATTTGACAGAGTTTTATTGAATTTGAACGGAAGAATTTTTGCGGACAAGTCGACTTTGACGCAATTTGAATATGATTTGATTAAAAATAACGAGATTACTTTTGAACAAAGTCCTGTTCAAAAAATGAAATCCGTAAAAACGGAGAAAGAAATCGAACATTACAAAAAGGCTTTTGAGAGAACCGATTTAGCGGTTTCTGCAATTCGTGATTATATCGAGAATAACGAGAATATTTCAGAATTTGATATCGCAGAAAATCTTGAAATGTTTTACAAAAAGTTTGGTGCAAAAAGCTTAAGCTTCAAATCAATAGTTGCGAAGGATAAAAATTCGGCTTTGGCACATTATTCAAAATGTTCAAAAGATGAAATTATCAAAGACGGTTCACTGATTTTGATTGATTGCGGAGCTTATTATGAGGGCGGTTTGGCAACTGATATTACAAGAGTTTTTGTAAAAGGTCAACCGTCAGCATTGCAGAAAAAAGTTTACACTACAGTATTAAAAATGTTTTTACACTCTTTCAATTACCCTGTATGCGAAGGTACAACCGGTTACGAAATTGATAATTTGGCAAGAAAAATAGCCGACAAAAACCAGATTGAGGGGTTTGAGTTCAACCACGGATTAGGGCATGGAATTGGTGTAAGCGTTCACGAATACCCGCCGAACCTTTCAAAAAACGAACTTGCAAAGATCAAATTGGAAAACAATATGTGCTTTACGATTGAACCGGGGCTTTACAACAAGAAGCATTTTGGTGTCAGACTGGAGAATTCCTGCTATATGAAGGACGGAAAAATTCATTCGTTTGTAAAAATGAATTACGAAAAGAAACTTATTGAATTTGATATGCTGACAGAACAAGAAAGAATTTGGCTCGGCAAATTTGAGGTTAAATAATGGAACTAACAAGCATAAACAACAAAATAGTGAAAGAAACAGCAAAACTTTTGCAGAAAAAATACAGAGATAAAGAAAATCTATTTTTGCTTGAAGGTTTTAAAGCGATAGAAGAGGCTTTTATTTCAGGAATTGAATTAAAAGAAGTATTTGTGTTGAAAGAAAAAGCTGACAAATACGCATTCTTAAAAAAAGACTTAATTCAAACTACAGAAGCGGTTTTAAAAAAGATTTCGGCAGCTGATTCTGCACCGGAAGCGGTTGCCGTCGGAGTTCAAAAACATTTTTCACTTAACGACATAAAGGACTGCAAAAAGCTTGTTCTTCTTGAAAATATCCGAGATTTGGGTAATTTGGGGACAATTATCAGAACCGCAACAGCATTTAAAGCCGAAGGAATAATTTTGTACGGCGATTGTGCGGATTTGTACAACCCTAAATGTGTTCGTTCAACCGTCGGAAACCTTTGGAAGCTTCCGATAATCCACATTAAAGATATTAATAATCTTAAGATTTTTGAAGATTTTCAAAAAATTGCGACCTTGCCGAGAGCGACAGTTTTATTAAAAAATTTTAAACCGAAAGAAAAATGTCTTGTGATGTTTGGCTCTGAAGCTGACGGTTTGAGTGCTGAATTAATCCGATTATCAACAGAATCTGTAAAAATCGAAATGGCAGAGAATGTAGAATCCTTAAACCTGAGTATCTCGTGCGGAGTTGTTTTGTATCAACTTTTTGCTTGTAATTAATTCAATTTTTTTATATAATAAACTTATGGATATGAAGAGAATTAAATTAAGAAATTTTGAAATCGGCGGGGACAAATTGACAATTATGGCAGGGCCTTGTGCCATTGAAAGTCAAGACATATTAAATCGTACTGCTGAAAAACTAAAAGAAATAACCGAAAAACTCGGAATAAATTATATTTTTAAGTCATCTTTTGACAAAGCGAACCGCTCATCTATTACATCATTTAGAGGTCCTGGGCTTGAAAAAGGTTTAGAAATGTTGGCAAAAGTTAAATCAGAATTTGATTTGCCGATTGTGACCGATATTCATAACCCTAATCAGGCGGCTGTTGTTGCAGAAGTTGCTGATGTTTTGCAAATTCCGGCATTTTTGTGCAGGCAGACTGATTTGCTTGTGGCTGCTGCCAAAACGGGTAAAATAGTAAACATTAAAAAGGGCCAATTTTTAGCACCAGAACAAATGTTACCGCTAATCAAAAAAGTTGAAGACAGCGGAAATTCAAACATTTTAGTAACCGACAGAGGAACGTCTTTCGGCTACAACAACTTAGTCGTTGATTTCCGTGGAATACAAATTATGCAACAATTTAATTATCCTGTAGTCTTTGACGCAACTCACAGCGTACAACTTCCGGGGGCAAACGGAACATCTTCGGGCGGGGACAGACGATTTGTTCCTCTTTTGGCGAAATCCGCAATGGCCGCCGGTGCGAATGCTTTATTCTTTGAGGTTCATCCCGATCCTGATTGTGCAAAATGCGACGGACCAAACATGATACCTTTGGACAAAGCTGAAACCTTATTCAGACATTGTAAGGAAATTTTTGAACTTGTAAGGAGTCAAAATGCAGATTAAGACTTATATTGCAGGACCGTTTGATGCTAATAATTATCTTGTAATCGACGAGAAATCGAAAGAAGCAATGCTCGTTGATTGTTCTGCTTATGTGCAGGAAATCGTAGATTATGTCAAGACAAACGGTTTGAAAGTTAAATATATCTTGATTACCCATGGGCATTTCGATCATGTTTTAGGCATTAACAGAATGAAAAAAGCTCTTAATGCCGAGGTTTACGTACCACAAGAAGATGTAATTCTTATTGAAAATATTAACGAGGCTTCTTCTCATTTCGGAGGAGAAGTTGCAGATATTCCTGTCCATGACCATGTTTATTCCCCTGACACAAAAATCACCCTTGGGAACGAAGAATTTATTATAATCAAAACTCCGGGGCACACGGAAGGCGGAGTTTGCATAAAAGGTCACGATGTTTTGTTTTCGGGTGATACACTTTTTAAGGGTACTTTTGGAAGAACAGATTTGTTTGGCGGAAACATAAAAAAACTTGTGAACAGTTTGACAAATGTACTGTTTTATCTGCCTGACGAAATGGTCGTATATCCGGGGCACAACGAGAAAACCACAATCGGTTACGAGAAAAAATTTAACGATATTTTTAATTACATAAAATAAGAGGCGAAAATGAAAGAACAACTTGAAACAATTTATAAGAACGCTCAGGAAGATTTGGCAAAAGCCGCTTCTCTGAATGATTTGGAGGAAATACGAGGCAAATATTTGAGCCGTAAAGGTGAATTTAACGAGATAAAAAAGAACCTGAAAAATTTGTCTAACGAGGACAAAAGAATTGTCGGTTCTTTGGCAAACGAGATTACGAAAAATCTTGAAACAGCATTACAAGAAAAACATAACGAATTTTACAAAAAAGAACTCGATGAAAAACTTTCAAAAGAACGTCTTGATATTACTCTTCCGGGAAAATTTATTCCGCAAGGGCATGTTCATCCGATTACATCAACAACAAACGAAATCGTTTCAATTTTGCAAAGTTTGGGATTTTCGGTTGTTCCTGATGCTTGTTCACCTGAAGTTGAAACAGAATACTACAACTTTGATGCCCTGAATGTTCCGAAAGACCACCCTGCACGTGACGTTCAAGACACTTTCTACACAAAAATTGCGAAAAACATCGTGTTGAGAAGTCAAACTTCAAACTCACAAATTCGAGCAATGGAAGGCAAAAACCCTCCGATTAGAGTTATCGCTCCGGGAAGAGTTTACAGAAACGAAAACATTAATGCTCGTAAAAACAACTTCTTCCACCAAATCGAAGGCTTGTATGTTGACAAAAACATCACCTTCGGGGACTTGAAAGGTGTATTGAACGAATTTATAAGAATTTACTTCGGTGCAAGCCGTCCTACACGCTTCAGAAGCAGTTTCTTCCCGTTCACGGAACCGTCTGCCGAAGTTGACGTTCAATGCATAATGTGTGAAGGCAAAGGTTGTCGTACATGCTCAGGCACAGGCTGGTTAGAAGTTCTCGGTTGCGGTATGGTTGACCCGAACGTATTGCGAGAAGTCGGAATTGATCCTGACGTTTACACAGGCTTTGCATTTGGTATGGGCGTTGAAAGATTTGCAATGCTTAAATACGCAATCGATGACATCAGACTTTTCTTTAATAATGACGTAAGATTTTTAAAACAATTCTAATTAAAAATTGATTAAGCGGCGGGACGAGTTTTCCACTCGTCCCG
>OLGZ01001463.1_pt1 | contig 13427 bp, 9 predicted proteins | sample 1605981 | NCBI WGS metagenome assembly OLGZ01 (sample SAMN03283291) | human gut metagenome | biome: human-associated habitat; material: feces | host: Homo sapiens | place: Peru | collected 2012 | reverse complement strand
ACACCCCACTTGTTAGATAGTATATCATACTGTCTAACAAATGGGGTGCAGTTCATTTTACCCGGTATTGGGGGCTTTTTACGCTTATTTTATTCCTTCACAAACGCAATGGCGTCCCGGTTGCCCACGGCGCAGAAGACGGCGCTGTCCTGGAAGGTGCGCAGCATTGTTACAAGCCCTTCCAGGTCTTCCCGGGTGGTGTGCAGAAGCTCGCGGCGGATGCGCAGAATGTCGGCATGGGAAACGCCCCGCAGGTAACGGCTGCATTCCAGCGACAGGGCGGTGGAGGGGCCTACCAGAGGATCGGTGGTGTTGACGGTGCCGATGACGGTGCTCTCCAGGTCCTCGCCCTGCTTCAGCCAGTCCTCCAGGAAGTCTGCCATGGCGGCGAAGGCGGCTCTGGTTCCGGGCAGGTTGGGGTCACGGTAGGAGTAGCAGCAGACGCTGCCGTCAGACCCGGCCTTCATGCCCGTGCCGTAGGCGCCGCCCCGAACCCGGACGGCGTTCCACAGGTAGCCATAGGTCATCAGCGAGGCCAGTACGGAAACGCTGCCGGTGTAGCTGCTGCCGATGGCATAGAGGTTGGCGCCCAGGGCGCTGTAGCCCACATCGGAGGCGATCTCAATGGCGGCGGGCTTTTTCTCAAAGGCGGGAACCTGGGCGGGAGCCCCAACAGGGCTCTCCGGCAGGGCGGCGCGGAGGGTATCCACCAGGCCGCGGTCGAGCCTGCCCGTATAGGCGGTGAAGAGCCGGTTTCCGGCAAAGGCCTTTTTCGCCAGGGCGGACAGCGCATCGCACAGGGCGCTGTCCCGGAAGCGCCGGGACAGGGCCTCCAGCCAGGTTACATAACTCTCGCCCTCCAGGCACTCCCGCAGGGCGGTGTCCTTGGAGAAGGGGGCCATGGCCTTGTAGATGGCGAACATGTGGCCGCTGTTGACCAGGGCCTGCTTGTAATAGTAGCTGCCCTGGTCGATGATCTCGGCAATGCGGTCTGCCTCGTCATAGCGTGTTTCGGTCAGCAGTTCGGTCAGCAGGGCCAGGGCCTTGGGAGCGTTCTCCTCCAGCATGGCGGCAGAGACCACCAGATAGGGCTTGCACACATCCAGCTGCTTCGGCGGGGCCATGCGCTCGATTCCTGCGGACAGGTGGCCCAGGCTGGCCTTGATGCGGGTTTGCAGGTCCTGGGCAGAGGTGCGGGCCGTGTGCAGCTTGCCGAAGCAGTCGGAGAGCACATTCAGCAGCCGCAGCTGCTCCAAATCCAAATCGGACACATCAAAGAAGAGCTTCAGGTACGTAATGCCGTTGGATTCGGTCTGCACCTGCAAAAGTCCGGCTTTTTCCAGCTTCACCGGGGTTTCGGGCACATCCTCGGCCACATCGGAAAGGGACAGCGTGGGCAGAGTGGCCAGGGCCTCGGGGGAATCCGGAGCTTTCTGCCAGTCGCCCATGGCTTTAAATGCCGCATAGGCCTTCTCCCGGGCGGCAGCGTCCCAGTGGGCAATGTCGGCTTCCAGGCGGGCCTGCTCGGCGGCCTGGTCCTCCTGGGCCTTGGTCTCGGAGGGCAGCAGACGGACCTTGCAGAGCTTGGCCCCATCGCCCAGCAGCTCCGCCAGCAGGTCTGCAAAGCAGCTGCCGTCCACCTTCCGGCGCAGCGCGTCGTAAATTCCGGCGGTTTCGATATAGGTCAGGGGGTCGTCGCCGTAGAGCCAGCCGTCCAGGGCCGTCAGCCCCAGGATTAGGCCGTAGGGCTCCTCAATCTCCCGGCTGGAGAAGGCCATCCGCTCCAATTCCGCCAGCAGGGCTTCCTTGTCCAGACCCTTGGCGAGGATCTCCCGGACGGTGTCGCTGAGGCACTTCTCGGCCTCGGCGAATTGCTCCTGCCGGGTGTTGCGGATGCTCAGTGTGACAAAGGGCTGGAAAATGCCGTCGGTCACGGACAGGGAAACGTCCTGGCACAGCTCCCGCTCCAGGAAGGCCCGCTTCAGGGGGGCCTCGTTGGAGCCCGTCAGGTATTTTGCCAGCACCTTGGCGGCAATGACCTTTTCCGGCTCGTCGTGGCGGCACAGCACCTTGGAGAAGACCATGTGGGCCTTGGCGTCCTCTCCGGGCTTGACGCAGTAGGAGACGGTTTTTTCCGCGGCTGTGGGCTGCTGGACCTGAAAATCAAAGTCCGGGGCGCGGTAGTCGTATTTGCTCAGGTATTCTGCGTCTATGTAGTGCAGAATTTCATCGATGTCCATTTTGCCGTCCAGGAAGATCCGGGAATTGGAGGGGTGATAGAACCGCCTGTGGTCGGCAATGAACTGCTCGTAGGTCAGCTTGGGGATGCTCTCCGGGTGGCCGCCGCTGACGAAGCCATAGCAGTTGTTCGGGAACAGCAGCCGCATGGATTCCGTCTCCATCAGCTCATCCACGCTGGAAAACGCGCCCTTCATCTCGCTGTACACAACGCCGTTGTAGTAGGGCTGGGCCTCTGCACTGTCGAATTCGTAGTGCCATCCCTCCTGCATGAAGATCTGGGGCTTTTCGTAGATGGCGGGGCAGAACACCGCGTCCAGGTAGACCTCCATCAGGTTGTGGAAATCCCGGTCGTTGCGGCTGCTTACGGGGTACACCGTCTTGTCCGGGTAGGTCATGGCGTTCAGGAAGGTCTGCATGGAGCTTTGCAGCAGATTCACGAAGGGCTCCCGGACAGGGAAGCGCTTGGAGCCGTTGAGCACGCTGTGCTCGAGAATGTGGAAAATGCCGGTGTCGTCCTCCGGCAGGGTCTTGAAGGCAATGGCGAAGGTCTTGTTCTCGTCCGCCCGGTCAAAATACAGGAGCTCCGCCTGGGTCTTCTCGTGGCGCAGGGTATAGAGATCGGCGTGCTTGGAGGGCACATATTCCTTTTTCACCAGCCGGAAGCCGGCGCAGGTCTGCCCGATGTTCGCGGTTCTCAGCCGCAGCAATTCTGTCTGCATGGGGTTCTCCTTTTCTTTGGTCCTGTTTTTAGGATACTGAGGCTATTATAGCATGAAAGAGAAAAATAAGATAGAGAAAAAACTTCCCTGAGGGGGAAAAGGGAAAAAGGCTTCCTTCTATGCAAAAATACGTGAATACCGGCGAAATAATAACCAATTTTCCGGGAGAAAAGCAGAGGATATTTGTGGGAGCTGACGAAACCCTCTTTTGCGCTATGAGACATAAATACGTAAAAAATTGCGCATATCTCACAGCGCTTTTTCGACATTTTGAAGACAGCTGCCATTTTTTGCTTCTCTTTGCCCAAGTGGGCGCAAGCTGTTGAAAAAATTTTCATTCTCGCTAGAATTAGTAATCGAACGGTAGATATCAAATGGAAAATGCCGTGTATGATGTATCCTACATTAAGGAGGGATGGTTCCATGACAGACCGTCAGCTGCGGCATCTGCGCAGGGAAGAGCTGATCGACATCATCTATACCCTGCAGCTCCGGCAGGAGCAGCTGCAAAAGGAGAATGCTTCTCTCCGGGCAGAGCTGGAGACCCGGCAGCTCCGGGTGGAGAAGGCCGGCTCCCTGGCAGAGGCGGCCCTGGCCGTCTCCGGCGTGCTGGAAGCGGCCCAGAGGGCGGCGGACATCTATCTGACCTCCTTGGGCATTTCCAAGGAATCGAAGGAGGAACCGTGATGCGGCAGAGAAACTGCAATGCCGAGGTACCCTCCCTGGACCAGGTGAAGGCCGAGCGGAAGCGCCTGCGCTACCGCCGCCGGTATCGGCGCACCCTGGCCAGCACCCTGACGGCCCTGCTGGCTGCGGCGGCCATCGGCGTCCTGGCGGCAACGCTGTGGTTCCCGGTGCTGGAGATCCACGGCAGCTCCATGTCCCCCACCCTGCGGGATGGGCAGATCGTGGTGGCCATCAAGAGCAGCCGCTTTTCCGAGGGCGATGTCATCGCCTTTTACCACGGCAATAAGCTGCTGGTGAAGCGCTGCGTGGCGGGACCTTCCGACTGGGTGGACCTGGACGAGAGCGGCAACCTGTATGTCAATGGCACTTTGCTGGAGGAGCCCTACCTGACGGAAAAGGCCTTCGGCGATACCAACATCAGCCTGCCCTATCAGGTGGGCGACGGGCGGTGGTTCCTGGTGGGAGACAACCGGAAAATTTCCGTGGACTCCCGGAATACGGCGGTTGGCTGTGTGGCGGGGGAACAGATCGTGGGGCGCATCGCCTTCTGCATCTGGCCGCTGTCGGACTTTGGCCTGATCGGATAAACCATTCTTTTAGTTTCACTTTTGGAAAAGAGGTGCGGCGACTTTGCGGGACTTCGGAACCTATTCTCAGAAACGAAAAGCGGCTCTTCGCCGCAGAAAAATTGTCTGTGTCCTGTGCGCCCTCGTGACCCTGGGGGCCGGTTGGGTGCTTATGCGCCCGGCCATTACCCTGTCGGACCAGCCGGAATGCGGCCTGGAGGCCCATACCCATACCGAGGAATGCTACACCCAGCAGATCGGCCCGGCCCCGCTGGTGTGCACCCTGGAGGAGCACGCGCACAATGACGACTGCTACGACGCAGAGGGAAATCTCCTCTGCCAGACGCAGGAGCACGTCCATTCGGAAGGCTGCTATGGGGAGCCGGTGAGCTACCCGGTTTTGACCTGTACGATCCCTGAGCATACCCACACGGACGACTGCTGCCCCATCCCGGAGCCGACCCCCGCCTATACCGTGGCACCGGAGCTGTGCTGCGGCATGGCAGAGCACACCCATGGGGAGGGCTGCTACGATGGGGAGGACCTGATCTGCACCATCCCGGAGCACATCCATACGGATATCTGTCTGGTGCAGCAGGAGCCCGGGCAGACGGAAGCGGCGGAGCAGGAGCCCCTCACACCGCTGGAGGAGCTGCGGCAGCGGCTTGGCATCGAGACGGAGGAGAACGCAGCCGCCCTGGATGAACTGCTGCAAGCGTATGGCCTGACCCCGGAGGAAATTCTGGAGGGGTTGGCGGAAATGGAGGCAGACCCGGAGGCGGAGAAAATCAATTCCCTGGAGGCCCTGCAAGCCCTGCTGGAAGCATCGGCGGCGGTGGAGACTCTGGAAACGGAGGACGGGACTTTGGTCCCCAAGACCGGCGGCGGTTACATTGGCACGGTAACAGTCGGAGATATGACCGTAACGGTTGACACGGCTTCGTGGCAGACGGGGCTGGATGGCTGCAAGCTGAGCGTGTCCACAACAGAGACGGAAACGGTAAAAATGGATCACGGGGAAGTTGTGGTAGACAAAGGCATTGCGGTGAAAATTGTCAATGCGGACGGAACGGATTGTACAGCCAGCGTCCAGTGCAATGGTATCACGATTACGGCAACGGAGGCCATGACCGAAAGCGCATCTCCCAAGATCTATCACCATGAGAACGGAGAACTGAAAGAGTACGGGCGATGGCAGAAGGTAAGCCTGTCAGAGGACAGGAAGACGCTGACGACCGGAGAAAATTTTGCTCTTCCGGCGGAGTTCCTGATCGACCACTGGGAGCCGCTGAAGGAGACCTATCTGGACTGGCCGGGGGCCTCCTACTCCATCGGCTATATCCTCAGAAAGTACAATGTGTTTGTGCAGAATGATTACACCGGCAGCCATGTGGTTGGCCCTGTTGTGGCAGGCGGAACCGTAACACTGAACGGCCTGGGCGGGCTGTCCTACGGAAACCACCAGTACGGAGCCCCCCACGGTGCACCAAGCTACATTGGAACTACGAATGTCAATACGATCATCACGGCCCAGCCGGACCTGCCCGTATATCTGGGGAAGGAAATGTATCCAACCGGGATCTACGTAAATGACGGTGTCAACGGCGGCCGGGATACCGAAAACTACTGGTTTGCAGAGCGGTATGTGGATTTTGCCGCGGCAAAGGCCCAGATATTGTCGGAGATGCAGGGGATCAGCGGCACAATGGCAGAGCTTGGCACAGGTGACAAGGGCAAAACACTGCCTGCGGGAGGCTGCTATGAATTTCCGGCGGGAGCGTTTGCGCGGGGACAAGACCTGAACCTGCTGAACGTTACAGCCGGTCAGGATACGACCATCATCCTCCGGGGGGAAACGGTAAATATCCCCACGGTATGGTTGGACGGCAAGCAGCCGGACAGCATCGAATCCGGCCAGCAGAGCGGCATCGTCTTCCTGTGCCCGGATGCAGCCACCGTCAACGGAACGGCGGTGACGGGCCACATTGTAGCCCCCAATGCCCATGTGGACCTGGACGGCGGCTATTTCAACGGCTGCGTCATCGCCAAGAGCCTGAAAGCGGCAGCCGAGGGCCATATGTGGGCCTACAGCGGCCAGAGAATGCCCATGACCACCAACAATCTGCAGGCGGTCAAGCTCTTAAACGGCAAGCAGATCACAGACCAGACCCTGCCGGACACGACCTTCACCTTTGACCTTTACGAAAAGAATGGGGAAGGCGACTGGTCCGAGACCCCTGTTCAGAGCGTAAACAATGCGCTCTCGGAGGTCAATTTCAAGGAAATCATCTATCAGTCACCCGGTGAGTATCTCTATAAGATTCAGGAACGGAACGAGTCGGCAACCCACCCGGGAATCATGTTTGACAGCACCGTCTACTATGCCAAGGTAACGGTAACGGCTTCGGGCGGAAGCCTTCTGGCCAAGGCGACCTATTATTCCGATGAAGCCTGCCAGGACCAATTGCCAAACGCCTATTCCGTGACCTTCAACAACCGCTATGGCGGCAAGCTCCCGGACACCGGCGGCCCCGGAATGACGGTATACATTCTCCCCGGCGTTTTCTTAATGGCTCTGGCCCTTGCCGGAGCGTGCATCTCCCGGAAAAGGAGGGCAGCGTAGTTCCCCCTAAGATCACGAAAACAAAATTTACAAAGGAAAAGGAAGGAAAACACAATGAAACATACGAGACAGATTTTTGCCCTGGTTCTGGCCCTGGTCCTGACCCTGGGACTGTGCGCGACGGCGTTCGCAGACGAGGCAAAGCCCGGCAGCATCACCATTTCCAACCCCGCCCAGGGGAAGACCTACGAGGTGTTCAAGCTCCTGGATGTCGCCGCGGACGAAAGCGACCTGGAAAACAACGGCTTCATCTACAAGCTGACGACCGATGCCTGGGCAGACTTTATTACCAACGTCAAGGACGGCAGCGATAATAACTACTTTAATCTCTTTGAGAACGGCGGTACGACCTATGTCCTGGCAAACAAAAACCTGAAGAACGGTATTGCGGATTTCGCCGCCAAGGCCAAGGCCTATGCAGAAACCAATAAGCTCGCTCCAATCAAGACTGCTAAGGCTGAGGCAGAAGGCGCATTGGAAATCAGCGGCCTGGACCTGGGCTACTATCTGGTGCGGTCCGACCTGGGCATCCTCTGCTCTCTGGATACCACCGCTCCCAACGCACAGGTAAAGGAGAAGAACGAAGCAACGGTCATTGTGAAGAATGTGGAGGATACCACCAAGAAGCAGAACGTGGCTGAGATCGGTACATATGTTAAGTTTACCATCCGGATCACGGTGAACGATAGGGCCCCTGTGAACTACAAGCTCGTGGATGAGATGACGGACGGCCTGACCTTTGTCAAGAATGAAACCTATCCTTTGACCGTAACGGTGAATGAAAATACACTGGATGCTGCAAACTACAAAGTCACCGAGACCACCGAGCCCAGAGGATTTACCCTTACTTTTAACAACAATGCCGAAGGCAACGCAAGCATCCTGAAAACCGGCGATGTGGTAACGGTCACCTATTACGCGCAGATCAATGAAAACGCCAAGATTGCCGACGAAGCCAACGTCAACAAAGCCAAGGTGGAATACGGTACGAATTCCCATACGGAGTACGACACGACCGAGACCTACGTCTGGAAGATGAACATTGTCAAGTACACCACGGTACAGGCCGCGGACAGCGGGGAGGCAACGGAAAAGAGACTGGCCGGTGCAACCTTTCAGCTGAGCAGAGATGAAGCAGGTACGGAAGTTATCAAGCTTGTCAAGGTTGATGACACGACCTATCGCCTGGCACTGCCCACCGAAACCGATACCGCAGTCGATACCATTACCACCGGTGAGACCGGTGCGCTGGTAATCAACGGCCTGGCGGACGGCACCTACTACCTGACCGAGACCAAGGCCCCGAGGGGCTACAACCTGCTCAGAGAGCCCGTCAACGTGACCATTGGTCATAAGGACGCGAACGGCAAGCTGACGGAAACCAGCTTCGTTGCCGATCAGACACAAACGGATACGAGCGGCGTCGTCAAGGTCGAGAACAACGCCGGTGCCGAGCTGCCCTCCACCGGCGGCATCGGCACCACCGTCTTCTATGTCCTGGGCTCCGCCATGGCCCTGGGCGCCGTGATCCTGCTGGTCACCAAGAAGCGCATGGCCGCATAACAAAGACCCATTTCTTTCCCCCTTTCATTTCCCCACGCCCCTGCGCAGGGGCGTGGGGAAACAAGGTAAAACGACAGCAGAAAGGAGAGCTCTGCATGAAAAAGAAAACGTCCGGGAAGCTGACCAATATTGTCCTGGTGCTGATTTTTCTGGCAGGGCTGTCCTTGCTGCTGTACCCCACCGTCAGTGACTATTGGAATTCCCTCCACGCCAGCCGGGCCGTTTCGGAATACGCCGAGCAGGTCAATGCCCTGGACAAGGACCGGTATAAGGACCTGTGGAAGCAGGCGGTGGACTACAACCGCACCCTTTTAGACCGGGTAAACAGCTTCACCCTGACGGAGGAGCAGCAGGAGCAATATGAAGAGCTTCTGAACCTCAGCGGCACGGGCATTATGGGCTATATCGAGATCCCCAATATCAATGTGTCCCTGCCCATCTACCACGGCACCGCCGAATCCGTTTTGCAGATCGCCGTGGGCCATGTGGACTGGACCAGCCTGCCCGTAGGCGGCGGGGGCACCCACTGCGTGCTCTCCGGCCACAGGGGCCTGCCCAGCGCCAAGCTGTTTACCAATCTGGACAAGATCGTGGAGGGGGATACCTTCTCCATCCGGGTGCTGGACGAGGTGCTGACCTACGAGGTGGACCAGATCCTCATTGTAGAGCCCACCGAGGTGGACGCGCTGCAGATCGAGTCCGGGAAGGACCTGTGCACGCTGGTGACCTGCACCCCCTATGGCATCAATACCCATAGGCTCCTGGTCCGGGGCCACCGGGTGCCCAATACGCCGGAGGCGGCCAATGTGCGCCTGACCTCCGATGCCATTCAGATCGAGCCCATGCTGGCGGCCCCCCTGATGGCGCTGCCGGTGCTGATCATCTTTTTCGCGGTGCTGTTGCACACCGGCAGAAAGCACCCCTCGGAAGGAGAATCCGATGAAGAAGAGAACCTGGATACGACGGATATTCTGTAGCCTCCTGCTGCTGGTGCTGCCCCTGGCGGCTGCTGCCGGGAGTCCCTACAGCCTGGCGGTGCACTGCCGGTATGAGCAGCGTGCCGTGGCGGGCATGGAGCTGGAACTATACCGGGCGGGCAGCCTGGATAACCGGGGCCGCTTCGTCCCGGCGGAGGGGTTTGGCTCCGACAGTGTGCTTCCGGAGTCCTGGGATGCCCTGGCGGATACCCTGGCAGAGCTTGCCAGGGACCAGGAGCCCCTGGACACCCGAAAGACGGACACCCAGGGGGATGCCCTGTTCTCCGGCCTGGAGGCAGGGGCCTACCTGGCAGTCCCCCGGGATGAGAAAACCGACTATACGGTCCAGCCCTTCCTGACGGCCCTTCCGGGCCAAGACCCGGAGACCGGGGCAGCGCTGGAGGCGGTGGAGGTTTATCCCAAGCTGCAAAAGCGCCAGCCTCCGGCTCCGCCAACCACCGCCCCGTCCCGGGTTCCCGGCAAGCCATCCCGGCTGCCCCAGACGGGGCAGGACTGGCAGGGCATCTGCGTACTGGGCCTGTTTGGCCTGGGCCTCGTCTGCGGGGCCGTCATGACCCGGAAGCGCATCCGCCGGGTTACCGCCATTGGGGGGGCGCTGTGCATTCTGGGAGCCCTGGGCTTTGTGGGCAGCAATCTGCACCGGTCCACCGAGAGCGGCCGGGAGGCCGGGGCGGTGCTGGAGGAGCTCTTGCCCGTGGTCTATGCCAACGCCCAGGAGGCGACGACCGAGCCTGCGCAGACCCTGGCCCCGGAGACGGAGCCCACCGCCCCGGTGCCGGAGATGCCTACCCAGACCGTCAATGGCTGGGACTATATTGGCTATCTCAGCATCCCCTCGCTGGAGCTGACCCTGCCCATTCAGAGCCAATGGAGCTACGAGGGCTTCCGGGTGGCCCCCGGCCGGTTTGCCGGCAGTACCTATTCAAAGGACCTGGTCCTGGCGGCCCACAATTACCCCCAGCACTTCGGCCGCATCGGCGATCTGCAGCCCGGGGACACCGTGTGCTTTACGGATATGGACGGCCACGTGACCCATTACCGGGTCGCCGCCCTGGAGACCCTGGCCCCGGAGGACGTGGAGGGTATGCTCTCCGGCGAGTATGATCTGACCCTCTTCACCTGCACCGTCGGCGGCAAAAGCCGGGTCACGGTGCGGTGCACGGAAGCATAAAACATCCCCGCATTTCGGAGCACAGCGCCGTGCCCGGAATGCGGGGATGCTTTTTTCGGTATGCTTACAGCAGATTCGTCATGCTCTTCATGCTGATGCCAAGGGTGGACATATTGTGCAGCAGGGCGCTGGTGGTGGGGGGCAGAATGCCGATGAGCCCCAGACCGATCAGGCTGCAATTGAAGCCGATGATGAACCGGTAGTTCCGGTGAATTCTTGCCATCAGCGCACAGCTCAGCTGCCGCAGGGTGACCAGGGCCATCAGATCCTCCGAGGAGACGGTGATGTCCGCGATCTCCTGGGCAATGGCTGCGCCGGTGGAAATGGCAATGCCCACGTCCGCCTCGGAAAGGGCAGGGGAGTCGTTGACGCCGTCGCCCACCATGATGACCACATGACCCTCTTCCCGGGCCTGCCGGATGAAGGCGGCCTTGTCCTCCGGCAGCACCTCTGCATGGACCTCATCCACGCCTACGGCCCTTGCCACGGCCTGGGCCGTTCTGTGGTTGTCGCCGGTCATCATGACCACCCTGGAAATGCCGCAGTCATGAAGTGCCCGGACTGCTTGCGCCGCTTCCGTCCGGAGAGGGTCACAGATGCAGAGCACTGCGGCCAGGGTGCCGCCGATGCACAGGTACAGGTGGGAATAGCTGGGATCAAGCTGCTCGTATTTTTCCTGCTCGCCATCGGGAATGACGCACTTCTCGTCCTCAAAGACAAAGTGGGCGCTGCCGATGATGACCTTTTCTCCCTCCACCATGCTGGAAATGCCGTGGGCCACGATGTACTGCACCTGGGAGTGGTACTCCTGGTGGTCCAGCCCCCGGCGCTTGGCTTCCTCCACCACGGCATTGGCAATGGAGTGGGGGTAGTGCTCCTCCAGGCAGGCGGCCAGGCGCAGCATCTCCGTCTCGGAGTGCCCGCCGAAGGGGACGATTTGGGCAACCGTGGGGGTGGCGTGGGTCAGGGTGCCGGTCTTGTCAAAGACGACGGTATCCGCCTTGGCCATGTTCTCCAGGAATTTGCCGCCCTTCACGGAGATGTGGTACTGGGCGCTTTCCCGCATGGCGGACAGCACCGCAATGGGCATTGCCAGCTTCAGAGCGCAGGAGAAGTCCACCATCAGCACGGACAGGGTCTTGGTGATATTCCGGGTGAGCAGATAGGTCAGGGCCGTACCGCCCAGGGTATAGGGCACCAGCTTGTCCGCCAGATGGGAGGCGCTGGCCTCTGCGGAGGACTTGAGCTTTTCGGAATCCTCAATCATTTTCACGATTCGGTCGTACCGTCCGCTGCCCTGGGCCTTCTCCACCCGGATGACGCATTCGCCCTCTTCGGCCACGGTGCCCGCATAGACGAAGCTGCCCGCCTTCTTGGGCACGGGCTGGGATTCACCGGTCATGGAGGCCTGGTTTACCATGGCCTCGCCAGAGACCACCTTGCCGTCCAGGGGAATCAGGCTGCCGGTGCGGACAATGATCCGGTCTCCAACCTGCACCTGCCCTACGGGCACCAGCACCTCGGCCCCGTCCGATTCCATCCAGACGGATTCCACCTGCAAGGACATGGCCCCGGCCAGATCGGCTACGGATTTTTTGTGTGTCCACTCCTCCAGGATCTCACCCAGCCGGAGCATGAACATGACAGACCCGGCGGTATTGAAGTCCCCCCGGACCATGGAAACGGTCACGGCTGTGGCATCCAGCACGGCAACGCTGAGCTTGCCGTGGAGCAGGGCGGACAGGCCCTCTTTGATGTATTTCAGGGACTTCACCGCCGCAATGGCCGCCATCACCGGCAGGGGCAGGAAGAGCTTGGAAAAGGCCCGGCGGCAAACCGTCATGGTGAGCTTTTCCTCAAATTCCCGGTTCAGAGCCCGGGAGGTGTGGTCCGGCACCAGGTCCATGGCCTCAGCCCGGGCAAAGGCGAAGGCTGCCAGAGCGGCAACCAGTGCGCTGCGGCTTCCTTTATAGCGAACCACCGCGTCCTGGGTGCGGTCGTAGACCGTCACGTCCAGAACATCCGGCACATTTTTCAGATAATATTCCAGCACATCCGCCTGATGCAGGCTCATCCGTCCGCAGTGGAGATGGACGCGCATCCGGCCTCTGGATTCATGTAAAATACTGCACTTCATATTCTGTTCTCCAAAAACCGTGCCATTGCGCTGGGCAATGACACGGCTGCTGTTTGGGCTTTATTCCGCTGCCTCGGCGGGAGCAGCATCTGCGGGAGCGTCCTCAATGACGGCATCCTTCTGTGCGCGGATTTCGTTGATGTCCTGGGCATCGGCGTAGACGTCCTGGGCGCCTTCCCGGACGGTGGTGACGGCCTTCATGACGCAGTCCTTGGCCCGCAGCACGGCGGCGGTGGTGTGGGCATAGACCTTTTTGGCATCCTCGCTGCCAAGAATCTTCAAACCGGCGGTGCCGAACAGAACACCGGCGGCAAAGGAACCGAGCTTCTTCATATTCATGGGAAATACCTCCAATATATTTCTAAGCAGTCAGCGTATGCTAACTACTGTGCATATTCTAGCACCGGCCGCAGGGAATTTCAATATTTCCTTCGAAAGTTTGTGAAAATTGTCAAAATATGGGTCTTTCGCCCTTCCTGAATTCGGCGTGCAGCGGTGGAATCCCAGCCTTCCCCTCCAGGGAGGGTGCAGACTGTCGGAAAAACCCCTTACGGGCTTTTCCGACAGTCTGAGGGGCTGCTAGAAAAGTGTGTCGCTGCGAACCAGTGACCGATGTCACTACTCCGCGCTAAGAGCCGGCTTCGCCGGTTGCGCTATGTACGTGACTGCGGTCACAGTGGTGTGGCAGCCCCCCGGTTGAATGGAAACAACTTGGTTTTTTA
>OLGZ01001458.1_pt1 | contig 13444 bp, 12 predicted proteins | sample 1605981 | NCBI WGS metagenome assembly OLGZ01 (sample SAMN03283291) | human gut metagenome | biome: human-associated habitat; material: feces | host: Homo sapiens | place: Peru | collected 2012 | reverse complement strand
CGATTCATGGCCTTCAGCACCCGGCTGGAGCCGGACTGGAAGGGCAGGTGCAGCTGCTTGGCGATCTTGGGGTACTTCGCCATGGTGTCAAAGAGCTTTTCGGAGGCGTCTCTGGGGTGGCTGGTCATGAAGCGGATCAAAAAGTCCCCGGGGAGCTGGGCGATCTGGGCCAGCAGATCCGCGAAGTCCACGCCGCAGTCCAGGTCCTTGCCATAGGAATTGACGTTCTGACCCAAAAGGGTGATCTCCTTGCAGCCGCTGTCAACGAGCGCCTTGCACTCGGCCAGAATGGCCTCCGGGCGGCGGCTGCGCTCCCGGCCCCGGACATAGGGGACAATGCAATAGGTGCAGAAATTGTTGCAGCCGTACATGATGGACACCCAGGCCTTCAGGGAAGAATCCCGGACCTGGGGAATGCCCTCGGCAATGGAGCCCGCCTCATCCTCAATATAGAACTGACGCTTTTTCTTGGTGAGCACGTTGTAGAGGATCTCCGGGAACTGCCACAGATGGTGGGTAGAAAAAACGCCGTCCACATAGGGGAAGCTCTTTTTGATCCGGTCGGAAACCTTGGTCTCCCCCGCCATGCAGCCGCACAGGAAGATTCTTTGCTCCGGATGGCGGCGCTTGGTGTGGGTCAGCGCCCCCAGGTTGCCGAAAACCCGCTGCTCGGCGTGCTCCCGGATGGAGCAGGTATTCATCACCACCACGTCGGCCCCTTCGGCGCTTTGGACGATGGCATAGCCGCTCTGGGTCAGGTAGCCCCGCAGCTTTTCGGAGTCTGCCTCGTTCTGCTGGCAGCCATAGGTCTCCACATAGGCCGTGGGTGTCCGGCCCTGGGACTGCCAATAGGCCGCAATTTTATCACAGAAGGCAAACTGCGCCTCCAGCTGCTCCTGGTTGATGACGGTGGTTTTTGTATTCATTGGGCTGCTCCCTTAAAATTGGATTTGGATTTTGAAAAAGTCCGTGCAAAAATGTCCCTGCGCCGAAAATTCCCATAGGATTCCATTAAAATGTATCTTATATAATAGCATATTCCCCCATTCTTTGCAAGACCGCGAGAAAACAAAAAAGCAGGTCTCTTAATTGTAAACAATCTGTTTTTTGCTTGCATTTCTCCAACAAACATGGTAAACTTGGCAGGATTATCATTCCGAACATCGGAGAAAAGAGGAACCCATGAAAAAGTGCCATTATTGCGGCGAGGAATTTGACGAGGAATTGACCGTCTGCCCCGCTTGTGGAAAAGAGCAGCCGGAGAATGCCCCGGCCGCTGAGGAAGCAGCTGCTTCCCCGGATACCCCCCAGGAGTCTGCCGCCGAAGAGGCCGCCCCTGTGGAGGAAACTCCGAATGCCCCCGAGGAAGGATCTGCGAATGCCCCCCAGGCCGCCCCTGTGAAAAAGGGCGTTACCAGTGCCTCCGCCATTGCCCTCGGCGTGGCCGTGGTGCTGCTGCTGATTGCCATTCTGGCTGTATTGATCCTGGACGGCAAGGACAAGCAGGAGCAGCTTGAGGTCCCGGAGAGCACGGGAGTCGCTGAAAGCGCCGAAGCCACCGAGGCCACCGAGACCACCGAGACCACCGAGACCACCGAGGCCACCGTCCCCGCCGACGGCAACCCGGACGACGTGACCTGCAAGGGCAGCTACACCGTCTCCGACGAGGAGGCAAAGGCCGCCAATGGGGAAGCCGTAGCAACCGCCGGAGACAGCACCCTGACCAACGGCCAGCTGCAGATCCTCTACTGGCGGTCCGTTCAGAATTTCTATGCTCAGTACGGCACCTACGCCCAGTATTTCGGTCTGGACCACACCCAGAGCATGGACACCCAGGTCTGCGGCGTTGCCGACGGCCTCACCTGGGAGCAGTATTTCCTGCAGGATGCGCTGAACAACTGGACCATCTTTGAGGCCGTCGCTCGGCAGGCCCGGGAGGCAGGCTTCCGGATGAGCGACGAGAATCGGGAGCAGATGAACACCATGGAGGACGGCCTGCTGGAGACCGCCACAAGCAATGGCTTCCCCGACATCACCGCCATGATCGAGCGCAATTTCAGCGCCGGCGCCACCCTGGAGGACTACAAGAGCTTCTGGGAAATGTACTTCCTGAGCAGCGACTACTACAATGAGATCACCGGCAGCTTCGCCCCCACCGCCGAGGAGATCGCCGAATATTTCAACACCCACGAGGCAGAATATGCAGACAACGGTCTGGACAAGACCACAAGCTCCGTGGATGTGCGGCACATCCTGATCCTGCCCGAGGGTGCCACCGTTGAAACCGTCACCACCGAGGAATTTTCCGACGAGGCCTGGGCCGCAGGCGAGCAGAAGGCCCAGGAGATCCTGGACCAGTGGCTCTCCGGCGACAAAACCGAGGACAGCTTCGCCACCCTGGCAAACGAAAACTCCGCCGACACCGGCTCCAATACCAACGGCGGCCTGTACTCCGGCGTGACCGAGGGGAAGATGGTGGAGGCCTTCAACGACTGGTGCTTCGATGCTGACCGGAAGGTCGGCGACTACGGCATCGTCAAGACCCAGTACGGCTTCCACATCATGTATTTCTGCGGCTCCCAGCTGCTGTGGGAATCCCAGGCAGAATCCGATCTGCTTGCACAGATGTCCAACGACTTCATCAACAACGCCGTTGAGGCTGCCGATGTCAAGATCGACTACAGCGCCATCAAGCTGGGCTTTGTAGATATGGCCTAAAAAAGCACAAAATAGCCAAAAAACGGGAGCATTCCTTACGGAACGCTCCCGTTTTTGGTGTGGGTGGCAGGATTCGATAACATCATAGAGCAAATTCCGTCAAGCCGGAATTGGGTTCGAATCCCGTACACAGCAAAGCTGGGAGCATTCCTTACGGAACGCTCCCAGCTTTGGTACGGGTGTTCTTATAGGATTTTTCAAAAAAGCATTATTTCCCTAGACGTTTTTCGATTTCAAAGCAGCGAATTTCGTGTTTTTCTTGCTTCATATTCTCTCTCAAAAAGGCGATTGCTTCCTGGCAGTCGCCTTTTTGTGTAGCAAATAGGGTGGAAAATCGGCCCTAGCTTCCTTTGAGAGCGGCGAATAAAACGCCATCTGTGTGTTTTTACACGGAGGACTTTCGGAGGGAATGCAGGCCGATGAAACCACGAAAATCAACACTTATTTTTACCAAGAAGGAGGTCATACAAGTGGCTGTTTTCCGCATTGAGCGAAACCGGGATTATACGGTCATGTCCAACCATCATCTGCGGGACACAGAGCTGTCCCTGAAATCCAAGGGGCTGCTTTCCATGATGCTGTCCCTCCCGGAGGAGTGGAACTACACCACAAGAGGATTGGCGGCCATCTGCAAGGAGGGGGCCGACTGCATCGGATCGGCCCTTCGGGAGTTGGAGCAGGCGGGGTATATTGTCCGCAGCCGCATCCGGGACAGCAAGGGCAAGATCGTGGATGTGGAGTACATCATCTACGAAACACCCCATAAGCCACAGTCGGCACCGCCGGAGCCGGAGCGTCCAGATACGGAAAACCCGGATATGGATACCCCGTGTCCGGAAATGACCGCGCAATTAAATAAAGATAGAGAAAAGAAAGATATATCAAAGAAAGATTTAGAAAATACGGATGAAATCCATCCTATCCCATCGTATCGCCCTTCCCAGGAAACGAGGATGGGAACGGATGGGATGGAGATCAGAGAGCGGTATCGGGATATTCTCTTGGAAAACATCGACTATGACGTTCTCATTCAGAATCCCCAGATCGATCAGGAACAACTTAATGAAATTTTGGAGATCCTGGTGGATACGGTTTGCACCTCCCGGAAAACCATCCGAATTGCTAGCGATGATTTTCCGGCAGAGGTCGTCCGCTCTCGCTTTTTGAAACTGACAGGCAGCCACATCCAGTATGTTCTTGCCTGCATGAAGGAGAACACCACCCGGATACGAAACATCAAGAAATATCTGCTGGCGGCACTGTACAATGCCAGCGTCACCATGGGCAGCTACTATTCGGCCCTGGTACAGCACGATTTGGCGGAAGGAGGGTAAATGCAGGAAGAAGTTACAGGCAAGTCCGTTGCCCTTATCATCAGCTCCGCGAAAATGACGGAACAGGTTTTGGACAGAGCCATCCGGGCCTACCTGAATCGGAAAAAGCAGCCCAAAATCTACCGGGGCAAGCAGACCTTAAAGCAGCTGGCCGGTCAGAACGCGGGGCTTTCCAATATCGAGATCACGGAGAAGAATATCCGTTGCTTTACCCGGACGGCAAAGAAATACCATGTGGATTTCGCGCTGAAAAAGGATACCGCTTCGGAACAGCCCCGGTATCTGGTGTTCTTCAAGAGTCGGGACGCGGATGCCATAACGGCAGCATTTCAGGAGTTTACCGCTAGAAAGCTCAACCGGAAGCCATCCCTCCGCGCGCAGCTGGCAAAGGCCGTGAAAGAGGCGGAAATGCAGCCAAAGCCGTTGGAGAAAGAGCTGGTCAAAGAAAAGGATCGAGGTGTGCTGCGGTAAACATCAAGAAATTTATTATCCCCAATATTCCCTATGTCCTGTTCACCTACCTGGGCGGCAAGGCATCCCAAGCCCTTCGTTTGGCGCCCGGAGACGATCTTTCTTCCCGTCTGCTGCATTTAACGGAGGGCTTTTCTGCTGCCTTCGCCAATCCCCTGCCCAGCGTTCAGTCTGTGGATATCCTCTGGGGTATTGCCGCGGGGGCGTTCCTGTGGCTGGCTGTGGCGATTCGGCGGCAGAATCAAAAAAAGTACCGGCACGGCGTGGAATATGGCAGTGCCCGATGGAGTGCATAATTTTAAGTGTAAATGACACATACATGGACGCACAGGAGGTTATGCACATGACTGATTATAGCAAAATTACAGCCCTTTACTCCCGCCTTTCCGTGGGCGACGAGGACAGGGACGGCGGCGAGAGCAACAGCATACAGAACCAAAAAATATTTTTGGAGAACTATGCCAGAGGGCAGCACCTAACCAATATCCGGCACTACATCGACGATGACGAAAGCGGCAGGTTTTTTGACCGTTCCGCCTACTCCCGCATGATGGACGATGTGGAAAACGGGAAAATCGGTGTCTGCATTATGAAAGACCTTACCCGCTGGGGGCGTGACTATCTCCAAGTCGGCAACGCGATGGAGATATTCAGACGGAACAATGTGCGCTTTATCGCGGTCAACAACGGCATTGACAGCGAGAAGCCCGACACATTGGAGTTTGCGCCCTTTATCAATATCATGTCGGAGTGGTACGCAAAGGACATCAGCAAGAAAGTGAAAACGGGCATTAAGACCAAAGGCATGAGTGGAAAGCCGATTGTCACCGAAGCCCCTTACGGCTATGTCAAAGACCCGGACAACAAGGATTTTTGGATAATCGACGAGGAAGCCGCCGCGGTTGTCCGTTTGATTTTCCGTCTGTTTATCGGCGGGAAGAACCGCAACCAAATCGCCGTGCATCTGAAAAACGAGCAAATCCCTACCCCCACTTTCTATATGAAAGACCGAGGGCGGGGAACCTGTAAAAATAAGACGCTCAACGAGGATAACCGCTGCAAGTGGAACAAAGCCACCTTGACCAATATCCTCACACGGCAGGAGTATTGCGGCGATGTGGTCAACTTCAAGACTACAAAGCATTTCCGGGATAAACATAACCACTATGTAGACCGGAGCCAGTGGCACATCACAGAAAATGTGCATGAGCCGATTATCAGCCGCAGCGATTTTGAAACCGTACAGCGGATTTTGGAAAACGCACCCGTCAGACGCCCCAACGGGGACGGGGAAATCCACCCTCTGTCCGGCTTGCTTTTCTGTAAGGACTGCGGCGCAAAAATGCACATTCGTATTGATTACCGGAACGGCGGCAAGCGGCACGTTGCTTTTTGCAGCGAGTACCACAAGGGAAAAGCCAAGAACCCCAAATGCCATTCCCCGCACATCATGGACGCGGACTTGCTCATGCAGACCATCGCGGAAGTGCTGAAGAAAATCGAGGACTATTCTATCAGCAACCGGGCGGAGTTTGAAGCCTTAGTGAAAAAGAACCTTGCCATGCAGCAGACCGACCAGACCAAGAAGCAGCAGAAGCGTATTCCGCAAATCACGACGCGCCTTGAACAGATTGACAAGGTGCTGAATAAGCTCTATGAGGACAACGCCCTCGGCACGATCCCGCAAGACCGTTATGAGCAGATGTCGCAGAAGTATTCGGAAGAATACTATGCGCTGAAAGCGGAGCTTGCCACGCTCCAAGAGCAGCTATCCGCTTATGAGAACGCGGGAGGACGGGCGCAGAAGTTTTTGAAGCTGACGGAACGCCATGCTGCCTTTACCGAGCTTACCCCCGCCATTCTCAACGAGTTTATCAGCCGGATTGAAGTGCATGAGCGCGACCAGAAAAGGGCGAGATACGCAATCCAGCACATCAGCATATATTTCAATTATATCGGCAAGTTTGAGAATGAAGTGACGCAGCTTGCAGAGCCGACCGAGCAGGAAATCCGGCAAATGCGGGAGGAAATCGAAGAAGCCAAAAAGGAAAAGAGCCGCGCCTACCACCGGCAGTATTCAAGGGAGTACCGGGCGCGAAACCTTGAAAAGCAGCGGGAGTATGACCGTATGAAAGCGCGGGAATACCGGGCGAAGAAAAAGGCGCAGGCAGCCGCCGCACAGCCCACACAGTAAAACAGAATAACCGTCAACCAAGAGGGATTTTCCGAACTACGGGAAATCCCTCTTTTGCGCCCAAAGAAAGGAGCCGCCTATGGCAGAACAGACCCCCGACAGTATCATCACGACCCAGAGGAACGGGCAGACCATTGTTGCGGAGTTGTTTTTCAATCACAGCAGCACAGAAACATTCCGCGACAAGCTGCTCAAACTGGCACTTGCCGACAGTTCGCGTTTATCCGCGTCTGACGGTCAAGAGCCGGAAAAAACAGAAATCTTGCGATAACAGCCGCCCTGACGAACCATTCCCTGTCCGGGCGGTTTCTATTTGAAAATCCTCATTTTCCCCAAGTCAAGAGCCGGGAAAAACACCCGAAAAATGCCCCTATTGCGTAACAGGGGCGCAGAAAGGAGAGTTTATGAGAACAGGGCTTACGAAGCAGGAAAAGACCACCGATATTTGGTTTGATGAGAAAGACCCGCTAATCCATATCCGCACCCACAACACCGACTTGAAAAAGCGTCTGCTTGCATATAGCCGCCGTTACCCGGCGATCTGCCAGCAGACCGACGCAGACCCGGAAACGGGCTGCATGGAGTTTGACATTGAGAAAGGCCGTTTCTCTTTCCGTCTGACCGCCCCATACAGCGAGGAACGCCGGGAGAGGGCGCGGCAGTACGCCAAAAAGACAATGCAGCTGAACCGCTAAAAGGATATGGAAATGTTCACATCTGTATGGTATAATTCTTTCGATACAGAAAGACAAATCGGGCTTTGTAGAGGTGAACTCGTATGAATATAGTTATAAAAAAGATGGAAACCGATGCCGAGATCAAAGGGAAAGCATACGTTCATTGGAAATCCTGGCAGGAAGCGTATTCCGGTATTGTGGATCAACGGTATCTTGACTCGCTGACATTGGATAAGTGCGAAAAAATTGCTTTTCGTCGGACGGATAATGTCATCATCGCAAAAGACGGCGATTCCGTTATTGGATTCGTCGGCTTTGGCAAATATCGCAATGACGAACTCGAGAACGCCGGAGAAGTTTTTGCTATTTATATTTTATCGCAGTATTACGGAAAAGGCATTGGGTATCGCTTGATGCAGACGGCGCTCTCAGAGCTTGCTGATCATTCGAAAATTGCAGTCTGGGTACTGAAAGAAAACACAAAAGCCATCCGTTTTTATGAACGATGTGGATACCGTTTTGACGGCAGAGAGCAAATCATTGAACTTGGATCTCCTGTCGTTGCGGCAAGAATGGTTTTAGAAAGATAAATTCCAGTTTGCCGCACAGACAACAGTCCCCTAACAACTGAATAACCCACCCACCAAGAGCAGCTATTTTCACACAGAAAACGGCTGCTCTTTTCTTTTGCAAACAGGCAGAAAGGAGCGACCAACTATGACAAAACCGAGAGAGAAAACCCGTGAGGAGCTGCAAGCCGAGATTGAGGACGGAAAGAAGAAAATCCAGCAGTTTGAGAACCGGGAAAAAATGTTGCGTCAGAAGCTATCCAAAGAGGAACGCAGAACACGCAGCCACCGCCTTATCGTCCGGGGCACAGGCTCGAAACGGATATTGCTCCGGGTATTCGCTATACGGGCGACGAGTATGCGGTGCGCCGATTGGTATCCGTTTTGATTGACAACGCCGTGAAATATGCCTCTCCCGGCTCCCCTATAACGCTAAGGCTCGAAAAGGACAGGCGGGGTGTTGTTATACGCTCGTCAAACGGCTGCGAAAATGTTGATGCGGACGAGACAAAGAAGCTGTTTGACCGTTTTTACCGCACCGACAAGGTGCGAAGCGCGGGCGGCTTCGGAATAGGACTCTCGATAGCGCGGGGCATAGCAGAGGCTCATAAGGGCTCGATAAAGGCCGAACTTACGGACGGCAACACAATAGAATTTACGGCTTATCTCAAATAAAAAACCGGTCGAAGTTTTTGCTCCGGCCGGTTTTCGCTATTGTTTATTGTTTGTACCTGCGCTCTTTATTATATATTTTTCGTCATACAAAAAACAGCCGCAGCAATTTGCTGCAGCCGTTCGTTTTTTTTCGCAGCCGCCGGCATCCGGACGGCTTATTTTTTTTTACATCTTTTCAAATCGCTCAACATCCGTCACAAACAGAGTTGCGCCGCCGACCCTTGCCTTTCTGTCCTCGTTCTGCTCGGTGCGGCTCTTGCAGTTTTGGTTTATCAGTTCAACCGCATGGGCGAGCTTGTCGTCTTCAACGCCGATGAGCAGGGTCATGTTGCTGTTGCGCAGGAATCCGCCGGAGGTCGGAATCTTTGTGAATGAATAGCCCGCTTCTCTGAGTGCGTCGCAGACGGGGTTGAGATCTTTTTTGCCGATAACGGCAGTTATGAGCTTCATATCAAAATCTCCTTTCGGGATACTTTATGCCTTGAGCAATTCAAAAAGGAAGCGTGTGCTGTCCTCCATGTCTTTTATAGCTATCTTCTCCGATGTTGTGTGGACGTCGCACATACCCGTGCCGATGTTGACAACGGCTATGTCGTGCAGTGCGATGTTGGAAGCGTCGCAGCCGCCGAGCGTCTTTGAGAGATAGGGGCGTATGCCCGCCGCCTCATATGCCGCGAAAATGTCCTTTATAAGCTGCGACTCGGGATCGACCGTGAATGCGCCGGAGTGGCGTTCGCTTTCGTATTCGAATGTTGTTCCGAACTTCTCGCACGCCTCTTTCATAACGGCGAGCGCGTCCGCGATATGCTTTTGCACCGTGTCCTCGTCGTATGAGCGGAACTCCATGTCAAACGACGCTTTGTCCGCTACGATATTGGTCGGACCCTCGGAGACGAAATTGCTGATGTTCTGCACGCTTATGTCGTCAACATGACCCACGGGGATGTTCGCCGCCGCGTATGCCGCAGCCTTGAGCGCGTGTATGCCGTTCTCGGGGCATACGCCGGCGTGCGCCTTCTTGCCGAAGAAGCTTATCGACATAACTATATTCGCCGCGGCGGAGTTGATTATCTCGCCGATGTCCTCGCTGTCGAGCACTATGGCGGCCTTGCTCTTTATCCTGTCGTAGTCCGCAAAGCGCGAGCCGAGCATTCCGGTCTCCTCGGAGAGGGTGAACAGAACCTCGACGGCTCTGTTTTTCTCGCCGCTCTCTTTGAGCCTTGTTACGGCCTCGATTATCTCCGCTATGCCGGACTTGTCGTCCGAGCCGAGAACTGTCGTGCCGTCCGAATATATGAACCCGTCGCGCTCAACGGGAGTGACCGCCGCGCCGGGAGTTACCGTATCGGTGTGGCAGGAGAGAAGTATGCTCTCGCCCTCGCCGGGCAGATAGCCATATATATTGAAGCCGTCCGAGCTGCATTTTTTGCCGGCCTCCTCGTCGCGCTCGACCTCGAAGCCCGCCTCGGTAAGCGTCTTTTCAAGCTCCAGGCAGAATGCGCGCTCGTGTCCCGTTTCGCTGCCCGTCGAAACGAGGTCGCAGAATGTTTTAACAAGTCTCCGTGTGCTCATATTTTCCTCCGTATCTTTGCTTTTTGCCTTGACAAAAAGTATATATATGATAATATTTTTAGTGTTGCAGGGATAACTGCGGCACTGTCAAAAGGCAGCCTTGAGAGCGTCTTTTGTTCAATTAAATAATACCACAGTTTTCTCGGGTTTACAACCTCGCGGAAGTGGATTTTTAATTTTGCTTTTAGCTTTTAAATGAAAGGATGATATTCATGGGATCGATATTTAAAATCACCGCGCTTGCGGGTATCGCCGCAGGAGCTTATGCGGCGGTCAAGAAGTTTGCGCCGAATATCCTGCCCGGTAAAAACGAGGCCGCGGATATGGCGAAGAACGCTCTGAACAGCGTCAAGCTCACTTTCCCTACCGACGAAAAATTCTATAACGGCACCGCTCTGACCCCGCCCATGGGCTGGTCGAGCTGGAACGCATTCAGAAACAGGATAGACGAGAAGCTTATTCTCGAGATTGCCGAAGCGATGAAGACGAGCGGGCTTGCGGACGCGGGGTATGAGTATGTCAACCTCGACGACTGCTGGCAGTCCTCCATGCGCGACGAAAACGGCAGACTCCAGGGCGATTTTTCGAATTTCCCGAGCGGTATGCCCGCGCTTGTCAAGAGCGTCAACGACCTCGGACTCAAGCTCGGCATATATTCCTCAAACGGCACCCTGACCTGCGAGGATCTGCCCGCGAGTCTCGGCAACGAGGCGACAGACGCGGACACCTTCGCCGAGTGGGGAGTCGAATATTTCAAATACGATTTCTGCCACAACGTGCCAATCCCGATGCGCGCGCCCTATATCGAATATATCAGCGTCGCAAATTCGGACGGCTCTTTTGAAACGGTTATTCCCGCGGATGACGCGTCACTTTTCGGCGACGCAAAGATACTCGAGGACGAGCGCCTCGATTCGGGCAGATATATCTCGGGGCTCTCCGCGCACAGAGGCTCGGCTCTGTTCGGCGTCGATGTGCCGGAGGACGGCGAATATTCCCTGACTCTCGGAATCAGAAAGAAGAGCAACAGCTTCAAATATCTCGAGGTCACCGTCAACGGCGAGGACAAGTACGCGACCACCGTCCCGCCGACAAAGGGCTTCACCGCCGACGGCAGACATCAGGTGAAGATAAAGCTCCGTGCTGGCGCGAACACAATAGAGCTTGAGAATCCCATAGCCTCGAGGCAGGACAGCGCGGCAGTGCAGTATGCCAAAATGGGCAGAGAGCTCATGCGCGCAACCGCCGAGTATGCCGACAGAAACGGCACCGAGGAGCGCCCGATAGTCTATTCGATTTGCGAGTGGGGCAGAAATCTCCCGTGGCGCTGGGGCGCGGCGGCGGGCAATCTCTGGCGCACCACGCCCGATATCCAGGCAAATTGGAAGTCTGTTGTCGGCACATATGAGATTAACGTCAACCTCTTTAAATATGCGGGCAAGGGCAACTGGAACGACCCGGATATGCTTGAGGTCGGCAACGGCGATCTGACCTTTGAGGAGAACCGCAGCCACTTTACCCTCTGGTGCTTCATGGCGGCTCCGCTGATTCTCGGCAACGACGTGCGCGAGTTTATCCGCGAGGACGGAACCGCCGACACGGAGAATGAGACGCTGAGAATACTCACCGACAGAGACATGATAGCGATTGATCAGGATGCGCTCGGCGAGCAGTGCAGAAGAATAAAGACAACGCTCATAGCCGATATGCTCATAAAGCCTCTCGAAAACGGCGATGTCGCGGTCTGCTTCTTCAACAAGGGCAGCGACACGAGATATTTCGAGCACCGCATGGACGATATCGTCTGCCGCTCGTATGTCACAACTCCTTTGGCGCAGGAGTACGAGGCTTATGACCTTTGGACGAAGGAGACCTCGGTTATAAATACCACTCTCAGCGCCTTTGTTGAGCCGCACGGCGTCAAGGCGTTCAGAATAAGAGCAATATCGGAGTAAGATATGGAAGAATTTATCGGCAACAACTATAATATTCCGCAGTTAGACCTGAGCGAGCGCCCGGAGAATACGCCGGAGAAATACGCCTATCTCTATGAGCAGACCGTGGTAGACGACAGCGAGAGCTATTTAGGCCACCCCGATTCCGTCCTGCTTAAAAACGGCGATATTCTAACCGTCTATCCCCACGGACACGGCAAGGGAGCGGTGCTCAATAAGATAAGCGCGGACGGCGGACTCAGCTACACAAAATGTATCGCAGTCCCGCCCGAATCGTGGAAAAAATCGCTTGAGACCCCGACTGTCTACCGCCTCGAATTTTCGGACGGCACGCCCGACAAGCTCATTCTCGTCTCCGCAAACTCCAAGTGGCCCGATATGGACACCCCCGGCGGCTTCAACTGCTCCGTCTCCTGCGACGAGGGCGAGACGTGGAGCGAGTTCGAGACCTTCTATTCAAAGGCCGACGGCTGCGATTTGATACCCATAGTCGCCATGGCGTCGCTTACGAGACTCAAGGAAAACGGCAAATTCGTTGACAAATGGATGGGTTTTTTTCACGACGGCAATTTTTATAATTACAAGACGATTTTAAGCTTTACCCCCGACGGACGCGTTTGCTGGAGCAAGCCGGAGAAGTATTTCGCCGCCCACAGAGACGCGGAGCTGCGCTCGAATATGTGCGAGGTCGAGGTTATCAGGAGCGACGGTGGAGAGGGCGACGAGCTCTGCCTCATCTCGCGCTCGAACACCAAGAAAGAAAACTCTTTGATCTCGTTTTCACGCGACGAGGGCAAGACATGGTCCGAGCCCGTTCACGCCCCATCCGCGCTCAACGGCGAGCGCCACAAGGCGGACTATTTAAAGGACGGCAGGCTGTTCATAACCTTCCGCTCGATAGAACGCGCCCCGGAGAAGCTGAAGCTTTATTCCGATAACGGCGACTGGTATAGCGAGGGCTGGATAGCGTGGATAGGCAGCTACGACGACCTCAAAAACGGCACGGAAGGCGACTACCGCATCAAGATAGCCCATACCTATCTCGACGGTCAGACCGAGCCGGAGATTAAAGCCAACGCCGACACCGCCTACTGCGGAAACGTCGTGCTCCCCGACGGCACGGCAGTCACCTCATCCTACGGACGCTTCGGCGAGAAGAACCCGGACGGCAGCGACAAAACCTATATAATCTCCAAGCGTATCAATCCGCGCGACACGGATGAGTTGGTGGGATTTTTGAAATAATAATCGGTTGAAATCCCTCCTGCCATATGTTACA
>OLGZ01001457.1_pt1 | contig 13464 bp, 10 predicted proteins | sample 1605981 | NCBI WGS metagenome assembly OLGZ01 (sample SAMN03283291) | human gut metagenome | biome: human-associated habitat; material: feces | host: Homo sapiens | place: Peru | collected 2012 | reverse complement strand
AGTCGGCCTGAGCAGGAGGAGGCCCCGCCGTCCTCACCGCCATGGCCCGGGTCAATGACAATACAGTGCCTTTCCTTCCCGGACAGGCTCTCCGATAGGACAGACACCGCCTGGCTTCCCCAGTAGGCCCCCAGGAGCATGGCACTCATAACACCGATGCAGGCAAAATAATACTTCCACTTGTTCACACCCACCACCTCCCATTATTTCTATGCGCTATCTTCCCCCTGCTGAACATTCCGGCGGGATAAGACATAGGATGACCCGGAGCGACAATCTTTTTCATCGGGAGGAATGCACATGAATCAGGAAAATCGTGAGGCCGCCTATCAGGGAAGACTTCCCGCCATGGCACCTCTGGCGAATCCCTATGTCCCCTTTCAGCTGGAAAACCCGCCGAAATATGAGGCGAAAAAGGCGCTGACCCGGGGGACCCTGTTTCCGGGCCTGGATCTGCCCTTCCTGGGCATGGTCAACAAGGAAAATCTGCCTGCCACAACCCTGGCAGAGCTTCAGGCCTTGGACTTTGCCATTGTGGAGCTGGCACTGTATCTGGACACCCATCGGGAGGATATGGAGGCTCTGGAGGTCTACCGGAAATATCAGGAGCTGTATGACCGCTGCCGTGAAGTTTATGAGAAGAAATACGGCCCCTTGAACCACATTTCCGCCAGAGACGGGGGCTACACCTGGCTGGACGATCCCTGGCCCTGGGAATTGGGCGCAAATAAGGAGGGCTGAGATATGTTTGTTTATGACAAGAAGCTCCAATATCCCATCCGGATTACGAACCCCAACCCGAAGCTTGCCGCCATCATCATTTCCCAGTACGGCGGCCCGGACGGAGAGCTGGGTGCTTCCCTTCGCTATCTGTCCCAGCGTTACTCCATGCCCTTCGATGAGCTCAAGGGCCTGCTGACGGACATTGGGACTGAAGCATCGAAACTGTTCCGCTCCGGTGTATTCGTATCTGGAATCAGTTTCTTCATTGCGTAAGCCCACCGAAAAGGCAATAAATGAAGGTACACACTGATATGCTCGCTGTCCTCAATCACCATTTTATCGAGCAGCTGGGTATAGGCCTCGTCCTCTGCTTCTACGCCGGAGAGAATTTCATTGACTGCGGTTTTGATGGAAACCATCAGCTCCTCTTCCCTATGACGAAGCTCCTCCTGATGGGACACACTGGTCAGGAGCGCCTGCTGGGCTTCGATGGCCGCATCCTGTTTTTCCCGCTCCGCAAGGTATTTCTCTTTGGGTATCTCCCCAGAGAGGTATAAATCCAGCAGCTTCTCTTTTTTCACCTCGCAGCCCGCAATCAATCGCTGGGCGGCCTCGGTGTCAACGCCAGACATATCCTGCTGGATTACCAGCTGAATCGCTTTCAAGAGATTGTCTGTAACCCTACCTTTGTCAAGCCGAAGCTGCCGCATAATCAGGCACATGATATGGATAGCATCCTCATTGCGAATGCCTGGGCCAGTACAGCCCACTTGGTTTCCGGTAGCGTCAATATGGGGCCGTCCGTTCTGGCTGGCCTCGTAGCAGCGCCACCCCTTATAGCGGCTCCCATCCTTTCTGGTTTTGTATCGGGCGACATAGCTGGAACCGCAGCATCCGCATTTGATCTTTCCGGAAAAGGGATAGCGGTTTGAGTGCTTGGATTTCCCTTTCATAGAATCGGATCGCTCATCCAGAATCCGATTGGCTTCATTGAACAGCTCTCTGGAAATGATAGGTTCGTGATGATCCTTGAGAATCACGAACTCCTCCTGCCCTTTGTTGTATTTCTTATCATGGGACAGATAATCAGGAGTATATGTTTTCTTTTGAACCAGATCCCCGCAGTATTTTTCATTACGGAGCAGCCGTAGGATAACAGTATTAGACCATTCCTTGACCCGCATCGGGGAAATTCCGGCCTCCCGCAGCTCCCTGGCAATCACATGAGTGCCCTTCCCCTCTTGCACAAATTTCTGGAAAATCAACCGAACTACCTCTGCGCCCTCCGGGTTGATGGTCATTTTTCCGTCAGTAACATCATAACCCAGCATACTTCTTCCGAATACCACGCCCTGCTCCATCTGCCGCTTCTGGCCCCATTTGACCCGCTCAGAGGTCCTTCGGCTTTCCTCCTGGGCAATGGAGGACATGATGGCCAGCCGCAGCTCCGCATCACCGTCCAAGGTGTTAATGTTGTCATTCATAAAGATAACGCCCACACCCAGCTTCTTCAGTTCCCGGGTATAGGAGATGCTGTCCAGTGTATTTCGGGCGAAACGGGATATTTCCTTGGTCACAATCAAATCCAGCTCTCTGTTCTTGGCGCAGGCAATCATCCGGTTAAAGGCTTTCCGCTTTTTCGTAGTGGTTCCGGACAGCCCTTCATCTGCAAACACCTCGAAAAGCTCCCATTCTTGATGACACTGGATGTACTGGCGGAAATAGCGCTGCTGGCTCTCAAAGGAATTGGCCTGATCCTCATTGTCCGTAGAAACACGGCAGTATGCGGCGACCCGCTTTTTTGTCTGCTGGAACCGGCGCTCCTGATTCATCAATTCATAGCGATCAATAGACATGAAATGCTCCTCCTTTTTTGAAATACTGCAATTTTACGGCAGCCTTTTCAAAAAGTCGAAGGTGCCAATCCTCTGTATGTAAAAGCACCGAGCCTAGGCCCGGTGCTTGCTGCGCTCCTTCGTGTACTGCTTTTCAATCTCCGCTATACAACGCTCCTTTTGCGCATGGGTCAGAAGATTTCGCTTTTCCAGGGAGTAAAGAATAGATTTCTGCAATTGAAGTAGGAATTCCGAGTATTGCGGCTCCATCAGATCAGGAACCGGTTCTCCTACATAGACATACTCTTTCGGCTTCAACAGGGCAGACCTCCCCTGCCCTATTCTATTGCAGCACCCCAAAATTCATGCCTTGCTTAACGCCCCTTCCGCTTCGTAATTTCATATTCCACGCCCATCCGTTGACTGCAATAGGTACAAAGCTCTTTCTCGTTGCTGGCAGGGTTCACCCGTCTCAAAAAATAAGCGCCTGAGCCATAGAAATTGTCGGCACAGGCGCTGCAAAGACAGAGTGTCAGTTTTTCCGAGGCGACAGGAATCAGGCCAACGCTGATAGCCAACGCATGGTTCAGCCCTCTGCATTCCCCTTCAGAGAGTTTCCCAATGTACTGTACCAGCCGTTTCTTGTCGATGGTACGAATCTGTTCCAGCATCACCATAGACAGCTGGGCAAGCCCATTTTCAGAGCCTAAATGATAGTGAGTCGGGAGTTTTGCTTTCGTGCCGATTCTGGTGGAAATGGCCGCAACAATGGTTGTGGGGCTGTGCCGGTTGCCTACATCATTCTGGATGATGACCACCGGGCGATAGCCATTCTGTTCAGAGCCAATGCCAGTTCCCAAGTCTGCATAATACAGTTCTCCACGAAGATATGTTCCGTTCATATGTTGATTGACCTCCTTAGTTTATAGGCTTTTGCCTATGTAGAAGCCAATTTGTCCTCGACACCCCGGCTATCTGGGAAGTCGCCAAACGGCTGGCAGCGTACCAGCTCCACGGGATGTTCTGCGCCCTCACATGGTTCTCATGTGACCGCCCTCATTGCGTTCCTAGCTGTGACTGGACGGGAGTATCATTGTCCCCACTGCCTGTTATCGCCCTGCCGGGAGCTGTCCGGCAGTCTTAGAAACCGTTTCTCGCTCCGTGCTGGGGAAAGCTAACAGGTCAGGAAAAACGCTGTGTCCTGATATTTTCCCTGGCACATCCCGGCGCAGTTTCTAAAGTGGCTTATGCTCATCGCAATAGCAATGGGAATGTGTTTGACGAATGGGTATTCTTTTTTCAAGCTGCAAATCCGCTCCTCAAACAGAGAAACAGGTGAAGGATTTACCCCCTTCACCTGTTTGCTCACTTATCGGCTAAAAGTGTAGTCTTGAAAACTACTTTTTCAGAAAAAATCTTTGAGCTTTTTCAGTGCAATGTCTACGCTGAATTTGACGGCTCGTTTGGTGCAGCCTTCCATTTCCGAAATCTGTTCGAAGGTATACCCATCAAAGTAGTACAGCCACAGACGGCGGCGCTGAATCTCCGGTAGTGTCAAGATTGCCTTATGTAGCTTCTGATATAGGAGCTTTCTGTAAACCTGATCTTCCAGCGGTTCCGGGGCTGCTGCGGCTCTCTGGTTTAGAGTTCCTTCCGTTAAATCAGAATGCTCATAATGTCGGCTGACCACATTTAGGTGCGATATATCCTCCAATTCGTATTGGTCAAACACGGTGTAGAGCTTTTCATCGACCAGCTCTTTATGATAAACCCCTTGACCGTCTGAAAACGAGATGAAATAGCTTCCATCTTCTACAGAGAGCGCATAGGGGTTGTCTTTGTCCTTCTTTCTTTTCGGATGGGTCCAACCCATGTTGGTTTCCTCCAATCGATCTGAATTTTGAAAATTCAGTTTGATTGGAGGTGAGCGGCATTTTTGTTCAGTTATCCAAGTTGTCCACTCACTTATGGTTCCATTAACAGTTTCTATTTTTCTTTTGTAAAACGGTTAGAAAAAGCACGAAGCCAAGCTTCCATTGTAAAAGGAGGCTGGACTCCGTGTTTGAAATTAGAATGGTTACCAGAACTGCTATGAATTCTCCCGTTGAGCTCAACAGAATAATATTAAATTCTTCAACATTTTACTCTTAATTATGCGCAACTGCTACTTTGTAATCACGAAATCTACTATTTCGGCCTACTGATACTACATGTCAATTTAGTTGTTGAATAAGTAAACTATTTTTACCCAATTAAAATCTCAAAGGGTAATTCGCAACGGGTAAGAATATCCTCTCTTGATAGGTCATGCTCGTTTCAAATAGATGCCAATTAAAAGCATAAATTTCCTTTTTTCAATCCATTCATTTGGGTGTTGTTTTTCTGATAAAAAGTAGTACAATATTCTGAGGATTGGTAATTTGGAAATTGTAGTAACAGCAGAAATCCACCTTAAAGTGGGAGGGATAACCATGTTGCAAGTGGTCATATGTGATGATGATATTGCAATACTGGATGCCATGAAGGCATCTGTTGGAAAAATTCTGTTTGAATCTGATATGAGAGCAAAAGTTCTGGCCTATTCTGATGCGGCAAGGATCAGTAATCAGATATTATCTGGCTGCGATATTGCCTTTTTGGATATTGATTTTGAAAACAAGGCTTATAACGGAATGGACATGGCCAGGAAGATCCGCGCTCTGCGGAAAGATACAATTATCATCTTCGTTACCAATTTTATTGAATATGCCCCAGAAGGTTATGAGGTTCAGGCCTTCCGGTATATCCTAAAAAGGGATCTAGATACGGATCTGAAACCGATCCTGTTACTGGCATTGAAACAGTTAAATAAGGAATCGCTGGTAATTCAGGTAAACGGGGAAGTCATTAAGCTGAAATTGGATGATATCCTATATCTGGAGGTTCAGCAGCACAGCGTCACCGCATTTGTTCAAAAATCTTCCAGACCTCAGCAGGAATATACTTTCAATGCCTCACTATCGGACATTGAAGCACAATTAGAGCCGAAAGGCTTTTTAAGAATACATAAAAGTTATCTTGTTAATATGAAGCACTTAAAGAAGTTCCAGTGCCGGGAAGCCACTCTGGACAATGGTATCCAGCTTCGTGTTGGAGAAAAAAGCTATGCCGAGAAAAAGCAAGTATACTTACTATGGAAAGGTTGGCAATGATGGAATACCTCATCAGTGCAATATGGGTAGGCCTTGAGCTCACTTGCAGCATTCTGTTTTGTGGTGCGTTTCTGGAACGGAAAAAGAATCACAAATATAGTACCGTTTTGGTTGCCTTTATGTGGCTGTTTATGGTGATGTATACAAATTTAGGAATAAACAGACTTCTCAGGCAGTTTTTCACCATTGCTATTTTTGCGCTCATTTCCAGTTTTTTGTACTTGGGAAACTGCGCTGTCCATTTGTTTCTGTCATTTCTATGCTATATTTTTCTAACAACCAGCGATATCTTTTTCGTCAATAGCGCATGCAAACTATGGGGCATCAGCATAAATGAATTTGTTTTGCGTACTTACTCCTATGTCATTGTGACTACCGCCGGAAAACTGTTGATGGCTTTTTCCGCATGGCTGCTTTACCGGCACCGTGCAAGAGGAAGCATTGGGAAAACCCGTAATCAATGGATTCTTCTCACAACGTTATTTCCTGCAACCAGTGCTGTCATGTTTGGTGTGTTATTTTACCAACTGCCTCGGAATACAGATATACCCCTTGGCATATTCGTGTATGGAGGAATTCTGCTGGTGGCCAACGCCGCAATGCTGTATATCATTCATGCAATCGAAAGGGCATCCGCAAAAGAACAAGAAGTGCGTTTGTTAAAGCAACAAATCTCCCTACAGGCAGAAAGCTATGGTCAGTTAAAAGAAAGCTATCAGATACAGCGAAAAGCCACCCACGAATTTGAACATCACATTCAGGCACTTCAAGGTCTACTGGAAAATAACGATTATGATTCGGTAAAGGCCTATATCAAGCAGCTTCAGGCCGACAGATCCCTGCGAATCTTCAATATTCATTCCAACAATTCTGTAATAGACGTTGTCCTAAATCAAAAGCACCAGGCAGCGCAAAGGCAAGGAATCAAAATGTGGGTGCAGGTAAATGACCTTTCTCACACGTCCATTCCAATGGATGCACTGGTTGTCCTTCTTTCCAATCTACTTGACAACGCAATAGAAGCATGCCTACAACTGGATACCTCCAAAGAAATCGTTTGCCGCATTCTTGACGAAGATGTTCTGTATCTGTCTATAAGGAACACATCCAAGCCTGTGATAATATTCAACGGAGAGATTTCCACAAGCAAACCGGATGCATCTGAACATGGATATGGTCTTCCGGCTGTAAAGTACATTTTGGAGCAGTTGAAAGCAGAATATACTTTTGAATACAAAGACGGCTGGTTCCAATTCGCCGCAGAAATTCCTCGTTAGTAATCATCCCAAGAAATCATAACCACCGGCCGTGCCGGTGGTTTGCACAAGCCCCCTTGGGGCCTATTACTAGCTGAGCCTATAGGCTCGTCGAGTTTATGTCGCTTGCGTAAGATGCCCTACTGCTATTCGAAATAGCGGTAGGGTACTTCTTTCCCTCATTATCCGGAACCGTCACATTTCTTTTCTTTCGATTTTAGTAGTAATTCCTCGCTTCGCTCGGATAATTTATTCTGGGCATAGCTAAAGCTTTTTGGAACCACCAGCCGAGCTGGTAGTTTTCTTTTGCCAATGAAACAAGCCGATCGGTTCTAAATTTCAGAACCAATCGGCTTGTAAAACATATCAGCAGTAAAAATATAATAGGGATTGATCACCACAGACTATCACATTAGTTTAGATTATTCCCATCTATCCCATGATAATAGGTGCTAATCCTTAGTCTCCCCTAGTGCAGTAGTCAAATGCCACTCACCAACTACGACTCTCTAAAAAAACTAATCATGCATCTCAATCGCTATAATATCCTCATACCGTAATAGAACTCGTGCAGAACTGTCAGTAGAGTAATCACTTACTACAAGAAAATAATTGACTATTGCATTGTTAACATTATCTGCAGACTCGTTTCTTTTCGTTAGGCGATAACTTTTAAGCAAAACAAGTTTATCTTTTTCGTCTGCATCTGCAGTAAATTTGCTCAAAATGCCCGTATAAACCAATCCATTTTTGAGATAAACTGTAGCCCACACTCCTTTTTTTGTGTGGAGCGCATCAAACCAAACATCTTCGGCTGAATTTAAATTTGCATTAAAAGCCTTCGTAATCCAACTTCCAACGCATGATTTAGGCAACTTAACAAGCAAATATCCCGTCAACACTGCTAATGCAAAATATAAGAAAAGTTTTTTACTTTCCGATATTGAAATAGACCAGGTAGCACTGGCAAATGCACTTTTAATTATACCACCCAAAAAAGAATACTCTATCCCCACGATAAAGCTATAAACGATACTCCATAGAATAGTCTCATATTGTTCATGCTTCTTCGTTGGAGTATACACTTCAATAATTTTTAGAATCAGGAAACCTGGAATAATATAGAGTAGCACCTCAGGTATTAGTTTCAATAATTCCTCCAGAGCCATAATCGCCCACCTCCGATAGTTATTTTCATTTAATTTTCTTCACTTTATACGAAGATATATTTTTTTTCTTTCTATTACTTCCAGAGTAAAGCTTACTATGCTTTTCTAAAGCTGTACGGTACCCATATACGGTAGCCTTAGATCCATTACTGCGCGGAATTGAGCCTGGAAGTGGTGGAATTGGAGTGGGAGGATCTGGGTTCTCCCCAACTTTCGCACTGGCATTCAATTGGTAACCTTGTTTTTTCGAGCGACCGGACATATCCCATTCCTCCTATTTCTATTTCATCTTCCGAACTCAATATACCAGGTTTTTTACGATATAGCAAGCCTATCTTAAACATTTCACAAATATTTCATAACTTAATTCCGGTAAATTGTTATCTTAGCGTTCAAATTTTCTACTGTTTTCCTTTTCCTTAGAATTCTCATCTAGCGCATCATCTAGCGTAATCTTATCCTTCTGATCCATATTCAGCAGTATATTCAACTCCTTCAACCGTTCCGACTTCTCTGTCAGCTCCCTTTGCTTTGCAAACGGCATTTCCAGCTCAACCTTAGCGTTCTCCAGCTGATTCCTGGTGTCCTGCAGTGCCTCCCGGTATGCTTCCAACTTCTTTGCCAGTCCGTCCACCAAATTGTCCAGCCGGGTGATATTTCCGAACACATCCGCACCCAGGCTGGTAGTGTGGGACAGCGTGCCTTTCAGCGTCAACCTGTAGTCCGCATGGACTGCATCATAAAGAAGCGTCATGGAGAAGCCCCGGTAACGTCCCATTGGAATAGAATCGGACTCCTGCAGACCGGAGCAAGCAGCGAGGATAGCTTTGCCTGCGGTTTCTTTTTCGGAATGGAGGGCTCCCTGAATTTCCATGCCGGCAAACCCTTCTGCTGGTTTAGGATTTGCCTGAGCGATGGACACATCCTTTTCAAAGCCTGCTATGATCTCCGTCAGCTCGGCAATTTTTGCTGGGTATTTCCGCAGCACCAGATTTTCCAAGGCGAACCGCTGATTCAAGTGGTTCGCGTTCAGCATATTCAGCTTGGCTACCTCCACATCCAGATTGCACTTTTCGATAATCAGAGGGTTGCCGGTGGCAAGAGCTTTGATTTCCGAATAGCTCAGTGCGGTTTCATCCACATCATCCGCAATACGGGCTGGGGCCTTGCTGGTCATAATCTGGGCGATAAACTTCTGCTTGTTCTCCACCAGCTGATAAAGATAGGCATCGAAGGTGTTTTCCGTGACATAGCGATAAATTTCCACCTCCGGATTCTGATTACCCTGACGGACGATTCTGCCTAGACGCTGGGCAAGATCACTGGGACGCCAGGGGCAATCGGCGTCGTGCAGGGCAATCAGCCGATCCTGACAGTTGGTACCGGCACCCATTTTTGCCGTGCTTCCAATCAAAATACGAACCTGACCAGAGCGGACCTTTGCGAAAAGCTCCTTTTTGCGCACCTCCGTATTGGCCTCGTGGATATAGGCGATTTCTTCCGGTGGAACGCCCTTTGCCACCAGTTTCCCTTTCAGGTCGTCATAGAAATTAAAAGAACCGTCACCCTTGGGTGTGGACAGGTCGCAAAAGACCAGTTGTGTGCTGCGCTGCGTCTGGGTTCGCTCCCAGATAGAATAGACATTCCTGGCACAGATAGAGGCTTTGCTGGTGTCACTGTCCGGTGCCAGAGGATTGATCAGACGCATATCCAGGGCCAGTTTTCTGCCGTCGTTGGTGATTTTTAGCATGTTATCAACGCTTGGGTCCACATCACCGGCACGAATTTTCTCGGCCCGGTCTGCCAACGACTTAACCATATCCTCCTGCATGGGGCTTGGCTTGATAACCTCTGTATGGAAGTTGGCCTTGGGAACCGGGAGTTGCAGCATATCCGCCGTCTGAATATCCGCAACCATCTTGAAGGTGGACATCAACTCCGGGAGATTGTAGAACTTCGCAAACCGGGTCTTGCTCCGATACCCGCTGCCCTCCGGGGACAGCTCGATGGCGGTGACAGTTTCCCCGTAGTTTGCCGCCCAATCATCAAAGTTGATCAGGCCAATTTCTTCCAGAGTGCCATATTGCAGATACCGCTGGATGGTATAAAGCTCCACCATACTGTTGGAAATGGGGGTTCCCGTTGCAAATACCACGCCACGGCCTCCGGTTATTTCATCCAGATATTGGCACTTCATAAACAAATCCGAAGACTTCTGGGCCTCCGTCTGAGCAATGCCTCCTACGTTCCGCATTTTGGTTGCCAGGAACAAATTCTTGAAATAATGACTCTCGTCCACAAAAATACGGTCAACGCCAAGCTGCTCAAAGGTCACCACATCATCCTTGCGGCTCTGGTCATTGAGCTTTGCCAACCGGTTTTCCAGAGATTTCCGGGTGCGCTCCATCTGCTTGATGGAGTAGTTTTCCGCATGGTTCCGCTTTGCCTCCCGGATGCTGTCCAGGATTCCGTTTATCTGCCGTTTCAGAATGACCTCCTGCCGTTCCCTGGACATAGGAATCTTTTCAAACTGGGAATGCCCAATAATGATGGCATCATAATCGCCGGTAGCAATCCGGGCGCAGAACCTCTTCCGGTTTTTGGTTTCAAAGTCCTTCTTGGTTGCCACCAGAATATTGGCAGAGGGATACAGTTGGAGCCATTCAGATGCCCACTGCTCTGTAATATGATTCGGTACGACAATCAGCGACTTTGTGCATAGGCCCAAACGCTTACTCTCCATAGCCGCCGCAACAATTTCGAAGGTCTTCCCTGCCCCCACTTCGTGTGCCAAAAGGGTGTTTCCACCATACATGATGTGGGCAATGGCATTAACCTGGTGCTTTTGCAAGGTGATTTCCGGGTTCATACCAGAGAATCGAATGTGCTGTCCATCGTATTCCCGTGGTCGGATGGCATTAAATGTTTCGTTGTAAATGCCGCAAAGCCGCTCTCTGCGGTCAATATCTTTCCAGACCCATTCCACAAATTTGGCCTTAATCAGTTCCTGCCGGTCCTGAGCAATGGCAGTTTCCTTCTTGTTCAGTACCCGAACCTCATTGCCGTCGGCATCAATCTTGGTATCGAAGATGCGGACATCCTTCTGGTTCAGGGTTTGCTCAAAAATGTGGTAGGCATTAATCCGTTTGGTGCCGTAGGTGGTAAACGCCTTTATGTTGCTGCCATCCATGGATTTACCAGTCACATTCCATTCGCCGGTATGGGGCGAATACAATACATGGATTTTGTCACGGGCATACGCACTGGTGCCAATCACTTCAAAAAGGAACTGCTCGTAGACCTCTTTGGGCACCCAGTTGACACCAATGCGGACTCCAATTTCTCCGGCAGTCAAATCCACCGGCTGCACCGCAGTCAGAGCTTCCACATTGCGCTCTAGATTTTCTTCCTTTTCCGGCGGTAATACCTCCTGTAAAGCTTTCACCATCCGCAGCTTTCGGCGCACATTGCCAGACAGGTATTCGTCTGCTGTGACAAACGGAAAACGGTTCAAGTCCACGAACGCAAGGGGGATCTCCTCCGGGCTCCCGGCACAGTTTACATCCCGAAAAATAACCCCGGCAAGCTCCGTTTCCAGTTCTGTTTCAGTCTTGCCAGATAATTCAGCCATAAACGGCATATCCACCCGTGCCTTTTCCGCAATGGATACGGCAAGCGCTTCGCTGGCGGTATCTACGGAGGTAACAGCCACATGGGGACGGATTGTACGTTTAGTGAACATATCGGCCTTGCGCTTGAAGTTGCCTTCCTCATCCAGGACTTCTAGGGAACACAGCAAGAAATAGCTGGAATCCTCTCCAAATGCAAGACTGTTCCCTCGGCTGGACAGCAGACCGTATTTCCTGGTGTAATCGTCGTACAGGGTGTTGAGCCGTGCCTGCTCCTTTTGAATATCCTCATCAGGATAGCCCTCCGTCTGGTAGTCAATAAGCCGCCGCACACAGTCCCGAAGTGCCATCATACCACGGATACGATTTTCGGCGGTAACAGACAGCTCCACCGGACTCATTCGGCTGTTTTCCCGGAAGTAGACCTTGCCGTTCACAACGCAAAAGCTAAAATTCCGCACACTGGGGTCGGCGGAAATGGAGTGATCTTCTTCCTCCAATTCATCATGCTGGTATTCGGTAATCTGGCCATGAAGATTCTGGATGGCACCTTGCAGCAGATCTGACAGGTTGGCATTCTCGTCTGCCCTGCACACACTGTCCATGCCGAACCGGGTGGATTCCATGACCATCTCGCCCAGAATCATTTCCGGGTGCTGGACAAAGTAGCTGTTCAGCCGGATACCGTTGGCATCCGTATCCAAATGTACCCAGTCCGGTTCTATATCCGTCATGTGGTCACGCTTTTGCAGAAACAAAATATCGCTGGTGACCTCTGCGCCGGCATTGCGCTTAAAGGCTGTGTTTGGCAGACGGATGGCTCCAATCAGCTCTGCTCTCTGTGCAAGATATTTCCGCACAGCAGGGTTTCCCTTATCCATGGTGCCCTTGGAAGTGATGAACGCCACAATGCCGCCGGGTCTGACTTTGTCCAGGGTCTTGCCGAAAAAGAAATCGTGAATGAGCCAATGGTGTTTATCATACCGCTTATCCAGCACCTTAAAATCCCCAAAAGGTATATTTCCGATGGCTACATCGAAGAAGCTGTCCGGCATCTGTACCTTTTCAAATCCGGTAACGGCAATGGAGCTGTTCTGATATAACTGCTGGGCGATTCTGCCGGAGATGGAATCCAGCTCCACGCCGTAGGCGTGACTGCCTGCCATGGTGTCCGGAATCATACCGATGAAGTTACCTACGCCGCAGGACGGCTCCAGGATATTGCCCTCCCGGAAGCCCATCTTCTTCAACGCCTGATACATGGCGTGAATGATGGTAGGCGAAGTATAAAAGGCTGTCAGGGTGCTTGCTCTGGCGGCTGCAAATTCTTCTTCGGTAAGCAGGGCCTTCAGCTCCGGATATTTGGCGTTTTTTTCATCGAAGCAGTCCGCAAGTCCGCCCCAGCCTACATAGCGGGAAAGGATTTCCTGTTCTTCCGGACTGGAAAGCCGGGTTTCGTCCTCAATACGTTTCAAAGTACGGATGGCAAGCACATTGGCGATATATTTTTCGGCGGCTGTGCCATTACCTAATTCTGGGTCAGTAATTCGGAAATTACTGCGCTGCGCTTTTGGAATTTCAGGGTAGAGCGCTTCAAAGCTGATATTCTCCCTTTTCGGTCTTGTCTTGGGATGGTTAGAGGCGGGTTCCTGCGCCGCTTC
>OLGZ01001456.1_pt1 | contig 13477 bp, 7 predicted proteins | sample 1605981 | NCBI WGS metagenome assembly OLGZ01 (sample SAMN03283291) | human gut metagenome | biome: human-associated habitat; material: feces | host: Homo sapiens | place: Peru | collected 2012 | reverse complement strand
TATAGTAGTCATTGCCCACACGGCATACGTCAGGGTCTGAGTAGTCGGCGTCAATTACCGGGTTGCGATACATTCCGTTCTTCAAGTTCGGATTCCAGGTTTTAGATGGAGTCTGAGCTTTTATGTTGAGGGACGTAAGTGGAGCACTTAGTGCCATTCCGGCAAGAAAGCACCTAAAAACAGTGTGTACAATTGTTTTGTTCATATTGTGATTCTTTTTATAGGCTTATTTATTAAGGACAAAGTTACAACATTTTGTGGAATAACCAAAGGGTTATCCTGCAAAAAATACGCAAACGATTACGCAATGTTTGTTTTTAGGAAGCTAATCAAGAAAAAAGGCCGTATCTGAAGGACTAAGCCTAAAGATACAGCCTTTAATGATTAAGGGGTATTATATTTTTTCAAATGTCTGGTCATATTATTCAGCAGCGTACCACTTTTCTGCACCGACCTTGAGTTTAGCTACAGCTTCGTTACCGATAGTAAAGTCGCCTTTGCTTGCATTCTTGTACTTTGGATCATTTACAGTAGCTGTAGGATCGTTGAATGCATTATCACCCTTGCCGTCTACCCAAACAACTGTGTTCAAGTTTGTACAGTTGTAGTATACGTTGTTGTTGAACTCTGGTTCCTTTGTCTTAGACTGGTTGGTCCAGACAGCATTTGTATTAGTTACGATGTTGTTGCTCCAGACAATCTTTGAACAGCCGTTACGCACATAGAGGAGACGCCTCTTGTTGTTTGCTGCACCATTAATTGTACAGTGATCTACAGTAATTACAGTCTCCTTAGCAATCTTACCATCGTCGTAGCGGATGAAGTCACGACTGGCACAGATGTTATAGAATGTACAGTTCTTGAAGTTCAAGACGTCCATATAACCCTTACGAGAGTCGAAGAAGTCACCACCGTCACACTGAATCTCGTGGATATCGCAGTTATCGAATGTTACCTCACCAACCTTGGCAGCCACATTGATGTAGCAGATACCCTTAGCGAAGCCACCGCCTTCTTTACCCTTGATTTCTGTGTTGGATACTACCAGCTTCTCAACATCACCAGCCTTCTTGAAATTGAAGGCCTGATCAGTAGAGTTGTTCAAAGAACCATCCAGTACTACATTGTCAATTTTAACGTTGGTAGCACCGTTGATTTCGAATCGTCCCTGAATAACCGGCTTATCAGTAGGGTAGATACCCTTGATGATAACGCTTGCCTTCAATGCGACAGAAGAGGTTGTACCATCAGCTTCTGCTGATTCCAACTGGTAGGTACCTGGCATCAAAGCAAATACCTCACCATCAGTTGCATTGGCAAGAAGACTCTTCAAGTTGTCGTCTTCCTTAACAACAGTAGCACCGTTGAGGTCAGCAATCGTCTTGAAACTCTTGCTTCCGCGCTCACGACCATTGAAGTAGAGTTTACCAACATATTCTGTTTCAGGAGAAAGACCACCAACAGTTGCCTTACCGGCAGCCTTGTCTTCTTCGGTTACGGTGTATGTTGTAACCAACTGACCTTCCTTGGTAGAGATTTCGATAGTAGAAATATCTTTCTCGTCAGAAGGCCAGGAAAGATCTACCGTCTTATCTGTAACGTCCTGAGTCTTCATGCTCTTCAGAATCTGCTGGGCACTGGTACGGAAATATACGTTGCTCCACTTGGAGTTTCTGTTTGTGTTAGCCTCATCGAGAGCCATGACACGTGCAGAATACTTGGTGTCGTAGTCCAGGCCAGAAAGGGTATAAGGAATATCAGAAGCGCTGATACCTGTGAATGTCTTTACTGGAGAACCTGCGAATGTCAAGCTGTCGTTAGCAAACAACTCGATGGTATATGATGTGGCACCGGCAGACTGAGTCCAGCTTAACTTAGCAGAAGTCTCAGTCACATTGCTTGATTCCAAGCCTACAGGTGCAAAGTTGCGGTCGAATACGATGCTTGTTACTTCATCGGCAACGTCACCGCAGGATGTCAGGGCTACAGTAGATAGCCCCAACATACATGCTGTTAATATATTAATCTTTTTCATTGTTTCAGATATTAAAATTTAGTCTGACAACTGTCCGTAGATACCGTCATTGTTGAGGTAACCGTTAGACTTGTCGATGAATGTCTTCCAGATTGGCCACAAACAGTGTGTGCTAGGCTGCTCAACATAGAGACCGTTGATGTAATCTTCGGTGATGATGTTGGCACCATTGCTTACAAACCAGCTCTTGTTTTCCCAACCTGCAGCCTTCAATTCCTTGATCTTGTCAGCGTTGTCCTCACCCTTGTTAAGACCGTAGAGTTTCAGAGTCTCACCATCTGTATCAAGAGTATAGTAGATCTTGTCTGGCAATCCCTCGTAAGCGCCCTGGCGGTTTGCAAGGTCTGTAAGTTTCTGCTTAGCCTCTGCCATCTTGTTGTCAATGATACCCCAGCGTACGAGGTCAGCCTTACGGAGCTGTTCGCCTGCGAACTCAAAGCCACGCTGTTCGATGATTCCCTGCTGGAAAGCATCCTTGCTTGCACAATACTTAGCCTTCAATGCGTTTACCTTAGCAGCTGGCAATACGCGAGCCAAGACTGGCTCCATATAGTTCCAGGCTGTTGATGTGTTACCCAACTGGTTCTCTGCTTCAGCAGCCATCAGATAAACATCAGCAAGACGCATATACTGGAAGTTTACACCATCGTCGTTGGTTGATGTTACGATACGCTTCATCCACTCGTAGCGCAACTTACCGAAGCACCACTGAGAAATCTTGCGCAACTCCTGGTGAGACTTGCCGTTAACCAACTCCTTGCTCCACTGATAAGGAACACAGGTGATGTCGCGACGAGCATCGTCTGCATCGAAATCGTAGTAGAGATATGGAGTAGGACCGTTTACACCACCCTGATTCTGCTGGGTATATTGGTCTTTAGAAGCGTGCTTGACACCCCATGTATAGAGTACACGACCACGACCGTCAGAGAATGGAATCTCCCAGATACTCTCACCGCCAGCAGTTACATTGTCCTGGCAGAGCTTGGTGAAGTTCTCCTTGAAGCTACCCAACTTGTTGTAACCGGCATTGATGATGTCCTCGCATTCTTCTTTTGCAATCTGATACATCTTCTCTGGAGCCAACTCTGGGTCTTTGCTCAAACGGTAACCATCGCCACGGAGACCATAGCCACCAGCGTAGAGAGCGATGCGGGCACGGAGTGCCTTAACGAAGCTCTTGCTGACACGCTCTGTTGTCTTGGTAACAGAGTTCTGGTTTGGCCAGTAGCAGTAATCTTCTGCTTCTTTCAAATCTGCGAGCAATACCTTGTAGATAGAGTCGCGATTGCAACGTGGCATATAAATGTTATCGTTGTTGTTAGGAGTGAAGCGTGCAGGTACATCGCCCCATGCCTTTGTCAAGTCTGTATAGATCACAGCTCTCAAGGTGAGAGCCTCACCCAGCAGCTGCGCCATGTTCTTGTTGTTGGCAACATCGCCATACTGACGAAGACCCTCGATAGCGAGGTTGGCACGTTCGATGCCCTCATAGAACTTAGCGTAGGCATTGTTGTCAGTGTTCATCTGACTATTACTTTCGCTGGTATCGTAGTTCACCAGATTCTGCTTGTCATCATTCTTGCTTGCAAATGATGGCGCTGTACCGCTAGGTACTTCAACGTCGGTGTTCAAGCCATAGTATGGCAAGAAACGTCCACGGTAAGAGTTGGTCTCACCGAATGACACATGGATTGACATAACCTCAGCTTCAGCCAGAGAATAGACTGAATAGACAGAGGAACCGTCAAGGGTTGACTGTGTCGGAGCCTCCAGGTCACAAGATGTCATTCCGGCAGCCAATGCCATGGAGAATATTGATAGTTTAATATAATTTTTCATATTCGATAATTCCTCGTTAATGTTAGAAATTCAAATTTACACCCACTAAGAATGTACGGCTTCTTGGATAACCTGAGTAGTCAACATTCGGTGTGAGAGCCGTCTTTGAGATACAGTCTGCCTCTGGGTCGAAACCTGAGTAACCTGTAAGGGTAAATACATTGTAAGCTGTTACGTAGAAGCGCAGGTTCTGGATACCTATCTTCTGTGTAAGGGTCTTAGGAATTGTATAACCCAATGACAAGGTGTTCAAACGGAGGAATGATGCATCTTCTATAGCCCAGTCGGTGAGTACCATCTTGCCCATCCATGGTGACCACATGGTTGTGTTGGCATTCAGTTCTGCCAAACGAACAGGGTCGTTGCTCAAAAGACCGGTCTCTGGATCGAGATTAGTCCAACGCTTTCCGTCAGCCATGACAGTACTCATGTTACGGTACTGGTACTTACCTGTTGAGGTCCACTCAATCTTGTTGGCATTATATACCTTGTTACCGATAGAGTAGTTGAAGTTGGCGCTGAGGTCGAATCCATATGCGTGGGCATTGATAGAGAAACCACCGAATGCCTTAGGATTTACATCACCGATAATGGTGTTATCTGCATCTGTAATGACATGGTCGCCATCCTGGTCCTTCAATTTGAGGGAACCTGGACGAATGGTACCGATTACGCTGCTACAGTCTGTTACACCTTCCTTCAATGTCCAGGTCTTGCTTGCTGCATCGTAGCCAGCAAAGTCGCTCACCTCGTAACGGCCGTTACCGTCGAGCTGATAGCCGCGAATCTGTCCCAATGGCTTACCTACAGCAATCCAGTAGTCCTGACCAATCTCGGTAGAAGCCCAGCGGGAATCCTGACCGAAGTCGTTCATGATACCAAGGCTCTTGACCTTGTTCTTGTTGAAGCCGATGTTACCTGCAAGGTCAATGCCCCAGTCCTTCTTCTCGATGGCATGCCATGTGACAGAGAACTCAAGACCCTTGTTCTCGGTCTTACCCATGTTACGATACTGTGTGTCATAACCAGTACCAGCTACAGGGAACTCGATGAGCAAGTCCTTTGTTGTATTGATGTATGCTTCAACGTTACCATTGATCTTACCACCGAAGAGAGTGAAGTCGAGACCCAGGTTACGGGTGATGGTTGTCTCCCACTTCAAGTTGGCATTAGCCATAGTCTTGGATGGAGCCCAATAGTTTGCGATTCCATTTACCCATGTAGTTGCCTTGTTCTCGTAAGCCTGAACGAGCTGACCTACAGGGATGTTGTTGTTACCTGCAGTACCGTAGCTGAAACGGAGTTTCAAGTCATCAAGCCATTTCTTTGTACCCTTCATGAATGGTTCAGAAGAGATACGCCAAGCCAAGGCTGCTGATGGGAAGTAACCCCAACGGTTCTCCTTAGAGAACTTGGATGATGCATCGGCACGGAAGGTTGCACTCAAGAGGTAGCGATCCAAGTAGTTGTAGTTGGCACGACCGAAGAATGACAACAGCTTGTCGTCTGCGCTGTAAGAGTCATCAATTGTATATGGAGTACCCTGAGAGGTCAACTTCCAAGCTGTAGTAGAGTTGTAATCTACAGGGAAACCATGAACCTCGTCCATATTCTCACGCTTCTTGGTAATCACGTACTCGTGACCTGCCAGAATGTTGAGGCTATGATCCTTATTCTTGAACAGCTTCTTGAAATCGTAGCTGATGGTGTTGGTGCTACGGAAACGATGGCGGTCTGTCATTGTAAGACGGATTGCAGGATGATTCTGATTGTCACCTGTTGGCACGTTCTTTACATAATATGTAGTCAGACCCCAGAAACGCTTGTCATACTGGTTGTAGTAGTCGTAACCGAACTCAGCCTTGAGCTTCAGGTTGTCGAGTACTTCCCATCCGAAAGCACCACCCAGATTCAAGTTCTTGCGTTCCTTTCTGCGGTCGTTGTCGTAAGCAGAGGTGATAGGATTGTAGAGGTTACCCAAATCATCATCATCTGCACCTACTGTAGGATCCATATTGGCTACAGGCATTGGATAATAGATAACTGAGTATTTCAAGCGGCGGTCGGTATCGTAATTACCAGCAGCCTCATTGGCACCACCACCAATAACGTTAGTCATATCGTAACGTGCCTGGAAGTCGAGGGTTGTGCGCTTTGATGGCTTGGTGTTCAACTTCAAGCTGAAGTTGTCACGCTTGTAACCTGAGTTCACCATGATAGCCTTATCGTTCATGTGTGCATAGCTGAATGCATACTTGATGTTGTCAGAACCACCGGTGATATTCAAGTTATGGTTGAATGTGTTACCTGTTCTACCATAGGTAAGATCCTGCCAGTCGTTAGTAACGCCTGTGCTGTACATATCCATATCCTGGTATTCACCAAAATAATCTGTGTAAGAGCTGATCTTGCTAGGGTCGTTGTTGTTCTTCAGGAGAGCCAACTCGTACTGCCACTTCACGTAGTCACGATCGCCCAGGACGTCCTGCTTGTTGGCAAGCTTCTTCCAGCTGTAATAAGCGTTGTAGCTTACGTTCACCTTACCGCTCTTACCGCTCTTGGTAGTAACGAGGATTACACCGTTAGCACCACGGGAACCGTAGATAGCTGTAGAAGAAGCATCCTTCAATACAGTAATATCTTCAATTTCGTTGGCAGGAATGTTGCTGATGTCATCAACAGGGAAACCATCAACAACGAACAATGGGTCATTGCTCTGGGTGATAGAACCACCACCACGTACACGGATTTTTACGGTAGCGTCAGGAGAACCTTCACTGGTAGTAATCTGCACACCTGGCATCTTACCGGTCAAAGCCTCTGATGCATTGGCAACAGGAACGGCTGCCAATGTCTCGCTGTTTACTGTAGCAACAGAACCAGTCAAGTCCTTCTTCTTAACGGAACCATAACCGATGACAACGACATCGTTGAGAGATGTAGCGTCGTCTTCGAGCTTCACGTTGATGACAGACTTGCCAGATACGTTTACTACCTGAGGTTTCATACCTACGTATGAAATCTTCAGTTTCTTACTATTGCCTTTCAGAGTGATAGTAAAGTTTCCATCAATATCGGTTACACCACCATTGCTGCCAGTACCCTCTTCGAGGACAGAAGCACCAATTACGGGCTCGCCAGTATTGTCGGTTACATTACCCTTAATCACTGTTTGCGCAAAACCGTTGGCTGACATCGTCAAGGTTGCGGCAACAAGCGCAAATCTAAGATTCTTGTATTTACCAGACATACACTTCTAGGTTTAGATTAATTTATAATATAGTTTACTTATCTCATGCAAAATTAAAAATATTTTTTGAATAAAGTCACTTTTCTCTCAAAGTTTTTCTGAAAAAATACGTAAACGTTTGAGAAAATGTTAAAATTTACGCCTTTTTGCATAAATATACCCGCAAGAGGATACTTCAACGGTATCCTTGCGGGTTTGGGTGTTGTTACTTTACTACATACTTCTTGTTCTGGAAGATGTAGATGCCTTTGTTCAGACCATTCATGTCCTGTGCAGAAGCGTTCTTCTTGACCACTCTTCCTGCCAGGTCGTAGATGTTTCCTTTGCCGGCTTTGGCATCATTCTGGATAAAAGAGATTCCTGTAGAACTAGCCTTTGTGCCAGTGAGGGTGATGATCCATGCAGCCTGTGCGCCCTGTGGGGTGAAGGTCAGCATGCCTGTGGCAGGAGTTTCCAGGGTTACCTCGTGCTTGGTATCCGTAGAAATGGTTTCTGTACGGCTAGGGAAGAGGTAATCTTTGGCTCCAAAGGAGGTTCCGTTCAATTCGCCAAGGTAGCATTCCTTGTTGTCTTCGTTGCCGTATCCTGCAAAGGACGCCTTGGTGATGGTTACATTCTCTGGCAGATTGATGGTAAACTGTACGCCCTTACTGTACTTGATGGTACCGTTCTTGGCAGCAGCGTAATTCTTGCTGCTCTCTATGCTGCAACCGTTGTTGAACGTCCATGGAGATGGATCACTTGAAGAAGAGGTGCAGGTTGATGCATCCAGGATATAGCTTACTTCTGTTGTCTCGCCTGGGATGGGAGTGGGATTGGGATTGGAATCCTGACCGGTAGCATTACATTGGTCGTCTACAGTAGAATCATACTGGCGAATCCACAGTTTGCCGGAGGTGCAGGAAATCTTGGAACCGTTCTTGAAGACGAGGTTGTCTACGAATCGGATGTCAATACCCTTTTTAGCCTTGATCTGCACATTGTCGAGCGTGATGTTCTTAATGTGACTCTCCGGGCGGCCAATCAGGAAGATAGCGTTGCCTTCGCAAACATCCGTTGTCTTCACGTTCTGAAGCAGGATGCCGTTGTAGGTTGGGGTTGTGGCGTCCAAAACTCTGGCGTTAGCCTTGTCTACTGCTGGGTCACTGCTATATTTCTTATCGTAGAAGCAGTCGATAGAGAATGGGGTCTTTACCTTGGTCATGGTGAAGTTGGTGAACTTCCAGTCTTCCTCGCCACCGCCACGGAGCGTACCGTCACTGTTGATACCCGTTTTCATGCGGATGCCGGCGGTAGTACCGTTCATGTTGATGTTGTCGAACCATATATGCTTGATGTTGTTGGTAAAGCTGCCGATAGAAGCGCCATGACCTGTACCGAAGTCGCAGTTCCAGATATGGATGTATTGTGCATCATCATCGCAGACCACATTGTCATCACCAGTACTGATGTTGCAGTTGTAGATGTTCATGTTGCGTCCCCAGATAGAAATACCATCTGTATTATGAGAAGGCTGTTCGGTCTTGGTTTCTGAAGATGGATTGTAGATGGTTACGTCATGGACGGTACCGTTGCTGGCGCCGTTGCTGTTGCTCAAGGTGATATTGACACCAGGAGTATTCTGCACCTTGAGATTGCGAATCAGGAATCGGCTGCCTTTCTCGAAGCGGATCATGGCTCCAGGATTGAAAGTCTCCTTGTTGTCGCGAGCCTTCCACCAGCGGGTTCCCTGTCCGTCGATGATGGAAGTCTCACCTTCACCCTCTATGACAATATCGCTCTGGTTCTTGTTCTTGCAACCGATGAATACGGTCTTGTTGTTGGGAGCCTTGCCATATTCCACAAGTTTCAGGGTGGCTCCTGCGCAAAGGTGGAGTACGGTTTTGGACTTGATGCTGAGTACCTCGGTCTTGCTGGTCATCTGGTCTGTGCTGCCAAACATCCATGTACCGGCAGGAATCACCACCATACCACCGGTAGAAGGAACAGCATCCAGGGCTTTCTGGATAGCCTTGGTGTTGTCTTCTGCCGAAGTAGAAGCGCCATAATCCTTGATGTTGAAGGTGTTGGCTGATGTGATTTCCGGCAAATTCGGAAGGGCTACTGTAGGCCAGTTTTCTGGAGTGTTCTGTGCACTCTTTTCTGCTTCTATTCCCGAGAATGTCTGTGCTTTTACAAACATAGGGAATGCCATTAGTGCTGCAAGCACCATTGTTTTGAATGATAATTTGTTCATACTTTATACTCTAGGTCTTTTGATTTTTTGCAAAGATACTACTTTTCTGCAGAAAAGCGTCCGTCTTTAAAGTTTAAATATACGAAAACGATTACGTCATAAGTTTTTTTGTGTCTTTGGAAAACGGAAAAGAGAGTGTGCCATAAGTCCATGACGCACTCTCTTGTTGTTGATATATTACTGAAATATTGTTGGAAAAGACAGTATAAGTTTTTGAGATAATCAGCTTCTTTAGCCGCACAACAGCTGTTGTGCGCTTGCATAACAGCTGATATGCGCTTGCACAACAGGTGATGTGCATGTGGTAGTCAACTGCTGGGCGCTAACTGTTTTCTTGACTTATGACCGCCTCTCCTTGAACGAAAACAGAGGCGGTCGCTTTTCTTTATTTTATAATCACTTTTTCGGTCTTCTTGCTGCCGTCAGCAAGTGTCTTCACAATGATGTTGATTCCTTTCTGAAGACTGTTCTGCTGAGCGCCGCTTATCGAGAAAATGGCTGTGCTTACGGTGGCTGCTTCATCTGCTGCAGCAATGTTCTTGATGCCTGTAACAACGGAAGTCATCTTGCCGAAACCACCCATTTCGTTGGCAGCACGAACGCTCCATGTACCTGTAGCACCTGCGATGTCGAGAGTCTTCTCTGCTGTCATGGCGAAGAACTTGCCGTCCTTCAATACGATGTACATCTGGGCATCACCTTCCCAAGCAAGTTTGCCATCTGCTTCGGTTGTTGTACTTACTGTCTGCTGAGCAGAAAGTTTGTCAGGTTCCCACTCACCGAATATGTTCTTCAGAGAGTAAGCAGCTGCTTCGTCGGTTGTGAGGATGATGTTCTCCTCGTCCTTCAATACCTTGCCGTCTGATGCCTTGAATACTACCTTCTTCTCTGCAGGAGAGAATACGTTGCCTTCTGCATCCTTCAATACGTCGAGGCGGAACTTGTCTGCCAGGGCATCGCCCATCGCGTTGATGGTGAAGTAAGCATACTTCTTGTCGTCGTTCAGAATCTCATCCTTCTGGTTTACGGTGGTGTTGAGCCAGGTAAGACGGGTAATGTTGTTCCATGAGCGGCCGAGGCTGAATGCTGCAGCCTTGTTCTCGATGGTGCAGTCCTTGAAGATGTAACCCCATTCGCTCTTGCTGTTAGGAGCTGCAATCACATCCTCACCGTTCTTTTCACCTTCCTTGCGGCTCTCGTTTACGAAGAGTACACGGTTGAAATATACATCGCCGCCACCACAAACATAGTCCACGGTGCCGTGAATCTCTGAATCCTCAAAGTAGAACTGTCCCTTGCCGTTTGGCTCATTGCTATAGTATGTGTCCTGGTAAGAGAGCATCTTCACGTTCTTGCAGATGGTCTGAGTTCCCCTATCCTGGAGGCAGACAGCTCGACCGGCAGAACCGCTCTTGTAATACTCCAGTGCATTCTGCAGGGTGATGTCCTGCATATAGAGGTTGTTACCTGTGTTGAGAAGGGTAGCGGTGGTACCGATGCCCTCGTTCTCTACGGCAGGCTTGTTTACGATGATGGTCTTGTCCATGCTCTCACCGATGAGGGAAATGTTGTTTCCGCTGATGTTGGTGAGACACTGGTCGCCCAGGTCGTATGTACCGTTAGGCAGGAAGATGAACGAGCGGGCTGCGTCGGCAGCAGCGTTGGCGCCGTTTACTACTTCCAGTGTAGTGATGAAGCTCTGTGCGTCGCCGGCCTTCACTCTGTACCAGTTGCCGTTCTGTGCAAAGGCAGGGTCAGTCATGTTCACGATGCTGAGGTTGTGCAGATAGGCTGTGCCTTCGAATGAGAGGGTGTAGAAGCCGCTCTCTGTTGATGGATTCTGGAGAATGCCAGAGTTTCCATCCTTGCTAGCCTTGGCGTCGATGCTTGCCAGTTCCTTGCCCTGAGGGTCTGAGAGGATGATCTTGCCTGAGCCTGAATACTGGCAGAGTGACATCTTGATGTAACCCTTGCCGCCCATCAAAACCTTTACCTTACTGTCGGCATTGAAGGTCCAGCCGTGAGTAGCATCATGCCACTTGCCGCCTTCTACTTCGATAGCCTCATGGTCGTTGATGTCGAAACCTTCCTTCTGAAGGTCGTAGTCATAGCGGGCTGTGCCGCTGGCTGTCTCGATATCTGTTACCAGAGCGTAGAGTGATGTGTTCTCGGTGATGACAGAAGAAGCGGTGAACTTCTGGCTGTCCTTCTTCTGGTCGCTAGCCCAGCCACGGAACTTCTTGCCGTCGGCTACGGTCACCTTTTCTGTTGTTCCATCCAGGAACTTCTCGATTTCTGCATCCTGCTCTACAGCCTGTGTGCCGAGAACAGTCTTGCCGTCTATATCGTAGTAAGTAAGTACGAAGTCTGGCTTGAAACCTATGGTGAGTTCGTAGGTTGTTTCGTCGCCCTTTGATTCTACCACGAGGGTAATCACGGTCTTCTGGTCAGCACCTTCGCCGGTTGTAGCGTAAGTGATGCTCTTGACAGTTCCGTTGTCTGCTGTGATTTCAGTCGGAGGATTGGTCTCTGAGATGAGTTTAGCCTTCTTTGAGATGAGCACGGTAGCCACCTGCTTGCCTGAAGCATCCTCTGTGAAGAGGTCGGCTGCATGATACTTCTCACCGTTCAGCAGGAAGCTGCCGAGCATTGGTGATTTGCTCATATCTACATTGCCATAGATGGCGAGGTCGGTAACGTAAGCGTTCTGACCGAGAGCAAAGTTCTCAAACTTGATCTGACAGTTGGTGCGGTTTACATCGAGAGTCAGGTCCTCGCCGCTAGCTTTTACGATAGCTACGTTGTGGATTGCTACCCAGTCTTCGTCGCCGTCACCCTTAACTGATACCTTGATACCACGCTTGCTGCCGGTAGCAGCCTGGTGGAGGGTAATCTTGGTGATGCTAGCCAATGGAGATGTTACTACGCTAGGTTCTGCAGTCTTGTATTCGCCAGGGTACTTGGCAGTCTGCATGTAACCGATAATTTCAGGGAACTTAGAGTTGGTACCTGCTGGATAAACACCCACGCCATTGAATGTAAAGCTGAGTTCCTCCTTGCTGTAGAGGGTTTTCACCTTTACCACCTCGTCGGTAGCCTTACTGCGGTCGATTTCATTCCAGTTGGTGAAATCGGTAGAGTAGAGAGTTTTCTCCTGCAAGGCACTCGCCTGAACGAGTTTGATGCCGTAGAAGTAACCGTTCTCTGCCACTTCAATATGTACGTAGCCCTGAGCTGCTTCGTCAACGGTAGCATTGTGCTCGATGTTTTCATCTTTAGAAGTAGTTTCACCGATGGTGAAAGTAGCACGATAGTTCTCGTTGCCATAGTTCATGATGGTAACAACGTCTCTGGATGATTTCACCGGAACCTTCAGGACGGTTCCCTTGTTGATTTGGGCATCGGCTGATCGTCCCTTCAACTTTCCGTTGGTTGCATCAACGGTCATTTCGATACCTTCTACGGTAGAGGCGATAGCGCTAACGCTCTTCTCCACGTGGGTACTTTGGATACCTTCCGGCAGATTGGCTTTGAAGTTCCATTCTGCCGTAACGTCTTGAGCCTTTGCCATGAAAGCAAAGACGAGCAACAGGCTTAGAAGCCCGAATCTGAGTAGATTTTTTTTCATTTTGTTTGCCTTTAGGTTACTATATTTATTTTAATATTACTTTCCTAATTTTTAAGTTTATAGTTGCAAAAGTACACTTATTATTTCGAATTTGTTCCTTTTCTTTCTGAATTTCTTGTAAAAGCTACGTAATCGTTTTCGCAGTTTTCATTCATTTTGGTTCATGTTTTCCTTTTATTCTCAGAATGATTTGTTATCTTTGCCCTCAGAATAAACAAAAAATGAATTAAAACTTGAATAAAGTTATTCACAACTTATTTTTTATTATAAACTTAAAAACAGATAGATTATGAAGAAATTTTTTACTCTTATCGCAGCTGTCGCTATGGCAGCAAGTATGAACGCTCAGACAGAGTGGAACTTTAGCAACTGGGATGCTAAAACGTATTCAGAGACTTTTACCAAAGATGGTTTGACTTTGAATATTAATAACTAAAGTTTCGCAAGTGAAAATTCACAAGCGTGATTTAACGTAATTTTGGAATA
>OLGZ01001450.1_pt1 | contig 13512 bp, 14 predicted proteins | sample 1605981 | NCBI WGS metagenome assembly OLGZ01 (sample SAMN03283291) | human gut metagenome | biome: human-associated habitat; material: feces | host: Homo sapiens | place: Peru | collected 2012 | reverse complement strand
AAAACAAGAATTGCAAAAGTTTAAAGGCTTTTGGCATAGTATTATGAGCCATTTTCATAAAAGAATTTGTTTTGATAAAGATGAAAACTATTTTGATTTTATCGATACCTCAATGTCTTTCTCTTATGACAGCTTACAGGATTTCCACCGCTTCATTACTGAAGGTTATTCTTATAATAAAGCGGACGAAAATATGTATGCTGCATATAGATTGTACTCGCTTATGTCCGATGGTCTTAATGGATTGACGGAATCAGAAATTAAAACTGCTTTAGACTTTGCGAGTGAATATGCAACACCTGCTGAACAGTTGCGTATTCTTCAAAATATGTTTGAGCAAAAAGAATATTTGCTAAGAGCTGATATTAATTCTTTCCTTTGTGTGATGCGCTATGCGGTATCAAAATATGAAGTACTATCAGATGAATATCGTGCAGTTATTAAGAGTTTGATGGTCGATAGAGTTTTGTACGAATTTCTTAATAATACAAGTGGAGAAAGTTCTTTTGCTTCTTTCTATGACGAAGTGGATTCTGTATGTAGAATGAGTGGATTTAGTGTTGCTACAGAGTTGATGAGAAAGAGCAACCGTGAAAAACTCTTTGCTATTATGCAAAATGATATTTCTAATTGGAAAATTGCATTCATTGTTAAGGTGGTTTCGACGTTTGTTAAAGACCAAAGAGTATCCGTGAATGAACTTTTGGTAGATGCACCGTTAGGACAGACTTACTATGGTTTGGTTCAAGCAGTATATTCCCAAAATGCTCAAAATGGATTTTTCCTTGTCACTCGAATACTTGACGAATTTGCGTGTGATTGTGATTATCTGGTTAATATGGCACTCAATATAGAGGGAATGCTATTAGATTTACCAAATGGTAATCACGAAGTGGCATCTATGTGGAAATACTTTGGTCAATCAATGATCAAATATCAGCAGATGAACTTTGGAATAGCATACTCAGTATTGGGTAATTACCAAAGATATGAGCAGATATATATGCTTTATTCCCTTGCAATGAGCAATACCGCCGGATTAGCCGAAAGCCAGCGTATCTTTACTGAACACTATAAAACATTTGTTATTCGTGATAGAGATTATGCACACCAATATAGTGAGCAAATACTTAATGATTACTACCGCAGATTAGAGAGTTTTGATAATGAGGCTGCCTATGAAGCAAAGGTTGAGTTGTTCGGTATTGTTTCATCTGCAAAAATGGATGTGCCTTTTGCCGAGAATTTGGTCAAGGATATTGTAAAGGCTATTCCGTTTGAAAGTCCATCAAGGGAAAATGCAAAGTTAATTCAAGAAACATTTGAATATCTTTACAATAATCTACGCAGACCGGTTTCAGGTAAGCTGTTGCTCTTGGTTATAGCTTTGGTACTTGAAAAATGCAAAAAAACAAGTCAACTGCACGATGCTTTTGAAAGTCTTGAACGCTTAACCACCAATTCTAAAGCCGATATGTCAAGGGTAACTGAACGTTCTGCCGAGAGGTATTTTGATTGGTTGTTACCTGAAACTTGCAAGCTTTGTGAAAGAACAAGTGATATTGAGAGTCTATATAATCTTTTTGTAATGCCAAGCGATATAGCCACCTTGTTCTTTACTTCGTGCGCTAAGATTTACCTCAAACAGAGCAAGGAAGATAAGGACTATGGAATTTTCTGCGAGTTTTTGGGTCTTGTTTTTGAAAAAGGGAATACTCAGATTCGAGAAGAAATTGGTAAAGTCCTTTGCAAACTGAGCAAACAAAAACTTGCTGACTTAGATGAAACGGTAAGAGATGTTTATCACGGAGATAGAACAGCACTCCGTTATTGGGACGAAATTAAGGATGTAGCCGAGAACACAAGCCCGATCTTAAACAACCTTTCTAACTTATTCAAAAGAAAAAAAGATTGAGTTGGAGTTTATACTGCCTGGAAATTGCGCTACAACTTACAAAAGCAAGTAAAGAATACAGCAAAAGTGAAACATTTGGGTTGGAGAAATCCTATTCAAACAGTAAAACTGAAAGTGTTGAAAACATTGAAGGACTGGAAAGTCCCGATAATAGTTAGTTATGAAAATATTAAATTACAGACAAGGAGTGTTTGATTATGGGAAAATCTTGGGAACTAACAGAGGATCAGAAGAAAGAAATCCAAGAACAGCAAGCTGAAATTGGTGCTCAGTATGATCCTGAAACTGGGCGTAAGAAGGGTGAAACTGAAAACACCGGAGATAATGAAGATGTAGAGGGTATGGAAGATGTTGAAGCATCACGTAATGGACGTGATCGAATCGATGATGATGACAACATTAGATAAATAAGTAGGAAAGGAGAGGCGTTATGAGCTACGAACAAAAATCCGGAGAGTTGATGGTAAGAGCTACCGAGATTATGAATAGCGGTATGGAGTTAGTTGATTTGTTCGTCAACAAAAACTATCTGATTGACCTTGACAAGTGCCAACCAGTAGCTTTAGAACCAAGCCAAAAATCATTTTCATATATGTCTCTATACGAGATCAGTAAAATTGTATATGACCGAGATGAAAATATCAACGACAAACTGGTGAGTGTATATAGCGCCCTCTCTAACTTTGGCAGCACTGCATTATTGGTTTTATTTAGCGATTCTGATGGCGTGAAATTTTATCTTGGCACACGAGATACAAATCAGCCTAATGTCGCTAAAGAAATTCTAAAAAAGAGCCTACGTGGTAATTTCCCCGGAATAGAAATTAAAGAGCAAGCATCAAGTCAAGTTGCTCGTTTGCTTGAAGGGCATATTCCTGATGTATACTCCAATATGGCTGTTTCTTCTGTTTCAATTGTTCCGAGTCCGAGAGATGAAGATAAAGAACATTTTATCCAAGGATTGGAAAAATTTATAGACTCAATGTCCGGAGAAAGGTATACTGCCGTATTTGTCTCTTCACCTTTGAGCAAAGCCGACCTTGAAGCAAAAAAGAGAGGATACGAAGATTTGTATTCTGCTCTTTCTCAATGTGCGCAGGTTAATCTAACTTATAGTGAAAATGATAGTGAAGCAATTGCAAAAGGAATAAGCGATAGCTTTTCAACTGCAATTAATGAGGGCATAAGTGATACTACCGGAACTAATTATGGAACAAGTACATCTAAATCTCGTTCTCACAATCACGGTAGTAGTTTTGGCATGTTTGGTGTGGGGCATAACTCAGGAAGTGGTAGAGCAAAGACATCTACGACATCAAGTGGTACTTCTACAGGTCATACTGATACTCGTTCAGAAACGGAAACAACTGGAAAAACCACGTCGGACACCACCACTACAACTACGGGCAGTACATCTACAATAGCTGTAACAAAACAAAACAAGACCGTTCAGGCTCTACTTGGTAGAATTGATGAGCAACTTGAGCGAATCAAAAGCTGTGAATCATACGGATTATGGGATAGTGCGTGTTATTTTATAGCTGAAACCCCCGAAACATCTTTGGTTGCAGCAAACACATTTAAGGCTATTGTTGCAGGTGAAAAAACATCCGTAGAAAACTCGTTTATCAATTTATGGGACAATGAATACGAGAATTCCGAGAATAGCCTTATGGTTATGGACTACCTTAGATATGGTATGCACCCTCGATTTAAGTATTTGCCTGCCTCTCAAAACGGAAGTTATACAGAGCAAATTATTACGCCTGCGAGTTTAATAAGTGGTTTGGAACTTCCGGTTCTTATGGGGTTTCCGCATAAATCGGTGAGTGGTGTTACTTCTATTTCTTCAGCGGAATTTGGCAGAAATGTGTTTGCCAAAGGCATGGTGAAAAGTTATAGAAATGTTGATATTGGTGCAATTTTTCATATGGGGGAGGTCTTTAAAAGCAATCGAGTTAGACTTGATCTTGAGAGTCTTTCTGCGCATTGTTTCATTACTGGCTCTACTGGTTCGGGTAAATCGAACACCACTTATAAGATAATTGATGAATTAACATCAAGCAAAAATAATGTTAATTTTTTGGTGATAGAGCCTGCAAAAGGTGAATATAAACTCGCTTTTGGTGGAATGCCCGGTATCAATGTGTTTACCACTAATCCCAAATACTACAATATGCTGAGCATTAACCCTTTTGCGTTTCACGAAGAAGTTCATGTACTTGAACACCTTGATCGTTTGATTGAAATCTTTAGTGCGTGTTGGCCGCTTTATGCAGCAATGCCCGCCTTATTAAAGGCATCCTTTGAACAGGCGTATATAAATCACGGATGGGATTTGAACCATTCGGTTTATATTGATCGAGGGAACGGTAAATATCCTTCTTTTAAGGATGTTGTCCAAATCCTTCCGGTGTTACTTGACAAATCGGAATTTTCAGCTCAAACAAAAGGCGATTATGTTGGCTCACTTGTAACTCGTGTAGAATCCTTGACTAACGGGCTGTTAGGGCAAATTTTCACAGGGAATGCAATAGAAGACACTGTGCTATTTGATGAAAATACTATTATTGATTTAAGTAGAATAGGTTCTGCTGAAACTAAGGCTCTTCTGATGGGCGTTTTAGTATTAAAGTTAAGTGAATATAGACAATCAACTGCCACCGGCACAAACTGTCCTGTAAAGCATATTACAATTCTTGAAGAAGCTCATAATCTTTTGAAACGAACTTCTACCGACCAAGGGCAAGAATCTGCAAATGTTCAGGGCAAGTCGGTTGAAATGATAAGTAATTCTATTGCAGAAATGCGTACATACGGTGAGGGCTTTATTATTGTTGACCAATCGCCTACGGCGGTTGATATTTCGGCAATCAAAAACACTAATACCAAGATTATAATGCGACTTCCAGAAGCAAATGATTGTGAAACTGTGGGGCGTTCAATTGGGCTTAATGAAGATCAAATTCTCGAATTGAGTAAACTTGATAAAGGTGTTGCAGCCATCTATCAAAATAATTGGTTAGAAGCAGTCTTAACTAAGATTGATAAATGTAGCAACCGTTATGAAATTGCTTCTGTACCAGTTAACGACCGAAAGAATCAGGTTCGTCTTGTGGGAGATCTACTTGCGGAGCTTGTTGCACAAGATGAATCCAAGGATTTTAACATGTCGTGGTTCAACACGATATTTAACAGTTCAAAAGCTCCGGAATATCTAAAAACAAAATATAAGAAACTGCTAATGGAGTATCAGAAAGTATGGAAAAGCAAGGAAAAGAACAAAGCTTTCTCTGCTCTTGTTGCACAGTTGCTTAATTGCGAAGATGTTTTCAGAATGTTTGAGGATAAACTTCCGCCAATCATTAAGAAAAAATCTGATATTAATAAAGAATATCGACGAAAGTGTGACGAATGGTGCGATCTTATTTATGACAATTTGGATATTTACGCAGACTTTGCAGATAAGAAAACCAAAGATACTGCATTTATCAGTATTTTGCTTCACAAGATTGCAACTGAAAAGAGAAACGCACGATATAAGTTAGTTCTCTATTGCGTTGGTTAATCAATGCTGATAACGAAAGGAAAATTAAGATGGACGAATTTGATAACAAAATTATTTTGAACGATGAATCGGGAGATGAGGCTGTATTCGAATTTTTGGACCTCATCGAATATCAGGGTGAAGAGTTTGTGGTTCTTTTGCCTTGTGATGAAACAGATGAGGCTGATGAAGTAGTTATTTTGAAAATCGAAGACACCGGGGACGAAGATTTAGAATCTTATACTAGCGTAGATGATGAATCTGTGCTTAATGCAGTCTTTGAGATTTTTAAAGAGAAGTTCAAAGACCAGTTTAACTTTGTTGATTGAATCTCATTGGAGCGTCAATAAGTACCGTGTGTTTCGTGTAATATTGGATTTACATTCTAACTCACAGTAGACAAAAAGCTTTCAATGCGGACAAGCCAACCTTTGCTAACACATATCGATCAGTCTAGATGCGAAGTCGATACTGTCTGCCATTGTTAGTATTTTGCCATGACGAGATGAAGTGATTCCATACAATAAATTAATGCGTATTTCACAAAATGGGGAGAAATAAATGGTTTACGAAGGAGGATATAATTATGTCTGAACTGAGTGAAACTACAGAGGTCAACGAAACTTCTGAAATGTCAGACGAAACTGAAGGAATGGATGCAGATTTTGAGGATGAACTTGATGGTAAGTGTGAGGAATACTCAAGCGGTGAGCGTTCGCTTGAAGATATTCAAAGAGATAAAGAGGAACTAATGCAGATGCGTGAAGAACTGATGAAATATAAAGAAGCGCAGGAAACAGATTCTTCGGAAACGGATGATGAAGACGATGACCCTGAAAAGGTTCTTACGCTAAGACGGCAAAGATAATGGGGTGAACTATATACAATGAGCAGAATAGGTTACAATCAGCTTTCAGTAGCGGAGAAAAAAGCATACGAGCAATTTGAAAAAGCATTTATTAATTTTGCTTCTTCTGTTGACGGTAATAGCATCGATCGGAACGTTGATGTAATGAAGGTTCTGCAAGTTGCTTTAGGTGATAATCCACAAGTAATTTATTTCAACAAAACACAAATCCGACTTTCGTCTTCACTGTTTGGCGGAAAGCAAATACATTTTAGTGGTGCTATCCCCTCTTCACAAGCACGGACAATGCAAAAACAATTAGAATCAGCTTTAGAGAAAGCGGTTGAAGAAATTGAATTGCTTAATCCTATGTCAAATTACGATAAACTAATATGCATTTATGAGTATCTGCAAGATAGTGTGACATATGATTCTAAAGAATTGGAGGCGTGTTGTTCGGGACGCAGTGTTAACCCGTTGTCGCACAATGCATATGGTGTGTTGATAAATAAAGTGGGTGTTTGTGATGGCATATCCTCAGCATTTTCTTTGATTGCACAAAGAATGGGGTTTGAATGTTCAATGGTAAGCGGAAAGGCAACATTTAGAACTCAAGGGTTTTCGGAACACGCTTGGAATATCATTGAGATAGCCAATACATATTATCACATAGATGCCACATGGGATGTAAACCATAAAGAACAAACTGGCGAATACTCTTATGAGTATTTTTGCGTTAATGATGATTCAATTAATCGGGATCACGACTGGGATATAAATACTACTCCTATTTGCCCTCGTGAAGATATGTCCTTTTATATACGGAATCATTGCTTTGCAAATAATTTATCGCAGCTTGAAGAAATCTTTGAAAGGTATGCAAAAAGTAAACAGAAGGTAGTCCGAGCAAAAATAGCAGACGGGATTTCTATTCCAACACCGGAAGATCAGTATCTCGGACAAAAATTGATTAATGTTGCTTCCTCATCCGGTCGATATGCAGCAATAAAATTTATATGGAATAAAAACTCAAGATGCTTTTATGCTAAGTTTGAGTCATAGGAGAAGAATATGAAAAAGAACAAAACACAGCCTGCCCTTAAAAGTTATTTTTTTGAGCAAGGGTACAAAGATATAGGAACAGCCATAAAAACTTCTTGGCTCAAAAATGCGCAAACAGCAAAGACATACTACGACAAATACACTAAAAAAGGGTTAATGTCATTAAAAGGCGTTTATAACTTGTTATGCGCATTATCGGTAGTGTCTTTCGGAACAGTGTTCTTTGCACTAATTAGCACAGTAATGCTCACATTTGTTTCTATTCTTTTTATTGTGGTTTATATTGGATTTTCGGCGGTGTGGTTATTTGATAGAGCATATCTTACTAAAAAGAAAATATTTACTGCTTGTAATGAATGTAAATGTAAATCTCTGATTCCCACTTATATTTGTCCTAAATGTGGTGCTCAACATACAAATTTGACTCCCGGCGTTTATGGAATTTTCAAAAGGACTTGTATCTGCGGAGAAAAGCTTCCGACAACATTTCTCAATGGCAGAAAGAAGCTTCAAGCAATTTGTCCCAATTGCCTTTTGGAAGGTAAGACTACATACTTAAATGACCGTGAAAGCCGCCCGATTTGTGTTCCAGTTGTAGGAGGTCGTTCTGTTGGTAAAACAGCATATATTACTGCGTTTTCAAAAGAATTTGTCGAGTTCGTTGCCCCTCAGAATAATCTTGATATTGAATTTTACAACAAATCAAAAGAAGAAATATATTCAGAAATAAAAGCTGATTTTGCTCACGGCAGTACCCGAATGACGGTCAGACCGCAGGACTTAACCCAATCAAGTTCTATCTCATTTAGCTTTTTTGTAAAGAACAAAGCTCTTAAGCCTGAGCGGCTAATACATATTTACGATATTGCTGGAGAAGTGTTTACCGATAACAATGAAAATGAGGTTCAACGACAATACGAATATTGTCAGGGCATTATTTTTATGATAGATCCGTTTGCTATCCCGATGGTTAGAGCAAGATATGAATCATTACTTACTCCAGAAGACAAGGCTGGTATAGGCAAGGCAGACATCAACGGAATTATTAATGTGTTCATAAATAAGTTGAGAGAGGTAACAGGGCTTTCCGATAGAAAGATGTCTAAAGTTCCTATAGCAATTGTAATTGGCAAAACTGATTCAGCTAACTTGTGCAGAGAATTTTCAGATGAGAAAATTGATGAACTCAAATACATAAATACAAAAATCGAGATTAAAAAAAGTGATGCCGTTGATTATTTATGCCGGAAGTTTCTCATAGAAAATGAAATGGAAAGCTTTGTTAATGCAATTGACTTGAAATTCAAAAACAATAGATACTTTGCTGTAAGTGCCATTGGTCATACACGGGACGCAGGAGCTTACAATCCCGTAGATGTTTTAGAGCCGATGGAATGGATTTGTACTAAAGCGGATAAAAAACTGGCTTCAATTTGGGTAAAAGGAAAATATTCAAAGAAGTCTTTAGCGAAATTTATTAATGAGTTGGAGGGATAAATATGGAAATAGTCTTTTATATTATAATCTTTATCGTTATATCTGGACTCATTATGGTTGGAACGAATATACTGTATGACTTGGCAGCGGCAATTATTCCGATTACTGCCGTTGTTATAATTGCAGTTGGAATAGTTGTAGGGTTCATTGTTGCAATCAAAAATACCTTTTCCGTTTATAAAGAAGTCTATGTCAAGAAAGGAAAGTAACAATGATCGCATTTTTCAATAATATAATTGAGCATTTCCTTGAGTATATTTCTCAGTATTCATTTTTCATCAACTGGGATTACTATGGGAGTTTGTTTTCGAAATATTTCTCTGTTGTTGGATTCATACTCGGAGCAATTTTTGTTTTATTAGTTTACTTTTCAAGTCCCGATGAAGATGAAAGAATGGCGGGCTTTTTTAAAGTTCTTCCGATAATTGCAGTAATCAATAGTTGTTCTATTCTTACTGATTTCATAAATACAACATTCGATCAAGGCTTTTCTTATAACCATTTGGAATCAATGATAAATGCACCGGATAACATTATTTCGGGATTTATACTGACCTTAGTAATTTCTTCTTGTTATAAAAGATTGGGCGGACGAGCCTTTCTGTTTGGAATAGCGACTCACGCAGCACTACCATTATTGAATTTCTCATATATTGAGCAGATGAGTGATGGACTGCCGATTGTACATATGATAGTTCGTGTTGTTTTGGTTGGCTTTATTTGCTTGATTATTAGCTACAGAAAGCGCTTTTTTACGAGCTGGATTTGGTACTTTGGTTTCCATATGTTAATTAGGGGCGCTGTGTTCTTCTTGCCATTATTAAGTGATAGTCTTGATGGTTCGACAATTTATACTGTGGAATACACATTAAGCGGGGCACTTGAGTATTTGTCACGCTTTACAGTAGATACTGTGATTTTTGTTGTTGTCCTCGTTTTTGCAATTGTGTTTGAAAAAGGCGTGCTGGCAGTAAGACCGGCAAAAAAAGCCGTGTAAAGGTGGAGTTTAACCATATTACTATTGATTGTGCTTCAAGTTTTGGAGGAAAGCTTGGTGGGGTATCTGCTTGGACACATTGGAAGAATACTATGTTTGAGGTAGAAATATGAAAACTTTGGGTAATATCTTTTGGTTTTTGTTGGGCGGTGGAATTATATCTCTTTTGTGGTTTATTGCAGCCCTACTCTGCTTTGTCACAATCATTGGTATTCCGCTTGGAATACAATGCTTAAAATTTGCAGGATTTGTATTATATCCCTTTGGCAGAAGTATTGAGTATAGCAGCAAAATGGGGCACTTTCTTATAAATGTTCTTTGGATTATGCTTTGTGGATGGGAAATAGCCATTGTTTCCTTTTGTATCGGGTTAATTTGGTGCATTACCATAATTGGAATACCATTTGGCATACAAAGCATAAAGTTTGCTCAATTGGCGATTATGCCATTTGGTGCTGAAGTTGTAAAAGCATAATGTTCTGAAAGGAGGTTCATTATGAGTGAATTTGGTAGTGATGTTTCCACTTCTGAGGTAAGTGGCGATAGCGGATCTACAAGTGATGTTAGCGAAGTTGAAACTGGAGCAGAAGTAAACGAAAGTGAAATTGATGAGGACTTATCCCACGAATTGGATGATTCCTACGATTCATATATGGAAGAAGGCGAAGGAAAAACTTTTGAAAGCGACTTTGATGAAAATGAAGAAGTTGATGAAATTGAACTTGAGGAAAATGATGAGCCACCTGATGACCTTGAGTCAGACCTTGATAGTAAATACGATTCGTACATAGAAGATAAAGACCTTTCTTCCTATGAGAAAGGAAAAGCAACAGACATTAATGACGATGGCTCTGCTACCGAAGAACTTGATTCCGAAGTGGATGACCATTATAATGATTATGTTGAACACGGAGAGCAGCAAGTTGACAATGCAGAAAGCACACCGGAACAAATAAAATGCCGCAACGAGAACTTAGAAGGGCAAGAACACCCTGAAACGGGTGTTCCCTTTGAAAGAAAACAAGTTGAAGTTGATGGTAAGCAATATGAAGTGGTTGTGCCGGAGTTTGAGAGTTCCTATGATGCACAGTTACCTGAAAATATGTATGAAGCTTCAGATCGTGAACAATTCAAAGAATGTAACTCTCAACTGAAAAATGAAGTTTCAACAAACAAAGATCTGCGAGAGCAATTTGATGAAGAACAGCTCGAACAGATCGAAAATGGGGACACTCCTGACGGATACACGTGGCATCACGATGCAGAAGCGGGAAAAATGCAACTTGTAGATACTGAAACACATCAAAAAACTGGTCATACTGGCGGTCGTTCAATATGGGGCGGCGGCACAGAAAGTAGATAGGAGATTTGTTTATGGAATGGAAATATATTAAAAAACTCAAGTCAATAGATTTAATTGATGATTTTGAATGTTTGGTGAAATATGTCTTTTGTGATGAGTTCAGAAAGTGCGTTATTGCAAACAATGGCGGTAGACCGAGTAAAAGAACCTTTGATACGGATAAAGTCAAAGAGCGTGAGTTGAAATCTTTTCTCTCTTTCAATAAAGAGGATAGAGAAACAGTTTGGAAAATTTTCGATTGGAACAAAGAAGAATTGGCTAACAAATATGTGCCTTTTGGCATTGACAATTTTGGTAATTTGATTTGCTTCGATGCAAATAACGATAAAATTGTCTTTGTAAACCACGAAGATATGTCGGTCGAAGCAATCGCAGAAAATTTCGATGGTTTTATGAGTGGATTATATGAATAATAAGGAGGTAAAACCTAATGTTTGAAACTCCGGAAAATAATAATACTGAATTAAGGAGCGATAGTACCAGCGGTGATGTCAGCGAGGTCGAAAGTGGTCTTGAAGTAACTGAAAGCGAAATGGATGAGGATCTTGCAAACGAGTTGGAAAATAAGTATAATAAAAAGGTGGAGGTGGAAACCCCGAAAAAAGAATTACCCGATTGCTTCGATGGGTTATCTGAAGAATCTAAGTCTAAACAGTATGAAGCTTTAGATAAAATGACCGATGAAGAAAGAAAGGCATACTTTGACATTGTCGAAAAAGAGCCAGCTATAACAGCGGACGTTCAAGATGTTGCTGACAAAAATAGTGCGGAACTTCAGGGATTGGAATATAGAGTCAAAACACCTTCTTCCACATATGAAAAAATGCACGAGCGAGAAGAAGGAACCGAAATCGGTGAAATGAAGGACGTTATACGATATACTGAAATTTATCCACCTGATAAATTAGCTGAAGGAACCAATGCAAGTTTGAGTGATTTTGAATCAAGAGGTTACACCGTTGATAGAGTGAAAAATACTTGGGATGACGAAAATACAGCATATCGTGGAATTAATGCAAATCTAACAAGTCCTGATGGACAAACCTTTGAGGTTCAGTTTCATACCCAAGAAAGTTTTGAATTAAAAAACGGTGAGTTACATTCTTTATATGAAGAACGCAGAACAATGGCTGATGATGATCCAAGAGCTGCTGAACTTGATGATAGAATGTCTGAATTGTCCTCAAAACTTGAGCGACCGGACAATGTTGATGAGGTGAAGAATAGATGAAATATTATAAGTTGACGGATAAACTTAATTATAATGAAGTTGTAAAAGACGATAATGGTAAGAGGTACACTTATCGTTTTGGTGCGGAAGAATGGGTTCGTAGCGGTATTATGGTACGTTATATGTGGCCTGACGATAGCAAGTTTGATCAGTATATTGTCATATCAGAAGAAAAAGCAATGCAGTTGCTTGATGAGCAAAGAAATAAGTTAGATCAACTCCTTTCACTTGCAATAAAGGTCGCAACTGAAGCTCACGAAGGTCAATTGGATAAGGGCGGTAATCCGTATATTTTACACCCTCAAGCCGTTGCAGCATCGCTTGACAATACCGAGAATAAAATTGTTGCATATTTGCACGATGTTATTGAAGATACAGATGTCACATTAGATCAACTTGAAAAATTAGGATTCACTTACAGAATTGTAAATTCAGTCCGAATTCTCACAAAGTCTAAAGATGTTTCTTATGATGACTATTTGAAGTCTGTTAAAAAAGATAGCAACGCTTGGCACGTGAAAATGGCAGATATTAAGCATAATATGGATATTTCAAGAATTCCTGAACCAACTGCTAAAGATTTTTCTCGCATTGAAAAATACAAGAAGGCTCTTGCTTTTCTGGAAAGCTAACTGTAGGTGATTTTATGAAATTTGGTTTACGCACACCGAGTTTGAAAAAATCAATTTCAGCACGGACCACTGGACGAGTAAAAAGAGTTGCAAAAAAAGCACTTATCCCCGGATACGGCAAGAAAGGAATGGGCTGGTTCAAAAACCCTAAAAAGGCGGCTTACAGTAAAGTGTATAATCAGACATCATTTAGTTTGAATGACTTGTTTAAGTGATAAGAAAAACCGTCTGCTCACCTTGAAGTAGACGGTCTTATCTATATAGTATTATGTTCTTGATGCCCCCTGTACCCATGTGTGCAAGATTCAGCGATTTACATCGTGCCAATGTAGGTTTTGATTTTTGCTTGCAGTAACTTTATGTACTCCTCATAATAAACAATCAGCCCCATTGGATAGATGCCGGAAAGCACATCGGTCAG
>OLGZ01001449.1_pt1 | contig 13530 bp, 7 predicted proteins | sample 1605981 | NCBI WGS metagenome assembly OLGZ01 (sample SAMN03283291) | human gut metagenome | biome: human-associated habitat; material: feces | host: Homo sapiens | place: Peru | collected 2012 | reverse complement strand
TGGCGGAGAGCAAGGGACTCGGCTCACTTCGTTCGCCCGCGAGTTTGCTCCGCAAACTATCCTATTATAGACTTCTTTTGACAAGACTTCGTCTTGCAAAAGATTGTAAGGGTTCGATTCCCTTGCTGTCTTATCAACAAAAAAATAAAGGGTATAGCAAACGCTATACCCTTTATTCTTGGCGGAGAGTGAGGGATTCGAACCCTCGGTCCCGTTAGGGATTACCTGATTTCGAGTCAGGCCCGTTATGACCACTTCGATAACTCTCCGTATTCGATTTATTGAGCTCAACAAAGAGCTTATATATTTTACCAAACGTACATACCTTTGTCAAATGATTTATTCAAATATTTTAATTTATTGCAATCAATAAGGGTTTTGTGCCTACGCAAAACGGATTTGCATGGTAAAATCCGTCAATGTTTGCGCAAAAACGGCGATTACGGCATCATTTCAGATAAAAAAGTCTTCTATCGGCACGGTAAAGGTGAATGACTTTATACGAACGCATTATTGCATTCCGTATTTTGTCTTAATTCGTTCAAGAACCGAGCCTATAGGCTTTGCAAGCACTATTATAAATGCAACATTGGAAACTACATAGGTAAGCGTAACGGGCACAGCCGACGTAACAGCGGCAATATACCGCGTCAGATTAAACGTGCCGTCATACCAAAGGGTTGTATAAATATCCATAAGCAAAGAATACAGCACCCCCGAAACGGCGCTGTAAATTATTCTGAACACAAGACTCTTTTTAAGCTGCGGAGCGAAAACTCCGGCTATAAGCCCGACTATACCCCACGAAAACATCTGGAACGGTGTCCATGGACCCTGCCCAAAATAAAAATTCGATATTACGGCGGTCAGCGCACCCGTCATAAAGCCTGCCTGTGGACCGAAATACATCGCTGTTATTATGACGAGTGCCGTCACCGGTTTTACGCTGGGTGCCCACGCAAAAACAAGTCTGCCGACTGCCGACAACGCGACCATAACAGCTATTAAAATCATTTCCTTTGTACCGCTTTTTCCCTTTTCAAAGGCGAAAAAAAACGGAACGCACGACAACACGGCAACGCAAAGCGATATCCACGCATACTGTTTATCTTTAAACACTGTGGCACCGAGCAAAACCGCCGCAGGCACCAAAATGCACGGAAAAATATACGAAAGCCATTTTTTAACCATTATCTTCTCCGTTTCCGCGACAGCACTCAGCCGCCTCTTCACTCGTTATCGCTGTGGGACAAAGCGGACGGGCTATGCGGTTCGCCGCCGTCGTATAAAAATTATTTTCTGCAAAAAACGAATTCGGCGCATCGGAAGAAACGATTTCGCCGTCAAAGAACAGCGCGCACCTATCGGCACCGACAGCGGCAAACTCAACATCATGAGTTACCATAACAACCGTTATTCCGTCCGATTTAAGCTTCTTCAATACATTCAAAAGCGAGGACTTTGAAAAGGCGTCAAGTCCCTTTGTCGGTTCGTCCAAAAGCAGTATTGTAGGCTCTGAAAGCAACATTTTCGCAAGGGCGCATTTTTGCTGTTCACCGCCGCTGAGGTCATAAGGATGCTTCGTAAGCAAATCCGTTATACCGAGTTTTTCGGAAATATCGCGTATTTTTTCTTCGCACTCTTCTTTTTTATACTCCATCGCCTTGAGCATTTCTTCGAGATCGCCCGAAACGGTATCCTTTAAAAATACCGTCTGCGGATTTTGCGGCAGATATGCAAGCTTCTTTCGGTACAACGAATTGCCCTTATAATCCTTGATTTTTTTGCCGTCTATCTTTATTTTGCCGCGATACGGCTTATTAAGACCCGAAATAACATTCAGCATTGTCGTTTTTCCCGTGCCGTTGCCGCCGAGAATACAAATTGTCTCGCCGCGGACTGCTTTAAGATTTACACCGCGCAGAATGTCGGGCAAATCTCTTTCATATCTGAACCAAACATTTTTAAGCTCGATTGCCGTATCGGTTTTATCGGAATATTCTGATTTGTCACCGTCGGAAAAGTCTATATTCCTTTTGAAATTGCGTCTGAAAAACTCCTGCCCCTCTTTAACCGTAAGCGGGCAGACTTCGTCCGACGAGAGCAGATTGTAAAGCCTTACGGCACTCGGAAGTCCTTTGAGCATAGGGTGCCCCGGATTTATTTTTTTGAGATTTTTGCCGACGGCACGCGGTGAATCATATAAAAGCACGCAGCCGTTTTCCATAAGCAAAACCTTGTCGGCTATCGGGAAAACGTCCTCAAGACGGTGCTCTACCAAAAGCACGGTAATGCCGAATTCGGTATCCAGCTTTTTAAGCGTAGCTATAAAATCAGCTGCGGCTATGGGGTCAAGCTGACTCGTGGGCTCATCTAAGATAAGCACCTTGGGCTGCATTACCATAACCGACGCAAGATTTAAAAGCTGCTTCTGACCGCCCGAAAGCTCGTCGGTTTTTTTGCGGAACCAATCCTGTATGCCGAAATAGCTCGCCATCTCGCCCACTCTGCGGCGAATTACGTTTTGCGGCACGCCGAGATTCTCAAGTCCGAACGACAGCTCGTGCCAAACCTTGTCGGTAACTATCTGATTATCGGGGTTTTGCCCGACAAAGCCTATGGCACAGGCACTCTCGCGAAGGCTGAGGGAATCGATGCTTTTTCCGTTGTAGAGTATCTCACCGCTCTTTTCACCTGCGGGAGCAAGCTCGTTTTTAATCAACTTTAAAAGGGTGGTCTTTCCGCAGCCCGTTGCGCCGCATATTACAGTAAAATCACCCTGCCCGATATTAAGAGAAATATTGTGAAGCGTGCCTTTTTCCGCCTTGGGGTAACGGAAATTCAAATTTTCGATATGTAATATTTCCACTTTAAATTCTCCTTTACCTCAATAAAAAACGGAAGAAACGATAATATAAAAAACGAAATGTAAGTAATTAACGATTTTAACGAAAGGCTGATTTTGCCGAGCTCCGGATAAAATGTAAAATCGATGCTTCTGCTGCCGACACCTATAAGTACGGCAACAAAAAGCAATAATCCCGACAATAAAACCGCCGCGTCTCTCGCCCCGAATTTAAACAGCGAAAAGTTTGTTCTGCCGTGCAGACCGTATCCGCGCGCTCTCATAGACGACGACAGCTCCATGGAATTTTCAAGCGACCACGAAATCATCGCCGTAAAAACACGTATTCCGCCGCGTAATCTGTCAACATAGCTTTTTTGCGAATATAGTCCCATTGCCTTTTGCGCTCTGCTCACATTTTTCATCTGTCTTTTAAACATCGGAACAAATCTGAGAGCCATGGAAAGCACAAGCGACATTTTTGGGATAATTCTGCCGAACAGATACAAGAATTTATCCTCGGTCATAATTTCATTATAGCACTTACACCAAAACAGCACTCCGACAACCATCACCGAGATAAAAACGCCGTAAACAACCGCTTCAAGCGTTACCGGGTTACCGTTCATAAAGAAAAGCGGAGTAACGCCGTTATGCGAAAACAGAGGATTTGTAACAGCCACAAGCAGAAAAAGCGGAAGATAAAAGCCCATATCGCTTAAAACAGCCTTTTTCCTCACGAGCATAAGTGAAAACATAATGCCGCCGAGGAGTGCTGTGAGCTGTATTACGGGATTCCATACAAACATAGCCGTTAACAGCACAGATATAAAATATGTAAAAGTAACAGCCGGATGATATCCGCCGAAAGCTTTCATCCCGTTTCATCTCCCATCCATATACAGCCGACGTCCTTGCCGAGATCGCAGGTATAGACCCATGCTATTCGGTCGCCGTCCTTCAGTTTGTATTTTGAGCATCCGTAATTCGGAAATTCGCCGTTCACCTGATACATCCAACCCGAAAGCGGTCCGCAGGAAAATTCGTACAGATAATTTATACCCTGAACGTATACGCTGCCATAGCTGTTTTTATCGGCACCCTGATACTCCATCTGTATTTTATTATACCTTACCGCCCTGTCAAGTATATCAAAAACGGTGTCGCCGGGTCTTAACACATATTCGGTTTCCGGCAATATAACGCCGTTTTGCGGCACGTATTTATCGGATTGCAGGACTTTGTCAAGCTCGTCGTAATTTTGAAGCACGGTATCACAGCGAATACTGATAAAAACCGTCTCGCTCTGCGGGGTTATATCGTCGATATGAGTAAGGTAGTACTCGTCAACGGACTGAATGTTTGTGCCGTGAATCAATACGGCTATTATCAGCGCCAACGACAGGAGCGCCAAAATATCTTTTTTCAATTATGACTCCCCTTCCGCGAGAAAAAATTACCGCATTTCGTCGTCTTCATCCTTATACATTGCCGCAAGCTCCTCCATTTCGAGAGTTTTTTTCATCTTACGGCGTCTGATTCTTATAATTATAAACACGGTAAGTCCTACCGCTAAAACAAACAGTACAACAGATATTACTATGGCGCGAACGATATTGTCAAGCTTTGTCTTTGTCTTGACGACATCCTCCCAACGCTCGATTTTTGCTCTGTCATATTCGCTGAGCGCGTTATAGCGTTTAACGATTTTATTCACCTTGCCCCTATCCTTGAGCGTGATTTTATCAAACGGATAAAGCTCGGCTTTAATGTCGTCGTTCAGCGAATCTATTTCCGCCTGAACCGCGGCAATTTGCTCCTTTGCCGAAACAAGCTTTCGGAGATATGCATCTTTACCGTCAAAATCTTCACTCCTTTCGAGCTTATCAAGCAATGTTACAACCAAAACATACTGCTCCGTAGTGAGTTTTTCGGGCAGAGAGTCAACCATTGCACGGTCGGAATCGGTAAAATACAAAATGGCGTCGTCGTTTGCGTCATCATCCGAAAACACAATCACCGCGGTTTCACCCGCTATTTCCGAAACGTCTATTCCGCGTTTTTTGGCTTCATCGGACAAAGTCCAATAATTGCTCACGTAGCACCGCTCTGTTTCGGGCAACGAATAAAAAACCGCAAGAAGCTCGCGAAGCGTTTGTTTATCGGTCTTATTGCCGATTTTTGAAATGTCGGAAGTAAGGTCGTTTATTCGCGATTTAAGCGCGGAGCTCTGCTCTTTTCTGAAATCGAAAAGAGTTCTCATACCGTTTTTTTGCCGCCAAAGAGATGCCATGGTATAAAGGGTCTGCTCCGACGCCATGGTATTTGATTTATCGGGCAAAGATGTGGGATTGTCGGGGTCGTAAGTAAACGAATGGACAAATCCGCCGTCCGTCATTCTGTAACGCATTATACCGTCAAAAAGGGTGTTGCCGTTTTTTATGAAACGGCTGTCCGAGAGAGGGTCGATATTAAGACTGCACAGCGCCACCGCCACCCAATCGGTACTCTCTACATTCTGAGTTCCCCAACTTTTGTAGTCGCCCGTGTCGAGTTGCAGACGTGAAAGGCACAAAACCGCTTCATCAACAACCTCGTGCACCGTTTTGCTCTCATCGGCGGACAACGCTTTTCTGCGATAAGAATATATTTTTTCGGAATTATAATACGGTGCGAGTGCCGTTATCGCCATAGCGGTAATATCGGGGTCTGCATCATCCGAGCTCAGGGCAAATCCGCCGTCGGAAAGCTGCTTTGAAATTATTTCAACGATTATATCGTCGCGGGTGTTGTACGCTCCGTCAGGCACGGCATAGCGCATACTGTCAAGAGTTATAAGCCCCCATATCCAGCCGTTTATGCCCTGCCTTCCGAGCGGCGTTGTCTTGCCGCGGTCATAGGTTCCGTCCGCTATCAGATTTATCGGCGCGCCGTTTTCGTCGGTTCCGAAATTTGTCGGGTCGCCGCCCATAGCGAGAACGGCGAGTGCTATTCTGTGCCACTCGGTTGCCTTTGCGGCACTGAGCCTTCCGCTTTCGCGATAACGCTCCTCTACCCTGTCTTTTATGACCGCAAGGTAGCCCTCGTTGTTATCCTGTATTCCGAGTCTGCCGAGAGCTATGGGATACCAATCCCCCGGAGTAGTACCCGCATTTTCCAAATATTTATCGTTAATCAAATATCCGTCGGGTTCCGAGCCGTTATCGGCTTTTTTCCATGCGATAATACCGTCCGCGACGCTGAGAAAATTGTCGGACGTATACTCCTTATTCTCTTTTGCCGATACGATGAAAGAAATTGAGGATATAACACACAGGACGCATAAAAACACCGAAATAACACGTTTTGTCATTTTTGGGAAGAGCTCTCCTTAACAGATTTTTCTTTTTCGCCGTTTTTGCGGCGTTTCTTTACATAAAACACAATAAAGCATACTCCGCCTGCCAAAACGATAAATGCCGATACCAAGCATATTACCGCGACAAGCGTTTTTGATTTTTTGTTTTCCGACAATGATACGGCGTTTTCCGTGCTCTCTTCGCTCTCGGAAAGAGCCTCTGAAGCTTCGGTTATCTCCTCCGTTTCCGCATCGGCCTCGGAAAAAGCGGATTCCTCCGCAGCCGAAGCCGCGACAGCGTCGGCAGACCCACCGGAAGCGGCAGCTGCCGTGCCGCCCGACGCATTCTTGCCGCCTAATGCCGCACCAGAGGACACATGAGCGCCGCTGCCGCCGACGGACAAAGGAGCATCCGCAGGAGCGGAGTTTGTTTCCGACCCCGGATTTTGAAGTGCCGAATTGATAGCGGAAACCGCGTTATCGACCGCGCTTTGCGAAGCGTCAAGCGTCTCGGCAACGGATAATGCCGCTGCGTATGCATTTTTTACATTTGAGCGCGTTATAAGACCCGAATAAATGGTTCTTTCTATTGCCTTTGTAAGCGAGTCCTTATTCGCCACCGAAAAATAGCCGGATTTCGGCTGATTTTCGACATTCGGAATTGAGGTTCCCATAGCACCGAAGCCGCCTATATCCGCTCCGTAGCCGAGAGTGAACTGTACTCTGACGATATCTCCGTCGGAAAGGTATGTATCGGCAAAACCGACATTCGGGAAAACGTTGTTGACGGAATACATCCAGCCCGAGCCGTTTGTTATTACAAATTCACCGAGATGGCCTTTCCAGTTTTTCTCATAATCGCCGGGGTCATAAAACGTCATTGTGCTTTTAAGATGCGGCACCAAAACAGACGGTATTGTCGGTGAAATTCCGAGTGCTTTCGGAGACGAAGCGGACGAGCTTCTCTGATAATTGTTATATCTCGCCGCAGACGCCGTACCGTCGGCTACATATGCGAGGTAAAACGAAGAGCTTACGCTGCCGCCGTAATAACCCACATATCCGTTTTCATTAAGCAGGCGCAAAAGCTGCTGAGCGGACGTCTCGCCCTCGTATATATTTACTTTTTGGGGATACACGAGATATCCGCAGCCTATGGTGAACATTTCGACGCTCCAAACAGCCGTGCCGATTTTTTCGCCCTGCCGCGCTTTCTCGTAGTTAATGTGATATGTAAGCTGCTTTTTTCGCCCGCCGTCGGACGATGCCGAAACGACAACCGTGTTATCGCCCTCAAAGGTAAAGTTAAGGGTATAGCTTGATTTTTCGTTATCGTCCCATGTGGGCGAAAGCTTTTCGCCGTTAAACGTAACCGTCGCTTTTATTTTTTCGCCTGACGCATTTCTCGCCCATACGTCAAATGTCTTTTTGCTTCCGCGCTGAGTTGTATTGTCGGAAAGCGTAGTTCTGAGCGTAGGGCCTGCCGCGGCAAAAACCCGAGACGACGGCAGAATAAGCAAAAAACACATAAAAAAGCAAATAAGCGCTCTTTTGGTTTTGTTTTTATCCGTGGTATATACCTCCCTTGCAAAATGAATCCGCCGATAATCGGCATTTTTCGGTTTAGAGTAAGCGATGTACCCGCCGGAGACAAAATGCCCCGTCGGGTACGTAATCAATCCGTCTTATTCTTCGTCCTTTTTGCGTTTGGCGGTAACAGCCATTGCCGCAGCAAAAGAAGAGCACATTAAAAATGCAACCGCCGCGTTTCCGATTCTGCCTGTTTTGGGAATTGAAACGTCCTTAATATCCGTATCGGCGGTATTTCCGGAATTTGACGTATTCCCGTCTGTACCCGGTACCGACGGTACATTGACATTTCCGTTGTCATTGCTACCGAGTGACGAATCTGTCGGAATTTCGTCAAGTGCCGCCTTGGCTTTTATCAAAGCGGTATTCACTTCGTCCTTATTCTTCGCCGCACTTATATCAGCCATACCTTTTTCGAGAGCCTTGTTAAATGCCTCACGATTGAGTGTGTAATCCGAAGCGTCCTTGTAGCTCTCGAGCTGCTCGAGTGCTGTCTTTTTGGCTTCTTTGAGGCTTATTATTTCGGAAAGCTCTTTTTCGGCGTTCAAAAGCACATCAAGATTTGAAACGTACGGCTTTAAATCGTCGTCGAGATTGTCATATGCGTTTCTTGCCTCGTTTATTTTAACGCCGCTGTCCGCCGTTACATCGCCGATGTCGTTGATTTTTTCGACAACCTCGTTTACATCGTCGGCATCAAAAGTCTTTTGCCAATAAAGGATCGGATAGCCGCCGTTTACAAGAGAATATTCGTCTTTTTTGAATTTTTCGCCGAGAAGCGCGAGGAATTCGGGAGATTTCATAAACTCGGTTGTCTCGCCTGTGGTACTTCCGTCACCGTTTCCGATTCCGTTCTCTGTAACGGAAGAGTCATAATAGCATTCTTCTACCCTGTTATCATTTGTGAGCGAGCCTGCTATTGCACCTGCCTGACCGTCGGATGCGGAAGTTATTTTACCTGCGTTATAGCAATTGACTATGGTGTGGCCGTCCTGAGCCTGTCCTACAATGCCGCCGAGTGAATAAATACCGTTTATGCTTCCGAGGTTGTAGCAGTTGTCTATGGTAACCTCAACCGAAGTATCACGTCTTGTAGTATCGAGATGTCCTACAATACCGCCTGTATGGCCGCTGCTTGCATAAAGCGAGCCTACGTTGTAGCAGCCCGTGATATTACTCTTGCCGCCGTCGCGCACTGTACCGACTATACCGCCCATGTAACCGCTGCCGTAAATATCGGCACCGTTCCAGCAGTTTATAAAGTCTGCGCCGTTACTCCATTTGGCGATACCGCCGAGGAACGAAGTGTATATATTTTCTTTGCCGATTTCGCCGCTTGCGACACCGACATTCTTAATTACGGCATTTTGGCAGACAGTTCCGAAAAGTCCGCCGCGGAGAGAAGTAAGATTGTCTATGACATATCCGTCGCCGTCAAATACACCGTCAAACTGATTTCTGTCAGAGCCTATCGGGGTCCAGTTGTCATAGTCGCTGAGGTCGATATTATCGGTCATTTCAAAGTAAACACCGGTAGTTGCCATAAGCTTGGTATTTACGTAATATGACAGATTGTAAAGGTCCTCTGCCGTGCTTATAAGGTACGGTGAAGTCTCGGAGCCCAAGCCCTCCCACGGGATTTTATCCTTTACCGTAACTGTTACAAAGGTCTTGAGTTTACCGCTCTTTATACATACCTTTTGAGTTCCGACTTCAAGTGAATCACCTGAAATTATCTCATAATCCGTTACGGGCTTTTGCGCTCCGTCGCTGTAATATGCGGTAACCTCCATGCCGGCAGCGTCAAAAGAGTCGCCGTCATAATATTCGGTCTTATCGGGTGCTTTTGTAACCGCGATAGAAGTGATGTACGGCGTATTTGAGTCAAGCTCTCCCTCGCCGCCGACAAGCTCTATTGCCGAAACAAGAGCCGAATAATTATTTACGTATCTGCGTTCGTTTTCGGGAACCGCACGGAATTTTGCGAGTGCGCTCTTTGCCGCAGACTTATAATTTGCGTCCGTCGGCAGAGGAAGAGCGTCTATGGCGCTTACTGCGTCCGTGATTGCCGCTTTTGTTTCCGCGCTCCAGTCGCCGCGCATATCATAAAGTGCTCTCATCTTATTTTCAAATCTCCAATAAGCTACGAGAGCGTAAGTTGCCTGATCGTTTGCCATACTGTTCCAGCCGTTGCCGACAACATGGCAGAAGCCGCCGTTTGTATCGCGGAATCTCAGAAGTCCGTCAAGGAGCGTTAAGCCGTCGGAGGTTATAAATCTGCTGTCCTTTTGGGGATCGATTCCGACAGAAGTCAGCGCAACTATAACCTGAGCTATACTTTCGGAGTTATCGGTATTCCAGGAAGTAAAGCCCGCTTTATCGTTCATCATTGAGCCTAAGCGGTCAAATGCTTCGTCCACGCATTGACGAACCGTTTTTGAAACTTCGTCGCCCGAAATTTCATTTTTATATGTATACACGGTATCGTCATTGTAATAAGGAGCGAGCGCCTGTATTGCCATAGCGGTAATATCGACATCCGACGATGAACCGTAACCGCCGAGAACCCAGCCGCCGTATTTATTGCCGTCTACGCCGTCGGTAAGCTGCATTTTAAGTATTTCTTTTATGAAAAGCTCACGCTGATATGCGGCGTCGCTCGGAACCTCATACATACCGGTATCAAGAGCAATAAGGCCCCATATCCAGCCGTTTATACCCTGTTTGCCGGGACCGCCCTTTACCTTGCAGTTATAGCTGCCGTCCGCGATAAGATTTATCGGCTGACCGTTATATGTTCCGAAGCTTGTGGGGTCGCCGCCGAGAGCCGCTATTGCAACAACGCCTCTGTGCCACTCGGTAGCCTTTACGCTGTGAAGTGTACCGCCGTTTTCGGTGTATGTCTTTTCGACGTATGACTTCATGGCATTGAGATAGTCGGTGTAGCCTGTGCCGTCGTCGATAAGATAAGTATATTTTCCGTCTACGGAATCGAAATATCCGTAACGACCCATAGCAAGTGCCATCCAGTCGGTAGCCGTAGAGCTGGCGCCTGACATATAGCTTTCATTGCCCAAAAGAGTGTCGGCGGAAGTGAGCCCCGCTTTGGTTTTTGAGCTCTTGACTGCCTCTTTAATGTAACCCGAAAGCTTTGCCGAAAGCTCGGTTCCCTCGCTGAACGAAGGACGAACGGGCTTATCTGCGGAAACAAGGCTTTCCCAAGCAAGCTTCGGATTTGTGTCGCCCGAAACAAATGCCGAACCGAGCATAGTCTCGGTTACTAAGTCAACCTTTGCCGCGCCGGCAACATCGCCTTTATTGCCTGTTGCCGCGAAAGACGAGGTTGAGAGATAATAGCAGTTCCTCGCCGTTCCTCTTGTGGCGCCTATCAATGCGCCGATATTGTTTTGGTAGCCTGCCGAGTCTTCAACCGTGCCTGCATTGTAGCAATTTACAAGCTCGGGAGACGCCGCTTTGTGTCCGCCGGCTACACCGCCGACAGAGGCAGGACCCGATACCTTACCTGTGTTATAGCAGTTTTCGAGTTTGCCTGCGCGCCAATGCTGACCGCTTACGCCGCCTATGTAGCCTGTTGTACCGCTGACATTACCCGAATTGTAGCAGCCCGAAACGGTAGACGCGCCGCCGACATAGCCCACTACGCCGCCGACTCCCGAAGAGCCGCTGACATCGGCATTATTTCCGCAGCCAATTATATTGCCTGCATTGAGGTAACCGACAACGCCTGCAACCGATGAAGAACCGCTGACGCTGCCCTTAACCGTAACATTCTTAACCGTACCGCCGTTTACCTTTCCGAAAAGTCCCGCATTGGAGCCCGAAGAAATGTAAAGTCCGCTGATTACGTGGTTGTTTCCGTCGAATGTTCCGGCAAAAGCCGATGACGAGGAGCCTATCGGCGTCCATTCGGAGCCTTCTCCGCCGAGGTCGATATCGGCTGTAAGCTCTACTGTTTTTCCCGAAAAGTCTTCACCGCCGTTCACCTTTTCGGAGAACGCGAGCAGCTCCTTTGCCGACGATATTGAAAGATCAGCCGGTGCGGCAAGTACCGCAACGGGTATCACAGACAATATCATCACAAGAGCAAGAAGCCATGACAGACATTTCTTTACTGTCTTTTTAGGTTTTAACATACCTTACTCCTTTCAAAACTCTTTACTTTTTGCGCTTCCCGCCGGGAGTTTTAAGACCGGCTTTTTCGAGAGCGCGCGGCCAAGGGCCTAAAAATGCCTTAATTCGCGAGCGTGTGGCGTCATCGAAATCGTCTTTTCGCGGAAGCCTTTTCAGCTCCTCGGATTTACGCACAAGCTCATTTACTGCCCATTTTTCTTTGTCGTCGCCAAACATAAAATCCTCCGAACACAAAAAATCTCTCCCTGCCGAAAAGCAGGGAGAGTGCAACAAATTAACCAACGAAAAAATCTTGCACAATCGGGCAAAGAGTGCACCGACAGCACAAATCAAAAGCTGATAAATCGGCTGCACTCTTCTCACCAAAGTTGTGTTTAACCATAAAAATACGGCAGGTCTCCTGACTTATGATCCCATACATCACGGGAAGAGTCGCCTTCTCGGAAAGCTCCAATGGATCGGACTCTCTTACGTCAAACACAGTAATGGCGGTTGTTCCGGATTTTAACCGGATTCCCTTTTAATTCGCGGCAAAGACCGCGAAACCGTATTTTTTATCAAATATTAAACTGTATAAGCCCAAGTTGCAAAGACGAACCGGCAAAAAGCGTCGATTTTGCGGTTTATCTTGCAACTTATTGATATTTTACTACATAAATATTGCGCCGTCAATAAAACACGGCGCAAAATATGTGCGTAATACCTGTTTGAATTTGAAAAAATTTTAGTAAATTATTGACAATGAGGCTTTAATTTAATATAATATCAAAGCATGAAATGCGCCGATGTGGCGAAATCGGCAGACGCAAGGGACTTAAAATCCCTCGGTAGCAATACCGTACCGGTTCAAGTCCGGTCATCGGCACCAAATCGAGTATTCATAAGGAATTTAACTTTATGAATACTCGATTTTTGTTTTTCATCTGAATTTTATGTACCGAGCAGACAGTTGTCTGCTCTTTTTGTTATGCCGAGTTCGGTTTTGTAAGTGCCTAATGAAGTGCCTTACCGTATATCCGTTATATACTTTTCGGGTAAAATATCAGAAAATATTCGGAGGTAAAAAATGGAAGAACGAATTTTAACAGCAGATATTATTGAAGATTTCAGAAAAAATTTAGAGTTGCAAGAGAAAAGCACGTCAACAATTGAAAAATACATCCGCGATGTGAAAGCGTTTTCGGTATACGCCGGAAACGCAGCAATAACAAAAGAAAAAGTGATAGCGTATAAAAAATATTTGGGGAATAATTACGCCGTGCGGAGCGTTAATTCAATGCTTGCAAGCATCAACAGTTTATTTTCATTTTTAGGTTGGCACGATTTAAGGGTGAAATCCTTAAAACTGCAACAACAGGTATTCTGCCCAGAAGAAAAAGAGTTGACAAAAGCAGAATACGCACGGCTTTGCAAAACGGCGGAGCGTAAGCACAATGAAAGGCTTAATCTTATTTTACAGACTATATGCGGCACGGGTATTCGTGTCAGCGAACTGCAGTTTATTACTGTCGAGGCGGTAAAGAACGGTGAGGCGATTGTAAACTGCAAAGCAAAAACACGGGCGGTATTTATCGTAAAAGAGCTGAAACAAAAATTGCTCCGCTAC
>OLGZ01001447.1_pt1 | contig 13531 bp, 15 predicted proteins | sample 1605981 | NCBI WGS metagenome assembly OLGZ01 (sample SAMN03283291) | human gut metagenome | biome: human-associated habitat; material: feces | host: Homo sapiens | place: Peru | collected 2012 | reverse complement strand
TCAGATGGAATGTCTAAGTATTTCGATCATACGATTTATAAGTTTGGTACTGCCAAACTTGTAAGTAAGCATGGTAAATACTGTTATGAAATGACCGTTGTCAAGACATAAATAAACTCTCACAACATTTCTATTAAGTTTTATCATCAAGGGCATAGAAAGACCTCAAATTATATAGATTCTGCGACAGTTAACCAAACTGTAATACGTGGATTGGATACCAAAAAGTTAATGGTTCGTCGACAGCTCTATAATCTATCAACATGGATCATTGCTTTTATTATTCTCACTAAATCGCGACTTTCAGTAAGAACTCACAACGCCATAAAGTATTTATCTTAGATAGCTGAACCTGTACTATTAATTTGAAGTCCATCTATGCCTTCGATGTTGGGTTGTTTTATCTATTTAACGGCACTTCATTTCCTTTCTTTTAAACTTGAAATATTAATAAAGATTATTATGAGATATGACCAGTCTCTATTCCCCATACAAAACATGCAAGCTCTCTTGCAACTGCTGTAATTGCGATATTTCTTTTAACTCCTCTAAAAATCATACGATGATACTTCTTCTGTAATCTAATAACTGCCTTATCTGCATAATCTATAACCTTTACATCCTGATTTTTCTGTTTTGATTTCACTTTTTTGCCTTTTTTGCCTATAGTTCCTCTTACAAGTACTTGAGCAGCCTCTATGAGAGTCGTTCTAATCATACTGTTTCCCTGCTTGGTGATACTCAGTCTATGATATGATTCACCGCTTGAATCTTCACCTGGTGTAAGACCGCAATAAGACGCAAAGGCATTGGCAGTAGGAAATCTATCAAAATCAGATGTTTCAGCATGCATAGTCATAGCTGCAGTAGTATCAATACCCTTGATACAGCGCAATTGACCTATCTTCTCATTGTATGTTTCCTTTTGAGATAACTCTTCTAATCTATGCTTGAATCTTTCTATCTTTTCAGATAGGATTTCAAGCTGTGATAGATATTCATCAAGTATTTCTCTATGCATATCACTTAGTTCAAGTTCCTTAAACCACTTAATATGGGCTGGAACCCATTTTGATTTACCAGGATACTGATGACCGAATCTCAAGAGGAATGCATTAATATGCTGCTTAACCTTCTTTAGTTCAATCTTAAAGTCATGCATCATTCTTATGTATTCTTTGATTTCTACATCTTCGTCTGTTGGAACATAGACTGACTTATAAGTTCCGTTAGCTAGGTTAGCTGCAATATTTTTCGCATCTCTTCTATCATTCTTCACCACTTTATTTTTTGCAGAACGGTGCATAGTTGATGGTGCAAGAATATCACATTCAATACCTTTTTCAGCTAACTGCCAGTAAAGAGAATAGCCAAGGCATCCTGCTTCATAGCCTGTCTTAATCTGAACATCATCACTGTCAACTGATTTCTTAGCGTTCTCAATGAACTTGATGATAAGACTGACATCTGCAGGAATCTTAGTTTCACCAATAATCTCACCAGTTTCTTTCAATAATGCACATAAACTGTATGTCTTCTTATGGACATCCATACCAATATAAATTATACTTTTCATAGTGACCTCCTATTGTCGTTATGGTAACAACTCACTTTTTGTTTTCTATTCTTATTATGAGTTTAAATCCACGTTTTGACAACTAGGAGGTCATTTCATATTATCTATCTATTCGTTACAGCCCCTTTAAAACGGAAAAAATGGATTAGGACTTTCTGGATCATTATAAATAGCACAGTCCGTCTGCCATACCTCCATAGAATCTTTGATCAAAGAACATAAGTAATGATAACCCGCTTTATCTATCTCTCCATGAGCTAACATAGATTTATAAAATTTTTTTATACTTGCTGCAGTTGACTTAATATTACCAGGCGTAGACCATAAACATTTACGGATATAAAAGTCTCCTAAATAATCATCAAGCATATTAAGCCCTTCTTCCATAGGATAAGCATCCCTATATAGTAAAAATTCATTAATATAGAATTCTACATTGGAAAGATGACGGCTAATAGTTTTATCTTTTAAACCTGATTGAATAAGATCGTCTTTAAAAAGATCTAAAAGAAGATAGTTTCTTTCTTTGATTTTTTTGCATTCTTCAAGATATTGATCGTAGTCCATAATATAACTTCCTCTCTTCATGATATAAATATCATACAATATTTATATTCACGTTACAAATAAAAATTTGGATACCCTTAAACCACAGGTATGCTATAAAAAACGTTTTTAATCAGATCCTTTTAACACGCCGTGAGCAAGAATTCCCTACATTATAGGAGGTGGGATGAATTGCGGTAAACACGGCGTTTTATTTTGCTCTTAAGAGATACAGGTTTAATAGACTAACAAGCTAGTTATCCAGCTTGTTTTTTATATGGTGCTATACAAAAAAGACGCTTCGCATTGAAACGTCCTTCTTGTTTACAATTATGTTTTAAGGGGAGAGTTAAAAACAATTTTCTTTTGCTCTTGTGTATTAAGATATTTTTTAAGGGAGTTTCTTAATACATTTATAATATAACCCCTCTTTATGAATCCAATGTGAACATACAATCTTTTTCTTGTATAAGTGTTTGTTTTCCTTTTTCTATTTTATAAGATAGTCCATGAATCATTTCTTTTCCTTCATGAATATGGATAAAGCTTCCATCTACCAATACAATAAATGTCCTTTTAGCACTATCAGGATAGGCAATATCCTTGAATATATGAACACCATCTAAACAATCATCATGTATTTCATTATAGTGAGGAATGATCATTGTTTGGGTGAGTTCTAACCCCGGAAGATATCTTTGATACTTCTTATCCAAATATTCTCCTGGAAGTTCAGGCATGGCGTATACAGTCTTTGCACAGTTCATAGAACCGGCACTGACACCTACTATCACACCTTCATACTCCTTTAAATACTTCTTTAAGTGGATTTCTCTGAAGAACTTGTTTTGAGTAGGCACATGCCCTCCTCCAAGTATGATAAGATCTGATTCTTTCACGAGTTCTTCTGTCTTCTCTTTGTTTCGATCATCCAGGATAGTAAATGTATCCACTAAGAAATGACTATTCATCAAGGCTTTCTTTTGGTAGTTTCCCCATTCATCATTATGAATCGTATCAATTGGATCAGATGCAATATAAAGACAACGAATGTGACGAGGAAGAACATCAAAAAGAAGAGAACGGAAACCATTCTCTTCGTTTATATATTGACCATTTAATGTTAAGTTTGAGCTTGTCAAAAATAAATGCATAGTAATACCTCTCTTTATAAGAGTATTATATCAATTATTTCTTTTTATATAAAGCCACTGTTTCATAAGGTCTGATATGTAATTCTTTCTTTAAGTCATGATCCTGATAGTTAGAAATCATTACTTCATAATCTTCAATATTGTCAATAGACACTGAAGTTTCTTCAGCATAGAAATTATTTAAGACAATAAGTTCTTCATTTTCATAATTTCTCTTGAATGCATAGAGACACTCACTCTCTTCAAATAAAGGTGTATAAGTACCCTCGCTAATGACCTTATAAGTTTTTCTTAATTCAATAAGTTTCTTATAGAAGTAGTAAATAGAATCTTTGTCTTTTAATGCATCTTCTACATTAATATCTTTACATCTTGGATTCATTTCAATCCAAGGCGTATGTGTAGAGAATCCTCCGCTAGAGGTTCACTGCATTCGGTCCGCCTTTTACTGTTTATGAAACTATAATGAGTTATTTACCCGTTACAGCCTCTTATAATTTAGATTTTCTTGCGAAATTAGTCTTGAAGCCTAGTTTTATCAATATGATATCTTTAACAAACATCCTAACAAATAGATAATATATAATCATACATACAACTAAAAATACAAGGAATTCTTGCTCATGGCGTGTTAAGGTTCACTACTCCTCATATAAGAATATTTCTTTTAGTTTTTCTTTTACATTTTCATCAATACCTAAAGCATCTTTTAAATAAGAATCTATTGATCCATAAGTCTTTTTCATCTCATTTATAGCTGTTTCCATGTAAATTGCTTTAGATTGCTGCAGTGTAGATAATAGGGTTAACATTTTTTCATCTTTTGTGTATTTTTCATAAAGATTCATTTGTTTTTTATTTTTTGTAACTCTATATTGATTTGTCAGTGTATAATCATAAATCACACACTCTTCACGAACGCCAAGTGCTAATAGTATGATTGCAACTCCAAATCCAGTTCTATCCTTGCCGCCTCTGCAATGCTGCACTAATGGTAAATTATGTTCATCTAAAATTAATTTTATAAGTTCTCTATATGCTTTTTTAGAGGCGTCTGAATAAATGAATTTTTTATATTGTTTATACATATTTTCTTCAGGATCTCCATATTTTTCAGGATGAAATTTATGTTCCTTTAATAAATCTAAAATACTTTTGTTCACACCATCATCTATAGAACCTGCTGCTAGCTGGGCAGTTTTCGCATTAGGATCAAGAGAATAAGTATTTGTACCAGAAATCTCTTTGTCAGGTGCATCACTTGCTTCACTTTTACTGCGATAATCAACTATAGTCTTTAATCCCATGTTTTTAAGAAAAGTAACATCCCTCTCTGAAATATTTGAAAGCTGATCCGATCTATACAACAATCCCCACTTCACTCTTCTTCCTTCTATTGTTTCATATCCCCCACAATCTCTGAAATTATCTGTTCTATCAAGATTAACTAGTCTTGTAGAAAAAACATAATTCTTACCTTCTTTTGGACAAATCAAGAAAAATAAACGATGATTTAAATCTGGATTTTTAATAATCATTTGTCTTTCTGTCATACTAAACAAAAATCTTTTTCCTTGCTTTGAATTCGATGACTCATATCCATAATAAACGTCTATCTTACAGTCATGTTCAGAATTATTAGTAAAAACCAAATACTCTCCATCAACAACTACAGTCATTTCTTCCATAATGCCCTCCATTTTATCAGTTGTACATACATGCCTGACACACGTATCTTATTATGTGCGTACAGGCACGTCAATAGAGAAAAAAAGATTAGACTTTTTCACTAATCTTATAATTCAGATCTTCTTGCGAAGCTGATCTTTAATCCTAATTTCTTTTCAATATATTCATAGAGTGAGTTTTCTGCATCCTGATAGCTTAATCCTTCTACAATACTTTTATTAAGATAATCTTCATCAAGAATAATCTTTTCTCCCTCTATTTGTCTTATTCTTTTGACATGATATACAAGACCATCTTTTACATAGAGTGCTCTTTGTATCTCTTCATCAGGCTTTTCTTCACTAAAAAGTGTCACTATCGTTTTGACTTCACCATGAAGAGTCTTCTTTAGTTCTTTAAAACTTGTCACTCCTGATACAGGAAATGCGATACGATTAATATCTAATACAACAGATCCTTTTCCTTTATTCTTCTGAATATAACCATCATTCAACAAGAGATTCAAAGCCTTTCGTACTGTATCTCTAGATGCATCATAAATCTTCATAAGTTCATTTTCACTTGGCAAAAGTGTATGAGCCTTAATCTCTCCCTGCTTGATTTTCTCAAGCAGATCCTGATATATTTTCTGATATTTAGTCATAACATAACCTACTAGTATACATACAAGTAAGTAATTAATTAATCAACATATGTACGTACAAGCAAAAAGACTTCCGAAGAAGTCTTAATCTGGATATACTAAATGTTCTTCTGTGATATTCTTAAGAGTGTTATCTAAGAATCTTTTCGCAACAATCTTAGTAAGAGGTAAGTTCATATCTAAATAGTTACCACAATCTCTTGCTGCAGCACCTGGAACGTCTCCTTCAAAGTCTGCCATGAAAGCAAACATTTCAGTGACTAAGTCTACAACATCCTTAGATTCTAGATCTCCTGCAAGAATCATATAGAATCCTGTACGACATCCCATAGGACCAAAGTAAATGACTTTTTCAGCCCATTCCTTATGGTTTCTTAAGAAAGTGGCACCTAAGTGTTCCATTGTATGGATTTCAGCTGTATTAATAACAGGTTCTCTGTTAGGCGCTGTCATACGAATATCAAAAGTAGTAATGACTTCTTCCCCTACCTTATCTTTTCTAGATACATAAATACCTGGTAATAAAGTTAAATGATTCACTGTAAAGCTTGCGATTTTGTTCATGTTAGTTCTTTTCCTTTCTATCTATAAATATAACAATTATATACAATATTAACAGTTAAAGTCACTTTTTCAAGCCTTTTAATCTCAATATATCAATTCTCTTATCAAGTGCAATTCTTGCTTCAGAAATACTCATTGTAGGTTGTCCTTTTAATCTTTCTTCTTCAGCTTCCAATACACTTGTACACAAGTCTAATAATTGTTTATCTCTTTCTAATTCATCTTCTTCAACAAACATCTTATAATCATCTTTTCTATTTCTTATTCTTTCTTTTCTTACGATAATTCTCTATTGTCCCAAAGTTATTAAAGATATCTTCCACCATCATTTCATATACATCATGCGTGATTTCACAATCATTCACTGCACGATGTGCATGAGAATAATCAATATGATAATGATCTGCAAGATCCTTGAGTCTGTAGCGTTTCAAATCTTCATGCAATAGTTTTCTTGCAATCTTCAATGTATCGATATAATCATTTTGAAAGAGGACTCCATAATCTCTTAGAAGTGCATCATAGATGAAACGAATATCAAAGCGGACATTATGACCAATAATCACATCATTCCCAATGAACTTAATATACTCTCTAAGGACATCTTTTTCTCCTCTTGCATCATGTAACATACGATTCGAAATGCCAGTGAGATTCTCAATGAAATCACTTATATAGATAGTCTTATCCTTATCTAGTAAGCCTACAGGTAATTGATCTCTTAACGGATTAATGAGTTCACTAAAGCGTGCCACTTCTTGATGATTGACATACTTAATAGCTGCGACTTCTATAAGTCTTTCTGTTTCAGGATTTAATCCTGTTGCTTCTATATCTACCACGATATAAGTATCTGGATATTCTATTTTACTCTTACCTATTTCTCTCATAAAACCTCCAAAAAAGCCACATGAAGTGGCTTTTATTTCTTAGGATGTGGTCCTGCTTTTCTAATATTTTCTGGCATATGTGGATACTTAGTATTGAAGTTTGCTTCAAACATCATAGCAAGTTCATTTGCCATATCTTCATAAGCTTCCTTATTAGCCCATGTATCCTTAGGGTTTAATACATATTCTGGGACTCCAGGACATGATTGAGGAACATGAAGATTAAAGCGTGAATCATAATAATAGATGACATTATCTAATGATCCATTGACTGCTGCAGTGACCATAGCACGTGTATATGATAGTTTCATACGTGAACCAATACCATAAGGTCCACCATTCCATCCAGTGTTCACTAAATAAACCTTAGTACCATAGGCTTCTAGACGTGAACCAAGTAACTGTGCATAGATACCTGGATCTAAAGGCATGAATGGTTCTCCAAATAACGTAGAGAATGTAGGCAGTGGTTCACTGATGCCTCTTTCTGTACCTGCGACTTTAGATGTAAATCCAGTAACGAATTGATACATAGCCGCATCATGATCAAGTCTAGAGATTGGTGGTAATACACCAAAGGCATCTGCAGTTAAGAAAATAACGACTTTAGGCACTCCACCTACTCCTGGAATCTGGGCATTTTGAATATATTCAATAGGATAACCGACACGTGTATTTTCTGTAAGTGTACCATCATCATAATCTGGCTGTCTAGTCTTTGCATCTACAACTACGTTTTCTAGTTCTGAACCAAAACGGATGGCACGATAGATATCTGGTTCTCCTGTAGGAGATAAGTTGATTGTTTTTGCATAACATCCACCTTCAAAGTTGAAGATACCTTCTTCACTCCAGCCATGTTCATCATCACCAATCAACATTCTATTAGGGTCTGTAGAAAGTGTTGTTTTACCTGTACCTGATAAACCAAAGAAGATGGCTGTTTCTCCAGTACGAGGATCCATATTAGCCGAACAATGCATAGGGAGAATGTTTTCCTGCAAAGGCATGCAATAGTTCATGATTGTGAAGACTGATTTCTTGATTTCTCCTGAATATTGTGAACCTACAATAATAACTGTATGTTCTGTAAAGTTAATAATAATAGCTGCTTCCGAGTTAGTATGATCTACTTCAGAAACGCAATGGAATCCTGGAGCAACAAGGATAGTATAATCAGTCAGACCAAAATTATCTAATTCTTCTTTTGTAGGCCTAATCAATAATTGATGGATAAATAGGTTCTGACATGCAAGTTCATTGATGACAGTGAATTTACGACGATATTTCTTATCAGCTCCAGCAAAGCCTTTAAATACGAATAATTCCTTGTCACTCATATATTCAAGTACTTTTTCTTTTAATGCATTGTAGTGTTCTACACTCATAGCTACATTGACATCACCCCAGGCAATCTGTTCATGTACCTCTGGTGTATCTACAATAAATTTATCATGTGGTGAACGACCAGTATATTTTCCTGTTTTTACAACTAACGCACCCTGGTCAGTTAATAATCCTTCTTTACGCTTTAAAGCATATTCTACTAATTTAGCGGGACATAGATTATAATGTGCTTTTCCTGTATAGTTTTTAATTCCTGCATATTCGAGTGTCTTTTCCATAAAGTAACCCCTTTCATTTTGTCTGTATAACACATTATAGCATAAAATTAATATTTTAACATACTCTATTTTCTAACAGTTATTGTGATTTGCATAAATTTTGTATTTATTTTTTTGAAATGATTGAAATTTTCACCAAACTAGGATGTTTACTGTATAATAAAGTTACACAATCTTAACACAAACGTAATCTTTTTTTGCTTTATGTTAAGAACATGCTTGCTTATAATAAATTTCAGGAGGTTTTTTTATGCCAGCAGGTTATACACATTATATTTTTGGTGAACAGGTTTTAGATCAACTTGATGAAAACATCAAGAAAAGAATCATGCCCTACATTGATTTGTATCATATTGGGATTCATGGTCCAGATATTCTTTTTTATTATGATGTCTATAAAAAGAATCCCGTTAAATCATTAGGCTTTGGAATGCATCAGCTTCCTGCCAACTCTTTCTTTAAACATGCAAAAGAGCTTATTAAACAGGATGCCACAGATGCAACACTCGCTTATACTATTGGATTTATTACTCACTTTACACTGGATAGTTCTTTACATCCTGAAATTGGTGTATTAGAGAATACTTTATCTATGACCCACAGCTTACTAGAATCTGAACTAGATAGAGAATTACTTGTAAGAGTTGGAAGAGATCCTTTGACTGCCAATTTAACAACGCATATTCATCCTGATTATACAATTGCGTTGGTCATTGCACCATTCTTTGATTTAAAGGCTGAAGAAGTAGATAAAGCATTACATGACCTACTATTTATCTTAAAATGGCTTGTAGCTCCTACTCATCTAAAGAGAAACTTTGTCTTAAGTGTAATGAAGTTAGGTGGTATGTATGAAGAATATAAAGGATTACTTATTAACTATGAAAAAGATGAACATGCTGTCAATGATATCAATCATTTAATAGAAATGAAGGATGAAGCAGTGCCTTTAGCCGTATCACTCATTAATGAGTATGTTGACCATCTTGATGATAATTACTTAAATGAAAGGTTTAATAGAAACTATGAATAAACTAACTAAACTAGAAAAATACTGGATCTTGTATGATGTCGGTAATAGCGCCTTTATCCTACTTGTTGCTACTATCATCCCGATTTACTTTAACTATCTTGCGTCTCTCGCAAAGATCAGTGAAGTCAACTATTTAGCTTATTGGGGATATGCATCTTCTTTCACAACTCTTATTGTTGCTATTATCGGACCAGTGCTTGGTTCTATTGTGGATACAAAGGGGTATAAGAAACCAATCTTTACGATTAGTATGATCATAGGTGTAATGGGCTTAGCCTGTTTTTCAGTTCCTAAGTCTTGGATTATATTCTTAGGTGTATTCGTTATTGCGAAGATTGGTTATAATGCAAGTCTTATTTTCTATGATTCCATGCTTCTAGATATTACAGATGACAAGCGTATGGACTATGTTTCATCTCAAGGATATGCATGGGGTTATATTGGAAGCTGTGTGCCTTTTGTAGTCAGCTTAGTGTTCGTCTTATTCTATGAAAAGATGGGTATTCCATTTAACGGTGCTATGACAATTGCCTTCTTAATCAATGCATTATGGTGGTTGGGTATGACATTACCACTCTTAAAAAACTATAAGCAGGTAAATTTCGTAGAGAAACAGGAACATCCTATTCGTGATAGTTTTAAACGTTTAGGACATACTCTTTCTACTTTAAACGAAGACAAGAAAGTATTCTTCTATTTGATTTCTTTCTTTTTCTATATCGATGGTGTTTATACAATCATTGAAATGGCCACTGCCTATGGCAGTGCCCTTGGGCTTAATACAAATGGATTATTAATTGCCTTATTAGTGACTCAGATTGTTGCTTTCCCATTTGCGCTCATCTTTGGACGTTTATCTAAGAAATACCCAACAGATAAACTTATTAAAGTATGTATTATTGCCTATACTGGTATTGCCTTATTTGCGATTCAGCTAGATAAACAATGGGAATTCTGGATCTTAGCTATTTTTGTAGGTATGTTCCAGGGAGCTATCCAGGCATTATCTCGTTCTTATTTTGCGAAGATTATTCCACCTAAGAAATCAGGTGAATACTTTGGTTTATTTGATATCTGTGGTAAGGGTGCATCCTTTATGGGTACAACTCTTGTAGGGCTCATTTCACAGCTTACAGGACATATGAACTATGGCGTGGCAATGATTTCAGTCATGTTTGTGATTGGATTCTACTTCTTCCAGAAAGCGGCAAAATTATAAGAGGCATCCGCCTCTTTTATTTTGCCTGGAATTGTTTTCTATAGTCTGCAGGAAAACCACCAAAATAAGCATTAAACTTCTTTTTAAACTACTTGAGTTTTCTTTTTTTGTTGTAAGTTTATCAAATATTTTATCCCCGACAAATAAAAGTAATCCTCCCAGTAGAACTCCAAAAGATACAACTAACCAAGAGATTAATTTTAGAGAATTTGCCATTTCAATTGCTGGAGATAAAAGACTCCAAAATGTAGCAGCTAGCATAACACCTGCAGATAAAGCAAGCATCGCATCCATTGTGTTTTTATTTACCTTTTTAAAGAAAAATACAACAGCTGATCCCAGTGAAGTAATAGCCCAAGTAAACATTGTAGCAATAAGTGCCTGCCATGGGTAATTTAAATTAATATACCAATTAATCATATTCGCTCCTTTTTCGTTCATTAGTATCTTATGAAATAAAAAAAATGTTGTGATTTTACTTTACAAATTTACTTTAGTTGGTTATAATAACATTTAAGTTTAGGAGGTGTTTTATGACATTTAATATTCCCGTCATCTTACTTAAGAATTTAGTGATACTTCCTAATCAAGAGATAAAACTTGAACTTAAAAATGTTATAAGTGGCAAAGCCATAAATGAAGCAAGTAGTAATTTTAAAGGAGAAATCCTAGTTATAGCTCCGACAGATGTTTTAGAAGAAGAACCTACAGCTCAAGATTTACCTAAAGTTGGTGTTATTGCTCGTATAAAGAATAAACTTGATAATGATGGTGTTATCGAAGTGAAATTAAGAGGTCTACGTAGAGTAGCAGTTAGTAAATATTTTCAAGAAGTAAATAGTGACATTTTATATAGTGAAGTAATGTATATAGACTTACCATCTTTAGTGCCTGAAGAAGAAAATGCTATATTAAAAAAATTAGTAAGTGTCTTAAAAGAATATATAAATGTATCTAAAACAGTATCTAATGATATATTAACTTTTGTATCAAGTAATAAAGATTTAAACAAAATAACAGATGCTATTACATCATTTTTACCATTTAATATAACTAAAAAGCTTGAATATATGGAAGAAATTAATCCTATAAAAAGAGCCAAATCTTTAATTAAAGATATGTATGAAGAAATAAAAGTTGCAGAAATTGATAATGAACTTGAAGAAAAAGTTGATGAGTCATTTCAAAATGACCAAAGAGAATATATTTTAAAAGAAAAAATGAAAGTTTTAAAACAAGAACTCGGGGAAGATTCATGGAAAAATGAGGAAGTTTTAGAATACAAAAAAGCATTAGAAAAGCTAAAAATAGATAAAAAAATAAAGGAACACATAAGTCATGAAATAGATAAATATGAAATAATGAATGAAGCAAGTCCTGAAGTAAGTGTAATGCATAATTATTTAGACTGGATTATAAATTTACCATGGAATAAATCTAAAAAAGAAACTGCTAATTTCGATGCTGTATATAAAGAACTTGATAAATCTCATTTTGGCATGGATGAAATTAAAACTAGAATCAGTGAATATATAGCTATAAAAAATTTAAATCGTAATATTACCCACGCCATTACGATTAATATCGCAACACTGTTCCCTTCTAAATCGTAATAAGGTTGATATATCAACGTTTCTTGCTTGACAGTCATATTTTGGGCGGTTATGATTTTAATCGTAACAATTACTAAATAAAACTCAAGTACGCTGTTAAAGAAAGGAATTATGCATGAATAAAAGAACTCATTTGCTCTCATTATGTCTTTTGACGATCTGTACGCTGCTTACTCTTGGGGGATGCGCGAATCAAAGCAAAAAAAGCAGTTCTGACAAACTGAACGTGATTTCGACTCTGGATTTTTATGGCGAAACGGCCAAGGCAGTCCTTGGCAAAAACGGAACCGTCACGTCCCTTATCGACAACCCGAACATCGACCCGCACGACTTTGAAGCAACGACCAAAACGGCCAAGCAAACCGCAAATGCCGACGTCATCATCAGAAACGGCGCCGGCTATGACGACTGGATCAAAAAACTTTCGGACAAAAAGAGCATTTCCGCTGCCAGATTGATGAACGTCAAGGACGGTCAAAACGAACACCTCTGGTACAATCCCGAAACGATGTCAAGGCTTGCGGACGAACTAGTCAATGTTTTTTCAAAAAAAATGCCGTCAAGAAAAGCCGAATTCAAGCAAAATGCCGCAGCATATAAGAAAAAAGTCGCCAGACTGAACAGCGAACTCGAAAAAATCAGAGCTGAAAGAATTGAGAAGCCAGTGGCCGTTTCGGAACCGGTTTTTGACTACTCGCTTGAAAAAATGGGCTACAAAGTCGCAAACGCTCACTTTGCCAAGGCAGTCGAAGAAGAAAGCGATCCGTCATATACGGACATCAAGAATCTGCAAAATAAAATCAAGCGAAAAGAAATCGCCTTTTTCGTGTATAATGTTCAAAGTGACGGCACGACCGTCAAAAACATCGTAAATCTTTGCAAAAAACACGACATCCCGGTTGTCAAGGTAACGGAGACGCTGCCAGAAGGAAAGAACTATTTCAATTGGCTGCAATCGGAATACCGTCAGATTGCAGAA
>OLGZ01001446.1_pt1 | contig 13533 bp, 16 predicted proteins | sample 1605981 | NCBI WGS metagenome assembly OLGZ01 (sample SAMN03283291) | human gut metagenome | biome: human-associated habitat; material: feces | host: Homo sapiens | place: Peru | collected 2012 | reverse complement strand
AAGCTGTGTTGAGAGATAAAGGTTTCTCTCTATGTTAGTACCATCGATTATGTTGATGATAGCATCAGGATATTCCTGAATAAGATAATTTCTGGCAACAACTTCCTCAAGAGTGTATGGAGAAAGTGAATAGATACCAGGAAGATCAGTTATGATAACATCCTTGTTACCCTTAAGCTTACCTTCTTTCTTCTCAACTGTAACGCCAGGCCAGTTACCTACATACTGGTTTGCGCCAGTTAGAGCATTGAATAACGTTGTTTTACCGCAGTTAGGATTTCCTGCAAGTGCAATCTTTACTGACATTGTTTACCCTCTTTCCTATTGTATTATGCAGACGCATTTAAAGGAGCTTGTGCACGGCGTCTGCGTACTTCGCATTAGCCTCTTCTATCATGTGTTAGTATATGCTAACATACAAGTAAAAAAATAAGCTTTTACTCTACCTCTATGATCTCTGCATCCGCTTTACGTATTGATAGCTCATAGCCTCTTACAGTAACCTCTACAGGATCACCGAGTGGCGCAACTTTACGCACATAAACCTGTACACCCTTTGTGATGCCCATGTCCATGATACGTCTCTTTACAGGACCCTCGCCTGCGATCTTCTTGACAGTGACAGTACTGCCAACTTTGACATCCTTTAATGTGCTCATGACATTACTCCTTTTACATACTTTTATCATCAGCAGTATTCTTGTATTCACCTATACAAGAATCTTACTGGCCATATCTTTATCAATGGCAACGCGGGAATCCTTAATATTGACAATAAGATTTCCTGCATTCTCTGCCACGACAGTTACAACACTGCCTTCAACAAAGCCCAGCTTTTCAAGAAACAGTCTTGTTTTCTCTCTTCCACCAACCTTTTTAATCACGTTAGCTTCTCCCGGTTTTGCAAATGTTAATGGCATAATTGCACCTCCTTGACTAGCAGTTAAAACCAATGATTTTCTTACCGTGGTTAGTATATACTAACATCAATTAGATGTCAATAATATAAATTATTTTAGACTAATTAAACAAAACAATATTTTTATATTGATAAAAAGTGACCATTTGTCACAGAACCGTTCCTAACACGTTTCAATTATAAGTTTGAATAAAAAAATCGTTTATGATATAATTTTTTTACTGTTTGCCGGAAAAGTTTCTCAGTGTAATCTGGCGAGTTTTAATATAATAATGTTTTGGTAATATATAGGGGGTATATAAGTATGTTGACAACAAACGAATCCGTAGAGAATTATCTGGAGACTATTCTTGTTCTTAGCAGGGAACTTCCTGTTGTCCGCGGAGTAGATATATCCAATGAAACAGGATATAAAAAATCAAGCGTGAGCGTTGCTATGAAGAATCTCAGGGAGATGAATTACATATCGGTAAGTGATTCCGGTTACATCTCCCTCACTGCATCCGGAAGGAAAATCGCCGAGATGATATATGAAAGACACCAGATTTTGTCAAGCTGGTTTACAAGTCTTGGAGTATCCAGAGAGATCGCTACAGAGGATGCATGTAAGATTGAACACGTTATCAGTCAGGAAACTTTTGATGCCATCAAGAAGCATATCAATTCAACTAACATATGATCAGTATTTTTACAGATAAAAATATCTGCAGTCATGATATATGTAAACATCTCAGCATTAAATGCATTGATGTATACATATATCACGACTGCAGATTTCTTATATATATTGTATTTAATATGTCAGCTTCTAGTTTATAATCCCAACCAACTCTCCCTGTCTGACTTTTGTTTCTACATGTTCAGACGAATTGACAGCTATTTCCATAAGTGGTGTGACCTTATCTTTCTGTGTTACAAGTATGATCGTTGAACCTCCAAAAGCAAAATTACCTTTCTCTTGCCCTTTCTTAACCATACATTTTTTAATATTTCTATTCTCTATCTTACCGACAAGCAGAGCACCGACTTCCATGTAGGCAATTGTTCCGGCATTCTCAGATTTAATAAGACAATACTCTCTTGTATTCTCCTTGTATATTCTATAATATTCATTGGCAATCGGGTTAACAGTGTGATACACGCCTTCAATTCTTCTGACATCAGACTGTCTGCCGCTTACATTATATATATATCTATGATAATCATCCACGCAAAGCCTAAAGAGCCATAACCTGCCTCCTCTATATCTTTCAGCCAGTTTTTTGTCCCTGAACAGCTGCTCTAGACTATACTGTGAATCTTTTATATTGAATATTGCATGTGATGTATCATCTATATCATATACCGTGAGCCTGCTGTCACACGGACTTACGAAACCATTTTCTTTGGTATCCGGTATTCTTGCACCACTTTCTAATCTTCTCTTGAAAAAGTCATTGTATGATCTAAATTCATGTTTCAGGCAATTTGACATGTCAATGTCATTTTTTCTAATAAAAGGTTTTATCGCAACTTTTGATATCGAACTATCCATGATCAAGCCTGCAAACTTTGAAACCCCGGGACGTACAAGTAAGTTAAGCAATGTCCTTCCTGTACGAGTTCCATATAAAGTTCTCAGCATCTTATCCTGACTAGACAATCCTTCTTTGATTTCTGATTTTTTATACTTAGCAAAGCCCGCACACATATTTCTACAGGATTTAGTTTTACTTATGGTTTTCTTCGTATTTTTCATATTTCTCGTATATTTCATCTTATTATTTATCATTTTATCACGGATACTGCTCTATTGCTCTCTGTCCAGATACTATAGCAAATTACTAAAGTATGACAAAAACAAAAGTGGAATATTTATTATATGACGCCTAGCCATATATCTTATAAGAAGCCATATAACTGCCACGGCAACAATGACAATTATTACTGAAAGTTCCTTCGTAGTAGGTTTCGGGAATCTGAAATCTGTTATAAAAAGCACAAGTGCCAATATCATTATTCCGTGAAGAACGATCGGGAAATACTGTCCAAGTAGTGGCGATGTAACATACAATATAGGAAGTCCAACTGAAATAGCTGTTATAGGCATGCCATGAAAATACTTTCTTCCGTCTGGAGTCTCGACAACCTCCGCATCATAATCATCATTATTCTTCTTTTCTTCAAGCACATTATAATATGCAAGTCTTATCATTCCGGCAAGGCAGTACATTACAAGAATAACCATGCCAACAGGCGTATCCATTCCTGAGTACCAGCAGAGTACTACCGGGAACACTCCAAAACTGACTAGATCACACAGAGAATCTATCTGTATTCCAAATCGTTTTTCATCCTTTGTCCTGTCTTTTTTCCGACGTGCAACCTTTCCGTCAAAAGCATCAAAAAGACCTGACAAAGCTAGACATAAAATTCCAATACTAAGATGACCACTAAACGTAAAAAACAAGCCTGTTATCGAAGAAACAAGGCTCATATATGTCAAAATTACCGTATAATTATAAAATCCTACCATGATTTCTACCCCATCTCACTTTCTGCTAAACAGCGATGTTTTAATTATACACAATTTTTTGACATATCTCTACTTATTTTTCAAATATTAATTATCATTATAAACTACGACTATGTTTTCTTTCCGAATAATTCCGAACAATTCTATTAGCAGATCAAAAATTCTACTCACATACTATCTAAACTTCTGTCTATGCATAATGTTCCCCATCCAATATATCGATTTGGATATACCGCTATCTGTTCTATCTGTCTTGCCCCCCTTATAAGTTGAGCCTTAAGTTTTTCTCCATACATAAATCTATCATTTTCTTGAATAATTCCCCATTCCATAAGCAAGGCTGCAGCACCTGATACGAACGCAGCCGATATCGATGTGCCGTCTACAACCGTAATGTCATCGATCCCTGCCGCTGCAACAATACCGATCCCTGGTGCTGCAATATCAGGTTTTATCATGTTATTTGTAGTAAATCCACGTCCCGAGAACCCGACAATTGCATTATTGTTCTGATCATAGGAAGCAGCACATATAACACTGGATGCCGTGGACGGAATTGTAAGGGTGCCAAATGCGTTTGCATTTTCAAATTCAACTTTTCCTGTTATATATGCATCACTCGGCAAGTATGCGTTATATGTACCGTTCACTATGCTTTTCGGCATGATTCTGAGCTTCCACACACCCTCATCCACAAAATCCTCGGATTGAAAAAAAATATATATAAGCTGCTGAGAAATATACGGTGATGGTGACTGATAAATTCCGTAAACTTCAGTCATACCAAAATGTCCCTCCGCCGGAGCCTGCCCCTCTGCAAGATATAAAACGATATCATATGATGGGCTGTATATCAGGATATCAAAATTATCAATGTTATTCTTCCATAACTGTATGCCAAATTGTCTCACTCCACTAGACACATCTATATTCAGGTCATCAAAACTGATATTGCCCAAGATTCCATTTGCATGTATTCTTTTATCACCATCGTTGCCACTTCCCGTCACAATATTGATCTTGCCCATCTTAGAGAGTGTGTCAATAAAAATTTCCAGAATACTAGACCCATCATGTGCACCATAATTGTTTCCATATGAAAGATTTATAATCATCGGTTTATTTTCATGTATGCTTACCCGCGTGAGAAAGTCTATCCCATACATTATACTTATCGTATCCGGAAAACTCCGCGCGCTCTTCTGCTCTATCATTATAATATCAGCATTTTGTGCAACTCCTAGACGGTTTCCTGCTGACACGGAAGTGACCTCTGCTCCATGCGTGTTGTTTATTTCTCCCGTATTTTTTCCAAGTTCAAGAAGTTCATCAAGCTCAGCCTGATCATATATTCTCCCCATTCCATATAGATTACTGTTTCTATCATCGTAATCCTGATTTTGATTCCAATAATATAAAAGGCGGGTCTTTCCATCTCTACAGAACTCTTCATTTCTTATATCCAATCCACTATCTATAACACCAATGCATACTCCATTGCCAGACAAGGAATATTTAGTTGATGTTCTATCCGTCAGACATGCCATATATCTGGAATAGAAATTCGTCTGCACATGATCTGGCATCTGATTGCCATAACTATAGACACTAGCTTTGTCGATATATAATATTCTAGGATCCGCCTGCAAAAAACTTATATTATACGTGTATATTTTGATCACTGCAAATCCGCCGAGAAGATACACCACAGAATTGATTATATTATTTTCCAGATCATATATATCATCAGAATATCTTATGATAAGGGTCCATTCATCTTTCTCCTTATCATATCCAAGATAAAGACTACTCTCAGGACTATATGCATCGGAATGAACAGCCAGTTCAAGTTCAGGACTAATATTGTCTCCCATTCGCACATTTTCCATTTTTTATTATTATATTTAGATAAATATCGTTATATGTCATAAAATGTACTGAATTATCAAACATTTTGTTGTATTATTTCACTTTTCCACATTATCCACAGATTTATACACATTTTTGAATATTCAAGTCATCAATTGCAAAAACTAGCCACATTTTTATCAACATTTTGAAAATACAATCGAAATATTGATGTTTCATTTATTTTAAAACGACTATTTTCTCATCAATCCAAATATATAATTCGTAGTGCACTAAAAAAAAGAAGTGAGATATTTGAAAATTCTGACAAATGTATTACTTGGCAGAAATTCTTACGTCACACACGCTATCGGATATATAGATACAGGTAATTCTTTACAATGCCGGCTCTCCGGACGTCCCGTCGCAATAACAAACTATTCTGTTATCTCTGCAATAATATCAAAAGAAGAAGCCGCATTTGTGAGCTCCTACATGCACAACTCTGCATCTATATACAGTGGCAGCAATACCTTACCTAAAGGAATGCATATCATTCCATATAATACCATATGCGCAAACAATCAGCTTATGCTGGCCGTAGATGCAGATTTTATGTTCATAGACGACCGGTATGTAGAAAAAAACCCACTTATAGGAATAAGTCCTGCAGTATTCCAGATTTTACATACTGATAAATGCATCCTGCTAAATAAAAAATATATGAAAAGAGGCAAAAGACATGTTAAACACAATACGAGGTAACGATTTTAAATTTACTGTTGCCAGTAGCCTGTCTCTGTTGTCTTTGAAGAACAACAGAGATGTACATTATATCGGAGGAACGGAGGTTCTTCCTGCTCCCCTCGAACCACATGAGGAAGCCATAGTGATAGATGAACTTACTCAGAATCAATCCGAAGAAGCGAAAAAATTGTTAATCGAAAGGAATCTCCGGCTTGTCGTATACATAGCACGAAAATTTGATAATACCGGTGTTGGAATTGAAGATTTGATCTCAATCGGCACAATAGGGCTTATTAAGGCCATAAATACCTTTAAAAATGACAAAAATATTAAGCTGGCTACATACGCTTCCAGATGCATAGAAAACGAAATATTAATGTTTCTAAGACGTAATAGCAGATTGAGAACAGAAGTTTCTATAGACGAACCGCTAAATGTGGACTGGGATGGCAATGAACTCCTATTATCCGACATTCTTGGAACAGATGAGGACATCGTATACAAAGATCTTGAAACCGAGGTGGATCACAATCTCCTTGATGAAGCGATTTCCAAACTAGGAGAAAAGGAACGGACCATAATCGAGTTAAGGTATGGCATAAATACGATAGCAGGAATAGAAAAGACCCAAAAGGAAGTTGCCGATATGCTTGGTATATCCCAGTCCTACATTTCAAGACTCGAAAAGAAAATAATTAAAAAACTTCGACGCGAGATCATGAAAAACTACTAAATAACAATATATAACACAAAAGACTGAAGCACTTGTATTCTGCCCCTTAGCTACATATTAGAGCACAGAAAAAGCCTGAAACCCTTGATTTCTCTTAGGTTTCAGGCTTTAAGTTTAATGCCGGCTGCGGGACTTGAACCCGCACGATGTTGCCACCAACAGATTTTGAGTCTGCCTCGTCTGCCAATTCCGACAAGCCGGCTTTTCACGACAATTGATATATTAACACATGCTTTTATCAGTGTCAACTAATTACTCAATGATGATATCCTGACATGCTGCGTTTGTATTCATCAACTTTTGCTGACAATTTCATATAATCCTTTTCCTTTAGATCTCCATTATCATACAGCTTATTCACAAGTTCATCTAATTCCCTTAAAGCTTTATGAGCCAGATCTTTGTAATTATTGGACAAATTCATGTCCAGCTCGTTGATTGCAGCATTGACCTGCTTCTTTACTTTCCCTGTGATCATTTGTCAACGTTTGCTCCTTTACAACCATTTATTTCTATATGTAGTTATTTTTATCTTTTTATCTTCAATATTATCCGTCTTCAATATAGTCTTTAATATTATTTTATTTTCCTTGCAACGACAGCAAATCTTCCATCTTCCACATGTGATGCACAGGTAGACAACGTGATCAGTTCATCCCCATACTCAGGCGTAATACCTGTATCATATGATGAGTTCTCCTTCACAAAATCTATGAATTCATCAAATTCTTCTTTATCTTGTGCATCAAAGAATTCGTAATAATGATAATGTTCTGTGTCATTCTCCGGATATATCTGTGATCTGAATGCTCCTACGACCTCATATCTTCCAGTTTCATATAAAGTATCAAACCGGATTATATTATGACTCTTACAAAAATCCTCGTTCTCATACTGCAGCAATTCTCTAAACATTATTCCGGATCTCATATTATGTCCATATATTAGTAAATTAGTTGTCCTATCATCAAAAGGCCTGCAGTTTTCATCAATAAACGGTGTGCCAGGATCACTCCAGTTCTTGTCAAAATCCAGGTGAAGATAATATTCATTTTCACCCGGCGTATACATAACCGGATAATCTATAGTAGTGTCTTCTATTGTGAGCCACCCTGCTATATCACTGTTTTTAGCGTATAATTTCTTGAATTTTTTCAGAATCTTTTTATCTGAAGAGTCCGCTTTTACAGATGATTTGTCTTTGTCACCATTATCGTCATCCTGTGTATCCGAATCATCCCCTGATTCATCCATCATAGACTTCAGGTTATCAAAATTATTCTGAGCAGTACGGGCAATATAATAATATCTTACCAGATATCCTCCACTTACCAACGCTGTCATAACCAGTAATACAAGTATTATATCAAGCAGCCTGTCCTTAGCAGTCTTCTTTTTTTTGTTATTCTTCATACTATTATCTTCTTTATTATTATATTATTATTTCTTCTTTTCTTTATTTTCCGTTTTATTATTATCGGCCATCGCCATAGCAAAGCTTTCTTTTAACTGATATAAAAATATACAAAAGGCCTCTGTATATACATAAAAATATACATACAAAAGCCCTTTGTGTTTCAATAATACTTCTTACTTCCCCACAGATTCTTTTTCTTTAGATCCACGTACTCCGAATACGCCTGTTCAAGAATCTGCTTCTCATTCGGAAATTTTAGAAGGTGGTAGGCCTCATGATACTTGTAGTAACCGGAATCAACAAAGTACTCTTCCCTCTGTGGCTTACTGTAATAACTGTCAGCCATCATAAGATACCAGTGAACATCCTTATTCACCACATCAAACGCGGTATTAAATGTATAGTTACTCTTTCCAACATATTTAATAATGGATGCGCTTACACCTGTCTCCTCTTTAACCTCCCTAAGAGCTGTCTCGTCATGCTCCTCACCTTTCTCGACTGTCCCTTTGGGGAGAACCCAGCCTTCGTACTTGTTCTTGTAATTCTTATACAACAACAATATCTTTCCTCTGAAGATTACAACACCTCCACAGCTCGTTGCCTCAATCACTGCGATTCCTCCTGTTTTCTCTGGTGTGTAACTCAGATTAACCGCTATATGCAGCTTCTCTGTTTACTATGGCTATAAACTTGATGACAGTATATCATATGTCTGTATATTTTTAAAGTACACTATTAATTCTTAACGTTATAATAATATGCATCAAACATCTGTCTGGCTATATACTTTGCTGAAGACCCCGTATTACTTGCATTTTCAACAATAACACACACTACTATATCCGGATCATCTACATTGGAAAATCCGACAAACCATGAATGTGAATCCATATTGTCATTGAACTCTGCTGTTCCCGTCTTTCCGGCTATAGTATATGGTGTATCTGCAAAAGCATCCGAAGCCGTACCATATGACGTAACCCCAAGCATGAGATCCTTTAGTATCTTTGCATCAGATGAAGATATGATCTTTCCATAAGTGTTCGGCTTAAATGTTTTAACCAAATCCCCATCACAGTTCTCTATTCTATCAATCATATATGGAGACATCATCACCCCTCCATTTGCAATGGTACTCATTATCATAGCACTATGAAGCGGTGTTATAAGTGTATCTCCCTGACCGATAGCCGTCTGAGGAATTTCAGAATCATCTGATGAAGCACTGAGCTTAAATTCAGACTTTCTATAATAACCATCATACGGAAGATCCTTATTAAACAGGAATTTTTCGCACAGATCACGATACGACTGTTTATCAAGGTGCATACCTATATTGGCAAATGAAGTGTTACAGGACTTTGCAAGGGAATCCACCAGATCTACTGTATCATGTACTGCATAATCTGAGCAGTGGATCTGAACGCCATCGAAAATATCCTCTCCCTGACATACATATGAATATTTTTTATAATTTGAATTCTCATGTATATATTCAAGAGCTGTAAGCACTTTAAATGTTGATCCCGGAGGATATAGTCCCTGTGTTGCCCTGTTTAGCAGACAAGAACTGTCAGTATCCTGTGTTTCCTCTATAACACTATCTATATAATTGGGATCAAAATCCGGTTTTGATACCATTGCAAGTATCTTACCTGTGGAAGGCTCCATAACCACTATAGCACCGTCATTGTAACCCAATGCATCATACGCTGTGCTTTGAAGAGTTGAATCAAGTGTACTTATAACATTATTTCCAATACTCTTTTCATCCTTCAGTTTATTATACATCTTTGTAATTATATTCTGATTGGATGACAAAAGATAATACGCCGAACTCATCTCAAGACCAGCCTGTCCATTGCTGTCATAACCGACAGCATGAGCAAACACATTGGCATACGGATAATTTCTATATTCATTTCCTTCATCATCTGTGAGTGTCTCGGCAAGCACATTGCCATCACTAGAATATATGCTTCCTTTTTTTATCTTTGATGCATACAGATCCTGACGATCATTATATGAATTAGCTATAAACGTTCTTGAATCCCTCACAACAAAGACTATTATATAAGCAAACATACAAATAAATATCAGAACCACAAAATAGGTGATGACAAGAACTGGTATATTCTTTTTGTCATTTGCCTTTTTATCCAGGATACCATCATTCTCCCCAGAACTCATCAGTATCCCGCTGTTTTTTTCTGTCTGCTGTGTACTGCTTTGATTTCGATTTTTTCTCTGTTTTTGATTTCTTTGTCCTCTTATCATCTCTGCGCCTGTCTTGTTCGTATTGCTGTTTTGCAGCCCGTTGTTCGTTGTACCCGTCTTTGTACTGCGGGTATTCCGTTTCTTCTCGTCCGACAGTTTCTGCCTGTCCGATTTTTTTCTGTCTGACATCCTTATCAACTCCACTATTTTCTAGTACACATATGCCTTGAATAATTCCAAACATAATAAGCGTACTTACCACAGAACTAACTCCATAACTTACAAGCGGCAACGTTACGCCTGTAGACGGGATAAATTTTACTACACCGCCCACATTGAGGAATATTTGGAATATGAAACATATCGTAAATCCAAAAGCAACATTTTTATAAAAGGCATCTCTGACCTTCATGGATATATTTATAAAATATATAAAACAGCTCAAATACATCAGCAGAAGGCATAAACCAAATATCACCCCAAGCTCCTCGCAAATAGCTGCAAAAATAAAATCACTGGATACTACCGGTATAGATGTTGGAGATCCCTGACATAACCCGGAACCCTCAAAACCGCCTGAGCCTATTGCGAATAAACTCTGTGCAACTTGATATCCACTACCATCAATATACTTAAGTGGATTCAGCCATGCATCAATTCTCATTGTAACGTGACTAAAATGACTCTTTAAAAGCATATAGCCCACCACCGCAAGAACTGATCCGCCAAGTCCCCCACCTATAAGTATGCTGTGTTTTCCTGTTGCCAGATATAACATCATAACAAACACCATGAAGAAAATAACCGCACCACCCAGATCTGTCTCTGCAACAAGGACTAGCATGAACAGACCGGCTACACAGATAGTCTTCATCATATCCTTGAATGTCTTTGCCTTAAGAAATGAGCTGGCAAGGAAAAATACGAACACTATCTTCACAATCTCCATGGGCTGCATTATCAACATCACAAAATAAGTGACATAGTTTTTCACAATCATTTTCTACACATGCAGTATGCCAAAGACATTTTTTTATAGTTACATCAAAATAATCCTTACCATGTTTTTGTACGCTTTCTTGTAAATCATTTGATAACTTTACTTCCTTCTCTGGTTCTTTTATTATCTGATCCATAGCTTTTATTATTTCTACCATATTATTACTTGTATTTCTGATAACAAAAAAAGATATAATTGCAAATATTACTAAATATGTAATTCCAAGTAAGATTATCTTATTTGCTACGCACCAATAGTATATATCTCTATTTACTCTTGCTAAACTGTCTGCTAGTTCATCATTATACACTCCATCTATTAATACTGAAAATAATATAATCGCACCTAAACTATATAATAATATTTTTATGACAGATTTTCTTGCTATACTATTTTTTAATTTTATAAATTCCTCATTTTTCAATTTTATATCCAACTCCCCATACTGTTTTTATAAATTTAGGATTTTTTGTATTTTCTTTTAACTTTTCTCTTATTCTTCTAATATGCACCATTACCGTATTATTATTTTCTAAATATTTTTCTTTCCATACTTTTTCAAATAATTCTTCTGAACTTACTACATTTCCTCTTTTTTGTGCCAAATATAATAATATATCAAATTCCATAGGTGTTAATTCAACTTGTTTATCGTATAATTTACAAATGTGTTTGTCTTGATCTATTTCTAATCCATTTATATAGATAATATTTTCTTCATTTTTTTCGTTATATTTTGTATATCTTCTATAGGCGGACTTTACTCTTGCAATTAATTCCAATGGATTAAATGGTTTTGTAATATAGTCATCTGCTCCTAAAGTTAGTCCTTGTATTTTATCTTTATCTTCAATTTTGGCAGTTAGCATTATTACTGGAAAGTTTAGTCCTTTATCTCTTATCATTTTACATATTTCAAATCCATCTACCTCTTTTATCATTACATCTAAAATTGCAAAATCTAATTTTTGATTTTCGATACATTTTAGTGCTTCTTTAGAATCATAAAATTTAAAAACATTATAGTTTTCATTCTTCAGATAAACTTCCACCAAATCTGCAATTTCTTTTTCATCATCTAATACTAAAATATTCATTTTTTCCCTCATTTCTGTTTCAATATTTTATCATAATTTTTTAACATTTCCAACACTCTTATTGCTTTTAAGGAAATGTTAAGATTTATTTAATTATTTCTTAAAACTTATTTCTATTCTGAGTTTTATACTAGAAATATATTAAAAGAAAAAGGAGAAAGTCAAATGAAGAAAAGAAAAATATTAATGTTATTAATAATAATTTTAGGAATGTTTATATTTTTTAGAAATATCTCGTTTAATAATATCTCTTATAGATTAAATAAATTTGTTTCTAAAATAACTAATACTTCGGAATATAAAACAATAAAGCAAGATATAAATAAAAATTATTCTGGAATTGGTCAAGAAAAAGTAAAAAATAAAGATGGTTATTTTACTACATTTACTACTATTGAAAATCATAAAAAAACTTATATTGAATATAAACAAAATGCTGATTCTTCTTGGAATAATAATCAATATTGGGGTGGTACTATGGCAGAAAATGGCTGTGGCATTACTGCACTTGCAACTATTTTAAGTGGATATAATAAAAATTATACTCCAGAAGATCTTAGACAACAATATTATCCTAAATTAAATTATGACATACTTTCAAAAGAGTTATCTAATACATTTAATATTAAAAATACAGATTTTTACTATGATAGTGTTCATTTATCTAAAGAAAAATTGCAAGAGCATTTAGAAACAAACCGACCTATTTTAGTTTGTGTATGGAATCAGCCTCATGATAATCGTTGGACAACGAGCTCACATTATATGGCTTTACTGGCAACAGATAATAATGACATGGTTTATATTTCTAATCCTAATGGTGGAAAAAATGATAGTAAAAGTTCAGGTTGGTACAAGTTCAAAGAGATAACTCCTTATATTGCAAAAGCTTTATATATAGAAAGTTATAATTAAAGACAGCTTTATGCTGTCTTTATCTTATCTAATATTCATAATTCTATCAACTCGACAAATTACTATTTTTCTAATTTTATTTTTTTCCATTCTTCTTTTATTTTTCTTATTACTGATATAAT
>OLGZ01001442.1_pt1 | contig 13564 bp, 14 predicted proteins | sample 1605981 | NCBI WGS metagenome assembly OLGZ01 (sample SAMN03283291) | human gut metagenome | biome: human-associated habitat; material: feces | host: Homo sapiens | place: Peru | collected 2012 | reverse complement strand
TACCACCAGAACTACCTCGAAAAGAATCCGGGCGGCTACTGCCACATCCCGCGCGCGGAGATGGAGCTTTTCTCCAAGCTGCGTATCGACCCGGGCGACTATCAGAAGCCTGCGGCGGAGTCCATCCGGGACAAACTGACGGCGGAGCAGTACCGCGTCACACAGGAGAGCGGCACGGAGCGCGCCTTCACAGGCGAGTTCTGGGACAAGTTTGAAAAGGGCATCTATGTGGATGTCGTCACCGGTGAGCCGCTCTTTTCCTCCACGGATAAGTACGAGAGCGGCTGCGGCTGGCCTGCCTTTACAAAGCCCATCGAGGGCCCTGCCGTAGTGGAAAAAGAGGATCTGAGCCACGGGATGCGCCGCACGGAGGTCAGAAGCCGCGCCGGAGACTCTCATCTCGGACATGTATTCACCGGCGACCCGGAGTCGCCCAACGGCGTGCGCTACTGCATCAACAGCGCAGCCCTGCGCTTCGTCCCCTATGAAAAAATGGAGGCCGAGGGCTACGGATACCTGCTGTACCTGTTTGAAAAATAGGACGCAAGCGGTCGGCAGTTCTCATGCAAGGAACTATCAGCACATCACAGCATATCGGACTGCCCGGTGGCAGTCCGATATGCTGTGAATGGGATTCTCCGGCACTCTCAATGAGCCGATTTCGAAGCGGAGAAGCACATGTATCTTTTTCAAATAAGCAACTACGATGATCCCGCTGTGGACAGAGAAACCGCAGAACTGCTGCACCAGCGTTTGGAAGCTGAGAGCCGGCGGCGCTGCCCCGCTATGTGGAATGCGATAGACCGCATCAGAACTCACGCCGCGAAAGGCCCGGCGCGCGAAAAGCGGACGGTGCGCTATCGCATTTATGGCGTATTCCTGCTGGCGCTGGGCCTTTTGACGCTGATTCTCGGCTTGATGCCGCCAAGAACCACCGATGTGATCATTGTGGGCGGAGCCGTGATCATTGCAGGCCTGCTGGAGTTTGCCCTTGCTCGCGGAAGAACGCCGCCGCGCATACCGGCGTCCTGCAAAAAGGAGGCGCAGAAAGCGCTGGAGTTGCGGCGGACCGTTGATTGGGAAAAGTTCAAAACCACCATTCGCTTCGAGGATGCCGACATAACGATCTGCGCGGAGGAGAACGAAGAACATCTCTCTTAATGTAGAAGAGGTAGCCAAAGTCATTGCGAGAAATCTGAATAAGTCATAACGCTTTATTAAATAGGCACAAAAGACGATGCAAATTTTCTTTTGTGCCTATTTTTATTTTCCGCATTAGTACCTTCGTCTGCTCCCGCTTTAGGCGTTTCGCACAAATCGAGGAACGCATTTTTGTTAGGGATGGATTTGGAAGTAGCCCTGCATTGTGGTAAGATACTTGTATAGGTACAAAAACCATCGGGAAAGAAGTGAAAACTATGATGCAGACACCGGCGATTCCGGCAGAAGAAGAACTCAACAAACGCGAAAAATATTTAGAGCACCGCGGCGAAGAATATGACATTGTTTCTAAGGTGGCTTACCTGATCGGCGTACCGGATACCCATTGGAAAAGCCAACACACAGGCTTGGACAAGGATATTTACCAGCAGTTGGAAAACAATAAAAGTGCGCGAATCATCCGCAATCTGTGCGCACTGCGACTTTGCTGATTGAGTTCCTGCAGGTCATCCGGAAATTCAGGGTCTAAAAAAGAGAAAGTGGAGCCTCGGCTCCACTTTCTCTTTTAGTTTGGTATCAGTAATTACAGTTCCGGCAGAATTTTCATAAAGCTGTCGTAAGTATAGGAACCGTCCATATTCAGGGTGTTTTTCTGGAACACCATATAGCAGAAAATCTCCATCCGTGTAGCCCGAAAAAAATATTTTGCCAAAATGCAAAATTTTTCTCGAACTTTTTCCATTTTTCGCGTTGTTCTTATATAGAGGGACAAAAAAGCCCTCTTCCCCTTTTTTTCTCTGCACCTTGATAACCGAATATCCGAATCACCGGCTACATACAACTGACCTTGCCGCAACCCAAGGAGCGACGGCAGGTGCGTCCCGGCTGTTCTGACGCCATGATGCTGCCTGATCGGCAGCGGAGCGCTTAACGGTCCGGGAGAGGTAGCGTGGAACACATACCTCAAGCGAAGGGTCAGCAATCATGATACGCACCGTGGCGATGCTCTCAAGGCGTCGGCGGTACTGCCAACAATGTGGTACAGGAAGTGGGAGCTGTTTCCAGCAGCCGGGTCGGTGGTTCGCCCTCGTATGTCCGGGAAGTGGTGTCGAATAGGACGTACAATTTGATTTAAGATTATGGCGGTCACTTGTTTTCCACAAGTGGCCGCTATGCTTGTGGAATTAAATCCGCAAATTTTCAAAAAAGAGGTGTTTTATATAAGCAGCAAAGGATTCAACCAGCGCGATGCCTACCGCGTCATGCTGCGCAAGTACCCCGATGTGATGAACATTGAGCAGATGTGCGATGCCCTGCGAATCAGCACCAAAACGGGCTACAAGCTGCTGCACGAAGGCAAAATCCCGGCGATGAAAATCGGGCGCTCGTATCGCATCCCCAAAGCCCACCTGTTTACCTACCTTCAAATTTGCGGTCAACACTGTCGAGCAGAGAATCGACAGTGTTGATTGTTTTGCACCGATGCGTTATGCTGCTCTTGTCAACAGCAGATCGGGGGCGACCCAAACCGAAGGAGGTATTTATTTATGGTCGCAGGGCATCTGCAAGAAAAAAATGGTATCTACTATGTGGTACTGACCTACAAAACTTATGACGGTAAACGCAAAACCAAATGGCAATCGACTGGCTTGCCCACCAAGGGCAACAAGCGCCGTGCCGAAGCCATGATGCGCGAACTGCAAGACGATTTTGAACCACCCGTTGACCCGAACGGCCCGCCCAGCAAGGCAATGTTGTTTGCGGATTTTCTGGTGCAGTGGTTGGAAATCGCCAAGTCAACCGTCAAGCTGACAACCTATTCCAGCTACAAAGGGCTATCCGAAAGTCAAATTATTCCCTACTTTAGAAGTCTCGGCGTTACGCTGGGCGACTTGAAAGCGGTTCATATCCAGAGTTTTTATCAGAAGCAGTTGGAGCGTGTGAAACCGAACACGGTAATTCACTATCATGCGATTATCCATCGCGCTTTGAAATACGCAGTGAAAACTGATCTGATCGACGTGAACCCCGCCGACAAGGTAGACCGCCCGAAGAAGAACGAATTTACCGGGAACTTTTACAGCAGGGAAGAAATGAACGCCTTATTCGATGCAGTACGCGGCAACAAAATCGAAATTCCTGTCATGCTGGCTGCGTTTTACGGCCTGCGCCGCAGTGAGGTTGTTGGGCTGAAATGGGATGCGGTGGACTTTGAGCAGAACACGCTCGAAATCCGCCACACGGTTGCAACGGTTCGACTGGATGGGAAAAAAGTCATCGTAGAATCTGACACGACTAAAACCAAAGCCAGCAAACGCACCTTACCCCTTGTGCCTGTGTTCCGGGAACGGCTGCTTGCCTTGCAGGAGGAGCAGAAAGAAAACCGCAAGCTGTGCGGCAGGAGCTACAACAAAAAGTACGACGGTTACATATGCGTAGACCCTATGGGAAACCTGCTGTTGCCGAACGCACTTTCTGATTCGTTCCAGCTTGTGCTGCGCGACTACAATTTGCGGCGCATCCGTTTTCACGATCTGCGCCACTCCTGCGCCAGCTTGCTTTTGGCAAACAATGTTCCGATGAAGCAAATTCAAGAGTGGCTGGGTCACAGCGATTTCTCTACCACAGCGAATATTTATTCGCATCTGGACTACTCGTCCAAGGTTTCCTCGGCAGAAGCCATGCTGAACGGCCTCGGAATGGGTTCAAATCCGCAAAATGGGTCTTGAATGAGTATGACTTCTCTCCTAAAATTCCGATTTTCTCTCCTGTTTTCTCGTTGTCAAATTTCTCGATTTCATTTTCTGCATAAAAAAACGGCACAAAATGCTAAAAATAGCACGTTGTACCGTTGATTGGCGGAGCATCAGAGATTTGAACTCTGGCGGCGCTACAAACGCCCTATCGCATTTCGAGTTAATCTTTGAAAAGGCAATATGGTGATAACCAAGGCTGATACAGGCTGGTTTGTCCGCTGATTTTGGACGATGCTTGTAGCGGAAATACTGCCCGGAAACCAAAAAATAATGTAGGTACGAAAAGAAGCAAAATCACCCGTTTTAGGGCAAAAATGGCGACTTTTTGGGAGAAATGCAAGATAAGATGCAAGATAACCTCTGCCCAAAAAGCTGGATAATAGTGCGGTCTTGCGGACACGAATGAGAAAAAATGCAGGAAACAGAAAAATGAAGTAGTGGTTTTTCGGGGTTTCACTTTACAAACAAGGAGAACCCGAAATGAAGAAAAAAACTGTAAGCAACGACTCTTTGAAAGAAAAAATTGAAGAAATTCTAACGCTCTATCCGGACCCGATGAGCCGCAACGATTTCCGCATCGTTTGCCATATCGGAACGCGCACTTCGCTTTATCTCCTGCAAAGCGGGCTTGTTCCCTGCAAAAACAACGGAAAGAAAACGCGCTGCTATAAAATCGCCAAGAAAGATGTTGCCGAGTATCTCTACCGCCGCGAGTCCGACCCGATGTACTACACCCCGCCCAGCGGGTGGTATTACAACTACCCCAAGCACAAGAAACCTGCCGCATCGTTGGAGCGCAAGCTGAACTATACGGGCGAAGAACGGCTGCTGGCCAAGGAATGGTACGAGCAGCAACTGGCAAATTACCCGGATGTATTGACCGTTGCGCAAGTCTGCGAGGTGACAGGCTACCAACGTCACACCATTCTGAAATGGTGCAGCAAGGGCTTGCTGAAAACCATCTTGCAGACACCCAAGTACATGATTCCGAAAGTATGGCTGCTGGAATTTGTGACATCCGATTTTTTCAACGAAATCAGTCGAAAATGTGGAAAGCACTATGCTGCCATCAAGGAAATCAGCAGCTCACGCAAAGCCAGATAAGATGACTATTCGACCTCATGTGAATGCTAACACTTTAAGACTGCTTCAATCGGCCTGATATGGTTCCCGTTTCAATTTTCCAGTCACTGACTGGAAATTGGATATCTAAGATATACAAGCCCCAAAATCTAGTTAGACAAATCGCCCAAAGCATATTCAGCTTTTACGCAGAACTCAATTTTCCAGACAGTGTCTGGAAAATTAGATAGCCAAATACAACAGGCTTATATTTTATAAATCAGCATATTATGGTCAAAGCTGTCAAACAGGGGTATCAACATTCAAAAGAGAAAGGCCCAAAGTTGGACGCAAAGAATAAGAAACAGAACAGAAATAATTGAAATAGAATATAATTTGTGCAAGACTAACATTCGGGGAAGTGTCAACATTTTAATTTATTGACATTTCCCCGAAATCACGATATAGTAATAATAGAAAAAGGCTTAGGAGGGATGCCGGATGCTGAGCGATTACCAACAGCAAATAAAAGAGATTTTTGGCACGTCTGATTTGGATGAATTGCGAGAACTTGCAAAGACACTAAAAATCGGTAATTCCAACCCTCGCAATGCAGGCCGCAAAGCGCAGCTTACCCCCGACCAGACCGTAGAGATTTTGGAATTGCATAGAAAAGGCATCGGTAACACCGAGATTGCAAAACAGTTCGGTGTGTCGCGCCAGACCATATACAAGTATATCTATAATGCTGAGCATTTCAGCGAGAACCCGGATTTCACCATGCGGATGAACTTTATGAATGGTCAGCAGCTATGTACGGTCATCGACATCGATTTCAAGCACGAGATTGTCCGCATGAAGAACTACACCGACCGAATCCCTTTGCGGGCGTTTGGTGTTGTAGAGAATCCGTCTTGGGCGGATTTTGAGGAGTTCTTGAAAGAAAGATGCCTACCCGCCAGCCGAGCCGGTTTGAAGGACACTCTCCGGGAGATGGAGGTTCCTTTCTTTGACCCGCTGCTGATTATTGAAAAGACCAATGGACGTATGGCTGGGGATCATCAATGGGTGCAAATCATTCGAAATTCTGAAAAGTAAAAAGCTCCACAAATATAGGGAGTTCAAAACATTGTAGTGATTTTCATAAAGCCTTGACTATTTATTTGCTTTATGTATACTAAAGGTAAAGGTGGTACGTGGAAATGGTAACGGATAGAGGAAAATAGATCGCCAATATGTTTTTAAAAATGATGAATCAAAAAAATAATTAAAAGGAGCATCCGCATGGGATTGTCAACATCATACTTGACTAGCACAAAGAACTTCGAAGGAATTATGAATTCGATTCTCGGAGCACGTGCTCCGGATAGATTCACAAACAAATTTTTAGAGGACTTAGGATATAAAAGTAGTAATGATAGACTTATTACTGGAGTTCTTAAATCATTAGGAATGTTGAATGATGCTGGTGAACCAACACAGCGCTATTTCGACTTCCTTGACCAATCCCAGTCGAAAAAAGTTATTGCAGTTGGTGTTCAGGAAGCATATGAAGATTTATTTAATCTGAATAAAGAGGCCCAAAAGCTTTCCCAAGATGAGGTCAAAAATAAGCTTCGTACATTAACGCAAGGACAAAAAGGTGACAAGGTAATTGAGAGCATGGCAAGAACATTTCGAGTGCTATGTGATTATGCAGACTGGTCTGACATAGAGTTGAAAGATGTTTCTGCTCCAGAGCAGATTCCAGTCCAGCAGGAAAATGCTGATGCAAATACTAAAGACTTAAAAAGGGAAAAGCTGTTTTCTGAACGAGTTGGATTGCACTATAATATTCAGATTCACCTACCTGAAACCACAAATATGGCTGTGTACGATGCAATTTTTCAAAGCTTAAAAAGGCATCTTCTTTAAGGAGCAAAATGGACGAGAATCAGTTGTATGCATTTGTTATGCGAGGTGAGTTGGCAAAGTCTGCTCTTAGTCGGACTGATATCCTCGGTAAATATTCAAAGTCGGAGGTGCTGGCACATGAATATATCAACTCTCTTGCATTAGAACTTCTCGATGAGGAGCTTGTAGAAAATGCAAAATCGATGGCCACGGTTTATACCGCGATTGCTGCATTTGAGAATTCAGTTCGCCGATTTGTCGTTAAAGTTTTAATGGAAAACAAAGGCGAAAATTGGTGGGAAGAAGGTGTATCTGAAAAAATCAGAAAATTTGCAGAAAGTCGTAAAAAAGAGGAAGAAAAAATACGTTGGCACACTCGCAGAGGTGAGTCAATGATTAACTATACGGAGTTCGGAGATCTTGTTTCAATTATGTCTCAAAACATCGATTTGTTTGAAGATTACATAATATCGATAGATTGGGCAAGACAAATAATACAAACTATTGAAAGATCACGTAATGTTATTATGCACAGCGGGGAACTAGGGCGCAAGGACATTGAGCGAATTGGAACCAATATTCGGGATTGGATCAATCAGGTCGGTGAATAGGTACGTTTTTCATTTAGATGCAGGTCGTTCGCTAATGCATGACACACAGAATGATGTCTGCTATATTCTTAATCGAGATATAATCTTCCCTGTTCTAGAAAATAATATTCCCCGATTATATGCGGGATGCTATTTGCGCACCCATTAGTTTGATTAAAGGTACCACCAATGCATTCCCCATAGTAAAATACCGCATCCTGTCTGGCATTCCTGCTGTCCAATTATCAGGAAAACCATTTAATCTTTCACATTCAATAGGAGTTAAAGTTCGTAACCGATTGCTTGTGGGATCTAGGATAACGTGGGAGCTGCGATTCAAACTTCCCTCGCTTGTTAGCATCGTTCTGCCTGGACGATCTAGGGGGTCGGGGAACGGAACTGCCCCTTCAGAAAAGATGTAGCGCGTTCCATCTTTCCGGTGGCGTAACTCCTGCTTGGCTCCTTTTACATAACGCCAACGCGGCATAGTACTTTCCGTAAGATAATACTGCTCATCTATAACACCATCTTCTATAATACACCCAATCGAAGTTGGGGCTCTGCGTGCGGGAATCCCCTCTACGGAATAGTATCTCCCGTTTACCATTAAACCTGTATTATAAAATCGGCTTCTTTGAGAATCCGAAAGCTCTTGCATATCAAAAAATGCAAATTCATCAAGCCATCCCTCAGTATAGGTCTGACCATGAGAAGAAAGCGGAAATATCGGCGCGAAAAAGCCGTCACGCGTGACCTGCCTGTGTGCTCCCTTTAATCCGCGAATGCAAATATCATCTGCTGCATTCCGGAATAGTTGCGTATCATTATGATATGCAAAGATAAAGGTGCGGCGACGCCGTTGCGGAAAACCATAGTCGGCAGCATTTATAACGCGCCATTCGACTGCGTAACCTTTTTCATAGAAGCACCGAAGTATGATGGAAAAGTCACGTCCTCGTTGCCATGCGGGTGAAACTATAAGGCGGTCTACATTCTCAAGTAACACATAGGAAGGGCGATGCTCGTAGAGAATCGAATCTATTTCCCACCACAAGATTCCCTTTTTTCCCTCGATACCTTGTGGATTCCTTTTTGCAATCGAGTAATCTTGACAGGGAAACCCTCCGACCAGAAGGTCATGAGGTGGGATTTGAGACTTTGCATTCTTTATATCAGCGCAAACATGCTCTTTCTTTGCACCAAAATGTTTCACATAACATTCATAGGCAAATTGCGTTTTCATAGATGGTTCCCACTGATTTGCCCAGACAGTCTGAAAGCGTGAGGATGCTTGTTCTAGTCCAAGACGAAACCCGCCTACTCCAGCAAAAAGCTCTACAACACGAATAGGCTTTTCCATACGACCACCTCAAAAGACACAAAAACCAAGGCCCGCATAGCTGACCTTGGTTTTTGTTTATAAAATATTCAGCAATTGATTCCCCATTCGTGTGATGAGAGGAACGACCAATGCATTGCCCATAATAAAATACCGTTGTCTTTCGGACATTCCCGTATCAGTCCAGCCCGTGTCGAATCCATTCATGCGTTCACATTCTTCAGGCATTAGGCGACGAAGCTTTTTCGTATGCGGGTCTTCGATAACATGGGAACTTCGGTTTTTTGTTCCCTCACTAGTAAGCATCGTGCGACCTGGTCTATCAAGGGGGTCCGGAAAAGCAATGGGACCTTCAGAGAATTTGTATGCAAAACCGGTTTTCGATACGCGGTCTATCGTTTTTGCGCCTTTCATGTATTCCCATTTGGGAAGTTCTTCAGAAGAAAGAAAGTATTTATCATCGATATCACCATCAACAACAATGGAACTCAATTTTTGCGCAGGCTCTCCATGTGGTGTCGTTTCTGCCGAAAAAACATGACCATCAAGCATTACACCGCTATTATAAAAGGTGGTCTTAAACCGTTTGGTAACTTCTACTGTATCTTTGAATTCATTCAGATCTGTGTATGTGATTTTTGTTTTGTCTGCTATTTCTTTTTCAAGAGGAAATGCGCTTGCAAAGAATCCTTTTTCTACAAGCCAATTCAAATCCGATTTTGAAATGGAATCCTTTAACAGCCTTTTATATTGTTTAGTCGTATTTTTAAAAGCGAAAATGAAAGTTCTCCTACGGCGCTGGACACAACCATACTCTGCTGCATTGATGACACGCCATTCAACACCGTAGCCCTCTTCCTGCAAGCATTTCAAAATGATGCCGAAATCCCTTCCGCGTTGTGCTGTCGGCGATTTTAGCAATCTATCAACATTTTCGAGTAAAACATACTTCGGATGGTGCCTTTGTATGATTTTGTGAATAGACCACCACAGGACCCCTTTTTTTCCCTCGATACCTTTTGCGCCAGTACTTGCTACGGAATAATCTTGGCAGGGAAACCCGCCGACCAGTAAATCGTGCTTAGGCACTTGGTCAATAACAGTAGCGATATCTTCGTTAGAACAAAAAGACTTTTCGCCAAAATTCCGGGTGTAACATTTGTAAGCCCATTGCCCGGCCTGACCGGGTTCCCATTGGTTTGCCCATACTGTTTGAAACCTAGAAGAGCTGCGTTCAAGACCGACTCTGAATCCCCCAACGCCAGCAAATAGCTCTACAACACGAATCGGAGCATCTGCAGCCACTTTTATAACACCTCGACTTATGATATAATTATAATTAAGTATACCATAATGCACGCAAAAGATCAAGCATTTTTGCAGCATTGTAAGTAACCTTGCACATTATACCAGAAAACAGCAAAAAGATCAAGTACTTTTTTCGGAGGTGTCAAAATGTCCAACACATACAAAACAAAAGAAGATGTACTAAGGCGTGCACAGGAGGCCGTTGGCAAGACTTTTGGCGAAATCGATAAGACAGGTCGGTTATCCACAGGAAAAGGTGCTGCCGGCAATGTTATCGAAGAGAGTTGGTTCGGATATCGTCCGAACAGTGACCCCACGCCGGATTTTGAAGAAGCAGGTGTAGAGCTGAAAGTGACTCCTTTTGAAAAAACTGCAAAAGGAATCCGTGCAAAGGAACGGCTTGTTTGTGATATGCTTAACTATATGGAAGAGTATAAAGTTCCTTTTGAGCAGAGTGCATTTTGGCAAAAATGTGCTTGTATGCTTTTAATGCCCTATCAATATGAAACTGGTGTAGATAAAAGGGATTTGCGTATCGCGGATGCGTTTATCTTTGATTTCCCGGAAGAGGACCTTCAGGTCATTCGCAATGACTGGAAGATATTGATGGATAAAATCAAGTCTGGTCATGCGCATGAAATCAGCGAGGGTGACACGATGTATTTAGCGGCTTGTCCAAAAGGAAGAAACGCAAAGGATACTCGCCAGCAGCCATTCAGTGATATCCCAGCAATGAAGAGGGCATATTCTTTAAAGCAAAGTTATATGACTCAGATGCTGCGAGAACGCGTTTTCGGTGGCGTACCCAATGAACACATTATTCGCAATCCGGAATCTCTCCGTAAAAACACATTTGAAGCTCAAATCAGTAAAATAGTGAAGCCTTATTTGGGGATGAGTCGAACTGATTTACTGCGGAAATTCAATGTATCTCCTAATGCCAAAAATGCAAACGCATTATTGTTTGCAGGGATGTTAGGGATAAAGGGAAATGTTGCTCATACAGACGAATTTCGTAAGGCGTCCATCGTTCCCAAAACGATCATGGTTAGCGCAAATGGAAAAATAAAAGAGAGTATGTCGTTTCCAGCAATCGACTTCTGTGCTATTGTCAATGAAGAATGGGAAACATCTACTCTGTATGAGCAGTTGGCACCGACTAAGTTTCTATTCATCATTTTCAAGAAGACGCCGGATGGTGATAGCGCTTTCCAACGTATCCAATTTTGGAACATCCCAGTTGACGACTTAGAAGAAGTCCATGATGTTTGGCAAAAGACAGTAAATACACTTCGCAAAGGTGTTCATATCATTAAGGACGATAAAGGATACTGTCATAGCGACTTGCCAAAAAAATCGGAGAATAGAGTGTCCCATGTTCGTCCTCATGGAAAAAGTGCAAGTGATGTAGTGCAGTTGCCAGATGGTGGTTATATGACGAAGCAATGCTTTTGGCTGAACAATACGTACATCGAAAAAGTGACTCATTCGGAGGATTTGTAAATGGCAGGATATCTTTTTTTACTTGGCGAAATAAAGGATGCCAACGATAAGGTGATAAAAAACGCAAATGCCATATATAACGAGGTTTTCTCGACGGGGACATATAGCACACGAATGCATTTGGAGAACACCTTGAAAGCCGGAAATTGGTCCCAATCAAGGGCTAAACAATCCACTTTCACAGACTATTTGGGAATGAAGGAAAACGATTATGTTTTCTTTTTCTTTGACCGTGAGATACACGGAATGGGGAAACTTGTAAATATTGGAGAAGATTGCAAATACTGGGGCTATATCGGCGCAAACAAACCAGAAGCTTATTCTGAAAATCAAATTGAAAATGTAAAACTCTTCCCCGAAATCACACCGGACAACCGATGCGTATGCTTCTTTAAACCTGTACTAGAAACGTATAATTCATCAGTAGATATGGATGAGGCTCTCACATCGTATCCAAATGCATTCAAGGCGTTGCGCGTCATTGATGGGCGCTCATTTATCAAAATGGACGATGAAGAATCCTTCGCGTTAGCAGCGTTGATTAGGAGACGGACGAACTCCTCAAAAACGATAGCCTTTGAGAATCAAATTCATCGTATAGTATATGAAAAAGTATCGAAAGAAAACCAGTATTTTCTAACAGCAAAGTCGATTTTGCAAACATATCCAATAGTGAATAAAGATGGAATATGTAGTGAACAAATGGTAGAGGCCGCTGCAATAGAAAGACTTTCTAAAGAAAATCGTCTTATAAAGGACACCGATTGTTTGCAACGATGGGACTATGTATGTCATCAGGTATCTGCATCTCCATTCAAACCTATCAAATATATGGAGTGGATTGATATTTTCGGGTATCGAAAATCCGCATGGGATGAAGAAATCGGTATCCCTGTCCCTTTTAGCATTGATAAATATCTTGTGGTTGAAATTAAAAAAGATTACCTTAGGGAAAAAGATGCCGCTGCAGTTACACAGGTGATGAAATATGTCGACTGGGTCACAAGAAAATATGCGAATAATATCTATCCCATGGTGACAGCCTATATCATTGCAAATGGGTTTGATGAAGATTTTAAAAGGAGTTGTCGGGAGACGGGCATCAGAAATTATAATTTAGGTTATCGAAACTCTCAGCCCCAAACGTGGATGGATATAAAACTTATCAAATACTCTTTTGATGGCCAAGAAATATCTTTTGTGGAAGTTCCAAACGTGTAAGACATGAAACATCCAAAATCATATGATACAACGCCGGAAATATCGAGGCGTATGTCTCGTGTACATTTAAAACAAGGAAAGGCGGAAACTTTGTTAGCCAAAGCCCTTTGGCATAAAGGTCTTCGCTATAAACGTAATGACAAATCTTTGCCTGGGTCTCCTGATATTGCTATTCAAAAATATCATATTGCAATATTTATTGACGGCGAGTTTTGGCATGGACAAAATTGGGATGAACGCAAGAAAAAGCTCAAGCACAATCGAGAGTATTGGGTAGAAAAAATTGAAGAGAATATCACCCGCGATATAAGAAACGATAAGGACTTGCAAGCACGGGACTGGGTGCCGGTTCATTTCTGGGAAAAGGAGGTCTTAAAGAATCTTGATAGTTGTATCGCTAGTATCGAAGAAATAGTTGAAGTTCAACGAGAGCTTTTGATAGATGGAAAAGAAATCGAGCTATATGACCAAGGTGACGAAATCGTTGAATATGGATTAAGCAATTATTAATGCCGACAAAATTGGTTGCAAAGATATAGCATAATTTGAGGGATTGCTAGGTGTGACTTTGTAGTTCCATTTAGGGAATCTGACTTCAACAGGGCCACATAATCTTCCACTCAAAATACTCTGCCTGCGTAATCTCTCCCGCATACAACTTCTTCTGAACCGCGGCCCAATCCTTTAGGAAATCATCCAGAATCGTATCATCAAACCACATCGCCACCGGG
>OLGZ01001441.1_pt1 | contig 13568 bp, 11 predicted proteins | sample 1605981 | NCBI WGS metagenome assembly OLGZ01 (sample SAMN03283291) | human gut metagenome | biome: human-associated habitat; material: feces | host: Homo sapiens | place: Peru | collected 2012 | reverse complement strand
ATCAGTCACCGGCAAAGCAGATTGAAAAATCAAGAGAAACAATGGAAATATATGCTCCAATTGCCCACAGGTTAGGTATTTCCAAGATTAAGGTAGAGCTTGATGATTTATCAATGAAATATCTTATGCCTGATGTATATAATGACCTTGTTGAACAGGTCAATTTAAACAGACCAGGCAGGGAAGCATTTATAAAGAGCATAATTAAAGAAGTCGGCATGCATATAAGCAATGCAGGTATTGAGGCTGAGATAGACGGAAGAGTCAAGCATTTCTTCAGCATATACAAGAAGATGAAGAATCAGAACAAGACTCTGGATCAGATATACGATATATTTGCGGTCCGTATAAAGGTGAATACGGTCAGAGACTGTTATTCTGCCTTGGGAATCATCCATGAGATGTATAAGCCTATACCGGGTCGTTTCAAAGATTACATTGCCATGCCAAAGTCCAATATGTATCAGTCTCTGCACACTACACTTATAGGACCGGAGGGGCAGCCTTTCGAGATACAGATAAGGACATATGAGATGCATAGAACTGCTGAATATGGAATTGCTGCTCATTGGAAATACAAGGAAAACATAACAGGCACAGTTATGCAGAAGGAGGAGGAGAAGCTGTCATGGCTTCGACAGATACTTGAGTGGCAGAGGGATACCGATGACAACAAGGAGTTCATGAGCTTTGTCAAGACTGATCTTGATCTCTTTGCTGAACAGGTGTATTGCTTTACTCCGGCAGGCGATGTCAAGAATCTGCCTAGCGGTTCGACACCTATAGATTTTGCATATGCCATTCATACCGCTGTGGGAAACAAGATGGTCGGAGCCAGGATCAATGGCAGACAGGTTCCTATTGATACGAAACTTAACAACGGAGATCGTGTGGAGATCATCACATCCCAGAATTCAACAGGTCCGAGCAGGGACTGGCTGAATATAGTCAAGAGCACGCAGGCAAAGACAAAGATAAATCAATGGTTCAAGCATCAGTTTAAGGATGAGAATATCAGTCGCGGTAAGGATCTGATACTTAGCTATTGCAAGTCAAAGGGCATTGATTACTTTATGTATGCAAAGCCTGAATATCAGGAGAAGATATATAAGAAATACAATTTCCAGGATTGGGATTCTATCGTTGCGGCCGTTGGACATGGCGGAATAAAAGAGGGACAGATAGTAAACCGTCTCATAGATGAATACAACAAAGATCATAAGCCACAGGCGGCAACGAATGAGGAAGTCCTTGACGAGATTGCAATGAGAAAGAATCACGGCAGTCATGTGGGCAAGGGCGGAATTATTGTCAATGGCATAGATGATGTGGCTGTAAGATTTTCCAAATGCTGCTCGCCTGTTCCTGGTGATGAGATTGTCGGATTTATCACAAGGGGCAGAGGCGTGTCGATACACCGTACGGATTGTGTGAATGTACTCTGCATGAGTGAGGCTGACAGAGCAAGAGTCATAGAGGCAGAGTGGAAGGACGATGCGGTTGCAGAGGGCACATATATGACAGAGATAAATATATATGCCGATGACCGAAACGGAATCCTCTTTGATATAACCAAGATTCTCAGTGAGGCCAACATCAATGTCAACAGTATAAACAGCCGTACAAGCAAGCAGGGTAAGGCTACCATAACTATATCATTTGCGATAAAGTCAAAGGAGCAGCTGAATACGATCATCGCGAAGATAAGAAACGTTGACAGTATTATTGATATAGAGAGGACCACCGGCTGATGACTGGGGAGAATGCCACTTGTGGAAAATGAGAAAGGCTATATCAATTAGTGAGAAGGGAACGATTATGAAGATCTACAGAAAAAGATATATTTCACTTGTGGTTGCTGTGGCGATTATACTTGGAATGATAGTTTCTCCTTGTGGAATTGTCTCACAGTCAGCGTCAGCTGCGACTAAGCAGACATCAGTCTCAACTAAGCAGACGTCAGCTGCGATTAAGCAGACATCAGTCTCAACTAAGCAGACGTCAGCTGCGACTAGGCAGACATCAGTCTCAACTAAGCAGGCACCAGTTGCAACTGAGACAGATGTAGTTAAGCCAAAGCCGGCGATTCCATCTCTTAAGGCTGCGCCGCAAAGCTGCTCGTCAGTGAAGCTTAAGTGGAAAAAGGCATCCGGGGTGAGATCGTATCGTATATATGTGTATGACACAGCAAAGAAAGTATACAGGGAGAAAGGACGAACCACATCAGGGGAATACCTGGTGAAGAATCTGGCAAAGTCTGGACATGTATATAAATTTGCAGTCAGAGGCTATTCTACGGTGAATGGCAGGATCGTGGCCGTGACTTCTGCGACAGCAGTCAATTCAAAGACTGTCCCAAAGGCTCCAAAGATTGCAGAGATTGGACTGAGAAGCACATCAAAAATATATATAAAGTGGAGCAGCGTTACCGGCGCAGATGGCTATCAGGTGTACAGATATAACAGTTCTACAAAGAAGTGGATAAGACTTGCGGAGACAGGAAAGCCGGAATATAAGGATACAAAAAAGACTGCTGCAACAGGGTATGTTTACAGAGTCAGGGCCTATATGAAGTATGATGGTAAGAGATACTATAGTGTCTATTCTAAAAATCTGAGAACGGCTACGACACCAAAATCTCTGGTGAAGTCTGTATATTATGAGAATCATGTTCTTGTGAAGAATGGCGATGGCAAGTATGAGCCATCATATTCGGATATTTTTTATATGTTTGTCAGAGGATATAGGCTCAAGCTTGCGAAGTCAAGTGGGGGCACAGGATATGCGATATATTATCAGGATGTGCCGGATCGCAATAAGGCAAATGCAAAAAAAGCAAGGCTTCTGGGTTATACGAATTCGTCAGTGCTGGATCTCAGGAGAGCATCCAGACCTGGATATGAGAGAGTTTTCTGGGTTTGTACATACTATGTATATGGAGGAAAGAGATATATAAATTCCTCCAAGATACCAGTATCATATGAAGGAAACAGATACATATATAAAGATCGAAAAGGCCGGGTTACAGGAACAGAGGAATATGAATGCAGTGCTGTCGACAAACAGCTGTCGGAAGTCAGGTATTATACTCCGGGTGGTAGGCTGAGAAAATACGACAGATTTCAGTATAACAAAAAAGGATTTTTATGTGTGATAAAGACATACAATGCCGCTGGAAAACTCATAAAGAGAGAACGCTGGCAATAGTTATTTGGATGGAGGATTTATGGCAGAATTAAATGTTGATGCGTACGAGCTGGGGGGATTTCAGACCAATTGCTATATAGTGTCGAATCCGGAGACTAGAGAAGCAATAGTTATCGATCCGTCCTGGAATGCAAAGATGATAAAGAAAAAGCTTGATGATAAGGATCTTAAGTGCGTAGGTATATATCTGACACACGGACATATAGATCATATGGCAGCGATGGATGAACTGAAGACCTTGCTCGGGGAGAATACAGGCGTTCAGACATATGCATCTGAGGATGAGAGGGATGTCCTAGGCAATAGCAGGGTCAATCTCTCTGCTATGATGACATCCGTGTTCGAAAAGGTTGTTGAGACTTCTGTGGATAACTATTTGGCAGACGGAGATGTCAGAAAGCTTCTGGATACCGAGATGAGATGCATAAGTGTTCCCGGACATACCAGGGGTGGTATGTGCTATTACTTCGAACATGGGCATATATTGTTCTCAGGAGACACCTTGTTTAAGTATAGTGTCGGAAGATCTGACTTCCCGACGGGAGATGAGAATGCACTTCTTGAGAATATCAGAGAGAAGCTGTTTGTTCTGCCGGATGATACAGTGGTCTATCCGGGACATGGTGACAAGACACAGATTGGAAAAGAGAAAAAGATGAATCCATTCTTTTAGTATAACGGGGGTGTAAAGCCTCCGTTATACTATATAAAAGAAAAAGGACATGTGTGGGATTATAAAGAATGATTTTACTTATTCAGAATATAGAAGATTATAACAATGATTTCAGGGTGAGCCTTCAGGCGTTCTACGGCGGTGAGAGGATTATTGTGCCCCAAATATTTGACAAAAAACCGGAACTAAAGAATGAAGTCGATAAGATATTCGTGGCAGACATAGATATACGTGACGCAGATTCGACCAAAGACATAGATTCGGGCAATGACGCGGATTCGGTCAACAACACAGATGCGGGCAAAGATACAGTTTCAGATACGAGTATAGAGATCAGAATGTATGTGGCAGACCCGGAAGATGCAGCCGGATCTAACTTTATCGACATAATAGATGGAGTTGTCAATGGCACATCTGTCAGTGCGATGCCGGTGTGCAGCACCAGTGTGGATGTAGGCGGAGATGGCAGAGATAAATCCGTTGTGCGGAATCCGTTAAAGCTGACGATCTATGAGATGCTTTCGAGGTATACCGGAAGGGTGCTGCCATGGGGATCGCTCACAGGCATCAGACCGACCAAAATCGCGGTTGCGCAGATCGAGGATGGTGCTGACCGACAGGCTGTGGTTGAAAATTACATCAAAGTGTATGGCACTTCCAGAGCGAAGGCAGAGCTGGCATTTGACGTTGCGGGCAGAGAGAAAAAGATCATAGATTCTGTAGCCGAGGAGGATGAGTACTGTCTGTACATTGGAATCCCATTTTGCCCGACAAGATGCCTGTATTGCTCATTTACATCTTATCCGATAGCTGCATATAAAGATAAAGTAGAGGATTATCTTGATGCCTTGGAAAAAGAAATGACCTACGTTGCGGAGGCGTACAGAGGAAAGCGTCTTATATCCATATATGTGGGCGGAGGAACACCTTCATCGATATCGGCTGAAAATATGGAAAGACTCTGCAGCATGGTTGAGAGTATGTTTGATATGAGTCATGTCAGGGAATTCACTATAGAGGCAGGAAGACCTGACAGCACCACGTATGATAAGCTCCTTGTGATGAAAAAGCATGGGGTTACCCGTATAAGCATTAACCCTCAGACTATGAATGAGCAGACGCTCAGGACCATAGGAAGGGCACACACTCCTGAGCAGACCAGACTGGCTATGGAGATGGCGAGAAAGGCAGGATTTGACAACATAAATATGGATCTGATAGTCGGACTTCCCGGTGAGGATACAGACGCAGTGGAGAATACTCTGAGGCAGATAAAGGAACTTTCTCCCGAGAGTCTCACGGTCCATACATTGGCGGTTAAGAGGGCGGCAAAGCTCAATATAGAGATGGACAGATACAAAGATCAGCTGAAGAATGATATAGAGAGTCAGTTGGATGCTGTGACGAGGGCAGCAGGCGAGATGGGGCTTGAGCCGTATTATCTCTATAGACAGAAGAACATGACAGGTAATCTTGAAAATGTGGGATATTCAAAAGAAGGTTTGGAATGTCTCTATAATATACTCATCATGGAGGAGAGAACTGATATCGTGGGACTCGGAGCGGGAAGCTCCTCAAAGCTTGTGGTGAGGCCCGGACATGATGGCGTCACAGAGGGAACCCGCATAGACAGGATAGAGAACTGCAAGAGTGTTGATGACTATATATCGCGAATTGATGAGATGATAGCAAGGAAAAAGGCGGGATTTATATGGGAATAGCAGACTCATTAGAAGAAAATGTGGCAGAAAAAAGTCCGGAGAATTGTTATTCTATGGATATGAATGATGCGATCCGACATGGAATGTGCGTCAGTATTTTGGCATCGGAACTGGCAAAGGAGCTTGGAATGGGTGATGAATTTGTTCACAAGGTGGCTGTTGCAGGGATGCTTCACGATGTTGGCAAGCTTCAGATAAGTCCATACATTTATGGACGAAAGAGAAACACCATGAAGATAGAAGAGATGCAGTATGTCCGCCTTCATGCCAAACTGGGAGCTGATATACTGTCGAGAGAGGGATATGATAAGGATATAGTGGATATGGTTCATTATCATCATGAGAATTACGATGGCTCGGGATATCCCTACAGAATGCAAGGTGATGAGATCCCTGTGGGTGCCAGAATGATCAGGGTGTGTGACGTGTTCAGCGCTCTGGTGAGTGACAGGCCATACCGCAAGGCATTTGATGCTGAGACGGCATTTGGAATGGTGATTGACGAGGTCAGGCACTTTGATATGAAGATATTTCTGGCATTTCAGCGCATGATAAATACGTCGGATGTTATAGAGAGAGTAGACGGAGTGCTTCATGGCAGCATACCGGGACTTGACGAAAAATGAAAAAAGTGTATAGTGACATAAGGAAGTTTTTTTAATAGGAGGAACAGCAAAAGATGGCAGAATCTATGCAGGGGCTTAAGCGAAGCCACAGATGTACAGAGGTAAGCAGCGCAAATATCGGCGAGAAAGTTACGGTGATGGGCTGGGTTGCCAAGAGTAGAAATAAAGGTGGAATCATATTCGTCGACCTTCGAGATAGAAGTGGAATTTTACAGGTTATTTTCGAGGAGGCACAGTGCGGAACAGAGTGTTTTGAGAAGGCAGGGAAGCTCCGTTCAGAGTTTGTTGCTGCCATAGAGGGAACAGTGTGCAAGCGTGCCGGTGCGGTGAATGAGAATCTTGCTACAGGAGATATAGAGGTTGTTGCTACAAGCCTTCGTATCCTGTCAGAGGCAGAGACACCTCCATTCCCTATCGAGGAGAACAGTAAGACTAAGGAAGAACTGAGACTTAAGTACAGATATCTGGATCTTAGACGCCCTGATCTTCAGAGAAATCTTATGATGAAGAGTAAGGTTGCGGGCATCGCCAGACAGTTTATGGCAGATGAGGGCTTCCTTGAGATAGAGACACCTATGCTGACAAAGTCAACACCAGAGGGAGCCAGAGATTACCTTGTGCCTAGCCGTGTGCATCCGGGTTCATTCTACGCTCTGCCACAGTCTCCACAGATATTCAAGCAGCTCCTCATGTGCTCAGGATATGACAGATATTTCCAGATAGCCAGATGCTTCCGTGACGAGGATCTCCGTGCGGACAGACAGCCTGAGTTTACACAGATGGATATGGAGCTTTCATTTGTCGATGTTGAGGATGTAATAGATGTAAATGAGCGTCTTCTTGCAAAGCTTTTCAAGGAGGTACTTGGTCTTGATATCCAGCTTCCTATCCAGAGGATGACATGGCAGGAGGCTATGGATAGATTTGGTTCAGATAAGCCGGACCTCAGATTCGGACTTGAGCTTAAGGATGTGAGCGACATAGTTAAAGACTGCGGATTTGGCGTGTTTACAGGTGCTCTTGAAAATGGCGGTACAGTACGTGGTATCAACGCCGAAGGCCAGGGCAGCATGCCTAGAAAGAAGATAGATGCCCTTATCGAGTATGCAAAGACATACGGTGCAAAGGGACTTGCATATATAGTTATCAACGAGGATGGCAGCTACAAGTCATCATTTGCAAAGTTTATGACAGATGAACAGATGTCAGCCCTTGTGAATGCAATGGAAGGAAAGCCGGGCGACCTTCTACTCTTCGCAGCAGACAAGAAGAAGGTAGTATGGACAGTCCTCGGAGCACTCAGATGCCATCTGGCAGAGCTCATGGGACTCGTGGATAAGAATGTATACAGATTCGTATGGATCACAGAGTTTCCACTTCTTGAGTGGTCAGATGAGGAGAACAGATTCACAGCTATGCACCATCCGTTCACCATGCCTATGGAGGAGGATCTTCAGTACATCGATTCTGATCCGGGCAGAGTTCGTGCAAAGGCATATGATATCGTATTAAATGGTAATGAGATCGGTGGTGGTTCGGTGAGAATCCATCAGGACGATGTACAGGAGAAGATGTTTGAGTGCCTTGGCTTCACGAAGGCTCAGGCGCATGAGAGATTTGGATTCCTTCTGGATGCGTTCAAGTATGGAGTACCACCTCACGCAGGACTTGCCTATGGCCTTGATCGTCTGGTCATGCTCATGGCAAAGCAGGATTCTATCCGTGACGTTATCGCATTCCCTAAGGTAAAGGATGCATCATGTCCAATGACAAATGCGCCTGACCGCGTGGATGACAAGCAGCTCGCTGAGCTTGGGATTGAGGTTGCTCTAGAGACAGAAGGTCAGGATTCAGCTGATGATGCAGAGTAATGCTTAATAATCTATGACAGATAATTCAATGAGCAAGGATGCCGCATGCGCCATTAAGACGTCATGCGGCAGATTTGTTTTGTATATTTGGTAATCCAATAATGTTTAATTTTAATTGATGAAAGCTAGTGAAAGGAGGTTGACCCGATGGGATATATTACAGCAATAAAATTTGCGATGTTTGTATTTCCAGTGATCGCCCTCATACTTACATTGCCATATATCATAGTGCAATACTTCAAATATGGCTCGGTCAGTTTTCTGAGATCACTCATACTCTTTACATTCTTTTTCTATATGTTATGCGCATACTTTCTGGTCATTATGCCATTGCCGCACAGATATGAGGTGGGACCGGGCAGAGAACTGAATCTTGTGCCGTTTAAGTTTATAGAAAAGTTCAAAGCGGAGACGGTTCTGAACATTCATGACAGATCAACATATGTTGCAGCTCTCAGACAGGAGTGTGTGTATGTAGTTCTGTTTAACGTGCTTCTCACCATGCCATTTGGAATGTATATGAAGTATTATTTCAAGAAAAAATTTCTTGTTACGACATTCCTCACATTCTGTTTGTCGGCATTTTTTGAGTTTACACAGTATACCGGACTGTATTTCATATATCAGGGCTCATACAGAATATGCGACGTGGATGACCTGATCCAGAATACCATGGGAGGAATGCTGGGGTATGTTCTGATGAGCATATTGGGGCTTATGCTGCCGGTTCCATCCAGGGATGATATTGATAACAAAGCGTATGCAAAGGGCCTGCGGGTGTCGGGACTCAGACGTACCGTGATGTGTGGTATTGATACATTGATATTTGGCGGCATATGTTTCTATGTGATGTACAAATATCCTAAATGGACCGCTATAGCGATAGCTGCTGCATTTGTACTGTATTATGTAGTGTTCCCGCTTATTACCAACGGACGGACATTTGGCTGCTGCATAGCAAGACTTAGGATCTCAGCACCAGATCACCGAAATATAAGAATGATTTTCAGAAATGCATTTGTGGCACTTTATTATGCGGTGATCCCTTTGTTTATAGGTGAATATCTCATAAGAGGGGCGAAGGAGCTTCAGGCATCGAGAGATAACAAGTTGATCGTGGCTGCTGTGGTTGGTCTGGCAATATTCTTATTCTATATGGTGAATGCGATCATTGTGTGGTCCACCAGGAGAATATATTATGATATGTGGTTTAAGACTTCGTTTGTCAGTACTATAAAGGTCAAGGGCATGACTCCTGCTCCGGAGGATGCAAGCGGATATATTCAGTCGGCGGACGGCTGGCTTGTAAGACCGAGCAAAAAGATGTTTACCAATCCGCTTGAGTTTGAGGAGGAAGTACGTCAGGCTGAGGAGAGGATGAACGGAAAATCTGCGGAGCGGACGGAGACCGAAAAGCCATCGAAAGAAGAAAAACGGACGGAGGCTGAGAAGCCATCGAAAAAAGAAAAACGGACAGAGACTGAGAAGCCATCGAAAAAAGAAAAACGGACAGAGACAGTAAACCCATCAAAAACAGAAGAAGCGATGGAGGCACACCATGAGACAGATGCACACACTGAACAGATAACAGACCCGAATTTCGATCTCTGGGCTGATGAGGACAAGAATAAATAAACAAAAATAAATAATCGCTATAAATTATTCAGGTTATCCTATGTTGGAATCATTCATGGGATAACCTGTTTTTTGCTGGGATTTGACGATGGAGGAGCAGAGAAATGTTGGGATTTGACGGCGGAGGCGCAGAGGAATGAAAGCTGCCGGCGATGAATAGATATTATATATTGGAATATGTAAAGCAAGGAGGGCATATATATAGTATCGGAGGTGATGTACGTGGAAAATGGGCAGTCATATAAGCGCGGCTGGCTATGTGGCAGGCTGGTGCTGATCATTATAGCCATGGTCGTTATTGCGGAAATGTGTACCGGATGTGGCAGATTTGATATTTCAGACGATGGGGAAAAACTAATGTATGATGTGTGTGACGAGACTATGCTGCCGGATGAGCTGGTGACAATAATCGACAAGAAGAAAGAAAAGCCATTTAATCTGGTTTATTCCAACAGTACATATACATATATAGTTATGGCAGCCGGAATGCAGGAAAGAGATGATGTGGGAATGGTGATCGATGAGATGTATAAGGATGATAATGCCATATATGTAAAGTCTATACTCAGACAGACTGCTACTCCGTCAGATGGGGTAAAGGGTGATGGAGTATCGTTCCCATATACTGTTATAAGAATAATGAAGATGGATATGCCTGTAGTGTTTAAGTAGAGAATATATCGTTATAAAGAGCGTGTGGTGTATTGGTTTATAGCAAAAAAAGAAAAGTGGAGTGGAAAATGATATGGAGCTGATCAAGAACAGGATAACGACAACCAATCTGAAGACTGCTAAATACATGGAATTTACGGTGGATGATGATTTCAATGTACCGGATGCAAAAGGTGACATAGACAGGTTTATCGCCAGTAAGGGACAGATATCTCTCGATGAGACTGAGGTGCTGGAGGGAAGGGTAAGGATATCGGGTAGTGTGAATTATGCGATCCTTTATCAGACTGACAGCGATGGAAGCATGTTTGAAAATCACGAAGGAGATATTCCGTTTGAGGAGATGATCAATGCTGACGGATTGATGCCGGGGGATAAGGTATCGCTGCAGAGCACCCTTGAAGATCTGTATGTTACTGTGATAAATTCCCGCAAATATGAGGTCAGAGGGCTGGTTCAGATAAAACTATGGGCATGTCAGCAGGCTGTGGTGGAGGGTGCATCGGGAATAGCAAATGGTTCCGGTATAGAATGCATGACTGAAAAGATATGTTTTACCAATGTTGTGGCATCGTCGAGAGATATGGTGAAGTTGAAAGAAGACGTGGAGATCCCTGCCAACAAACCTGATATAGGGCGAATCCTATGGGATCAGGTGACATTTGCGGAGCTGGAGAGCCGGGCGACTGATATGGGGGTTCATATAAGCGGCAGAATGGATATATTTGTCATATACAGACCAGAGGATGAACTGGCGCCGATACAGTATGTGAATGCATCCAGAGAGTTTCAGGACACCATAAACTGCGATGGTATAAATGAGGATATGATATTGGATGACATCATATCAGTTGGACGAGGGGTTGTGTCGGTGAGGGCTGATGAACATGGAGAAGACAGGATACTGCAGGTTGAGAGTTGCCTTAACTTGGACGTAAAGGTATATGAGGATGTTGAGACAGAACTTCTTCGAGATATGTTTTCTTATTCTGCTGAGGTTGAACCTGTCAGGTCAGGCTTCAGCTACGAGAATCTGTTGATGAGGAATAACGCCAAGACCAAGGTGGTAAAAAAAGAAAGGATAAAGAGCAGTCAGCCTGCTATACTTCAGGTTGTAAATATCACAGGTATTGTGGATATAGATGACGTGAAGCCCTCAGATGATGCGGTGATAGTGGATGGAGCAGTAAAAGCTTCAATCATGTATGTTTCATCTGATGACAGCAGACCACTCTGCCAGATGGAGATAGCGGCACCGTTCACTTACCGGCTTGAGACAATACCGCTGCGACCACAGGATTCTATCAGGATAACTCCTGCCCTCAGTCAGATTTCAGCAACTCTTCCGGGCAGTGATGAGGTTGAGATGAAAGCAATAGTGGATATGGGAATGACGATATTTACGCGAAAAGAGATAGAGGTTATAAATGATATGACTGTTGCACCTGTGGATATGAAGAAAAAAGCTGAATCACCGGGAATTGTGGGATATGTGGTGAAAGATGGAGACAGTATATGGTCGATAGCAAAACAGTATTATTCAAGCCTGGACTCGATACGGAAGATAAATAACATTGAAGATGATAAGATACAGAAGGGTGATAAGCTGATAGTGGTCAAATGTGTGACCCATTAGCATGCTGCCAGAACGCTTGATCCTCTGCTGTTGCTCATGCATCCGTAACGGTTACTTTGGTGATTTCCACCGGAATGAGTATTTATCGGAGTGTGACTTGTCCCTGGCTGCTGCGGATTCGCCTGTTGCCAACTCATTTATTATGTCGTTATAAGTGGATGGCAGATCTGTCAACCCGAGGATGTAATCGGAGGATACGTTATAGAGTTTTGCAAGATATAAGAGATGACGGATAGGCATAGCGCTGGCATCTCGTTCGTAACGCGCGTACATGGTCTGTGATGTGCATAGATAATCAGCCACGTATTCCTGTGAATAATCGTGGTCCTCTCTCAGCTCACGTATACGTTGTATATATTTTTTGTCATCTTCGAAATAAGTATAATTCATGCTCTCACCCAGAAAAATGATAGCATAGGACGTGATGCCACTTGGGATTCTAGTAAATATATTTACTAAACAAAAATGCAAAAAAAACTGCCGTATATGGCTGCTGGATATATTTTGTAGCCAACAGACGTATACGGCGGATGTTCTTATAATACATTGAAACAGACGTATGAGAGAGCATTTTGCATGTCTCCTGCGTCGGATATATTATTCTGTAGCAGATGCCTTAGCAACATCTGATTCCTGCTTGCTGTCCGACTTATCAGGGAGAAGCCTGGAAAACAGAGGTACAAGCTGGGCTGCTACCACAGCCTTGAGAAGATCAAGAGGGATGAATGCAACAAATCCTGAAAGGAAAGCAACTTTCCATGTGAGGTTTCCGTTGAACTTCCACCATATCATACCGATTATATCGATCAATACGACACCAAGAATAGCAAATAGTGTATATGTAAGTCTGTTGTATTTCTTGCTTTTTATCAATCCGATCACTATTGAGGCGATTATGAATGAGAATGTATAGCCGCCAAATACTCCGAAGAGATATCCAAGTCCTGAGCCTCCACCGATAAATACCGGAACACCTATTGCACCGAGGATCATCCACAGGGCGATAATGATTGTTGAATCTCTAAGCTCAAATACAAGAGCAATGAGTATGATCATAAAGTTGAGAAGTGTTATGTGAGCTGCGTTTGGAAGCGGTGTAGGAATGCTCAGGTAAGCAGATACACAGAGGATGGCTGTAAACATAGCCATCATAACTAGCTCGACAGTTGTAAATTTGTTTTTCATGGTATTTAGTCCTCCAGTTGATTATATTTGATTATTATCGTAATAGCCGTTGCATACTGATAAGGTTTTCGGCTGTTCATAACAAAACCAGGTAGTTCCAGCGGGCTGATGCTGAATACTGCCTGGAATGTTAACCTATACACAAGGGCTACGGTTGACATTATATAGTGCATATATCAAAATGTCAACTATAAAAATAATAATAGGTTAACATTCATATTAACACTTGTGATCTTGTATGTCAAAGTGTTTTGGTTCGACAAGAAGATCTAATAAAAAATCCCTGCTGATTTAAAAAATGGAGCCTCCCCCAAAAGTGGACACTCCCCCCGATCAAGAATA
>OLGZ01001436.1_pt1 | contig 13586 bp, 14 predicted proteins | sample 1605981 | NCBI WGS metagenome assembly OLGZ01 (sample SAMN03283291) | human gut metagenome | biome: human-associated habitat; material: feces | host: Homo sapiens | place: Peru | collected 2012 | reverse complement strand
TGTTCCAAATCGGCTGCCGATTCCGGCCGCCATGATAAGTAATGTTGTGTTCATACTCTCTCCTCACTTATTTAGTTTCATTTTAGATTTAATTGTACTCATTACTGAATCAACCGCAAACATAAAACTCTCTCATAAGCAAAAGCAAACATACTAAACCAACTACACAATACAGGATGCATTGTGAGAGGAACAAATAGAGGCAATACGGTCACCGATGACCTCTTTGAACTCCCTCTCAATATCCTTACGGATGATAAATACCACATGATTGAAGCCCGCCTCAATCGCATCATGGATTGAGTAGTCCATGATGATATGGTTTGCATCATCGACCGGTTCCAACTGTTTAATTCCTGTTCCAAATCGGCTGCCGATTCCAGCAGCCATGATAAGTAATGTTGTGTTCATCTTGTTATTTACCTGCTTCAATTTTAACTTTTGCCTTTTGCGATAAAATCATTCCAAGAAATGTAATCGTGCAGTATATAATACTGCCAGCACAAACTTCTATAACAAGTCTGACAAACAAGCTCTCCATTGACATTTTATTCTTCAGAATTTCAAGTGCTATGTCCATTATAATTCCAGCAATTAAAAACAGCATTCCAGGAAATATCACTTTTTTCAAATCAATTATCTTCTTTGAAAAATAGCAATATAGAATAAGTACTATTGATTCTGCAACTAATGTCCCAATAACTGCCCCCATCGCTCCATATATCGGAATTAAGATATAATTAAAAATCACATTTACAATTGCTGCAACTATAACAGAAATATTAAATTCCTTGTCTTTTTCCATTGGGATAAGATATTGTGTTCTTAATACATTCGATATTGCTTTTATTATAATTACGACAGAAAGCCACTCTAATAGTTCTGCGCATCTCATGTAACCTTTACCAAAGAAAAACGGAATAAAATCTGTGTCAACCGCTTTTATTCCAAAGCACAAAGCAATTCCTGCCCAAAGCGACAATACTATCGATGTATTTACATATTTTTCAATTTTATTTGACTCACTTGATACACTTAATGCAGAAATACGTGGAAGCATAACAACTCCGAGACCATTGATCAGTCCCATTGGGATGTTTACAATTTTATCTGAATTCGTATAATAGCCAAGCTCTTGCCATGTACTCATCGCCCCTAGCATAATTTTATCAGTATAATGAAAAAGAGCTAAAGATACAACAGGCACAAACAACGCTAGATTCGGCTTGATATGTTGTACCACATCATTTACTGAAACTTTTTCAAAAACTATATACTTCGGTAGTTGAACCCAAAGAATCAGACTACTTATTAGCATTCCGCCTGCCATAATGATTGTGTATTTGTTTAAATCACTTGGGTTCTTCACAAAGAGTAAAATGCACGCAATTATTCCTATCTTAACGATAAAACTCCTTTGGGTTGTCGTTTTGAATTCTTCAATACCAAAATAGAACCAGCTAACATCAAGGCCAACTGACAATATATACATCCATTCAATTACAGCATTTAATTTATACTCTCCACCCCAAAATGGTACGCTAACAAAATACACAATACTGACCAATAGCAACATACAAATTTGCATTGCCAGCATCTGCAAGAATGTCTTGCTTAATTGTTCTTTTCCACCTGATTTCACCTTAGCAATAGTTCTGTTTCCATAATTTGCAAGTCCAAGTATTGCAAATATCCCGAAATAGTATGCAATAGAATAGTAATATGAATATACTCCATACATTTCATTTCCAAGAGTTCTTGCAATGTATGGTGATGTGATCAGAGGACTGATAACCATTAAGAGCTGATAAGCACTTTGGTAGATTAGGTTTTTCTTAAGGCTTTTCACACAGATTCACCTCCTAGCAGATAACCACTTCTATTATTAGAATATAATAGTAATGAAAGCAGAATTAAAGATGCATTCATCAGAATAGATGCGCTATAAGATTCTACCATAGTATATATAGCATAAATCAACATAATAAAGAACTCAACATAATACTCATTTTTAAAGAACACTTTCATTAAAACCGTATTTGCAATAATATAAATGAACAATACAATCAATCCATACTGAAATCCAATAAATACAAAACCGAAATCTGTTTTTACATTTCCGCTTCCAAAAAGTGAAATTGTATTTGTCAGTATAACTGCTGTTCCAGTTTTCAATCTTGATAATGCTGTTCCAAATCCCGCATATCTTGCCAATATTACATTGATAAAGTATGGGGTTGCAAAACTAAATACAGCAAGTACAACATATGAATAACATAGCGGTTTCCCTAGGGAACAAAACAATCTATGTATTATTCTACTCTTAATTGCCCAAACACATAGTATCAGCAACGACGTCATAAGAAAACCCGTTCGCGAATTTGTATAAGAGAAAATAAAAATATTATACAACTCAAATAGCACAAAGACCCATGTCTTCAAATTTCTATATGCTAAAAAGAACAAAACACAAATCACAAACAATGTATAATGAGTTGCATTAGGTTGACCATATCCTAATGCATACCTTACTGTATGGATATCTCCCGAATCATATCTGACAAGAATCTGCCTATCTATCACATTTGCAATAGCTAGCGAAGTTCTAGTTACAAACATCAGTAGCTTTAACCAAAAGCTGTACTTAAAAAGCTGTTTTAAATCAATATCCTTTGAAGCACATACAGCCGTTATGGTTAATAGAACTGCAGCATCCCGTGTTTTTCCAAAAACAATGAGTCCTAGGATTAATAATGCTCCTGTTGCTATCAACTCTCTCTTTTTCCACTCAGAAAGAAGCATCTTAAAGATGGCGAAAAGGATAGCCGCCCACGTAATTGTTACCATTATTGGATTGGCTGAAGTCATTCCAAGTCCCTTACCAATTAGTAGCAGCGTCCAAAACACATAAAAAAATGTTTTTCTTATTGAAATTTTAGTTTTTATCATTCGTTCCTAATCATCTCTTTCATCCTATTTTATTATGTATACGTTTCATCAATCTCTTAATTTCAAACAATTTTTCTTCTTTAAAATGTGTTCTAATCATTCTTTCTTCACTTGTCACATAATTTGGTGCCACGAAGAAATAATTGCTATAGTTTATGTTCCCATCTATGTTTACTTCCCGCTTCTGAAAATGTGCACACAGCACTTCTCTGCTTGTATCATTTGCTTTTAAGGCTAATTTTCCCTCTTTATATTCAAAATATAGATTCTTGTACTTTGGCATTCTGTTAATTTGAAACTTTCCATGGTTCACATTTATGTCGGCACTGCATACCTCGTCATAAATTTCAATGCCATTCAACTTCATGATCTGTGAGATTCCGCCCCCACAATGCCCAGCCCACTCATCATAACAACAGGACGCTTCATTTTGAAATACACTTTTCCAATCCTGACATCCGCGCAAAGGTAATGCCCTGTAAAATGCGTTAACCTCTGGTGTATTTTGGTATACACTACAATGCCCTCTTGAGAAGATCCTTTTATAACTTTTCAGCACATCATCTGTGATGAATTTTCGGATGTCGCCCCATATTAGGTCAACATCACAATGCCCCCAATACTCATAATCTTTGAGGTACTCTGCAAATATTTCCCCAAAAGCGGGTCTAAAATCACAGAACTTATACGGAGCTTTAATCGCTAAAGGAAAGTCATACTGTCTTTGGAACAGTTCTTTCATTTCTTGAAACTCCATGTAAAACACTTTTACATTCTCTGGATACGCATAGTGAGTTTTGTCATCTGTAAAAACAAGAAAATCTATAGTTGGATTCCGCCTGCAAGATTCAAGCCACAGCTGAAAGTAGGCTGGAAGCCTCCCCCCCCCACGGAATTACAAATGCAATTGATTTCATCTTATAGTTTCCTCCCTTTTCACTTATTGCACACTCTTCCATACGATTCTACAAATAAATCTGCCAATGCATCCCAAGTATAATGATTATCAATCGTATCGTGTGCCGCCTTCTTCATTGTATTCATTTTCTCAATTGTAGCTTCAGAAACTATTTTTGCCCATTCGTTAGCTTTCTTATTTTCGAGGATATATCCATTTCTACCATTTTCAATTAATGTACTTGATCCACCATTGTTCGTCGTCAGTACAACTGTTTTATAGTACATAGCCTCCAGAAGTACCATTCCAAAAATTTCGTACTCTGTTGGAAGTAAAAAGAAATCTGCTAATCTATAAACTCCAGATAAATATTTTTGCTCCATTCTTTCTTGATATACAATGTCATCTTGTATTCCCAGGCTCGCCGCATAACTCCAGCATTTATCAATATACTCCCTGTCACCGGTGCCAATCATATATAAAGTGGCATTAACATCTCTTTTTACAATTTCAGAAAAAATCTCAAGTATAAATGGAATGTTGCGTCTTTCCTCAAAACGACCTATATACAGAATTTTAGTCTTTTTATCCTTATTCATCGTCAAAAAGAGTGGCTCATTACAATCAGTTTTTCCGCTTGATAACATCTGCGTATCTATTCCGACACCGATTGTTTTTACATTGGATGTCTTTATACCTTTGCTTTCAAGAAAATCCTGCGCCAACCTGCTTTTTGTTATAAAGTTAGTTCCCAGATTTAGGTATCGTTTTAGAAAAAGCTTATCAAACACAGAGCACATCAAATTATATCGCTTGTTAAACGATGCATAATATGGTCCGTGATAAATGATATGTTTGCTCGGATACTTTTTTGCAAGAATCCACGACTGCATTTGATTGTACTCTGCCGTTTGCAGCACATCATACCGCGCAAACAAATTATCGCATCCAGTGTATACGGTATTTTTCAATGCAGTCTTACCACGTCTGTAAAAAACTGTTACTTTTCCGACATTATCTACCGGAAGATTAACTTCTTTTTCCTCTTTGTCCGTCCAAAAGACGATATCACAAATATTGCCCTTCCGAACTAAAGCTTTTGCAAGGCCAATCTCTTGTATGTTATATGTATTTTTTTCAACATCCATATAGCTAGGATAGTTTCTAATAATTAATATTTTCATATTTTTCCTCATACTCGTGCGAATTTGATTTCATCAAAAGCCTTGAAAACTATATTCGACGGACATTTTTTATTAATGCTTATTCGACACGGCTTGCAATCTATACCCTATTGTTTTCCAACCTTTGTCAATTTCGAGTTCTATTTTCTTAAAGCAACAAGAAATCGCCAAATCGATTACTAAAAGCACACACAAATTTGCAGCAACATCGTGCAATCCATATATAATCGATTGCATAAACTTATAAATAAGCCAACTGTGCGTCAGCCACATATATGTACTATTCTTTCCCAGAAAAGCTAACCCTTTTCCGGGAATACCATTAATGGGCATACAACAAAATGCAGCTATAAAACACGGAATGATAATTGGAAGATAAAATGACTGTGGGATGCTACTAAATATTAAGCCCCAGGTAAATATACCTACAATTCCAAATTTCTTTACAAGTGGTCTATTGAATATCTCCACTTTTTTGCAGATGTATCCGCTAATAAAGATTGGCTGCTTAATTAAAAATGTATATGGTATCCACTCAATTGTATTTATCTTTTCGGCTGTTGGAATTATAACCTTCATCGCATATCCAGCAAGCATCAAGACTCCGGAAATCAACACTAGCAGTTTCTTGTTATCAATAATCCCTGTACGCTTTAAAATTCGTGCATAGATTTCAAGCAAAACATAAAGACAAACGAACCACCATTCACCGCAGTAGGTAAAATAAAATCCTGATAAATTCAAAAGAAACTCACCTGCGTTAAATTTCAATTTTCCCAAATACAAGGCTAATGGAAAAAAGGCAATTAAAACCAGCCACACTTTCTTATAAAGGTTCCAGATTGTCTGAAAAAGCGGTTTAGGGTTATTCTCTTTAATCGCATAGCCATATCCGGCTATGAAAATAAATATAGGCACACATATACTACTCAGTGTAAGAAAGAATTGCGTTACCCCCCCCCATAATTCTGTATAGTAATTACCATTTTGGATAAGATTATCATGTCCATATAAGTGCAGCCAAAACATAAATATTATTGCTACACCTTTGAGCTGTATGCTTTTTTCCTTGTTAAATCTGTCCACTTTTGTCCAATCTCCCTTTACTGACTCCTCATTCCAATAAACTTAGCTGGTACTCCACTCCAGATTTCATTGTCACCAATCGAATTCAATAAAACAGCATTTGCACCAACGACGGCATTCTTACCAACTACAAGAGTACCCTTTTTACATATCAATTTTGCGCCTGCACAGATGCATGCGCCCTCTTTAATATGAAATCCCTTAAATTCCGTATTTGCATCTTTTGAAGATTTATAAACATCTGCACGTCCTAATGTGACGTTCTGATAGATTTTCACATTATCTTCAAGCACTGTATTATCGTGAATTACCGTCCCAATGGCGTTGTGTGGAAACTTCACATTACTTCCAATTACAACACACCTTGGAATGTCAACTCCCAGAAGGTAGTTCAATTCTTTGGCTACCCCCCCCCCAGAATCGGAATTTTATACATCTTTACGAGTTTTTCTACTTTCAACAGCATTGTGTTTTCGTATCCTTTCCGGGTTGTTATCTTTTAATAAACTTATTCGGATACACGAAGAACTCCAGCCATTTTGTTTTCTTCATGATCCAAGCTGCAATAATTGGGCCTGCAAAACTGATACTTAATCCCAATACTACATGAACCACAGCATTCGTAACGCCCATCTTCAACAGTACGGATCTTGTTGGTGCCGCAAATAATGTATGCATCAGAAATATCGGCATTGTGTATTTCGCAAGAAAGTCCATACATTTTCCAAACTTATCCTCATAGTCTGCTACCATCAGAATAACAGCTACACAAGCCAACACCCCCATTGCAAAGGAAAACGCATCGTTGCGAATTCCCATCATATACACCGCAACACTCAATATCATGAATAGGAATCCGCCTATCACCCCTTGTGCTCTTTTGCCCTTCAATTGCACGTCAAATGTACAAATGCTCATACCCAGCACAACCCAGATTTCGTTTGAGAGAACAATCGATACTGCGTAAACGCTGTCCCCCCCCCGTCAAAATCAGGACTTTTGCACCCAGTGCAACTATCAATCCTACCCAAGCTGCTTTCACACTACTAAAAGTAGGCGTAACAAGGAAAATAAAGAAGAGCGCATACAAGTACCAATACGGAGCAGTCGGATGGAGAAACAGTGTATCACCCAAGCCACCAATCTGATCATTAACACTACTTGAGAATACCTTTTTCAGCACCCATGTAGCAGTCGTAAAGGTTGCATAAGGAACACCAAGTGCTAGCACTTTTTTCGCCACATTCTTGCACCAGCTACCAACACTGTTTACCTTGCTGTACTTCTGATACAGGTATCCGCTACAAATAAAGAACAGCGGCACATGAAAGTAATAAATCGTCGTGTTAAACCACTTGTACAAATCACTTTTGGGCAGAATATCTGCTTTCGTCATGCTCTGGAAGAAATGGCCCAGCACAACCAATATACAGGCAATGACTTTTACATCATCGACCCATTTTTCTCTTGTTCTTACCGCTGTCTTTTCACTCATTACTTCGTCTCCATCTGCTGTGCGATATCAGCATCCACGATTTCCTCACCGGTCTTATGCTTCAACTGCTCCTTAGATGCTTCACTCAAACCATTGTTAACAACAGCACACATATCGCAAGTGCTGCACTTGTCCAGTTCTTCTTTAGTGACTTTACCATCACGGTAGTCGCGGCAAATCTTCAGTTCATACATGCTGTACGGATGCTTGGTGAACAGTGCCTTGAACTTGTGAACCAAAACCCAAGTAGCAGGCTTCCAGATGTACTTATGCATCGCCGGAGAAACAGAACCAATCATCCAGCAGTCACGGTCACAGCAGCGAACCTTCTTGCGGACCTCTTCAGCCTGCGGACTGTTCCACAGTTCGTCCCAGCTCTGGGCGTTCAGATTGCCCATGACCTCTTTATCCTTGGTGCCATTACAAGGCATAACATCGCCATACGGGTCGATGAAGAAGGTATCAAAACTCATGTCGCAAGGCAGCAGCCGCTTCTGGCCGTAGATGTAGTTGATCAGACCGTGGTTAAAGTAAGCACGGAACCACTTCTTCGGGCTGTTGCTGCGGAGCAGTTCATTAACCAGATTCTCGAAGTTCTTTGCGACCATCGGACGGTCATGGATGATATTTTTTGCCTCAACAAAGTAGAAGCTGTTATGCAGAGAAGCCGTGGCGAACTCCATACCCATCTCGTTGGAAATCTTGTACAGCGGAACCAGGTCAGGAGCATTCTTGTCCTGAACGGTCATACCAAAACCGACATCCTTCATGCCCATCTCACACAGTTTCTTCAGCGTGCCGTAACCGCGCTGATAGCCGTTCTGCAAGCCGCGAATCTCATTATTGGTCTGCTCCAGACCCTCAATGGAAATACGGATACCGATCTGGGGAAACTCTTTGCACAGATCAACGATACGATCCGTAAAGAAACCATTCGTAGAAATAACGATACGGTCAGATTTCTTGTACAGTTCGCGCACGATATCTTTCAGGTCAGTGCGGATGAACGGCTCACCACCAGTAATGTTTGTGAAGTACATCTTCGGCAGCTTCTTGATGGTTTCAATACTGATTTCTTCTTCCGGCTTGGAAGGTGCTTTATAACGGTTGCACATGGAGCAACGAGCGTTGCAGCGATAAGTAACGATGACCGTACCATTTAATTTCTTTTCTTCAGACATGATTAACTCTCCTATTGTTTACTCTCTCTTTTAAGAATGTTTCGATTTTATTTAAGAACCACTTAGCACATACTGAGAACACAGCCGAACCGCAGATGACCGCAACAGCTGTGAAGATATACGCCAGCAGACCGTTTCCAAACAGATGAACAAGGTGTGACTTTTCAAGCACACGATAAATTACCATGTGACACAGGTAAATCTCGAAGCAGATACCACCGAGGAACTTAGCGACTGGATTGACCAGTACCCCCCCCGTTCTACAACCGAGGGTATAAATCAGTGCTACCACACAGAAGAACAACATTGTGAGCGTAGAGCCGCCTAATGTAAAATACGCAACTGTGGCAATCAACAAAATTGCTCTGGCGATGACCTTGTACTTCGATGCAAACTCAGCCAGTTCTTTCCGATAAAGGAAAATCAAGCCACCTGCAATGAAGTAGATTGCATCATAGACGATATTTTTTCTTCCAGCGTTAAAATAAGTAGAACATACCCAATTAAACACCAGTGCTACAACAGCTACTCCCCATGCTCTCTTCTTGTTTCCAATCAGGAAGCAGAAGAACGGGAACAGCATATAAAACACAAAAATGACTGCTAATGTCCAACTCACTCCAATGACTGAAATATTCACTTGTGGGAGAAGCCCCTGACACAAGGTCAAATTTGCGAATACTTCAAACAAAGATTCCTTGCTCGGCGAAATCACAAAGTCTAACGCACAAAGCAGTGCAAAGTATGGCCAGATTTTGATGTACCGCTTCTTGTAGAAATCCTCTACGCTGATTTTCTGGTCAACAATTTTCTGGTAATAACCACAGCACATACCAAAACCGCTGACCATCATAAAAAGGAAAACGAGGTTTGTGAAAGACGGAATAAGCTGGTTAAATACAAATCCTCCAATTTCGTATTTCCCATTCGATAATACGTGCATCAGAGCAATTCCAATAATGGCATATGCCTTTAATCCATCTATCCCTTCATATCGTTCTTTTTGCATATCCACCTCTTAATCGCGCTGGAAAATATCGCGTGTATAGACTTTCTCTTTCACATCATCCAGACACTTGTCATAGCGGTTTGCGATGATGGCGTGGCTCATTTCCTTGAACTTAGCCAGATCATTGACCACCAAGCTACCAAAGAAGGTGTCGCCATCTTTCAGAGTCGGCTCATAGATAATCACCGTTGCACCCTTGGCCTTGATGCGCTTCATGACGCCCTGAATGGAGCTCTGGCGAAAGTTGTCGCTGTTGCTCTTCATGGTCAGGCGGTACACGCCGATGGTTACAGACTTTTCCTGCTTTTCATCGTATTCATTGTCCTCGTCATAGCCGTAGTAACCAGCCAGTTTCAGGACACGGTCAGCGATGAAGTCTTTACGAGTGCGGTTGCTCTCAACAATAGCTTCAATCAGGTTCTCCGGCACATCAGCATAGTTTGCCAACAACTGCTTGGTATCTTTCGGCAGGCAATAGCCGCCGTAGCCAAAGGACGGATTGTTGTAGTGACTGCCAATACGAGGATCAAGGCAGACACCGTTGATAATCTGCTGGGTGTTCAGCCCCTTGCTCTCTGCATAGGTATCCAGTTCGTTGAAGTAAGCAACACGAAGAGCCAGATATGTATTGGCGAACAGCTTAACAGCTTCTGCCTCGGTAAAGCCCATGAACAAGGTGTCGATGTTCTCTTTGATGGCACCTTCCTGCAGCAGACCAGCAAACTCATGAGCTGCTTCTACTAATCTTTCGTCCTCCATATCCGTACCAACGATGATACGGCTCGGATACAAATTGTCATAAAGAGCCTTACTCTCTCTTAAAAATTCCGGGCTGAAGATGATGTTCTTGCTGTTAAACTTCTCTCTTACACTTGCGGTATATCCAACAGGAATCGTGGACTTGATGACCATGATGGCATCTGGATTGTACTCCATGACCAACTTGATTACAGCCTCGACCGCAGATGTGTCGAAGTGCTGAGTGTGGCTATCGTAGTTGGTAGGTGCTGCAATAACAACAAAATCCGCATCAGAATACGCAGCCTTTGCATCCAGTGATGCGGTCAGGTTCAGTTCTTTCTCAGCCAGATATTTTTCAATGTAGTCATCCTGAATCGGAGACTTGCGATTATTGATCAGCTCAACTTTTTCCGGCACGATATCTACTGCCGTCACCTGATGATGCTGACTCAGCAAAGTTGCAATCGACAGGCCCACATAGCCTGTTCCAGCCACAGCAATTTTATAATTCTTCATCTTTCTTTTATCCTCCGTCACAAAGGCTATTTGTTAATTAGCCTTGATACACCTTCATAATTTTCTCGTAATACTCATCGATGGTATCGAAGCTGATGCCCTTGCAGTTCGCACTGTACTCCGCACACAGCTTCTTATCACCCCAGAGCTTCTCGATCTTCTTCTTCAAATCTTTCCCGTTACCACTCTCAAACAGCTCGCCAGTCTTGCCGACCTGAATCAGCTCCGGGATACCACCAATGTCTGCTCCCAATACCGGTGTGCCATACATCTGGGATTCCATCACAGAGAAGGGGCAGTTCTCATACCACTCAGACGGGTAGATGGAGAACCGTGCCCCACGGATGAGCTTTTCCAGTGCCTCGCCTTTCTGGAAGCCAACATTTTTGATGTTCTTAATACCATTTACCTTCTCTTCCAGAGGACCAGTGCCGGCGAAGATGAACTGCACATCCGGCAGCTCCTTGCAAACCTTGAGGAGTGTGCCGATGCCCTTCTCCTCAGAAAAGCGGCCAAAGTAGAGGACGTAGTCCTTCTTCGGCGTTTCTTTCCACTCCACCTTATCGATGAAGTTGTGCATTGCCACGGTCTTCGTTGCAAACAGAGGATTGCTGTCCATCTTGGTCTTCATGAACTCGGAGCAGCAGATCATCGTGTCGATGTACTTATAAGTGCCCTTCCACTTCCAGAACTCGGCTTCCATCATGCCGATGGCAGACTTCGCCGTGGAACCATGAATGCACTTGCCTTTCATGCAGTTCACGAAATGGCCGCCGAGGCACTTCTCACAGTTCTGGTGCGTGTTCGGATTGTTCAGCATGTGGTTCGGGCAGACCAGCTGGTAATCATGTACCGTGAAGATGATCTTACAATCCCTTCCGGTCTCCTTACGCCACTTCACGATTTCCAGGATGATGGAAGGTGTCAGCTGGTAGTTGAAGTTGTTCAGGTGACAGACATCTGGCTTGAAATCGTCCAGAACTTTTCTCAGCTGTACTCTTGCTTCCTTGCTGTAAATCGTCTTGATAGGGTAAGTCAGCTTGCTCAGTTTGCTGCCACCGTGGAAATCCATGTCACTCGTGTAAGCATTGACCCGATTGCCCACGCAGCGGCCTTCATGCTCCATACCGAAGTACTGAACCTCATGTCCGTGCTGCTCCAGCGCCTCACCCAATTTGAATATATACGTCTCACTTCCACCGTTTCGGTGCAGAAATTTATTCAAAATCAGCGTCCTCACGTTGTTTCTCTCCTCATTCTATGTTCTATTTCACTTTTTCCAGTACAATTTCAGTGTTTCTTTCACAACATCATCCCAGTTATATTTTTTACAAATATAATCTGCTGCCTGTTGTTTTAGCTCCATTACTATTTCAGTACAATCACAAGCTTCTTGTAACTTATTCTGTAAATCTTGTACATTCGACTTCTTAAATATCAGAGCTTTATCTTCCACAACCTCTGTACACTCTTGAATGTCAGAAACCAAGCAACAATTTCCATAGCTCATTGCTTCCAAGAGGCTCAAAGGCATTCCTTCTAAATCAGAAGGGAGTGTATAAATGTAAGCATTACTGTATAGTTCTTCCAACATCTGACCTTGAACAAATCCCGTGAAAATAATTCTTTTATCATCTTTCGCCAATTCTTTTAGCTCTTTCATAAAAGAATCTGTATCACTTGATCCACCGGCGATGACAAGTTTCTTTTCCGTCTTAACGTTCTTGAAAGCCTCAATCAAATACCGAATACCTTTTTCCGGTACTAATCGTCCAAGAAATAATATGTAAGAATCTTTTGTCAATCCAAATTTATCAGTAATTAATTCTGCTTTTCTAATTTCTGGTCGATTCACACCGTTTGGAATAAATCTTGTTTCTCTTCCATACTGATTTCTAAAGTAATCATGTACGCCTTTGCTCAAAACAATGATTTCATCAGCATATTTCACAGCGTTTTTCTCACCCTGTTTGATAAACTTAGAACCGAAACCAGATTTCCATTTTTCACGTTGCCAATCCAAACCATGAACCGTCACTACTACTCTTTTCCCTAACATCTTCGGCAACCATGAAAAAAAGGCAGGTCCTTCGGCATGAATGTGTACAACATTATATTTTCCAAACGCACTGTAAAGTGCTGCAAAGAATGATGAACTGACAGCTGCAAGACCTTTCTTCTCAATGGTTGGAACGTATTTCTGTTTTATCCCTTCATATTCAGTTTTCTTATCATATTCTGCACCACTCACATGATGTCCCGATCTGTTATAACAAGTAACTGTATAACCATTCTTCGCCATTCTTGTACAAAGCTCTTTGACAACAATTTCGATTCCGCCTTCTCTGCTTAATCGTTTTTGTCCAAGCATAGCAATCGCCATCTTTTTACTACTCATCTCACACCCTCACCCGAATCTCCCCATCCTCTTTCTTTACCTCAAAAACAAGCGGATGCTTCTCCCCCCACTCCGGATCTTCCTTCTCCTTCTCATTCCATTCCTTCCATTTCTGAATGAAACCATTGT
>OLGZ01001435.1_pt1 | contig 13597 bp, 12 predicted proteins | sample 1605981 | NCBI WGS metagenome assembly OLGZ01 (sample SAMN03283291) | human gut metagenome | biome: human-associated habitat; material: feces | host: Homo sapiens | place: Peru | collected 2012 | reverse complement strand
TAAGAACTATATCTGCTCCTGTCATTATGTTTGCAGAGTTTAATACTTTTTCAGCATTATCACTATAAAATTTTTGAAACTCTTCTTGACTCCAATTATATCTTTTTTGAAAAATTCTTTGTGAATTATCTATAATTGTATCTTTTTTATTATTGTCTGTATCATAAATTTCAGTATAAACTCTATATAAATTTTCTGAATCAAATACCACTCCATCTAAATCTAAAGCAATTTTCTTCATAAAAATTCCTCCCTACATCTTTAAATAATTATAACATATTTTTATTTTGAATTACTTTTAAAATATCATATATTTCTTTTGCTTCATCCCATAATTCTTCATACTTAAATTCATATACGTTCCCATCATGTTTATCAGTTATCATTCTTTCAAATTCTTCTATACAGGCATTAATATTATCTTCATTAATTCTATCTTTGATAATATATTTAGCAACATTAATATAGTTTTTATACAATAAAATAACTAAACATTGATAATATGTATTTTCTGGTAAATCAGATTTTTTATAAAAATCTAAAACCATTTCTTCTGTTACTTTTCTAGGATTAGATAAAATAATTTTATTTGTTCTAAAAACTTCATGTGGACAGTTCTTACTAGGACAATCAATCATTTCTGCATCTTCTGGTAATTCAACATCATATATTGTATCGTCTCTATGAATCCATCTTAATATCTTTTCATCAGTTGAAAAGTTAAAACCACCCATTTTAGCAGGATCTAATGTATTAGGATTCAATATTTTAGCAATATTAATTTCATTAAGTTTTAATTCAAATCCACCTGCATAGATTTTGTTCCATCCATTAATCTTATATATTTACGCATAACACCCTTTATTTTCTTACAATCCATTCACCTTTTTTAGTAGCACCAGTTCTTTCAACTAATCCCATATCCATAAGTATTTTTATATTTCTTTGAATAGTCCTAATATTAACATCTAAAAGTCTTGCTAGTGTTTCTTGTGTTATAGTTGGAGAATCTAACATTAATCCAATTATATTGTTTTGTGTTTCAGTTAGATTATTATTTTGAATTTCTTTCTTAGCTGCCTTAAATTTATTTTCATTAAATGGAAATGTAACTCTTATAAAATTAGGAAAGAATTCAAATGATTCTTTATTATAACTTTGTAATATCCTTATTATTCCTGTTCCCATTTGTTCAACTAAATCTAAATCATTAAAGACTTTCATTAATTCTTTGTTTTTAGGTAGTGAGAATCCTTCTAAAAATTCTTCTTTTGTTGTATTATCTTGAATTCCACCATTTGAAGATATTACTAATCTATCACTAAACATTTCAAATTTAGGAGAATATTCATTAGACCAATCATTATGAACTATCGCATTAACAACTGCTTCTCTTACTGCAATATAATTATACATTTTTATTTCTTTTCTTTCTGGATATTCTATTTTTGTAAATGTTTTATTTTCTATTTCTAGTTTATTTAGTATGTTTTTAGTTGCTTTAATAATTGAACAATTACCAAAATCTTCATTTTCAATTAAATTTACTGAATTAGTTCCATCATATTTGCCAAATCTAATTGAAATAGAATTATTATCAGCTAGTAGATAAGCATTATAATTGTATTTACCATCTTCAGTATATAAATCTAATTGTTTTAAAAAGTTATTGTTTATATTAAATCCTTTTTCTTCATAATATATTTTTAATTGACTAAAAGTTAAATCTTGTTTAGGAGATACTATATTTCTTAAAGAGGTTCTAGTTCTCTTACTGACTCTATTATTAATCATATCGTAAGGCATACTTTGTATTGAACTACCAATTCTAATAAAACAACTATCAGGAGTCAAACCCATGCCTTTGATATAATATGGGTCTTCACTACCTTTTGCAATGATTATTTTAATATATTTCTTATTATTTTCTTCTAATACAACTACATCATAAAGTCCTAATGTTGATGGCATAATATTATCTTTTAATCTATCTTTAATAGTTCGTTGTAGTAAATCAATATTACCATTAATTCCAACAATATCACCTTTATCATTAACACCAATATAAATATTACCACCATTAGTATTTAAAAATGATATTACTTCTTCTTCAAACTTATCTGTCAATTTAACTTTAAATTCATTTCTTACATCTTCAATTACATCTAACATAATTTTACCTCCTAATTCTTGTAATCTAATTATACCATGTCGTAAGAAATGTCACAAGAAAATGTCGTGAGAAAACTATTAAATTTCCTTGTATTTTCCTAGCAAAAATTTTTAGTAATATGATTATTTGTCGTAAGAAATGTCACAAGAAAATAAATTTAATTTTTTTCAATAAACCTTCAACAAATTTTGAAGAAAATAAAGACTTTAATAGAATTTTATGATAAAATAATAACTTGAAATTAGCTTGGAACTGTTGTGGTGATGAATAAAATGGCAGAAACGAAAAATAAGGATTATTTAATAAAATATATTGAAGAAAAAATAAAACCCTATACATTATCAGATTTTGAAAAAACAGATGTATCTATTTGGATAAATAAATTTGGATTAGAAAAAGTTATTGAGGCTATAGACATAAGTTATAATAATTATATAGTTATCGGAACAGATGGTAACCCAACATCTCAGTCAGTTGATAATTTTTTAAGTAAAATAGGCGGTATAGCACACAATAATTCTTTGTCTCCAATTGAACAAAAATTAATGCATATAAAAAATATATGTAAATCTAAATTTTCATATTGGAATAATGACAAAGCAACAGTGATGTTAAATAATTATATTAAAGCATTGCGTAAAAACAATTGGACTGATGAACAAATACTTGAAGATTTAAATACGGAAACTATGGATGTGGTTAGGGATAGTAATAATTGGAGTGAATTCAGAGCAGCAATAGAAGGATGGACTAATTCACTATTAAAAGATAATTCTGATTCAAATAGTAAAAGCTTTATTATTAATAATAATCTAAAAATTCAAAAAAATTATAAAATAATAAAAGAAATTGGTTCAGGATCATTTGGAATAACATACTTAGTAATAGATGAAGGATTAGATAAGTATTTTGTTGTAAAAGAGTTTGCTTGTGAAATGATAAAAGAAGAAGATAATAAAAAGTTTTTTAAGAAATTTATAAATGAAATTCAATTTTTATTTGATTTACATCATGAAAATATTGTTAATATTTATGATTATATCATTGATGAAAACAAACATATAGGTTGCTATATTATGGAATTTATAGAAGGGAAAAATATATTAGACTATATAAAAGATAATAGAAAAGAGATGTGTAGCATATTTATACAAGCAATAAAAGTTTTTAACTATTTAGAAGGCAAAAAAATATGTCACAGAGATATAAGAATAAATAATATTTTAGTGACTAATGATGGTATTTTAAAATTAATTGATTTTGGATTTGTTAAATCAATTAATGATAGCACTTCAATCCACTCTGCTACACAGTTAATAACTTATCCTTACGATTGGCCAGAAGAACTTAGAAATAAAAAGCAAAAGTATGATAACAAAACTGAAATATATTTTATTGGACAATTGTTTTTGGATATTATTAGTAAGCTAGGAATTAAAAAATTTAAGTACATTAAAATAATTAAAAAAATGTGTGTGTATGAATATGGTAATCGATATTCTTCTTTTAAAGATATTTTAAACGAAGTTGAAAAAATATAATATATTTTATTGAAATTATCTCAAAAACTGATATAATTTATTTAGTTGATTTAATCCATTTTGGGAGTATAATTTTTCGAATATAAGAAAAGTTAAGGCTCCATTTTTTGAGGTAAAAAGTCCGTATTTTCGGGCTTTTTTTAGTGTCTAATGCCAAAATGTACTGCAAAAATACTGCGAAATATGATTTTAGATATCTGTTATTAGACCAAATGAAGAAAATATTCTTGAAATTCAAGCTTTTTAGGGGATTATAGGACTTACTTAATTTTGAAAAGAGGAGAAAAAGCAATGGAAAATAAGTATTACAAATTAGATGTTAGCAATTTATTTAATTTAGGTTATTATTCGTAAAAAAAGGACCAATATAGTGCTGCAAATATCCATAATGTTTATAGTTTGAATTATTATTATGAAGATAGATATCCTAGTCTTATGAAACATGTTAATAGTTTAGCATATGATAATTATTGGTATAGGGAAAATAATACAGTTTCAAGTAAAGAAAGAGCATTTTATAATATTCCAGATTATATTTTAGTTGAAGCGAGTAAGATAGGATATTTTGAATATTTTGAGGTTCTTACTGGTATTTCGTTTATAGTACCATCGGAAGTTTTCTGCTGGTATGATGAAGAAAAAATGGCAAGAGAAGAAATTACTAAAGAACAACTAATTGAGTTGTTTAATGATGATTACGTTGGTAAGATTTGTAGTTTATTTGATATTCGTGATAAAGAACAAAAAGAAAACTTTAAACAGGATGCTGTAAAAAAATTAACTTTAACAAAAAATAATAAATAATAGAAGTTTATGTAAAAAGTCCCATGGTTATGAGACTTTTTTAGTTTAGTATCTTACATATCTTGGGATAATTATAATAGTTAAAATAAAAAAGACTTAGAAATTATTCTAAGACTTAGTAGGATTATAAGTAACAATAGAGTAGTTATTACCATCTTTGACTAGAGTTACCGCAACATTCTTATCATATCCTAAATCTTTTTGATATTCGACTTTTAAAGTTACATCATAAGAATTAACGGTTGTGTCATTCATTTTATATTTATCAGTACCATAGTTAGTAACTTCAACATTTTTAACACTTGGAAGTTCTTGTTTACGGTCATTATAAGCATTATCTTGAATTAAATTATAGAAGTTATCAATTATCTTTTGAGTATTCATATTACGCTTATCACTATAAAAATATTGAGAACAAGTTACTTCATATTTATTTATTTTTTCTTGAAGAGAGAGTAGGTCGATGACATAAAGTTTGGCAACTTGTTTAACAATTTCTTCTTCGGTAGCGTCCTCATTTTTTGCTAACTCTTTTAAAATTTCAAATTCACTTTTATAATAATCAGAAGCATTATCGTTAATTGCATAACCATATTTTTCGATTGTATTTTCAACTTTACTAACGTTTACTGGTTCATCTTTCTTACGATTCATGCGGCCATAAAAATATAAACCTGTTCCAACTACTAGGAAGAGAGCCACTAACATAAGAGTGGTCTTAATGATATATTTCTTTTTACTAACTTTATTATTATTTAACTTTTTACTCTTTTTTTTCATTATTATTCACCTTTTACTTGATATTTTTTATTTTTTTTGATATTATTAGTTCATGCAGGTGTAGTACAATGGCTAGTATACGACCTTGCCAAGGTTGAGATGGGAGTTCGATCCTCCTCACTTGCTCCATTTGATATTTAAAGTTCCTTAAGGGACTTTTTTAAATTTCTATACCTTACTAATTGATTATAACATAATAAATAGTTAAATCATAGTTAAATTTTAGAAAAAAGAGAAATATAGAATGAGTAAAATTATGACAAATTGTTGTGATTTTAAGTGATTCTAGTTTCTCTTTTTGGGTTTTGTATGTTAAAATGAAATTAAGATAGGAGGAAGAAAATGAGTAATCGAATTATATTAAATGAGACTTCTTACTTTGGATGGAATGCTAGAGAAAATTTAGTACCAGAAATTAAAAGAAGAAGTTTTAAGAAGATACTATTAGTTACTGATGAAACATTAATGAATTGTGGGGTAACTAAGTTAGTAATTGATTGTTTGGATAGGGGGGATATTGATTATAAGATATTTGATAAAGTTAAACCTAATCCAACAATAAGTAATTGTCATGAAGGAATTAAGGTATGTCAAGAATATGGTGCTGATGCAATAGTTTGTGTTGGTGGTGGTAGTGTTATTGATACGGCAAAGTGTATTGGTATTGTTATTGAAAATCCGGAATTTTATGATATTAATTCTTTAGAGGGAGTTGCGGATACTAAGAATAGGTGTTTACCAATTATTGCATTGCCAACTACGGCGGGAACGGCTGCTGAAGTAACAATTAATTATGTTATTACGGATGAGGAAGCTGTAATTAAGAGAGTTTGTGTAGACCCTAATGATATTCCCGTATTGGCAATTATTGATACGGAGTTAATGGCTGGAATGCCTAGAATGACTGCCGCTGCAACAGGGTTAGATGCTTTAACTCATGCTATGGAAGGATATATTACTAAGGCACATTGGGAAATGACTGATATGTTCCATTTAAAGAGTATGGAATTAACTTATAAGTATTTATATGATGCTGTAAATAAAGATAAAACAGCTATTGATAAAATGGGGTTAAGTCAATATATTGCCGGTATGGGATTTTCTAATGTAGGACTTGGTATAGTTCATTCTATGGCTCATCAACTTGGTGCTACTTATGATGTTGCTCATGGTATTGCATGTTCACTATTCTTACCATATGTTTTAGAGTGGAATGGAGTGGTTTGTCCAGAAAGATATAGAGATATGGGATTAGCATTTGGCCTTAATATGGATAATCTAAGTGATATGGAATGTGTTGGTAAGGTCGTTAGTGCTGTAAGAGAGTTAGAAACAAAACTAGGTGTACCACAACATTTAAGTGAACTTAATGTACGTAAGGAAGACTTTGAAGTTTTAGCTAGTAAGGCTTTGAAAGATCCTTGTACTGGGGGAAATCCAAGAGAAGTAAAATTAGAAGATATAATAGAGCTTTTAGAAAAAGCTTATTAGAAAGAAAGTAGGAATAAAATGTTAAAAACTAAGGTTGGCTATAGCCAAAATATTGATGCTTTTAATTCTGGTGTAGAAACTGCTAGAATGGCAAATGTTATTGAAAATCCACAAGTTGGGTTGTTATTTACAAGTTGTGTTCAAGACCAAAATAAGATTATGGAAGGTATTAAGAGTATACTTGGAGATGTTCCGGTAGTTGGTTGTACATCTTCTGCTGCTATTTGTACTCAAGATGGATATCTAAATAAAGAAACTGGATATTCGGGCATGATGTTATTTGGGGGAGATTGTGAGGTCGTAACAGCTGGTTCTAGAAAGACGAATGAAGAACCTAGAGAAATTGGTAGAAGAGTTGCTAAAGAAGCTATTAGTAAGCTTAAGGGAACTGATAAAGAACCAGATTATTTCTTTATGAGTGCTAGTCCAGCTAATGAAGAAGAGTACTTAAAAGGTATTCAAGATGTTATTGGTAATATTCCAGTATTTGGTGGTAGTGCTGCTGATAATACGGTTGAAGGTAAGTGGAGTATTTTAAATAGTGGAGAGGCTTATAGTGATGGTTGTGTTATTGCAATATTCTATACTAATGCTGAAATGAAGAATCTTTATACTGGAGCTTATCATGAAACGGAAAATGTTGGGGTTATTACTAAGGTTGTTAATGGTAGAACACTTGTGGAAATTGATCATGAACCAGCATTAAAGAAATATGCTGAATGGACAGGAAAAGATATAGCATCCTTAATGGGTTCAAATTTATTAACAGAAACTATTTGTGCACCACTTGGTGTTAAAGACCCAATTGGTAAGGTTGTTGCAGTACGTCACCCAATGTTTGCTAATGATGATTTATCAATGAATATTGGGGCTGATTTAGCCGAGAATACAGCAGTTATTCAATTATCTAATACTCCTGAGGGTATATTAATGGCTAATGAAGATACTATTGCTAAGTTAAATGGTTTAATGAATACACCAGTTAATAGTTATTTCTTAGTACATTGTGGTGGTAGAAGATTAGGTCTTGCTTTGTCACAAATTGAAGATAGAATTTATCCAACAGTAAAGAAATCAATTCCTGATAAAGAGTTCTTGATGGTATTTACATTTGGAGAATATGGTGAAGGAGACCATTCTTCTAATACAGTTGGTGGTTTATCACTATCATTTACAGGATTTGGAGAGTAATTATGGCAAAGAATTTAATTGGGGATACTTGGTATGAAGCTTCTGATAGTAGGGTTATTAATATAACTAACCCTGCTACTAATGAGCTTATTGATACTGTACCAGAGTCGACGAAAGAAGACTGCGATAAAGCCGTTATTGAAGCAAGAAAAGCACAAAAAGAATGGGCTAAAGTTCCTATTCATGAACGTGCTAAAAGACTTATGAAGTTTGTTTCTTTGGTAGAAAGAGATAAAGATGCTTTAGCTAAGTTATTATCAGATGAAACTGGTAAACCAATTAGTGAGGCGATTGGGGAGATTGCTAATGTTTCGATTGGTATTCCAGCATTTTGTGAACGTGCTAAACATGAATATGGTCTAGTTATTGAACCTGGACAAGAAATGGGTAATGAGCATACTATTCAATATACAATGCAATACCCTCTTGGAGTTGTCGTAGCTGTTATTCCGTTTAATTTTCCAAGTGATTTGTTTTGTCAAAAGGTTCCTGCAGCATTGCTTATGGGAAATACGGTTATTTTAAAACCTTCAGCTCATAATCCTTTAACTTTAACAAAGTATGTTGAGTTATTACTAGAAGCTGGCATTCCGGGTGGAGTTATTAACTTAATTAATGGTAGTGGCGGATATGCCGTTCAAACTTTAGCAGAAAACCCTGGTGTTAATTTAGTTACTTTAACGGGTTCAACTATTGCGGGTGCTGAGACTATGGCTAAGTGTGCTAAAAATATTACGCATGTAACTTTAGAGTTAGGTGGTAATGATGCCTTTATTTTACATAAAGATGGTGATGTAGATTTAGCTGTTAAGGAAACTTTATGGGGTAGACTTTACAATACTGGTCAAGTTTGTTGTGCTTCTAAACGTTTCTTAATTCATAAAGATGTTAAGGAAGAGTTTGAAAGAAAATTAATTGAGGCAATTAGAAAAGATTATGTTGTTCGTATGCCAAGTAATCCGGAGGCTAAGATTGGCTGCTTGATTAGTGAAGATGCGGCTAAGCGTGTAGAAGAACAAGTTTTGAAGACGGTTAATGAAGGCGCTCGTGTTGTATTTGGTGGCAGACGTAAAGGAGCTTTCTTTGAACCAACAATTCTTGATAATGTAACTAAAGATATGGAAGTAGCTCATGATATGGAAATCTTTGGACCAGTTATTTCGATTATTGAGTATGAAGATATTGAAGAAGCTATTTCTATTGCTAATCAATCAAGTTATGGTTTATGTGGATGTATTATTTCGGAAAATCAGAAAGTATGTCAACATGTTGCTAATGAGTTAGAATGTGGTGGTGTTATTATTAATGGTGCTTCGTTCTTTAGGTCATTTGAGATGCCATTTGGTGGTTGGAAACATTCTGGTATAGGTAATGAAGGGGTTATGAGTACACTTCATGAAATGTCTCGTACAAAGAGTGTTATTTTAAAGAATATTTTATAAATTAAAAACAAGTAAAGGATAGAGAAATCTATCTTTTTTTGACAGCTAATTTACGTAAAAATATGTCAAACTTTGGTACCTTAGAAAAAAGTTTCGTAAAAATGCAAAGAAAAAAAGAAAATCAGGACTTTACCGGTAATAAATATTATTAGAGGGAGAGATTTATGGTGAAGAATCTCTTTTTCTTAGGAAGGAGGTAAACTTCTATGAAAAAGAATCTTAAGAAAAATGATATTTCGGTAATAATTACTGATTTTGTGTTTAAGAAAATGCTTTTGGAAAATACTGGTTTTGCGGCAAAACTTATTTCTTGGATTTGCAAACTCGATTATGAAAAGGTAGTTAATGGTCATTTTATCGATCCAAACCTTTCGGCGAGAAAAGCTTTTGATGTACATCGGGTTGGCGATTTGATTTATAAAATTGATGACAATACTTATGTGGATATTGAAGCATATAATAAGTATTCGAGAAATACGGATTTGAAAAATTTAGACTATCAAAATAGAGCTGTTTCTAGATTTTCAGTGTTGAAAGATAAGCGTGGTAAGAAGGCTTATAATACCAATATCAAAATATACTTCATTGCAATATATGGTAGTTCGTTAAAAAGTATGCCGTTTATAAAATATGATTTTACTTTTAGCCAGGAATTTAATAATAGTCAATTTGTGAAAATTAGCTATGTTTGTCTTGACAAGTTAGAAACTATCAAATATACTAAAGGCAAACAAGAAATGTACGAGTATTTTAAAGCTTTAACTAGGATAAGCGTGAAAGATATTGAAAATATCTTAGAAAATAATCGTGTAGTCAAAAAAGATAAAACATTGAAAGGAGTGTATCAGAGTATGTTAATGTTTTATAAAGAAGATGGAAGTTATGATGTAAAGGCTTTTTATGAGCATAGACTTATTGATGAATATCAAGAAGGTTATGGTGTTGGCGAAGATGTTGGACAGGCCAATGGAATAAAGATTGGCAAGAAGCAAGGTATAAGTATTGGCGAAGCACGCGGTCGTAAAATTGGCTTAAATGAAGGACGTAATCTTGCAATTAAGTCATTGTCACAAAATGGTATGTCTAATGAAACCATAGCAAATGGTTTAAATATTCCAATTGAAAAAGTTGAAGAAATCTTAAACCAAAAAGGATTGAAACTAAAAAGAGTACATTAATGAGTACTTTATTTATGCAAAAATACTGAATTGTCAGTATTTTTTTGGTTGTTTACATAATTTTTTTAATGTATAATATAAAGCACTTTGGAGGGATACAGATGTATCAAAGCGATATCAATTTAAACCTATATAAAATATTTTATGAAGTTGCTATGTGTGAAAGTATATCTAGAGCAGCTAAAAAGTTAATTATTACGCAGTCAGCTGTTAGTAAGGCTATAAAAAAGTTAGAAGAAGATTTAGATACAAGTCTTTTTTATCGTACAACTAAGGGAGTAAAACTAACTGAAAAGGGAGAAGAATTACTTTTTTATGTAAAAGAAGCTTTTAATAACTTAATAACAGCAGAAAGAACTATGGTTGAAAATAATAATCTAACTAAGGGAAAGATTGCTATTGGGGTTCCTTCACAAATAGGGTCATTTTATATTTTTGAAGATATTACTAACTTTCATAAAGAATATCCTAATATAGAAATAACTATTATAAGTAAGACAACTACACAATTACTTAAATTACTTGAACAACATGAAATTGATTTTATTATTGATACATCTCCTATTAATACGAAGAGTAGTGATATTGTAATTAAACCACTTATAGAAGTAGAAAATTGCTTTGTAGTGAATGCTAATTCAAGTTTGAAATATTTAGATATTAAAAGCGTTAAAGACTTAGAAAATTATCCATTAGTGTTACCTATAAGTGGGACAAATAATAGAAGAGAGTTAGACGTAGTATTTGATAAATATAATACGAGGGTGAGTGATGTTATAAATATTCATACTAGTGAAATGATAGTGGGTGCGGTTAAGAAAGATTTGGGAATAGGATATATAATTAAAGATGTAGTTAGAGATAATTTATTAAATAAAGAGTTTATCTTAGTTGATGTTAAAGAAAAACTTCCTAGAACAGAGATTAATTTAGTATATATAGAAAGATATTTAACTATGGTACCAAGATACTTTATTGAAAATTATTTGCATATTGAAATTAAGTAAGTATGAAATATATTCATAGGTGATATGAAAAATTAAGGGGTTCTAAATAAAAATGAGGATGTTATAATCTAAGCCGTGAGGAGAAAAATTATGGAAAGTTTAAAAACAACAGATATAGCTTTATTAGCAAAATCATTTTATTTATTGGGAGATTCTTTAAATCATTGTTATGATTGTAAGTATTGTAGATTAAATGGGGAGAAGTGTGAGGAAAGACATTATGACATATTACCTAGTGAAATAAATCCGGTATTTACTAATATACCAGTAGCAGTTAATTTATTTTATGGAGATCCTTTATTACAAATAGATAATACAATTAATTATTTAAGAAGATTAGAAAGAGCTGGGCATAAGGGACCAGTTGTGATAGTAACGAAGGGGGATTTTTCAAAGTTTCCGGATGTAAGTTTTAATTTAGATTTACATGTAGCATTTTCTACTTTTGGGGTTAATTCTTATTTAGATGGAAGTAGTATGGAGAGATTTGAGAATAATTTAAAACAAATTGAAGTACGTAAGAATAACTATAAGTATTCGATTGAATATAGACCAATAGTATATAATGTTAATGATACTTGTGAGGCGTTTGAAAGAGTATTTACTTTGGCTCAAAAATATAATTTAGCTGTTGGTTACTCAGGGTTACAAGGAAAGCCTGAAAGTGTTGCTATATGGAAAGAGCAAAATATTGATTTAAAACCTTATCCGGGTTATAGTTTTGGTCATAAAAAGATAATTGATGAGAAGGTAGTGGAGTTATTTGAAAAAATGGCTAGACATTATAATGTACCAATATTTAGAAAGACTTCATGTTTATTTTCTTATGTTCATGGTTTAGATAGAGATTATAATGCTCATTATTATAGACCAAATGAAATGGGTTGTAGTAATTGTGTGATGAGAGATAAGTGTATGCAGTTTAAAGAAAGTCTGCCTTTAGAAAAAAGGTTAGATGATATTATTCCTTTTGAATATGAGATTGTGGCTAAGAAGAAACATGAATGTATTTTAAAAAAGAAGGGGATTTGTGAGTATCCAACGGAAGATTGTAGTAATATTAGTGGGAATGTTATTAAGATAAATAAACCAATTACGACGAGTGATGTTAGGGCTATTAAATGGTTAACAGGGTATACGGTTGATGCTAATTTTGTGGAGTCTTATGCTATTAGTGAAGATTGGGTTAAAGATAAGTCTTTAGTATTAAGGAAAAGATAATGAAGATTGGGTTAGATATTGACGGCGTAATATTAGATTTTGAACGAACTATGAGGTGTTATGCTGAGGTTTATGATTTATTGATATTAAGAAAGAATGGGGTTCAAAAAGATACTGAGTTTGATTATTTAAAGAGGTATGATTGGACGCCAGAGGAACGAAAGAATTTTATTAATGATTATTTGGTGTATGCTACTTTGAATAAGACAGCTTTGATGCCGTTAGTTAAAGAAATGTTAGAGTTTTTTGAGATAGAAGGTTATGATTATTGTTTTATAACGGCTAGAGGGTTAATAAAAGAAGAAACTAAGTTAGCAGTAATAGAGGTATTTAAAAGATATGGGATTCCTACGGATAAGATATATTTTGCAGTTCGAGATAAGGTTTCGAAGTGTAGAAAGTTAGGAATTGATTTAATGATAGAAGATAATCCTTTAACATGTAGGGAGTTAGTAAATAATAAGATTAAGACTTTGTATTATAGGGATAAGGATAACTTAGTGTTAGATAATAGTGCTTATTTAAAGGAAGTATCTAATATTGGGGATATTTTAAGATATATTGTTAATCTTAATGGTTATAATAATTCCGTAGATATTTATAAAAAGATTTTGAAAAAATGGTTTTACGTTTAGTAAGACTTTTTTGATTTGTGATGGAGTGTATAGTAAATTAAAAAAAATGTAAAAACATTGTGAAGTGTGATATATTATATATAGGATATGAACTATTGGTTCATAAATAGAAAGAAGGATATTTTATGTTAGGT
>OLGZ01001428.1_pt1 | contig 13661 bp, 9 predicted proteins | sample 1605981 | NCBI WGS metagenome assembly OLGZ01 (sample SAMN03283291) | human gut metagenome | biome: human-associated habitat; material: feces | host: Homo sapiens | place: Peru | collected 2012 | reverse complement strand
TGATTTTTCGTAAATACATGTAAAATATTGTTAAAAACAATAATTTTTTAGACATCTTTTTGATATAATTTAGTAAGGACGTGAGGGTTTATGCAAATACTCATAAAAAATTTAAAAATTAATTATACTCAAATAGGTGAGGGGCAAGACATAATTATGCTTCATGGTTGGGGGCAAAACATTGAAATGATGTTACCTCTAGCCAAAAAACTAGAAAATAAATTTAAAATAACTATTCTTGATTTACCAGGTTTTGGTTATTCGGAAGAACCAAAAGAGCCATTAGATATCTATGAATACACAAGTATTATCGAAGACTTTGCTACAACATTAGGAATCAAAAATCCTATTCTAATCGGGCATTCCTTCGGTGGTCGTATCGCCATAATCTATGCTTCTCGTAACGAGACCAAAAAGCTAGTCTTATTTGGCGCTCCTTGTATTAGAGAACGCAAAGTAAGTAAAAAAGAACAATTCTTAAAAAAACTAAAGAAAATTCCATTTACTAAGAACCTTGTTGAAATAGCCAAAAACTATATTGGCTCAACAGACTATAAAAATGCCACCCCTGTAATGCGTGAAATATTAGTTCGCACCATTAACGAAGACTTAAGCGAATGTGCCAAGAAAATTGCGGCTCCAACCTTACTTATCTGGGGGACACTAGATACCGCCGCCCCAATTAGCGACGCTAGAAAACTAAATGACATTCTAAAAGACAGCGGCTTAGTAGAAATACCCAATGCTACGCACTATGCATACTTAGAACAACTCAACTACGTAACTCAAATATTAGAAAAATTTTTGTAGGAGGAAATCATGTTACTATATATTATTACATTTTTAGTAATCTTTTATGCAGTTACTATTAAATCTAGAAAATCATTGCATATGTTACAACAAAACCTTTATAACGAAAACAATCGTTATCTAAAATGGTTAAGACACAATCTAAAAAGTGCTTTTTATCACTATGATATCCTAGCCTTAATTCTTTTTATCATTGCAGGGCTTCTTCATAACTTCTTATCTGTTATCCTAATCTTTCTAGCCCTTATCATTCTAATCTTTGATACCGAAGTTATTAAGTATTCCATTATGGTTGAAAAACACAAAAAACCCCTAGTTAAAACCGCTAGAGTAAGAAGACAAATCTTAACATTATATATCTTAAACTTATTACCACTTCTTATCTATACTTTTAACCCTGATTTAAAATACATTCTAATTGTTATTGCAGCCATATTGTTAGTTCTAAACTACTTAGTAGTATACTTAGTAAAAGTTATAAATACCCCAGTAGAAAAATATGTTTATCATTATTACTGGAATAAAGCTACTACTAAATTAGCATCCTTAACTAACTTAAGTGTTATAGGTATTACAGGATCTTATGGTAAAACTAGTAGTAAGAATATCTTAAATGAAATTCTAAGTGTTAACTTTATATCCCATCCTACACCTAAAAACTTCAATACTGATGTAGGATTAATGAGTACCGTAAATAATGACTTAACTAAATTTGATGAAATCTTTATTGCTGAAATGGGAGCTTACCGTGTTGGACGTATTAAAAACGTTTGCAACTTAGTACATCCTAAATATGGTATTTTAACTACAATAGGTAAAGCTCACTTAGAAACATTTGGTTCACAAGAAAATATCATTAAAACTAAATTTGAATTAATTGAAAGCCTACCTAGTGATGGCATTGCCTTCCTAAATAAAGACGACCCATTACAAGTTAATTACGTTAAAAATAATCTAAAAAACAAAGTTAAAATCGTTTGGTACGCTGTCGATAATAAAGAAGCCTCTGTTTATGCTAAAAACATTAAATGTTCTAACACTGGCTCAACCTTCGATGTCGTCTTCAAAAAAGAAGATAAAACCGTATCCTTTGAAACTAGACTACTAGGTCGTCATAATATTTCTAACATCCTATCTGGTCTAGCAGTTGGTTATGAATTTGGTATTCCTATCGAAAAACTAGTCATGGCTGTTAAAAAAATAAAACCAATTGAACATCGTCTAGAACTAAAACGCCTTGGTCTAATGTATCAAATTGATGATGCTTATAATTCTAACCCAATTGGAGCAAAAGTAGCCCTTGAAGTTCTTGATATGATGCCTGGAACCAAAGTAGTTGTAACCCCAGGTATGGTCGAACTAGGTGGCGAAGAAGCCAAACTAAACTTTGAATTTGGAACAGAAATTGCCAGTGTTGCCGACTATGTTATACTAGTAGGAGAAAAACAAACCAAACCAATCTATGAAGGTTTAATATCTAAAAAATATAAAAAAGATAATATCATAATAACAAACGATGTCAGGGAAGCATATACCATGGTTAATAACCTAAAAGAACCCAAAAAAGACATATATGCTTTATTTGAAAACGATTTACCTGATACATATAATGAGTAGGAGAGTGTAGTAAAATGAAAATTAAATTAGGAGTAATATTTGGAGGACAAACAGTAGAACACGAAGTAAGTATCATATCTGCTGTACAAGCTATGAAATCTTTGGATAAAGATAAATATGAAATAATTCCTATCTATGTAACTAAAGATTTAGAATGGTATACTGGAGAAATATTAAAACAAATGGATACTTATACTGATATGGACTTATTAAAAAGATATACTACCAACGTAGTACTATATAATAAAAAAGGTCATTTCTATTTACAAAGTAAAGGCTTCTTTAAAAGAATAAAACAAGAAATTGATATTATGTTTCCAATAGTACATGGTACTAACATGGAAGATGGTGTCCTACAAGGATACTTACAAACTATAGGAATTCCTTATGTTGGAAGTGATACTTATGCATCTTCTGTAGGACAAGATAAAGTCTTACAAAAACTAGTCTATGAATCTAAAAATCTTCCCGTAGCGCCTTACACTTGGTTCTATGATGTCGATTATAATGAAAATGCTGATAGTATCATTAAAGAATGTTCTAAGTTAAAATATCCTGTAATTGTTAAACCAGCAACTTTAGGTAGTTCTGTAGGTATTGAAGTAGCTAAAAACGAAGTTGAATTAAGGAATGCTATCGAAGAAGCTTGTAAATACGATAAGAAAATTCTTGTTGAACATGTTGTACCTAACTTAACTGAAGCTAATATCTCTGTTCTAGGTAACTATAAATTCCAAGAAGTATCTTTAATTGAAGAAGTAAATACTAGCCATGCTCTTCTAACTTATGAAGATAAATATATTGGTGGTGGTAAATCTTCTAAAACTCCTTCTAAAGGAATGGCATCTCTAGGACGTATTATTCCTGCCCCTCTAGGAGATAAACTAACTAAAGAAATCGAAAATATAGCTATTACTGCCTTCAAAGCTATCGGTGACTCTGGTGTTGCTAGAATAGATTTCTTAATTGATAAAGAAGAAAAGAAAGCTTATATTAATGAAATTAATACTTGTCCAGGTTCATTATCATTCTACTTATGGGAACCAAAGGGTAAGAAATATCGTGAACTACTAGACGAAATGATTAAAATTGGTATTAAAGATTACCAAGTTAGAACTAAAAAAGTACATAGCTTTGATTCTAATATCTTAGCTGGTTATAATGGTACTAAGGGTTCTAAATTTGGCGGCTCTAAGTTTTAAGGTTAATGCTTTGCATTAGCTTTTTTCTTTAATTTTAACTTTTTATCTTCAAATACGTTTATAAGTTGCCGAAAATATTTTAATTATGCTATAATTAATAAGAATAGAAGTAGTTATTCGGGGAAGTTTGAGTTTTAATTATTATAATCACTTATCAACTTCAGAATTTTAAACAACTATTCAAATGATAAAATTTAATTACGAGAGGAAAGTGAAATATATGGGTTTTATCAAAGCATTTTCAGGTGCTATAAGTAGCACATTTGCCGATCAATGGAAAGATTTTTATGTTCCTAAATCTGGCGTACCTGCAACAGCAGCAGTATTTCAAGCTGTACAACAATCTCAAAATAATGGCGTAGGAGAAAACTACAAAGGTAATGCTAATATTATTACTAATGGCAGCAAAATTGTAGTTCCAGAAGGAACTGCCTTAATTACCATGCAAGATGGTCAAATTACCGGCCTTATTGCCGAACCAGGAGGATTTGAATTTAGAAGTGATGACATAAATTCACAATCAATATTTGCTGGTGATGGTTTAATAAGTTCAACTCTTAAATCATCATGGGAAAAAGTTAAATTTGGTGGTCAACCGGGTGCCCAACAACTAGCATTCTATATCAATTTAAAAGAAATTCCTAATAATAAATTTGGAACTCAATCTGAAATATATTGGGATGATGCCTTTTTCGGTACTCAAGTAGGAGCAATAACTAGAGGAACTTATACTTTAAAAATTGTAGACCCACTATTATTTGTTAAAAATTTTGTTCCAACTAAATATTTAGTACCAAATGCACCAGTATTTGATTTTGCTGACATGGATAATGACGCTGCTTCTCAATTATTTAACGAAGTAGTAGGTAGTTTATCAGCCGCATTCTCAAACTATACAAATGACCCTTCTAAAGGAAATCGTATTTCTAAAATTCAAGGCGACCAAATAGGTTTTGCTCAAAGTCTTTCTACTGCTGTTGAAGAAGGATATCAATGGAAAAGTACTAGAGGTTTAGAAATAGTTAAAACTGCTATTCTTGCTATAGAATATGATGAAGACACTAAAGAATTAATGAAAGATGTTAAAAAAGCTGACGCTTTATCGGGAGCAAGAGGAAATTCATTTATGCAACAATCTATTGCCCGTAGTATGCCAACAGCTGCTGAACATGGTGGCGGAACTGGCATGGCATTCATGGGTATGGGACTTAATGCTGCGGGAAATGTTTCTCAAAGCGTTCAACAACAACCAACTCCAAGTTCTTATCAACCTGCATTTAATCAACAACCAGTTCAACAACAACCAGCACAGCCTGCCACTCCAACTCAACAAGATCCTATGACAGTGCTATCTGAAAAGAAAAAATTATTAGATGCTGGACTAATAACTCAAGAAGATTATGACGCAATAAAGGCAAAAATTTTAGGCCTTTAAAATGCAACAAGAAAATAATATCTTAAATTCTGCAAATAAAATTACTGGTGAGCCAACCATAGTTCAAACTGACCTTGGGTCTAAAGATGGGCAAAACAAATGCCCTAAATGCGGCGCCACTGATATTTCAACTAATGTTAATACCGGAAAACTAAGGTGCAACTTTTGCCGCTATGAATTTGAACCCGAAAAAGTATCTGGTTTAGTTGAAGACTTAAGCCAGCTTCATGGCCAGGTTATAGGCTCCGGGGCTAAAGATATCGTTGCCGATACTAATGATGTAATAACATTCAAATGTAGTAGTTGTGGAGCAGAAGTTGTAGTTGATACAGCATCTGCTTCTCAGGCAAGATGTCACTGGTGCCGTAACACTTTATCAGTTAATCAACAAATTCCTAATGGCAGCATACCCGATGTTGTATTGCCTTTCAACGTTACTAAGGATACTGCTAAACAAGAAATTGCAAAATTTGTAGGAAAAAGAAAATTTTTTGCTCATCCTAAATTTAGAAAAGAATTTACATCAGAAAATATAATGGGTGTTTATTTTCCTTATTTATTAGTTGATGTAAATGCTCATGCAAGTTTATCTGGCGAGGGTGAAAAAGAAACTAGAAAATACTTTCAAGGTAGCGAAAATAATCAAACATTATACTATGATGCTGATTTATATCATGTAGAAAGAGACTTTGATTTAACAATTAAAGGCCTATCTATTGAATCAAATTCTGACCGATTAAATAATACTTCTTCAGAAAAAACAAATAACATAATCAATTCTATAATGCCATTTGATGTTGAAAATTGTGTTAAATATAACGCCAATTATTTAAAAGGCTACACTTCTGAACGAAGAGATTTAAACATTGACAGTCTTAGAGCAACAGTAGAAACTGAGTCAAAAGATATAGCTAGACATGCTGCCAATGATACATTAACCATGTATGACCGTGGCGTAGCATGGAAAAATGAAAATTTTTCTGTTAATGGCCAACAATGGCAAGCTGCGTATTTACCAGTATGGCTATATAGCTATCAACAAGTAAAGGGCGATAAAAAAATCTTACATTATGTTGCCGTTAATGCCAGAACTAAAGAAACTATGGGTAGCGTTCCTATTCATATGCCTAAATTAATTGGTGTATCTATCCTTGTTGAAATACTTGGCTTTTTAGCTATGAATTATATAGATTTTGATTATAATTGGTTATTCTTACTATCGGGAATTATTTTCTTCATAATAATGTTTATAAGATATCGAAATTTTAATGCCAGACACACATATGAAAAAGAAACTAAAACCAATATAACTAACTTAAAAAAAGTTGATAATTTTATTCAATCAAAAAAAGGAGTTACTAATTCTACCATGACTGGTGCGAATAATAAAAGAGTTGATGGTCAAGGAATATCCGGAAAAATTATGGATTCATTGTCTAACCAAAATCTGGAAAGCACAGTCTTAAATACAATAGCAAATAGTAATTCTATCGCAAGTTTTATTAAAGATAATATTGATAATAAAGGAGGAAAATAATATGACTTGTCCAAAATGTGGAGCTAATAATATTGATGGCTCTAGTTTTTGTGTAAAATGTGGTGCTAATCTTAAAGAGCCACAAATAAATTCAATACCTAATCAACAGGTGATGCAAAATAATCAAAATATCGCAGCTGCACCCCAGCAACCAACTATGCAAAGTGCTGTCCAACAAAATTTACAAACAATTGCTGAGCAAAACTTACAAAATCTGACTCAAACAATTCAACCAACCATTGCTCAACCAATAGATTCTAATATTCAACAAAATATTGCTCAACCTACCGTTACACCGCAACCACAGCCAACAATCTCTAATCAACAACCAACAGATAATAAAGCAATGAATTCTAATCCCTTAAACTATATTAATTTTATTATTTCATTTTTGATGAAACCTTATAAATCATTTAAAGCAGAAGAAGATAAATTAAGTGATACTAAAACATCTTTAATATTCAGCTTAATCATATCTGGTTTGATGATGATAATAACTTTGATTTCAACCATTATTTCAACTATTTTTGTAAAGAAAATGGACTATTCTACTTTTAAATACAAAACAGTTTTAGATTTTAGCCAATTAAAAGATTTAGACTGGATTAGTGTAATTGGTAAAAATTTATTAATCTTTGCCGGTATAATTTTTGGTATAGCAGCTATTTACTATATAGCAAGTTTAGTATTTAAAAAATCAGCTAATTATATTAAAAACTTATCAATTACGGCGGCATCTTTAATACCATATGTTGCTTTAGGAATGATTGTATCACCATTAATTGGTAAGATATGGGCCCCATTATCTTTAATTTCTATTATCGTTGGAGTAGTATATTCATTATTAATCTTTATTAATTTAATTGATAAAGACTTAACATTTGAAAGTACTGATTTAAAAATATATTTCCATTTAATTTGCCTTTCAATTATTGTTTGTATTTTATACTATTTATATATAAAACTTATATCTAGTAGTATCTCATCTGATATAAGTGGTATATTAGATATTTTGGGTTAGAATTTCTTATGGATAATAATCAAAATAACTCTGGAGTTACTGAGGTAACTCCAATTCAATATAACAATGTAAATAATCAAATTAATTCATACCAACAAAACAATAATATAATTCCACCTCAGCCACCAACAAATATTCCACCTACTAAAAAAAGCAATAAATTACCTATAATAATTGCTCTTGTAGTAGTAATAATAATTGTTTTACTTGGCTACAAGTTCTTAGTAAAAGATAAAACCAATAATAATACTTTAGATAAAATTAAGTATTCAACATCGTTTTTTCTAAAAAATAAGTCCGGAAAATATGCCTTGTTTACTGATGAAGGCCAAAATTTAACGGGTTTTGTATTTGATTATGCTTACGAATTTGTTAATGGCACAACATTAGTGAGGAAAGACAAAAAATCGGGAATCATAGATACTAACGGCAAAATGATTGTGGATTTTGACAAATATGAATATTTATCAAAAGAAAATGGTATATATAAAGCGACCACATCAGATAATAAAGATTATATAATTAATAGTCAAGGAAAGGTCTTATTTGGCAATGAAGAAGCCCAAAATATGGAACTTCAAAGTAGCAGTTGGTCCGATATATATACAATTTTAAAGGATACAAAAAATAGCCTTTATCGAATTTTAGATAATGAAGGAAAGACAATATTGAGTTTTCCAATAAATAGTTCATTAAGTGATAAGCCCTACATGGAAAACCACCAAGATTATACTCTTATATTTTATAATAATAAAAACTATATAATAAGCCCTATAGCTGGTCAGGAAATAATATCATTTGATTCCGAAGAACGTTATAAAATTTCCTATGTATCTGATGATAAACAATTAGCAATTATTTATTCTGATACTCAAGGTTCTAACAAAGCAAATTATAAATTTATTAAAAATGGTAAACTATATGATTTATCAGACAAATGTGAAAGAATATCAATTTCTGATAACAACCTTATATGTGAAAATACTAGTGAAAAATATTTAATAGATGATAAATTAAATATTGGCATCAAAATGTCTGATAAAGCATATAAAGACAATAATAGCTATGTAATGGATAACGCTGAAACCTTTAATGGAGTAGATTTCTACAATAATAACACTGTTACTAAAAATGTTAGCTGTAGATCATTAAGAGATACTGGCTATGTTAAAAGTGGCTTGTATATATTAAGAACATACTATAGCACCCCTTGTAATACTGTATCTGGTACTTATGAGTATTATAATTCAAAAGGAGAAAATGCCTTTGGTAAATCGTTTAAAAAGGCTGAAGCCTTTGATAAAAATAATTTAGCTAAAGTAAGCGATGATGGTACTAACTACTATCTTATCGATACCACAGGTAATAAAGTTAGTCAAGATTATACTCAAATATATTCAACTGGCGGCTATTACGGCGTTAAAAATAATGGATTATATGGATTAATAGATAGTAAAGGAAAAGAAATATTTGCTTGTTCATATTCAAGAATAGAAATATCAATTAACAATAAAAAATCATATGCTATCATTACAACAAATGATTCTAAATATATTATTTATGATTTAGAAAAAAAATCTCAGATAGTTGAGCTTTCTAAAACTCCGTCATTTTCTGATCACTATATGTATCTAACTCAAAATAGTAAGACGCAATATTATGCATATAATGGCAAGTTGTTTTATGAAGAATAATTTAAAGAATAAAGAGGTGATTACATGTTTTGCCCAAATTGTGGAACAAAATTAAATGGCAATGAAGATTTTTGCCCAAATTGTGGTACTAATTTATCTAATGTTAAAAATTTAAATGCTAAGCAAGAATCATTAAGCCAACCCAAAAAAACTAAAAATACTAAGCTATTAATAATTGTAATTATTTCATTATTAATAGTAGCGCTTGTAGTCTTTATCTTATTATTTACTAGAAAAAAGGATAATAGTAAATACGGAAATATAAGCAAAAAAACTGAAATATCTTATACTTATACGGATAATAATATTCCTAAGTTCATTGATGGAGCTTTCAGTGATAAAAAAATAGAAAACAGCGATGATGTATTAAAAGCCTTAGAAGATATAAAAGAAACTATGCAGTTCAAAGATATCTCTAAAGAATTAAAACTTACATCTAGTGATGAAAATAATAATGTTACGTATTATAAATTCAACCAGGTTTATAACGATATCCCAGTTTATAGCCAAAATATAATTGTCAGTGTTGATAGTAATAAAAATATTACCGGATTAAGTGGTTATTATATTCCTAACATTGATTTAGATATAAAACCTAAAAAGACTGAAACCGAAATAAAAGATATAGTATTAAAAGAACTTGGTGAAAATTCCAACATCAGTTCTATTGAATTAAACATTCTTGCTGATTATGATAAACAAGAACTTGTTTATATAGTTTCCGGATATTCTGATACCAAGATTACTGAATACATACTTAACGCTAATACTGGTGAAATATTAAATGAAATAGATATGTTTGATTACTCTAATGTATATTCCCATACCGGAGTAGGGATGGATAACCAAACTTACACCATAAATTTAGAAGAATATACAGACATTCTAGATAATCAAAAACACTATAAGTTTTATGATAGCCAAAGAAATATCTCGGTTGCTGATTACCGAAGTATTGGCATGATTGCTGGTATGCTAGTAAGTGCTGTACCAGGAACAACTCCAATAACAGTAGATATTAATGATAATGAAATAGAAGTTAAAGATGAAGACAAAGAATTTATCCAAAGTGCCGTTACAGCAATGGCAAATTATGAAAAAATTTATGATTATTACAAAAATGTTTTAGGTCGTGATTCTTATGATAATAAAGGAAGCAAAATTATCATTAATCTGGGTGTTACAGCTAAAACTTTTACTAATGATGATTTAAATAATGCTTCATGGTGTTCACTAACTAACCAAATGTATATTGGCAATTGGAATGGCAAATCATTTAGTGCTTCTCTTGATGTTCTAGGTCATGAATTTACCCATGGCGTTGTTTCCTTTACTGCAGATTTCGCTGGTGCTGCTAAAGAAAAAGACAAGGCTTTTGAAACAGGCGCTTTAAATGAGGGCTATGCTGATGTAATAGGCAATTTAATTGAAGGCAAAAACTGGACAATGGGCGAAAGTAATGAAATTTTACGAAGTGCTGTTAACCCTGAAGAATATAAAAATCCAAGTAGTAAAGGTGGAACTTATTATTATCCTGATGGAATGTTAAAGGAAAGAACTCTTGAACAATTTTTAAAGGATAATGATTTAGAAGATGTAACCGATTATGATAACGGTGGAGTTCACCAAAATTCCAATGTTGTATCACATGCTGCGTACTTAATGTATAAAGATGGTGCTTTCAGTAGCCGTGAAGAAATGGCTAAAGTTTGGTATAATTCTTTATTTATGCTCTCATCATATTCTAATTTTGAAGATTCTGCTTTAGCTGTAATAAAGTCAGCCCAAAATCTAGGCTTAAATGATTCTTCAATAAATAAAATTACTAAAGCTTTCCAAGAGACAAATATGCTTGAAGATAATGACTACTCATTAGAAGGAACAGTAAGTAGTGGTTCAGAAAAACTAAAAAATGCTAAAATAGAAGTATATTCTTATGAAGATAACAGTTTAATTACAACAGCTAATACTGATAATAATGGAAAATATTCAATTAAACTTCCTACAGGAACTTACAATATTAAAGTGACTCTTAAAGATTTTAATGAATTTACAACAACCACTATTATTAAAGGTGACACAACTTTAGATATTGAATTAGCCAATAGTAATAAGACAGAAAATAATAATTGTCAAGGAAATGACTGTGTTAATTTAACTGTTTACTTTTTACAAGGCGATGATTCCAATAAGCTTGAGAAAAACTATGAAACCTACAGTGTTCCTAAAGGTGCTAAAGCAGATGTAAATAATCTTGTTAATGCCTTTAATAAAACATTCAAAAATATTAGCTTATCAACTGATGGTAAATCATTTTATATTTCAGTTAGTGGTTTTGAAGTAGAATTTGCTTGGTATTATAAAGATACTAATAAAAAATTTGATTTTAATTCGCCTTTAACTGAAGATACTGAAATAGAAATGAAACTATTTAATGGTTCAATAGATTATGATTCTCTTCTAGATATTGATGGCTTATTTAATAGATGATAACTATAAAAGATTGTTAGTAATTGACAATCTTTTTAAATTGGTATTTTCAAGATACTTATTTTGTGGTAATATTTATGTAGGATATGAACTATATGTTCATAAATAGAAAGAAGGATATTTTATGTTAGGTAGTAATATATTATTTACACATAATAAACAAAATGGGGGGGGTATTTTTACTATTAAGTAAGATATCCTCTAGATATACCATGTTAGGTGGTGTATCTATATGAACTTTAAAAGGAAGCTTTGGTGGGCTCAACATAAGAATGAAGTCTATAAATATTCAACATTTATTTTATTATTTTTAATAGTTACTATATCAATTATTTATTTTACATATTCAAAATTTACATCTACAAATGAAGCAACTGCTTATGAAACCACAGTGGAACCTTTCATTAAGAATGATTATTTTATTGCTAGTTATATTGATGGTGAATGGTCGAATGAGATACCTGGTAAGGATGATGGTTACGTTGTTGATAATATTGTCTGTGATAATGGAGCAGTTGGTACATGGGATAATGAAGAATGGGGTATTAATATTAGAAATGCTACAAAGAAGATTAAGTGTAGTGTATTCTTTATTGTTAAGCCATTATCAGCAGCTGAGAAAATTACTGCTTTAGCGTCTTCTAATACAACAAATTTTGCAACTGATGATCCAGATAATAATATAAGATATATTGGTGCAAACCCGAATAACTACGTGTACTTCAATTGTAATGATTACTCAAATCAAAGTGATAGTAGCTGTGAGAAGTGGCGTATTATTGGTGTTTTCAAGAATGTGACTAAGGAAGACGGTACTAAAGAAGAGCTAATCAAGATTATTAGAGATGGCAACTTAGGAAATATTGCATTGGATAGTAGAAATGTAAATGACTGGTCAACATCAAGTTTGCAAACAACTCTGAATGATAATTATTATAATGGAACATATGCAACTGGAGCACTAAAAAATGAATTAACAAGGAATGCTATCGAAAGTGTTGTCTGGAATTTAGGTGGAACAGCAAATTATAGTTCAGCAAGCAATGGTTTAGCTAGTCATTGGTATGGATATGAAAGAGGAACCACAGTATATAGTGGCCATGCAACAACTTGGACAGGAAAAATAGGTTTAATGTACCCAAGTGATTATGGTTATGCTACATCTGGTGGGTCAACAACCGATAGAGCAACATGTTTAGCAAAGGAAATGTATAATTGGGATGGCTCAGGTGTAAGCGATTGTAAGAATAATGATTACCTATATAAATCGAATTACTATCAGTGGACTTTGGCGCCTTACTCGTCGTTTGCGTTCTACGTCTTCTTTGTGGGCACGGAGGGGTATGTCTCCTACTATGACGCGTTCCATACCTATTCCGTTCGGCCTGCCGTTTTTCTGAAGTCTAATATCTCAATAACAGATGTAGGAATAGGGACAGCTGAATCTCCATTTCAACTAAAAGTAGGGTAGTCGCCTAAGCGCCGCTGCCTCGGTAGTGTGAGGCCGGCGCCGCCACTTGACTTATCAACAGGTAAAACTATATAGAAAGGAAAAAATTTAGATATTGGTTCAAAAGGTTCGCCCATTAGGGCGAGAAACAAAATAGGAAAATTTCGTCACAAAGCGCCTAACTCGTCCAACTCCAACAATGTCTTCAATGTGAACACGAACGGGAATGTCAACAACAACAATGCGAACAACACTAATGGGGTTCGGCCTGTCGCTTTGACCAGCACCTAAGTATCATGTTTATATGGTCAAGGCTATATAAAAGAAGCTTAGGTACAGAAATTTTCCTTGACTAATAGTCTAAAAATAAAGTATGTGGAGTAGAACTTACGGGAACTACTCCTT
>OLGZ01001422.1_pt1 | contig 13690 bp, 10 predicted proteins | sample 1605981 | NCBI WGS metagenome assembly OLGZ01 (sample SAMN03283291) | human gut metagenome | biome: human-associated habitat; material: feces | host: Homo sapiens | place: Peru | collected 2012 | reverse complement strand
TCACACCGGTGGGCACCGGGTACTGGCTCTCGAACAGGTCGATGGTGGTATCATCTACACCTACGCCCAGAATGGCCTCGCTGATCTTTTTCACGCTCATAACAGACATCCTCTTTTCTGTTGTATCGCTGTTCCGGCGAACCGGAAATATTTACTAGGAACTTTTCTTAGTATAGCACAAGGGTTCTCATTTTGCAAGCCGCTTATCCCTCTCCGTCACCTCCTGCTTTTTCGCCCAACTCAGAGTTCGCCGTCCTGCCACTGACTCCCGCTCTGGGGGAGCTGCCCGCCGGAAAGCGGACGGAGCGGGGCGTCCAGCTCCAGCAGGGTGGCCGCTGCGGCCTCGTCGAGGCTCTGGACGCTGCGCAGTTTCCGGCTGATGGCGCGGCTGCGCACCCCGATGAGGTTGTCAAGCTCTTCGTCGGTCTGGCGGAGGCGCTGCTGCATTTTGGAGAGCCCCTGCCCGAACTTGTCGAACTCGGTCTTCACGGCACCGAGCAGCTGCCAGACTTCACCCGACCGCTTCTGGATGGCCAGCGTCTTGAAGCCCATCTGCAAACTGTTCAGCAGGGCCGCCATGGTGCTGGGGCCGGCCACATTCACCTGATAGTCCCGCTGCAGCACTTCCAGCAATCCGGCATTGACCACCTCGGCATACAGGCCCTCAAACGGCAGGAACAGGATGCCGAACGTCGTGGTATAGGGCGGTTCCACGTATTTTTCGCGGATGTCCTTTGCCTCGCTGCGCAGCACAAGCTCCAGCGCGTGGCGGGCATTCTCCACCGCCTGCGCATCGCCGGAAGCCTGTGCATCCTGCAAATGGGCGTAGGTGTCGCCGGGGAATTTCGAGTCGATGGGCAGCCAGACCGTGCTGCCGTCCACGCCCGGCATCTTGACGGCATATTCCACCCGCTGGCTGCTGCCAGGGATGGTGGCCACGTTGGTCTCGTACTGTTCCGGGGCAAGGATCTCTTCCAGAATGGCCCCCAGCTGGATCTCGCCGAGGATGCCGCGGGTCTTGACGCCGGAGAGCACCTGCTTCAGCCCGCCGACGTCGGCGGCAAGGTTCTGCATCTCGCCCAGCCCCTTATACACCTGTTCCAGCTGCTCGTTGACGGCCTTGAAGCTCTCGCTCACCCGCTTTTGCAGGGTATCCTGCAACTGTTCATCGACGGTGTGGCGGATCTCATCCAGTTTGCGGTTGTTCTCGGCCTGCAGGGCGGTCATGCTCTCGGCCATGCTCCGGCGCAGCTCTTCCAGCTTCTGGGTATTGGATGCTTCCAGCGAACGCAGACGGCGTTCCAGCAGCTGCTGCTGGCTGTCCTGCCCCTGTGCCAGCGTCGTGCTCATGTTCTGCACCGCAGTCTGCAGCGTCTCGCTGACACTGCGCAGGGCGGTGTGATTCTGCTCAGCGAGGGCCGACTGCCTGGCCGCAAACTCCCTGGCCTGCGCATCCAGCTGCTGCTGCATCCAGCGCTTGAGCTCGTCGTGATCCGGTGCACCGCCCTGCTTTTTGCCGGTGCGCCAGAGCACCACGGCCAGTTCCAGGCAGATGGCGACCAGCAGAAGGGTGTAAAGTCCTGCCAGATATTCCATGGATGGTTTTCTCCTATCATCAAAATCCGGGTCCCGCAGAAGGCAGGGCCCGGTGTTTTTTTACAGTAAGTCGTAGTTCACAAGTTCCTTGCGGGTGTCAAGGGCATCGCCGTACAGGCCCACGCCGTCCACCTCGCATTCGCCGGACTGGTTGTCGTAGGGGTCGGAGCGGAAGCCGGTCATGGGCGGGTCGAAGGGGGCCTCGAAGGCGCGGTTCGCCACCATCCGCCCGGTGTCCAGACTGCCGAAGTAGTGGCGGCGCATCTTTTCATCGCGCTGCCGCGCCATCGACGCGCCGAACGAGCAGTCCGCATACATCCAGCCCTTGGGCGCGATGTAGAACATGGCCCAGTCGTGGCAGCCCACACCTGCGAGCGAGACGGACAGGCCGCTCTGCCACTGGGCCGGGATGCCCACCAGACGGCAGAGGGTGATGAAGGTCAGCGCCATGATGCCGCAGTCGCCCCGGCGGTTCCGGGCGCACTGGTCGGGCAGGCACTCCTGCACGAAGTAGGCGGGCTGATAGTGGTAGCGCACGTTCAGGGTGACGTAATCATAGATGCGCTTTGCCTTTTCCGCCGGGTCGGTGATGCCGTCGGTCAGCTGGTGGGCCAGCGCCCGCAGATAGGGCGTGAAGACGATGTGCGGCGCTTCCTCGCCGGTGTCAAAGGTCGGCTGCTGTGCATCCGGCCGGATGTCCATCGGGTCTGTGTAGACGGCCGTGGTCCGGTAGCGGTACTCCACCCCGAAGCGGCGGTTCTCGGTGAGGTCTGCCTCCCAGAAGACCGTCCGCTGGGGCGCGTTCTCGTCCGCGATGCGGGCAGGCGGCTCGGCACAGTCCAGCAGCTCGATCTCGCTCTGGGAAAGGCAGGCGGCCGGGATGGGCAGCCAGGCGCGGACATGCACACGGTTCCGTCCCTCCGCCTTCGCCTTGGCCAATGCGGCGGCAAAGGCTTCGTCCGACATGCCCACGCTGGTCTTCAGGGTGATGCGGGCGCTTGCCTGGCCGTCCCGCTCCATCTGTTCATGCTGGCGGTTGCGGAACTCCCGCGCAGAGGTGCCGGGGGCAGGCGGGTCGATCTGGCGGGCGGCGAGGTCGGCATGGGTCGCCAGCAACGTTTCGGCAAAGCGGTCGAGGTAGTGCTTTTCCCCTTCCACGAACCGCCAGTCCACCCGGCCTTCCTTCACGAGAAGCCGGAACTCTTCGCGCGTGAAGTCCCGCACCAGCCCCTGCATCCGGGCCACGGCTTCGTCCTCGGTGTAGCAGTATTCTGCCGGGATGCGGCGCATGATCTCCCGCTGGGCCAGCATCGCGTCCCGCAGGGCCTCCACACCGTGGGGCGTGGGGTTCTGGGGCAGCTCCTCTCCCACCGGTTCCGCGCCCTGGCTGCGGGGGCTGTTCTGGGTCACCGTCCAGTCCTCGGCCAGATAGGCGTCGATCCGCTCGATGGCCTCCTGATAATACCCGGCGGCTTTCAGCCGCTCCACATCGTCCGGCAGGCCCACATTCAGGCTGCGGAACGTCTCGTTCCAGTTCTTCATCCTACAACGCTTCCTTTCTTGATCCTTATGCGGCAGGCTGCTGCGCCTGCGCGGTCTGCTCTTCCCAGAAGGCGACGGCATCGTTGAGCCAGCCTTCTGCGGGGGTGCCATCACCAGGGCCGATCTTATGCGGGGCATTGTCGTACACGACCTCCACATGCGGGACATGGTTTTTCACAAGCGCCCGTTCCAACACCGGCCCCTGCGCCGCCCAGTTCATGCACATCAGCACGATATCATTTCTGCCGTACCAGTGATACACCGGCGGGTAATCCGGCGTGACGTAGTCCGACACCCGCAGCTGATAATAATGATACTGGTCGTCCGGCGTCTGCGGGTCGATGATCAGCTTCCACGGCTGCTGCAATTCAAAAAAATCGTTGACCGCATAGGCCAGCATCACAGCCCCCGGCTTCGGGACGCCGTACCGATACCAGCCCATCGCATCCGAACCGAACAGCCCGGCGATCTGTCCACCGGACGAGTAGCCGATGAGCGCATAATCCTCGGCCTGTACGCCGAACTCCTCTGCATGGGCCGTGATGTACTGCACCGCATGGCCGACATCTTGCAGCGGGGCATTCTCCCCGGCGCTCCAACCCACACGGTAGCGCAGAACGAATGCTGTATAGCCCATCTCGTTCAGCTGTTCTGCCGTCGAAACGCCTTCGCGCAGTTCCGCGCTCGTGAACAGCGCATTGCCCCCGATGATGAGGGCGTACTTTCCGTTTTTCTGGCTGCCGGGGAAATAATAGATCTCCACCCCGGCACATGTCGGCTGTTCGGCAATCTCTGCCTCGGAGTAGACCTTGTAAGTGATCTGCGTGCCGTTGTTGTAGTTTTCGATCATCCGGTTCAGACCCCTTGCACAGTCCGCCGCCGTATACTTGTTCACAAATTCATACAGTGTGCTGTTCGCCCAGCGTATCCGCTTGCAGGGATCATCCAGTTCCTGGCAGTAGGTGTAAATGCCCGACCCCTTGATGCTGGGGTTTTCGCGCAGTTCCTTCATCGTGGTCTGCGGGGTGATGTTGGCTTCGCCCTTTTCCCCTTCGGCAAAGGCGGGCAGGGCCAGTGCCAGCATCAGGCAGAACAGCACGGCCAGCCGTTTCAGGATGTTTTTCATCGGCACTCTCCTTTACGCTGCCCCGGCCCGGAGCGCATGTCTCCTCCAACCGGGCTGTCATCGTGCTCTGCACGAGCGAAAACAGCTGGAATTTTCTTCTATTGTAGCACAACCGACCGTTTTCGAAAAGGTATCTCGGATAAAAAAAGACCACCTCCTGCCCAAAGCCACCGCGCCCGGCGGCCAACTGCCGGGCAGGCGTGCAGTTTCCGGCTAAAAACATTGTACTTTGCCGGAAAGTCTGCTATACTGAAAGAATCGGAAGAATTTTTGAGGAATCGCGGAGCATTGCGGCTCCGTTCAGGGGAACGTATGAACAAGATCACAGTCCGGCCCATGACGCCGGAAGATTGGCCGGCAGTATCCAAGATCTATCTGGAAGGCATCGCCACCGAGCACGCCACCTTCCAGACCGACTGCCCGCCCTATCCCGCGTGGGATGCCTCCCACATCAAAGAATGCCGCCTTGTGGTGGAGGACGATGGCATCCTGGCGGGCTGGACGGCCCTGCACCGGGTCGACCCCCGCTGGTGCTACCGGGGCGTGGCCGAGGTCAGCATCTACATCGGCGAACGGTTCCGGGGCCGGGGGCTGGGGTATCACCTGCTCACCACCCTCTGCCAGCAGGCCGAAGCGGCCGGTTACTGGACGCTGCAATCCACGGTCTTGCAGGACAACGCAGCGTCCAAAGGCCTGCACCTGAAATGCGGATTCCGCCTGGTGGGCCGCCGCGAGCGCATTGCGCGGGACTGCCATGGCCGCTGGCTCGATACCTTTTTGATGGAGCATCGCAGCCAGGACGATGAACCGGCGGGGTATTTCAAACTCTAAGGCAAAACGCTCCAACGCAAAAAAGCGATGGCCCGAAACGGCCATCGCTTTTTGCGTTTTCTGTTTTGATTGCCTGCGGAATTACCAGAACCAGTACCGCTTCTTGACCGCGACGTACGCGATGAGGCAGGCCACCACAAGGATGCCTGCGCCGATGAAGAAGGTCCAGTTGATGCTGGTGAAGCGCAGATTCTGGTTGGTCAGCAGGTACTCGCCCGCCACGTCGGCGTGTGCCACGCCGTCCTTGTAGCTGTTGAGGAACTGCCACTTCCCGCTCACGGTGTTGTGCAGATACAGGCGGCTATACCCGGCATTTTCGCCGGTCATGGTGATGGTCACGCCGCAGGGCATGGCCTCACCCTCGTTCAGAGTGAAGCGCAGGCCGTACTCGTCGGGCGAAAAGGTCAGCGCGGTGTTCACCTCGCTGGTGGTGTTGCGGATGGTGGAGCCGTCTACGGTCAGGGTGTAGTCCTCCGCTTCCAGCACGAGGGTGCGGCCCGTGGTGCGCAGGGCGTTCAGCATCGCGGTGGTCAGCACCGGGACCTGACTCTGCGGGTAGGAGATGGTATCGGAAGCCGCATTCTCGATGGAGGCCACGATAGGGTCGGTCTCCGCCGGAGCCGTCCCCTCCCCGGTGCTGTCCGTGCCGCTGCTGGATGCAGATGCCGTGCGGTTGACGATGACCGTCACCGACGAAGAGACCTTGCCGTTGGAAACGATGATGGAGGTCGCGCCGGTGGCAACGCCGGTCACGACGCCGCTTCCGTTCACGGTGGCGATCTTCTTATCCTTGCTGGTAAAGGTCAGCTTCTGGGAGGCCGAAGACGGTGCCACCGAGCCGGTGATGGTGCCGGAAGCACCCGGCTTGAGCACGATGTAGTTCGTGTTCAGGGAGATGGACTCCACCGGGCCGGTGGACGCCGAGCTGGAGGAGGCTGCCACAACGGTCACGGTCGCCGAGCAGGTCACATCCCCAGCGGTGGCCGTGATGATCGCCTTGCCGGGGGCCACGCCGGTCACTTTGCCGAAGTTGTTCACAGTGGCCACGCCGGGATCGGAGGAACTCAGCGAGACACTGATATAATTTGCCGCCGTGGTGGGCAGCACCGCCAGCGAGAGCGACGTGGTGTCGCCCACGGCAATGGTGCTGGACGCCAGCGTGATGTCCATCTCGGTCGCGATCATCGTGCTGTCGGGCTGGGTGGTGATGGTGTAGGTGCAGCTGACATCGCCACAGGTGGCCGTGACGTTTGCCGTGCCCAGGCCCACCGCCTGCGCCACGCCGTCCTCCCCGACCGAAACGATGTTCGGGTTATCGGAAACGTAGCTCACGCCGTTGCGGCTGGCGGCTTTCTGCGGCTGGACCACCGGCGAAAGCTGCTGGGCCGTGCCCACGGTCATGGTGGGGGCATAGTCCCCTGTTTCCACGCTCTCGGCCGCCACAGGGCTCCACGGGAAGGTGATGGCAGCCGGGGCAGAAATGGGGCTGGCTGCGGCTGCGGGCAGCGCTGCGCCTGCGGCCAGCAGGCCCAGCAGGGCGGCGCTTACGGCCAGCTGTTTCGGGTTCAGTTTCATTCTATCGTACCTCTTTGGGCGTTGAGTTTGCGGACGCTGTTTAACGGAACAAAACGCCCAGGGCCTCCATGACATATTCAAAGTAAGTCAGCTTGTCGTACTCGACACGGGCGGTCACGCTCATGCCGTTGGCCAGATCGACCTTGTCGCCGCTGTTGCTCACCACGTAGGTGCTGTTGGGCTTGATGGTCATCTTGTAGTACGAGCCGGCCTCGGTGGAGGTCACATCGCTGTCAATGGAAGTCACCGTGCCGGTCAGGTTGCCATAGGAATACTCCGACAGGCCGGTGATTGCGATCTTGCAGGGGTCGCCCACGTTGATGAGCGGCCGGTCGCTGACGGTCAGGGCCGCCACGATCTCCTGATTGCTGTTCTCGCTGGCCACGGTGGCCAGTGCCGAACCGGCGCTCAGCACCATGCCCACCTTATAGGGGGTGTCCATGTGGATGACGCCGGACGTGGGCGCATAGATGTAGTAATCGTTCGCGCCGCTTGCCAGCGTATCCAGCTGGGCCTGAATGTTGTCAATGTTGGTCTGCACACTGGTCAGGTTGCTGGTGATGGACTGCAGCGTGGAGTAGTACAGCGCCTCGATCTCGCTCTGGTTCTGCTCCATCAGGGCCTTGATCTGCTCGTCGGAGTAGCCCGCCGCCTGATAGGGCGAAGCGTCAAAGGCCTTCTGCTGCACCTGGCTCTTGTAGCTCTCATACTGGTAATAGTAGGGCTGGTCGTCCAGGTCGGTCTCGCTGAAATAGTTCGTGTCGTCCTGAATGGACTTCAGCAGCTTTTCGTACTGCGCCTTCTGCTTCTGATAGATCTCCAGCTGGCTCTTGTAGCTGTCCTGCTGCATGTCGATGTCGGTGCTCTTGACATGGGCGATGAGGTCGCCCTCGTTGACATAGCTGCCCTCCGAGATGTTGAGCTCGGTGATGGAGCCGGAGTAGCTGGACATGATATAGGTCTTGTTGCTTGCCTGCACCGTGCCGGTCGACTGACTGACGTAGGTGCGGTAGTTCTGGGTGCTCCAGATGGTCAGGAAGACCAGCAGGCCCGCCACCAGAAGGATCATCGCGTAGCCAAAGGGCGGCACACGCTTTTCCATCATGATGCGGCGATCCTGCAGGTCGGAAAGGTTCTGAATGGTCGTCATAATCACTTGGTCTCCATAAAGACGTCGAGCACACCGTTGTCGTCGTCCTGATTGACATAGACGCTGTACGAATCGCCGGTCGTCTCGATCTCATGCTCGAACGCATAGATATCCAGTTTCTGGCTGGCGAGGTTGCTGTAGCTCATGGGGCCGGTGTAGTGGGCATACAGGCAGTTGCGCACCCGCAGCAGAGCGTCCATCTGGTAGCCGGGGTCCAGCCGGGGGATCAGCTGGTTGACCTGCTGCATGAAGTAGATCTCCGCCGTAGGGTTGGGGCCTTTGCGCATCTTCACGCACTGCACGATGGGGCCCACCGGCATGGCGTCATGGCTGCGGATAAAATTCTGCATCTGGGTCAGCACAATGGCCAGATTGCCCATATCCTCAACTTCCACCTTGCGCGACAGCACATTGGTCAGCTTCAGGGTCTTGTGTTCTGCAACTTGAATTTCTCTCATGGTATCGTCCACCTGTTTCTTTAGATTTTGCAATAGGTCATCGTCTATGGAAAATAAATTGGGGCCTCATTGTTTCCGGAAGGTCTGCCGTTGTACAACCTCTCCGTCACCTGCGGTGACACCTCCCCTTGTAGGAGAGGCCTTGGCATTGCGCAAACTTCGCCTCCTCGCCAGAGGCTCCCCTACCAGGGGAGCTGGCGGGCGTAAGCCCGACTGAGAGGTTGTACCACATGCTACTGTTCCGTTTCACGGTTCAGCCATCCGGCAGCGAATCCGTTCATCAATGCGTTCACATACCACATCAAATTGCTGATTCACCTCGCGGTTTGAGAATCGCAACACCTCAATGCCATAGCCTTCTATGATAGCACTTCGTTCCTCATCGTAAACTTTGCCCTGTTCAGTATAATGCTGCGAGCCGTCGAGTTCAATAACCAGTCTTGCCTCAGCGCAGTAAAAGTCTACCACAAAGAACTTTATGACTCTCTGCTTGTAGATTTTCACCGGATAGGTTCTCAAAAACGCATACCATAGTTTGCGTTCCTGCGGGGTCATTTTCCGTCGCAGATCCTTCGCTCGCTCATTCAACCGCGAATCATAGGGCAGGTTTGTCACAGGCATAAGCACACCTCACGGTCAGGCTTTCCTTCGTGCAACCTCTCCGTCACCTGCGGTGACACCTCTCCTTGTAGGAGAGGCCTTGGCATCCCGTAAACTTCACCTCTTTGCCAAGGGCTCCCCTACCAGGGGAGCTGGCATCGCGAAGCGATGACTGAGAGGTTGTACCACATGCTGTTTTTTATTTTCCACACACGATCACCTATTACACCCCTCCGGTGCCGCAGGCAGATCGTCTGCATCCACGCTTTTCAAGGGGATATAATAAGTGACATTATAAAAATAAGGTGTGCCAGAAGGCTCACGCCTCCTGGCACACCATTACGAGGCATTATCATCAGCCCCGCCTACAACGTAGGGCGGTGCGAATGAAATACACCAACTATTCAGCTAAGATTAGGCCTCGGTGATGAAGAAATCCTTGCCAGCGAAGGTGCCCTTGTATGCCTTCTTATCGGCAGGACCCTTGAACAGAACGACGTCGCCAGCCTTGTTAGCAACGGTAGCATTGCCCAGGTTGTAGACAGCAGCAACAGTGCCCAGAGTGGTAGCGACGGAATCGCCGAACTGACCATTCTTAGCAACGAACAGGCCCTTCAGGTTCTGGCCCAGCTGCTTCCAGGTAGCGTCGCCGCTGAAGATGTAGCCCAGAGTGTTGTTCACAACACCCTGCAGCTTAGCGTTACCAACGATGGTCACAACGTTGGTGCTGAAGGTCTTGACGTTGTCAAGAGTCCAGATCGGAGCGGTAACAGCGCCGATAGCCTCGATCACGCCACCACCAACAACATAGGTCATCTCGTTCTCTGCGATAACAGAGTAGTTTGCAGGCATCATCATAATGAATTACTCCCTTCAAATGATTGAATCGAATTTAGGACTTCTTCAGGCTGCGCAACCATCCAAAGCCATTTTTATGTAATCGAGTGCGCACTCGATTGCAACTTAATAAGTGATCGCCTCACCGCCGTCGTCGTCCTCGACCACTGCGGCATGAGCAACGGGTTTCGGCTCTTCCTTCTTGCGGCGGAAGATGCCCTGCTGCAAGTTCCAAAGCTCGTAATACTTGCCCTGTTTTGCCAGCAGTTCATCGTGTGTGCCGCGCTCCACAATCTCGCCGTGATCCATGACCAGGATCTGGTCGCAGTCACGAACGGTGGACAGGCGGTGTGCCACGATGAGCATCGACTTGTCAGCCAGCTGGTTGTAGATCATATCAAAAATGGTATTCTCTGTGCCAAAGTCCAAGCTGCTGGTCGATTCATCCAGAATGTAGAGGTTCGAATCTTTCAGGAATGCACGAGCCAGAGCAATACGCTGCTTCTCACCACCGGACAGGCCGTTGCCGGCTTCCTCCAGATAGGTGTTGTACTGCAGCGGCAGCTTGCGGATGAACTCATGTGCATCTGCCTTCTTGGCAGCGTCCTTGACCTGCTCAAGGGTGGCTTCCGGACGCGAGATCCGGATATTCTCAAACAGAGTCTTGCTGAACAGCTCGACATTCTGCGGGACGTAAGAGATCGCACGACGTACCGATGCGTTGGTATACTCATTGAGGTTGATACCGTTTACATCAATTTCGCCGCTCTCCGGCTCATAATACTTGAGCAGGAGTTTGGTGATGGTCGATTTACCGCTGCCGCTGCTGCCGACCAGCGCCACCTTCTGCCCCTGCGGGATGGTGAAGGAGATGTGGTTCAGTGCGGGGCTGCGGTTGCCATATCGGAACGTGACATCTTTGAATTCGATGTCGCCTTCGATCTGTTCCATCTCGGTGTGCTCTTCATCTTCGGCCTGTTCCGATTCATAATCCATGATCTCGGTCAAGCGCTTCATGGAGATATCGGCTTCCTGAATCGACATCTGCATCGAGATCAGGTCGCTCACCGGAGAAGTAAAGTAACCGGACAGCGTGGTGAATGCCATATAGCCGCCCAGTGTCAGCTCACCGTTCAACACCTGCATGATGCCCACGTAAGTGGTCACCATATTCAGCAGAGTGGAGATCACCATCGACACCAAAGACTGGCCGGTGCTGATCTTGCTGGACCGGAGGCTGATCTTCAGGCTCTTGATGTACTCGCGCTCCAGAGCTTCCAGCTCGCGGTCTTCGCAGGCATTGCACTTGATGGTCTCAATGCCGCGCAGGCTCTCGATCATCTGGCTGTTCAGCATTGCGGACTGCTGCATCGTCTCTTCATTGATCCGCTTGTACGGCTGCTTGAAGATGATGACGAGAAGCAGGCTCAGCGCGGTGCTGAACAGGGTGAGCGAGAACAGCGAGGAGTTCATCCGGAACAGCACGATGCCAACGCCTACGGCCATCACCACGTCCATCACGATGGTCATCGCGATGTTGGTCAGGACCGATTTGATGGTGCTTGCATCGGAGTAACGGGTGGTGATCTCACCGGTCTTCCGCGTTGCGAAGAACTTCATCGGCAGTTTGTACACATGCTCGAAGTAGCCCAGCATCAGCGGAATGTCGATCCGGATGGACAGGAAGATCAAGATCCACTCGCGAACCGTGCTGAGCAGGTTGCTTGTGAGGTTGACCACGCTGAACACAAGAATCAGGGTGACGAGTAAGCTCTTCAACCCATACGGAAGCACCTCATCCATCAGTGCTTTGTTGAACACTGTGGAGACGATGCCGATGACCGTAAGGATCACCGAACAGAGGATAGCATAAATAAAAAGTTTTTTCTGGGGCCAGAGCAGGTCGAAATACCGTTTGAGCATGTGGTACTTGCCGGTGCTCTTATCCCCCTTGGCGTTTGCATCGGTGCTGGTGCCGTTGATGCTGGTGCCAGCTTTCTTTGCCTTGCCGCCCTTGAACTCCGACGTAGGGTTCATCAGCAGCAAAACGCCGGTGAAGTTTTTATAGAAGTCGTCCAGGCTGATCTTTTCGAGGTCCTTGGCAGGGTCACCGATGACGACGTAATCCTTGCACTTGTACTTCTTGGAAGCGTCAGCCTTTTTTTCTTCTTCCTTCAACACATGCTTGCGGCGGGCATCATCGTCCTTGATCGTGGTCTTCTTGAAGATGACCACGAAGTGGGTCAAACCCTGGTCGGTGATGACCTGCGCAATGCAGGGAAGTGTGAAATCACTCAGAAAATTCTCGCGGTCCACTCGGACAGCGGCCGTGTTGAAGCCAAGCTCATTGGCGGCTTTCTGCAGGCCCACGAGGTTCGTGCCCTTCATGTCGGTTCCCATCATATCGCGTAAGCGGGTGATGGTGATTTCCTTTTTGTAATGGAGGCACACCATTGCGAGACTGGCAGCTGCACAGTCGGTCGTGTCGTGCTGCCGCACATAGGTATAACGCATAGATGTTTCCTTTACAAGAGACCGACAACCTTCGGAAACGATCTCTTCTCTGTGTTCTAATATTCAAAACTGCCTTCCATATTCTAGCACATTGCATGGAAATGTACAAGTAAGACTTTGTACGCATCACGCAGACAGCAGACAGGATGCAGATTTTGACGCAGGAGAAAAGGTTCTGTCACGCTCCATCAAAAGCAGCGCATAGCCCTCTGCTTTGCCCTGCCCTGCGGAGAACCAGGGCAAAGCAGAGGCCAAGCTGCTATCAAAAAGAAGGGAGCGCCTACCCTTTGATCTACCAAACGCTTCAGGAAAGTTCCTAAAGCTTAGATGCAGTATACCACAATCTGACAGCTTCTTCAAGAGGACATTTTTTAAGAAACCGTTAATTTTGAAGAAAGTGTGAAAAATGTCACAAAATAGTTACAGCCTGCATCTATGAAAAAGGCGGCAGGTGTGATCCCCGCCGCCGATTTGTTGGCGCCTCTTGCCTGACTCGAACAGGCGACACCCTGATTAACAGTCAGGTGCTCTAACCGACTGAGCTAAAGAGGCATAACAGTGACTGCGAGAAACATTATACCGCAGTCACCGCACTTTTGCAAGCCTTTTTTGCAAAAATTCGGAAATCAATTTTCCTTTGAAGGCGCCCCCTTGGGGGAGCTGGCAAAGCCGACAGGCTTTGACTGAGGGGGTACTGGCACGCAAACTCCCTCAGTCACGGCTGCGCCGTGACAGCTCCCTCGGAGAGGAAGCCTCTGGCGCGCCCGGGAACTTTGCACTTTAGCCAGAAACCTTGCCGCCATGCCAAAGGCCCCATCTTAGAGGGGGCTGTCGAGCGCAGCGAGACTGGGGGAGTTCCAGCCGATTGCCGCTAGGCTTTAACTGAGGGGGTATTAACCTGACGGCTTGGCAATTACCGGGCACAAAAAAGCAGCGCAGAAACGCCCGTGGGTGCTTCTGCGCTGCTATTATAAGTTGTGAAATTACTTCAGCTTGCTCTTGGCCTTCATGCGCTGGTCGTGGTTCAGGATCTGCTTGCGGATGCGCAGATTCTCCGGGGTAACCTCCAGCAGCTCATCCTGTGCCAGGAACTCCAGACAGCCCTCCAGGCTCAGCTTGCTGACCGGGATCAGGCGCAGCGCGTCGTCAGAGCCGGAAGAGCGGGTGTTGGTCAGGTGCTTGGTCTTGCAGACGTTCACGTCCACATCCTCGCCGGAAGCGGTGTAGCCGATGACCATGCCCTCGTACACCTTCTCGCCAGCACCGATAAGCAGAGTGCCGCGCTGCTGGGCGTTGTACAGACCGTAGGTAACGGCGTCGCCGGTCTCAAAGCTGACCAGAGAACCGGTGGAGCGGTTGGCGATCATGCCAGCCCAGACGTCGTAGCCGTCAAAGATCTGGTTGATGATGCCCTCGCCGTGGGTATCGGTCAGGAACTGGTTGCGGTAGCCGAACAGGCCG
>OLGZ01001421.1_pt1 | contig 13697 bp, 10 predicted proteins | sample 1605981 | NCBI WGS metagenome assembly OLGZ01 (sample SAMN03283291) | human gut metagenome | biome: human-associated habitat; material: feces | host: Homo sapiens | place: Peru | collected 2012 | reverse complement strand
TTACCCGCCATTTGGTGGACCCGGGTCTTTCGACCAGCCCAAATACTTAATACATCTTCAACGTAACAGATTCATAATCCGCATTTTCCTGAGGAGTCTCCGTCTGTTCCTCAGTGACTGTAGTCTATTCCTCGGTCGCAGATACATTCATTTATCCAACAATCCTCTACACTCTATCCGCCCAATAATTCATATACCTGGTTCTGAAGTTCTTCTCAAAGGAGATTCCTATCGGCAACTCTCTGCCGCCCTCCATCTGTACAACATCCTTCTTGACTACATTTACATAATCAAGATTGACCACAAATGCCTCATGACAACGTACGAACATGCTGTTCGCCTGTGACAGGAACTTCTTCAACGAGCTATAGAAACTGTAATCAGACTTCTCCGTATGTATAGTCAACTTTCGTTGAACCCTCTCGACATAAATTATATCATGCTGAGGTATGAGCACGCGGCTGCCATCGCAGACTATTTCCATAACTGCATCTTCCTTGCTCTTCTGTATTATATTCACAGCTTTGTTCACTGCACGCGGGAGCATAAGATCCATGTTTGATTTAAGCACAAAATAGCAGTGCTTAGTCTCATAGACATCCGGAGCAAACTCCAGAATATTCGTAAGATAAATGATTTGACTAGACGGCAACAGTTCATTGATGGACGCACTCAAATTTATTCCATTGTAAGGAATAGCATCAAACTCGATATCCATAATCGCTATATCACACGAAAGTGATTTTCGCTCGATCTCATCTCTAAGATCATCCGGCAAAAATATGGTTATATCAGCCTCGTCTGCCAACTGATTACTGATAAGGACCTCTTTTGTTTTCTCTGCCTCTATAATCGAATCATCACAAATTATTATTCTCATCATCTAGACCTCTCAACTAAGTATATCAACTCATGTTACCAAAATAGGTAGTCATTTTAAAGAATCATTGCATAACTTTGATATAATCACGCACAACTTTTCGACATAATACCGTGAATGGACATATAATAATCTATACGATATCGGTATGTTTATCACTTTTCCGCTTCCTTATCATGGTCCTGACTCGGGATAAACAATCTAATCTGATCTTCCCCATTTTCCGAAACCGCCTGAACTACACCATAATGCATCGAAACTATATCTCTGACAAATTCTATATTTCTTCCTGAAAAATGCTTCTTTACTGCACCGTGATACGCAAGTACGACTATCATCATTCCCTTTCTCATACGCCAATCCAACATAATCCATGAGTCACAGTTGTCGCCACCCGCAACACTGACAAATACGCTTTCCATTAGATACTCCACAATGGCTGCAGCATCCTGCTCAGATACAGGAATCTGGTTAAATGGTTCCAGCACCGCGGAAAATCTGATTCCCTTTTCTTTCGCTTTCTCACTGTATTCGTAGAGCAGAGCATCCACCGCCAGACATCCACTCAGAGAAAACTCATAACTGTCCCTGGTTTTCGTCTCCATATTATTCACAAATTCAGCATACATCTTATCCCTATCCGACCAGTCGCGAAACATCCTTGTTCTGCTATACAGAACCCTCAGTTCATCATTTGACCTTGCAAGATCTCTGTAATACTTATAATTGTCATTTGCCAGTTTCTCTATTAGCTCCATTCTGTTCCTGACTCGTTTCCTCTCAGCCCTGTTGTATATATATGCAATAAGATTGAGTACAAAAAGCCATATAATAGTAAATGCTATCCAAAATCCAAACAAAAATAAATTGTTGCCATGATATTCCGGCTTTTTCTCATCTATGATCTCATGTAATGCTGATCCCAAAAGTACAATAAGTGTCATAAGTATCAACGTCATGGCTCTATATACATTTGCCCCAGACAGAACCTCAGGTTTAAAAATTTTTCTAGACAGCAGTCCCAGCAGATATGTTCCAATTACATTGGTCCCTACAAGCATTAGGTATGGAAACAGTTCTATATGTCCATCCCTGAGAAGCAGTGCCGCATAAACCGTAGCAAAACTTGGAATAATTGCAGTCTGAATAGCCATCCATATATTACTGCACTGAGTAACCACATACCAAACGATAAAGTTTTTCCAGATTATGCCCTTGCCGTATATTCCAATCAGGATAAAACTAATCAGCAGTTCCATTATAGTAGCGGCAAACTTCCCCACCACGCCAAGCCTCTGAATCAAAAGCACTCCAAGTTCCAGTACAAATACAGAAAGCAGTAAGCTGAGACGTATCAATACCCCATCTCTCTTAAATGGTATAGCCCAGGCTGCCACAGATGTCAGCAAGGCAGCCATACATACAAGCGAAAGTTCAGCAGCATTCATCCGGTTATCTCCCCTTTCCCTTTTTAATTTCCAATGTCTTATGCAGTTTTTGTACTTGGAATAAAGACCTGGACTTTTCCTTTTTCTTGAGTTAACACCCCCGCATGATTTTCTGTCATTTCACGAACGAGTCTTATGTTTCGACCGTCTTCTCTTCGTCGATTCGGCTGGCTGGCATTTCCCTCCACTATAAGGAGCATCATTCCACTTCTGAAACGAAGTTTTACCGACATCCATCTACCATACGGTTCTCCACTCACGGCATTGTACATAACCCTCATCAGATATTCGAATATAGATATCAACTCCACCTCACTTATAGGGATGTCAAGCAACGGTTCCACAACCGCATCGAATCGCATCCCCTGCCTTGCCGCTTCCCTGCTATATCTGCACAGCAAAGCATCAATAGTCATGTTCCCGCTTAACGGAAATCCACTCAGTTCCTGCCCATACTGTCTAAGTTTCCTGGCATATTCTTCCACAGCCTGCGCACTATGATTTTCCCCGAGTTTCTGAAGTTCACGGTTCTCACATACCAGCATCTGATAGTGATTGTAGTTTTCCTCTGCCAGGCTTTCAAGCAATGATTTTTCTCTTTGTATCCTTTTTCTCTCCGATCTGTTATATATACCCGCAGCTACATTCAATGTTAATACAAGTCCCACTGTCATGAATAGCTGGCTTAGTATGCCTATCAATGTCTTCTTATCCGTAATATTCTTTAGATAATTGCTAAAATATATCCTAAAGTAATATTCTGCTTCATTTCCAACTATCAACACCATGGCGATTATCTTATAAAGCCGTTCCCTGTCGTACACCTCAGGGTGCAGTAGGCGTTTAAACAACCATCCCATAGGAATCGTCATAATCACAGATGCCACTGCTGCTATAATAATTCCCTGTACATTATCATACTTTCCTAAAGCGGCATCTGTCACAGCTTGAGCGCAGGATTTAAAGATCAGAGAGGCTACTACTGTACCGACGTTGCAGCACTGAACAGCAAGGAAAAATATAATGTAGTTTTTCCATATGATCCCCTTAGTGAACAACCCTATCGTCACAAACGAAAATGTCATCTCAATAATCGGTGCCAACAGAGGTCCTACCCCATCAATCTCCTTCATATGCTGAACACACACATAAAATACAAGGTTCATTGCAAACATAACAACTACCCCTGACTTTTTCCTCTTATATGGAAGTGACGATAACATAGCCGAACAGACTATGAGTGCACTTCCAGCCTCCGCCACTACTTTCGTCCAATTGATTTCTCCTATCATTTGTGTCCCCCTCTGTATCTTTTTAACTCATATTATCCCCCACAACTATCTGCATTCTGTCTCTTCTTGATTTTCGACAGACATGCTGATCTTGGTACAAAACATCCCCTCTTCATCTCTCATATAGATTTCGCCGTTGTGTCTATCAACAATATCACGAATTATAGCCACTCCATATCCATGATTTTCTTTGTCCGGCTTGCTAGTCTTCATTTCATCTACATCAGGGTGTTCATTTTCCGATTTGCTGTTCTCCACAGATATCAACAACCTGGAGCCAGACACCCTAATGGATATTGCTATTTTGAGAAATTTCTGACTGTCACTTTTTCCACATCTCTCACAAGCTTCACGTGCGTTATCCAAAAGATTAGCAAAAAGACTGACTATTTCTTTATCCGAAAGTCCCACTTCAAATTCATCCGCGACATCTATATCCATAACTATACCGCAAGCCACTGCATCATTATATTCCTGAGTCAATACAGAATCCAGCACAATATTTCCAGTGTATTTTGTTATACCTGTACCATCTGTTACCATCTCCATGACTCGTTCCTGTTTTTTTAGGTCATGTCGTATATGTCTATAGCTCCGGCTCTCATCTACAACGCGTCTGTACTGCTCCTCATCACCGAGGTTCCGTTCAATATCCTGATACTGCAGCTCAAGTCGTTTTCGTCTTCTTATAAGAACCAGCTGTATCACACTAATTACTAAAAGTAAAATTACTACAGCTGCTGCAATGATCCATAGTTTATCTACACTCATATAATTATAGGATCTACAAATATGCAGATTCCAGCCACCCCCCATTTCTGAAAAAATAAAGAGACCGGACTTTCAAAAGTACGATCTCCTTTACTTATATATTTAATTAATTTACAGGCTCATTCCACCATCAACCTTGATGACCTGTCCTGTTATATATGATGCCTTGTCTGAAGCAAGGAACGACGCTGTCTCAGCAATATCTGAAACCTCACCGAGTCTCTTGACTGTGATATGGTCAAGCATTGCCTCCTTCGCCTTGTCTGAGAGTGCATCTGTCATGTCTGTCTTGATAAATCCTGGTGCTATGGCATTTGCTGTGATTCCACGGCTTCCAAGCTCCTTTGCTATAGACTTGGTGATGCCGATCACACCTGCCTTTGACGCTGCATAATTCACCTGACCTGCATTTCCCTCTATTCCGACTACTGATGACATGTTGATGATGCGTCCATACTTCTGCTTCATCATGGTTCTATACACATGCTTGATACAGTTGAATGTACCCTTGAGATTGATATTGATAACATCATCGAAATCAGCCTCCTTCATGCCAAGCACAAGGTTGTCTCTTGTGATTCCCGCATTGTTCACGAGAATGTCTATTCTTCCATATGTAGCGACTGCAAACTTCATGAGAGCCTCTGCCTCAGTGAAATCTGCCACATTTGCCTTGAAAGCCACTGCCTCTCCGCCTGCTGCCTTAATCTCCTCAACCAGGCTGTTCGCACGCTCCTCTGAGCCGTTGAAGTTTACTACTACCTTTGCGCCATATCCGGCAAATGTCTTTGCTATCTCACGTCCGATACCTCTTCCGGCACCTGTTACTACTGCTACCTTATCCTTAAGCATTCAGTTCCTCCAATTTCGCTAAATCGTCTACAGTTGCAATATTTATGCTCTTTACCTCTCTGTTGATCTTCTTCATGAAGCCTGTGAGAGTCTTGCCCGGGCCAACCTCGATAAATGTATCAACGCCGTCAGCTATCATGTTCTCTATTGTCTGCTGCCATCTTACTGATGAGTACACCTGTCTCTTGAGCAGTTCCTTCACCTTAGATGCATCTGTGATCTCCTCTGCGTCCGCATTGCAGTAATAAGGAGCAAATCCCTCTGCAACATCAATGTCCTGAAGGAAGTCGTAAAGCTTCTCTCCTGCTGGGACGAGCATCTGTGAGTGGAACGGGCCGCTTACATTGAGTGGGATAACTCTCTTTGCGCCTGCCTCTGCAAGTGCTGCTGATGCAGCCTTAACAGCCTCTGCCTCACCTGAGATAACTATCTGTCCAGGGCAGTTGTAATTTGCTATCTGTACCTTTCCAGGTGTGTTCTCGCATATCTCAGCGATCTTGTCAGCGTCCATAGCTATGACTGCTGCCATTCCGCCCATTCCGAGAGGTACTTCGTTCTGCATAAGGATACCTCTTCTTCTAACTGTCTTGATACCGTCAGCGAGCGTCATCGCTCCTGCTGCAACAAGTGCGCTGTACTCTCCAAGTGAGAGTCCTGCAAATACATCAGCCTTGAGGCCTGCGTTCTTCAGGTGCTCATATATGGCAACCTCTGCTGCAACCATGGCTGGCTGTGTGTACTCTGTCTTGTTGATGTCATCATTCTCCTCGAAACAGATCTTCTTGAGCTCTATATCCAGAACATCATCCGCCTCGTCAAATACCTTCTTGCTGTCCTCAAAGTTGTCATAAAAATCCTTTGCCATGCCCACATACTGTGCGCCCTGACCTGGGAATATAACTGCTGTCTTACCCATTCTTTTTTACCGCCTTTATTATATTTTGTAATTGCTTTACATTCGTACATCATTGCGATCTGCCTGTACTGAATTGTACCATTCTTTTTGTCTTGACTTATTCTTAATACAGGTCAGCCATCCCCTATTATAAAACAGGGCCCGGCAAATCGCAAGCGGAGATATCCTGGCAAGTCGACCGTCACGCTGACCAGTTCTCTCTGCCGCTCACAAGGCTTTCGCATCTATTTGTCAGGGTTATCCGCCGATTCCAGCCTTAGATGCGGTTTATCAAACCTTGCCTACCTTTTGATAACAAGTTGTTTTTCTATAAACTAGATATTTTCGTCGATAAAGTTACAACTTTTTCCCATAGGACTTTTTTATCACTTCTCGGGGAGAAAAGCCCGAATTATTATCCCCAGAAGCAGCAATTTCACATTTTTAGGATAATTTTATCCTTTTACCTGTTACATTACTCACAAATGTGAAAATCGAGCCAGGCAGTAGGCGTCCCATGAACCGGGGGACGGAGGTACCTGTCCCCTTTGCCGAAACGGAGAGATGGGGACGGAGGTGCCTGTCCCCTTTGCCATTATGGTAAATAAATGGGCATAAAAAAAGCACATGTGCACCACTGTACACACCTGCTATATTGGCAATTGTGATATATAATTCGTAAATCATCTCATAGCCTTGGATGGTCAGTCAGGACATATGTCCTGGCTGGCTACCAAAGTTACGTCATGTCCGATACATGACAACTTTGAATAACAATGTATTCAAAACAGTCCAATCTGTTCAGTTAGCAATATCTCTTGCTTTTGAGAATTCCGAAATACCTAAATAATCCCGATTGGATTACTCCTCAACGCCCTTGCTCTTAAGGTAGTTAAGTACATCCTCAAATGTAGCTACATCATCAAGTTCCTCAGCTGGGATCTCAACATTGAACTCATCCTCAAGCTTCATAACGATCTCATACAGATCAAGTGAATCTACACCAAGATCATCCTTGAAGTTTGTCTCGAGCTTCATCTCATCCTGTGAAACTCCTAACTGATCCTCGAATATTGCCTTAACCTTATCAAACATGTTCAAATTCCTCCTAAAATATAGTAAATGTTACCATCGTCCTCATGGACGCTTATACTATAACCTACGGTCACATTAAAGTCAACACGAAGATTATCTATAGTTTACCCGATATTTATATATCTTTTTCCGTCCACGATCCCCCCTCGTCTTACAGAGGGGAGATTCACTCAAATTTTATTTTTCATCTGTCTTGATTGCCGCAGTTTCGTATATAAACTTCACAGTACTCTTTGTTCCATCTATAGCACCGCCAAAGCTTGTGTATTTTGCATCGTCTGAGAACAGAGCCTCAATATAATCTATATCTTCCTGATAGTTGCCGGCAAATAACTTGGTGATCTTCTTTATTCCATCTTCGTTGAACTGCTTCATGCCATCGCTGAGAGTCTTTGAGCCTGTGACAAGTTTTTCTGCTCCACTGTCAAGTGTCTTCGTTCCTGAGTTGAGCTGATTAGCACCCTCACTTAACGATTTGGCACCATCGGCAATCTGTCCTGCACTTGTATTAAGTGTACCAGCTGCAGTCTTCAGTTCACCACTTCCATTTGCAAGTGTTATACTTCCCTGATACAGAGTGTTCATATTTGCCGAAAGAGTTGCCGCTCCATCGCTGAGGTCCTTTGAACCACTCTTGAGGGCTGTGACACCGGTTGTGAGATCTCCTGTACCCTTTGAAAGAGTTTTTACACCAGCATACGCTGTGTTAATACCTGCTGAAAGAGTCTCTGATCCTTCCTTTACCGACTTAAGTCCGGTCGACAATTCACCCATCTTGGTGTCAAGGGTTGTCGCACCATCCTGCAGAGCCTTTATCTGAGCCTTTGTTTTATCAGATGACAATGTTGCTGTCAGTGAAGCGCTTATATTGTCTATTGCGTTAAGAGCACCCTTTGCCTGTGCAAGGCCATTGTACTGTGCAAGGAGAGTTGCATATGTTCCTTCTCCCTTTGCCGCGTCAAGTGCTGCCTGACCCAGTGGAAGAACTGCCTCTATCTGCTCCATGGCTGCATCGATTCCAGCCTCACTTGATATAGTGCCACCGAGCTGGCTATATACCTCTGCCTCTGCCTGACTTACCACCTGATCAGGCATACCAGTCATCATTGTTATAAGTGTGTCAACACCATTCTTCAGATCTGTTGCACCCTTTGCAAGTGCCTGTGAACCCTCGTATGCCGTCTTAGCTCCCGACGCAAGTGAACTTCCACCCTTTGAAAGTCCTACATTCTCTTCATCTCCAGCAAATCCTGCAAGAAGCTGCTTTGTTCCACTGTCAAGGCTGTTTGCTCCGGTCTGAAGTGTTCCAACGCTTGTATCAAGAGTCTTAGCTCCGGTTGCAAGAGTCTTAGCTCCATCGCTGAGTGCTGCTGAACCGTTCTTTATCGATGCAATACCCTCATCGAGAGAGTCCATAGCTGTGGAGATCTTAGAGGTTCCATCTGCAAGCTGGCTTGTGTAAGTCTTGAGTGATGCAGCTCCATCAGCCAGTGTCTCAGCTCCGGTCTTCAATGAGTAAGTTCCATCCTTCAGTGTCTCAAGACTATTTGTGATCTTTCCTGCGCCCTTTTCCAGCTCATTTGCCGAGCTTCCAAGCTTATCTGCACTGTCAGAAAGTTCATTGAGATCCGCCTTGTCCTTAACCTCGTCCACAGCGTCTGTCGCATCCGCGTCAAGCAGATCGCTTGCAGCCACTGTCATTGTCATAGCCAATTCAAAGTCTGTTACATCTGCTGATACCTCTACATAATCCGGAACTTCTATATTGTCTATAGCAGTCTGGATCTTGCTGTCGTCTATTCCATTCTGAAGGCACTGCTTAAATCCCGGCACCGCATATCCAACCACGATCTGATTGCTTCCCTCCGAGATGACCTTACCATTCTCAACCTGTACGTTTGAGAATTTGTCTACCGGAAGGATCATTCCTGAGAGCATTACAAATGGTGATATGACCTCACTGTTCTTGCTTCCGGCCTTCACCGTCTGCTTTGTGTTGTTTGTATAATCAAATCTGATCGTGACCTTACCACTCTTACCTGCAAGCTCTGACGGCTCTATATCCTCACCATCCAGCTTATAAGTTATCTTGACATCGACGGGCAGCTTCTCATTGGACTTTCCCTGATAATATATATCAGAGCCATTTGCTGCCCATGTTATCGTGCCATCCCCGTTATCCTTGTAACCTTCGTATCCCTTAACATTCTCTATGTCTGTAAGGTTTGTTTTATCGTTCAGTCCATCTGAACCATCTGTATTCTTAAGCCATGTTGAAACTGTGACATCATTTGCTGAGCCGTCTGCATCAGCCAGAACATATACTGTCTCTTCCTTATCTGCATCCTCTGAATTTTCAGCAGATATCTGGGACGTGAGAGCATCCTGAAGTGCCTCTGCATCACTTTCTGTAGTTGCTTCTGTCTTACCTGACGAAGCGTTATCATTTGATGTATCACCGCATCCGGTCATGAGCGTTGCCATCATTGCTGCTGACAGTGCCACGCAAATATATTTCTTCCACTTGATCATGTTATTACCTCTTTCCATAATATATGTGAGAATCCATGTAGCGGATTCCGCGTACTACATTGTTTCTATTTGATAATTAACTCGCCTACGCCTGAGCTGTGTCTCTGTCCGCATCAGGTGAAGATCCATCAATGAGATTCTTTCTATATCTGAACATGATGATCTTATCAAAGAGCATCAGTGCTGATGGAAGCATCAGGATAACAGCACACATGCTTATGAGTGCTCCACGTGCCATAAGTGTACATAGTGCACTGATCATATCTATATCTGAGTAAAGACCTACGCCAAATGTTGCAGCGAAGAATGAAAGTGCACTGACAACTATAGACTGTACTGACTCCTGACATGCCGTTGCCACGGCGTCAAACTTTCTATATCCGTTCAGTCTGTTTCTCTTGTACTTGGTAGTCATCAGTATGGCATAATCAACCGTCGCACCGAGCTGGATAGTACCGATAACTATTGATGCTATGAAAGGAAGCTCAGTTCCTGTAAAACAAGGAATACCCATGTTGATAAATATCGCAAACTCTATGACGGCAACAAGCACTATTGGAAGTGATATTGAACCGAATACACAGAGGATGATGATGAATATAGCGCCGATTGAAACTGTACTTACTGAGGCGAAATCCTTATCTGTTATCTTGATAAGATCCTTTGTACAAGGCGCCTCACCAACGAGCATGTTCTTCTCGTTGTACGAATCGATGGTATTCTCAATCTCGGTACACTGGTTGTTGACCTCATCTGACGCAACCTCATACTCAGAGCCGACAAGTATCAACTGCCACTCATCACTCTTAAGTGCCTCTGTCACCTCAGAAGGGATGAAGTTCGACGGGATTCCTGAACCGATGATGCTGTCAAGTCCAAGACAGAACTTTACGCCATCTATATTCTCAATATCCGACATCATGTTTCGTGTGTCCTTATCACTCTGATCATTTGTGACAAGTATCATATGTGTTGAATTCATGTTGAATGCCTCAGCCAGCTCTTTGTTGGCCTGCACGCTCTCCAGGCTGTCCGGAAGTGATGAATCCAGCTTGTAATAAACCTTTGTATGGTTGTAGCCATATATTGCCGGGATCAGGATGATCACAAACAATACAAGGAATATCCTGTAATGCTTAGCTATGAATTTTCCTACTCCCTTAAACTCAGGAAGTATTACCTTATGTGTTGTCTTTTCTATCGCCTTGTCAAACACAAGGATGAGAGAAGGCAGTATCGTTACGCAGGCGATAACTCCGAAAACAACCCCCTTTGCCATGACGATACCAAGGTCAAGTCCGAGCGTAAAACTCATGAAACAAAGTGCCACAAATCCGGCAACAGTTGTTATGGAACTTCCCACAACGGATGATATAGTCTCGGCAATCGCATGCGCCATAGCTTCTTTCTTATCCGTATACTCTTTCTGCTGTGCCTTGTAGCTGTGCCACAGGAAGATCGAGTAATCCATTGTCACACCGAGCTGAAGTACCGCAGCCAGCGCCTTTGTTATGTAGGATACCTGGCCCATAAATATATTTGAACCCAGGTTGTATGCGATCGCCATACCTATACTTGCCAGAAACAGTACCGGTATCATGATCGAATCCATGGTGATCGCAAGGATTATACTGCTGAGGATCACCGCTATCAGAACATAGATTGGGGTTTCCTTCTCTGACAGCTTCTTTGTATCTACAACAACCGCTGACATACCAGAGAGAAAGCACTGCTTATCTGATATCTTTCGTATCTCCTCGATAGCATCCATCGTACTATCAGCAGAAGTTGTATCATCAAATATGATCGCCATCATGGTGGCATCCTTGTCATCATTGTTAAATGCGTCATACAGTTTTTCAGGAAGCATATCCTTAGGAACCGACAGATCAGCAAAGCTGTCGTACCAGATAACCTTTGACACATGGTCTACATTTTCAATCTTTGATTTCAGTGCGGATACATCTTTATCCTCCATACCCTCTACAACGTACAGTGAAAAGGCTCCTGTACCAAACTGGTCAACCAGTATATCCTGACCAACCATTGTCTCGATATCCTTAGGAAGATATGACAGAATATCGTAGTTTACCCTGGTCTTGATATAACCGTATGCCGCTGGTATGAGAAGAACTAAGCTGAGGATCAGTATCACGACTCTCGCACTTACTATCTTTTCTCCTAGTTTTAACATAGCCATAACATCTCCTTTTTCTATTCTGTGGTGGATTATACAACCTGATTTTTTTTTAATAAACTACCCAAAATACGAAAACGTTTACATTTTGTTACAAATATGGTAATCTGTAACAAACGTATGAACACATATTCAAAATTGGAACATTCAGCTATACATCTGACAAACAGATTTACTTGAAACTGTCCATATATAGACCAAAAAGGAGGTTTGGGAAGTGCCAAATCCAAGCGAAGAAAAGACAGAAGACAAAATTATCAGAAGCTTTAAAAAGCTTGTAAATGAGCATTCATTCGAGAAAATTACAGTTACTATGATCGCTGAGGATGTGGGTATATCAAGACCTATCTTCTATAGATATTTCAAAGACAAATACGAACTGATGGACTATATGCTTTACAATGAGGTGACAAAGGAGCTTGAGGTCCTGCTGGAACACAACATGATCCTTGAGGCGATCAAGTATCTTTTCACCCACATTATCAATGAAGCAAAGCTTTACAGAAAGCTTTTCGAGACAACCGGACAGAACAGCTTTGAGCAGGTCATGATCGAGCAGTTCACCAACTTCTTCAAGGAACACCTGAAGATATTCGACACCGATCAGATTCCGGCCAACCCTATGCTGTCCCCTCTCATTATATGTAAGTACCTTGTCATGGGACTCACCGTAGCCATCAAGGGGTACCTTAACAGCCCGGAGATCACGAACATCAATGTGGATCAGGCTGTGGAAGCTTACTACTTCCTGGTTTCCCATTCTATATTTGAACTGACCAAGGAAGATTTCCGTCCAAAACTGTTCCAACCATCTGACAGGAACTACATTACGCTGCCGCCTAGGAATTAATTGACGGACGCCCATAGGTGTTCACGGAAGCCTGTGCCCATCCGTGGAAAGCACAACAAGCCTGCACGACTGTGTTGAAAATCACGCTTGACTTCTTCCTGCCTTGGCATTTTCTATCTGCATGCGTCTCCGACCTCGATAAGGGCGTTGAGGTCTGCGACTTAGCAAGAAAATGCCAAGACAGGAAGGTCTGCGCTATCGATTTTCAACACAGTCGTGCAGGCCTTTATGTTATGCTTTCCCGGATGCAATCTACTTTTCGTGAGCACCTATGGGCTGTTTTTATTGATTTTAAATTATGCTGTATAACATTTCTCCAAAATTCAAGTTGCAGATCACCCACAGCTTTCTACCACATATTATTTATCCGAGGATTGTCCCCATCTAAATTGTTTGCTGGTATATCATATCTGACTTATGACCTAGGTGATAGGAAGGTTGATGGTACTTCTGTTTATCTTAAAAATTTAAACAATATTTTACAAGATATATATCTTGAAATACTAAAACAAGATAAAATAAATTATATGTTTAGAAGTTTAAATATTATTGCTGTAGTACCACTTATATGTATTAAACCATTACAGGCTTGGGCTGAGTCAAACTTCCCAGCACTATCAAACTTCTATAACAGTAGTTTTGGATTTATAATGCAGTCTCTTATAATAATATCAATATTTGTATCATATTTAATGTTAAGAATTGTAAAAGAAGATTCTGAACAAATAAAATTTGATAGAGTAGCAAGTGTAAAATGGCAAGACAAGCTATATAAAATTACAATTGTAAAATTAGTGGTAGATGCATTTAAATCAAGACCACATACAAAGAAAAATAGAAAAGAAACAATGCTTATTAAAAATACTAATTCTTATCTTACTATTG
>OLGZ01001417.1_pt1 | contig 13726 bp, 12 predicted proteins | sample 1605981 | NCBI WGS metagenome assembly OLGZ01 (sample SAMN03283291) | human gut metagenome | biome: human-associated habitat; material: feces | host: Homo sapiens | place: Peru | collected 2012 | reverse complement strand
GGCATGGAAAGAAGGCATTCTTGTCATTGATGTAAATGCGAAAGGCATGCATGAGATCTGTGCGGTATGTGGGAAAAAGATTATCAACACGGATAAGAAAGCACAGGAATGTGTCTGTGAAGACGGGCACCGAACTAACCGGTATCTGAATGTTGCAAGAAATACAGCGAAGCGGTGCCTGAAACAATTTCAGAAGAAGTCTGGAAAATGATGATGCGGTGATGAAAACGTTCTACAAGGGAACGGCCTTGTCAGAAGAATGGTGCAGTTGGATAGCGGATGAATAAAGGTAACAAACGAGAAATCGTTGGTTTATAAATGCGAAAGCAAAGATGAGGATTGGTTTATCAGCTTGTCCTTATGGGTTGAACACCGCCTGTCACGGTGGGAAGCCTGGTGGTGAACCGGAGAAATCCGGGAAAAACTGGGGTGGAAGAAGTGACGAAGAAGTTCCGGACTCATGTTGTGTGAGGGCGGGAGAGGGTGTTTGAAGTTATAGAAATGAATGATGTTGAGATGAAAATTTCAGAAAAAGTAATTTGACAGATAAATTGGAGAAAAAATATGAAAAAGAAGACAGTTCCAACAATCGAAAAAAAGGCCTGGCTGCCGTAAGTTCCTCTTTTTTTGCAGCACTTTGCAGTGCATTTGGAAAATATGATGTGGTACATATCCATGCGGAAGGGCCAGCCTTTTTCTGCTGGTTACCGAAACTTTTTGGCAAGCGTGTAGTCAACACTATCCACGGGGAGTGTGAAATAATACGCGGCTGTCATAATAGGGACAAGGGTACGGCAGAGAATGAAAGGCTCCGCAACCCGAAGTTCATATTTTCTTACCCAAAGAATGAACGACTGATCTTTCTGAACGACAGAAATGCCGCGCAGGAAGAAATCTCGACCATGAGGGTGAGGTGACAGCCAGCGGACAGGTGAGCAAGCCTATCCGCTATTTGTATTGGTTGGAATAACCCCAAAATCAAATGTATGAGAATTGGATATTGTTACAGCTAAAGGGGAGGACTGTTTCCCGAAATATATAAAGCATTTCCTAAACCATTATTACGATACGAATGAAATTTTTTAGAGGAGAGAGTCAGATGAAAAAAAATGGTGAAATAAAAGTGTGCTTGGTGGGTTCATCTGGCGGCCATTTGACCCACCTTTATATGTTAAAGCCTTTTTGGAAGGACAAAAATCGCTTTTGGGTGACTTTTGATAAGGAAGACGCGAGAAGCCTTTTGGAAGGGGAAAAGGTTTATCCATGTTATTTTCCAACAAACCGCAGTATTAAAGCACTCATTAAGAATACCAAAATTGCGTGGGATGTACTGCATAAGGAAAAGCCAGATTTAATAATTTCTTGCGGTGCAGCAGTTGCGGTTCCATTTTTCTACATTGGAAAGATGATGGGCGCAAAGCTGGTTTATATCGAAGTCTTTGATCGAATTGATAAGCCGACAATGACAGGTAAGATGGTTTATCCCATTGTGGACAAGTTTGTTGTTCAGTGGGAAGAACAGAAAAAGGTTTATCCGAAAGCGGTTAACCTTGGCAGCATTTTCTAAGTAGGGGTAGGAAGTAATGATTTTTGTGACGGTAGGAACACATGAACAGCCGTTTAATCGACTGATTCAAAAAGTAGATGAACTGAAACGAAATGGCATTATCAAAGATGATGTAATAATCCAAACGGGCTTTAGTACATACGAGCCGAAATGTTGCCGGTGGAGCAAATTGATTCCGTATCAGCAGATGGTTAAGAATGTAGCCGATGCTCGGATTGTAATTACACATGGCGGTCCGGCAAGCTTTATCATGCCGCTGCAAATCGGCAAGACGCCCATTGTTGTGCCACGTCAGCATCAGTTCAATGAGCATGTAAATGACCATCAGGTTGAGTTCGCGAGAAATGTGGCGCAGAGGATGGGAACGATTATTCCAGTGGAAGACATCAATACGCTGGGAGATATTATCACGAACTATGACCAAATTGTTGCAGGTATGGGGCATGGTATGAATAGCAACAACAAGCGATTTAACGAAGAGTTGGAGCGTATTGTCGAAAAATTGATGGCTTAATAAATTGTAAATTGCATGTATGATGACAACGGATTAGTAACGAAATAACATTCGTGGGGAGCGTATAGATGCCAATTGGATTGAACTTTCAGAGAAAACATCCACGCTTAGGATATCGTATAAAATATTTGTATTATTCTTTTGCAAGAAGGGATATCTTGCAGAAGAAAATCTCGTTTGGAGATGAGAACAAAGATAAAACAGTATATATTGTGAAACCAGATTATCAAGATGGCGTAGAAGGCTTACTTTCGTTGCTTTATAAGCAAGTACTCTACATTGACTTTGCAAAAAGAAAAGGATATGTGCCTTTCGTAGATTGGAAAAACTATAAGACCCAGTATTACGATGGGGAAAATAATGCATGGGAGTTCTTTTTTAAGCAGCCATCGGAGATAACGGAGGCAGAAGTTTATAAAAGCCAAAAGGTCTATTTATCTGGGTGGACATTTAAAACAATCAATCCAGGTAATCTATTTGAGTCCAACGTATTTCATAGTAAGGCAATACTGGATTTGAGTGGAAAAATGCTTCGAGAGAACCTTGAATTCAGCGAGGATGTATTACGCCTCGTAGATCAGGAAGCAGAAAGTCTACAAATAGAAAAGTGTATTGGAGTATATATTAGAGGCACGGACTACGTAAAGCTGAAACCATCTGGAGAATATGTTCAGCCCTCAGTAGATCAAATGAAGTGTAAAATTCACGAATTTGAAAACAAATATAATGCGCCGATTTTTCTCGTGACAGAAGATGGCGATATATTCGATAATTTAAAAAAAGAGTTTGGCGATATTATTAGAATCGTTTCTTTTGATACCTTTATAAGAAATTATGAAGGAAAAGATGTGCTGAGCAAATCGGATGTGCTAGAAAAAGATAAAAAATTGAGAGGACAAAAGTATTTAGCAAAGATGATACTGCTTGCTAAATGTAAATACTTTGTAGGCTCAATGACACAGGGATCAAAATTCAGCTATATTCTAAATAATGGGAATTATTCGGATGAGTATGTTTTTGATTTAGGATTGTACCCATAAAATTGATTGTAGATAGTAGTTAGGAAAAACAAAAATGAGAATATGCGTAATAATGTCAACATATAACGGCGAGAGATATATTGTTCAACAACTTGATAGTATATTTCAAAGCGAAAAAACCGAAATAGGTTTGTACGTGAGAGATGATGGATCAAAAGATCGAACGGTAGAAATTCTAAAAAAATATGGAATCGAACATAATGTGCAAATAGAGGTAAATCCGGGACAAAACGTTGGATCGGCTAAAAGTTTTCTGGCGGCACTTAGAGATTGCCCCAAAGCGGATTATTATGCATTTTGTGATCAAGATGATGTCTGGATTGATGGAAAAGTATCCGCTGCAGTGGAACAAATAGGCAAGACCAATCAACCTGTTTTATGGTGTTCGGATTATCAGGTGACGGATTCTGAACTACATGTTATGATTCCATCTGCGCTCAAACAGCCTGTTCAAGATAGCATGAGAGCAGTTTTCTACAATAACGTTCCAGGATGTACGATGGTATTCAATTGGGCGTTATTGCAGGAAATGAGAAAGGTGAATATTTCTGAAATTCGGATGCATGACATTATGGCAATCAATGTGGCACTAATAACAGGAAAAGTGATTTTCGATAGAACACCTTATGTACTGTATCGACAGCATGGAAATAATGTTTTAGGGTACAGCCATAAAAAGGTCCAAATTGGAAAGTGGATTAAAGAAAAGCTGGAATTGGTTAAAAATAAAGAAGACTATTCAACTGCTGAATATGCGCAGGCGGTACTAAATGCGTTTGAGAGTAAAATGAATGAAATGGAAAAAGAAGAATACAAACTTATCTCAAAAATGAATAAGAGCCTAGTGAGTAGGCTGAAGCTTTTAACAAGACCATACACAAAAGCAAAATTTGGCCGTACCAGCATTTCTATTCGATGTAAAATCTTACTGAATTTAATATAAATAGCGGACGTTTCTTAGAGGGCAAACAATATGGATAAAGAGAAAAAGCTTTATAGTACTGTTTTATTGCTGTTTGGCATACTAGCGCCTATGCCCCTTATCAGTTTTTTCTCCATTACAATGTATGTGTGGGGTATTATGATACTCGGCATGATTGCTTTGATGGAATGGGTAAATCAAGGCAGAATGAAATTAGAAAGGCAATTTGATCCAGCTTTCGCTGCGGTCATTTTGACGTGGCTGATTTCATATTTAATCTGTGCAATTAGGATGCCTGCAAAGTGGACAAACGGTCTCGGAAAAGGATTTGTGCAAACGTGTTTTCTTGTTGTTGTATATATCTTTTTCTCACAACGAGAAAAAGTACAATACCTTGCGTATTACGTAAAAGGGGTATATATCTCATCAATTATTCAAATGATATGGGGCTATGCACAGATACTGTTTGATGCCATTGGACAAGACCTGAACACAATCGTATTTAGAGATATTCTTCATATGGTGAAGGAAATTGCCACTCAGTATCAGTTTGGACGATTGAAGGTAAGTGGTTTGTGCTGGAACGCAGGAAACTTTGCACCACTAATTACATTTGGATATATCTATACAAAAAGCATTTATCTCAAAGCAGCTTTCTTTTTGCTGGGATTTCTTTCAGGAAGTCGAACATTGATATTGGGGCTATTTGTAAGTGCTGTGATAGAATTGGCGGTTTCGGTTGTTACGGGAGAGTTTAAGACTGCAATCACTAAGAAAAAAACTAAGAAAGAAAAGGCTTTCTTAGCTGTTGCAATTACAGCAATTGCTGTTGCTTTTGTGACAAATATGGATACCATTTTGAGAAAAGTGATGGAGATTGCGGATCTTCTGAATATTATGAATCGCGTTAAAACAGAAGGAAGTGCCAGTACACATCTTTATTATTTAACATCTATTCCTGCAATCACGATGAAAAATGATTTCATTTCAAATCTGTTTGGATATGGGCCGGGGTGTTCTGGCTATCCACAATCTGTTTTAATGAATTTTTATCCTGAATTGGATAAATGGTCGATTGAATGTGATTATGTAAATCAATTGTGGTCTTACGGATATATTGGCTTTGCGATTTACTATTATTGGTACATAAAAAATGCACTGAGTACATTTAAACTTGATAAAAAATATGTTACACTATTCATAACTTTTTTGTTTGAGGGAATTCTGTATAATATTACGTTTAATTGGGTTCAATTCTTGCTTATTTCGATTTTTGTAATGAGCAAAGAAAAAATTGACATATTTAAAATAAACAATACTACAGTGTTTCAAAGGATATAATCGTTCATGAAAAAAATTTTTAAGGAAATATTGCGAGTTTACAAAAAAATACCACTTCCGGCCAAAGCTTCTATGTGGTTTGTTCTCTGTAGTGTAGTTCAGAAAGGCATTGCATTCATCACCACACCTATCTTTACACGCATGATGTCAACGAAGGAATATGGTTTAGTAAGCGTCTATAGTTCATGGGTGAGCATCTTGACGGTTGTTTTGACGCTCCAACTTGCAACGGGCGTTTATAACAAGGCAATGATTCGGTATGAAAAACAGCGGAATGAATATACTTCTTCTATGCTTTTTTTGACGACTCTCTTCATTTCTGGAGGCTTAGGGATCTTTTTATTGTTTCCTAAGCAATTGAGCAATGTTTTAGGAATGAGTACGTCATTGATAATTGCCATGTTTGTGGATTTGATTTTTTCACAGGCGATGTCATTTTGGACAGTGCGGAACAGATTTGAGTACGAATATAAAGATATTGTTGGCTATACACTTGCGTCGACATTTTTTAGTACATTCGGAAGTGTCGTAGCTATATATCTGTTTCCAGAACATAAGGCGTATGCACGCATTTACGTAATGGTATTAGTTCATATTGTAATCTACTCAGGTGTGTACTATAAGATAATGCGCACGGGTCGTAAGACTGTATGGAAAGAAGCGTGGAAATATGCGTTGCATTATAATATTCCTTTAATTCCACACTATTTGTCACAGCAGGTACTAAATCAGGCAGACAGATTGATGATCAATCGTATGTGTGGAAGCGCACAAACCGCAATTTATACGGTTGCATACCAGATTGCAATGGTTCTCAATATTGTGACGACTGCTGTGGAAAGCTCCTTCACGCCATGGGCATATCAAAAAATAAGTGAAGGAAAAGAAAATGAAGTTGGAAAAATAGCACAAAGTATTTTGATCATAACGGGTATGACCTGTTTGTTCTTTACATTATTCGCACCGGAATTTATCTATTTACTTGGTGGAAACGCGTATCAAAGTGCGATTTGGGTAGTGCCGCCCGTTTGCATGAGCGTGTATTTTATCATGATGTACAGCTTGATCAGTACAGTTACTTTTTATTATGAAAAGACAAAATCAATTATGTTGGTTTCTTGCGCAATCGCGGTACTAAATATTGTACTGAATCAGTACTTCATAACAATTTATGGAATGGTGGCAGCAGGCTATACAACATTGGTTTGCTATATTTGCTATGCGGTTGTGCATTACTTGCTGATGTGTCATGTTTCAAAGGATAAAAAAAAGCAAAACCCGTTTAATATAGGAATTATTTGGATTCCGGCAGTTTTGTTTGTTGTTTTGGCTGTTGTAAGTTCAATTTCTTATACGCATTTGAAACTTCGTATTTTATTGATGGTGTTGTTAGGTGGATTGCTAATCTTTGTAGCCTATAAGAATAAAAGTAATTTGCTTAAACTGATGAAAAAATAATTATTTTATGAGACGAAGGGTAATAAAAATGGTAGCGGATAATAATCAAGTGGAACTGAGCATAGAGCAGATTCACAAAGTCACATTGGACATTGTAAAAAGAATGTCAAATATTTGTGAGAAAATTGGAGTGAACTACTACGTTGCATATGGATCGCTGATTGGGACTGTTCGTCATAAGGGGTTTATTCCATGGGATGACGATTTTGATGTTGTTATGCTACGGGATGATTATGAGAAGTTTTGTGACTATTGTATACACCACCAGGATGAAATGAAACCATATAAACTTCTCACACGGAAAAATGAAGAAAATTATCCATATAATATAGCACGACTTAATGATATGGACTACCGTGCTGTATATGAAAACGTTCAAGGCTATGATTCAGGAGTTTTTATTGATATTTATCCGCTCGATGGCGCAGGGTCAGATGCAGAGCAAGTAATTCGACGAGTGAAAAAGAAAAAAAGTGATTTATTTAGAATTACTTTGTGGAGCATTGATGATCATTATATCAAGTCAACTTATCATAAATGGTATCGCTCAGTGGCAAAATATGTGGTTAGAAGTTATGCAAAAATTCGAGGCTCTAAGTATTTCTTGGACAAAATGGAAAACTTTAAAAACTTATATGATATAAAGAAAAGTCGGTACATTGCAGAAATGACTTGGGATTCTGGGCTCACCCTATACGAAAAGAAATGGTTTGAGGATTATATCTATATGGATTTTGAAAATCTTAAGGTAAAAGTTCCGGTTGGCTATGATGATTTCTTAAAGTGTCACTATGGAGATTACATGAAGCTGCCATCAAAGGAAGAACAGGTACCACATCACGAATATAAAGTCTATCGACGCTAAGATATACGCCAATCTCAAGTGGCTTTGGGATTGGGTCAACATAATGTTCACGAAAATAAAAGGGGACGTATACATGAACAAACAAGAAAGCGATATCCTGAACACGCTTCTGCTAGAACCGTTCATCAATCAGCGGATTTTAGCAGAAGTGTCCGGCCACTCATTAGGAGTGGTAAACCGATCACTCAAGGAACTGATTAAAGCGGATTATCTGGACGATTCGATTCGTCCTACACTAAAAGCCATAACTGAGTTTAAGCAGAAAACCCCGCAGCGTGCTGTGATACTGGCAGCAGGCTTTGGCATGCGAATGGTTCCAATTAACACGGAGATGCCGAAAGGACTTCTTGAGGTCAATGGAGAACCACTCATTGAGCGTATCATAAAGCAGCTTCATGAAGTGGGAATCAAAGAAATCTATGTAGTAGTAGGTTTCATGAAAGAAAAGTATGAATATTTAATTGATGAATACGGAGTGGAATTAGTCGTAAATTCAGAATACGCGGCTAAAAATAATCTTCATTCGTTGAAACTTGTTAAAGAGCATTTGGAAAATTCATATATTGTTCCTTGCGATATCTGGTGTGACCGAAATCCCTTCCATCGACATGAGCTTTATTCATGGTATATGGTTAGTGACCTCGTAGACAATGAGAGCAATGTTCGTGTAAATCGAAAAATGGAACTTGTCACTGTACCGGAGGCGTCTGGTGGTAATGCGATGATTGGAATTTGCTATCTGATTAAGGATGACGCAGATATTGTAGAACGGCGGATTGAAGAATTATGCGGAAATCAAAGATATGATGGTTCTTTTTGGGAAGAGGCATTGTATCACAAGGATCGTATGATTGTCGCTGCGCGGGTTGTACATTCGGCAGACGTTGTGGAAATTAACACCTATGAACAGCTCCGGGAAATTGACAGTGACTCAAATCAGCTGAAAACAGATGCAATTCAAGTGATCGGTAAAGCATTGAATGCAAAATCGGATGAGATCACAGATATTACTGTATTGAAAAAAGGTATGACAAATCGCTCTTTCCTCTTTACTTGTAAAGGAAAAAAGTACATTATGCGTATCCCAGGCGAGGGAACTGATCAACTCATCAATCGCAGGCAGGAAGCAGAGGTATACCACACGATTGATGGTAAAAAAATCTGCGATGATATTGCTTATATCAATCCTGAAAACGGGTATAAAATTACGGAATTTCTGGAAGGAGCCAGAGTATGTGATCCGTTAAATTACGAAGATGTTAAAAAGTGCATGGAGAGATTAAGAGATTTCCATAAAATGAAATTAAAAGTAAACCATGAGTTTGACATCTTTGGCCAGATGGAGTTTTATGAGTCTCTATGGGATGGTATGCCGTCTGTTTATAAGGACTACGCAAAGACGAAGGCAAATGTTCTTTCGCTGAAAGAATATATAGATATGCATGCATCTGAGAAGGTTTTGACGCATATTGATGCTGTGCCAGATAATTTCCTTTTTATTGAGAAGGATGGCCAAGAGGAAATTAGACTGATCGACTGGGAGTACGCGGGAATGCAGGACCCCCATGTTGATGTTGCAATGTTCTGTATTTATTCGCTCTATAATAAACGGCAGGTAGATCGGTTGATAGCTGCATATTTTACAGAAGGATGTGACGCGGCAATCAAAATTAAAATTTACTGTTATATTGCAGCTTGCGGATTGTTATGGAGCAACTGGTGCGAGTATAAACGAAATTTGGGTGTGGAATTTGGGGAGTATTCGTTACGCCAGTATCGGTATGCAAAGGAATACTATCGGATCGTTCAAGATGAATTAAAGAAGCAAAAAGAAAGTGAGGATAAATAATGCACAAAGTGGAAAGAGCAATCATCATGGCGGCAGGACTAGGCAATCGAATGCATCCCATTACGCTGACCACGCCGAAACCGCTGGTTCGTGTGAATGGAATTCGAATGATTGACACGGTGATTGATGGTTTGCATAAGAACGGAATCCATGAAATCTATGTAGTAGTTGGATACTTAAAGGGACAATTTGAGAAGCTGGAACAGGAATATCCAGGAGTTAAACTCATTGAAAATCCATATTATGATACGTGCAACAATATAGCTTCGCTTTATGTTGCACGAGATCATATTGAAAACGCAATCATCATGGACGGAGATCAGATTATTTATAATCCTGAAATTCTTTCGCCAGAATTCGAATGCTCAGGGTATAACAGTGTATGGACGGATGATGAAACGGATGAGTGGCTTCAGACTGTTGAGAATGGCATTGTTACGGCATGCAGTCGGACAGGTGGAAAAGGCGGATGGCAACTGTACAGTATTTCCAGATGGACAGCGGAAGATGGCCGAAAGTTAAAACATTTCTTGGAAGTGGAATTTGAAGAAAAACAAAATCGGCAGATATATTGGGATGATGTAGCAATGTTTTGCCATCCTAATGACTTCAAATTGGGTATTCGTCCAATGAATGCGTCGGATATTATCGAAGTTGATAATCTATCAGAACTGATTTCATTGGATGAAAGCTATAAAAAATATGCGGAGGAAAAGTAAATGAACACGAAAAAAGAACATGATAAAATAGATTGGATGATAACACTGGTGCCTTTGGCAATCGTAATTGCATTATGCGTGCTATTCTTTTTTGCGCCGGAACAATCGAATGCCGTACTGAGTCAGATACGTTTTTTCTTTGGTGATACCTTTGGTACATATTACTTGGTAATTGGATTGGGGATTTTTACACTTTCTCTGTATATTGCCGGTTCTAAGTATGGTGACATTGTCCTTGGCGAGCAGAATGAGAAGCCGAAGTATTCCTTCTTTGCGTGGGGCTCAATGATGTTCACCTGTGGTCTTGCAGCAGATATTTTGTTCTATTCGTTCTCGGAGTGGGTGCTGTATGCAACGGATTCACATCTGGCAGAGATGGGTAGTATCCAAGATTGGGCAGGTGTATATCCGTTGTTCCATTGGAGCTTCATTCCTTGGGGCTTCTATCTTGTGCTGGCGGTTGCATTTGGCTTTATGCTTCACGTAAGAAAAAGAAACCGTCAGAAGTATTCAGAAGCTTGCCGCCCGATTTTGGGAAAGCATACAGATGGATGGGCTGGCCGAATTATTGACCTTTTGGCTGTATTTGCGCTTCTTGCTGGTACTGCGACTACATTCAGTGTTGCAACTCCGTTGATGGCGACAATTATTGTGGAACTGTTCCATGTTGCAATTAGCCGTACTGTGATTAATATTATTATTCTTCTGATCACTTGTGCTGTATATACTTATTCCTTGCTGCATGGATTTAAGGGAATTAGCAAGCTGGCTAACATTTGTATTTATATGTTCTTTGGTCTGATTGCCTTTGTTCTTTTGTTCGGTGGAGAAACACGTTATATTGTTGAAACTGGATTTGCATCTTTGGGTAAGATGGTCCAAAACTTCATTGATTTATCTACTTTTACTGATCCGCTTAGAACTTCGAACTTCCCGCAGAACTGGACAATCTACTACTGGGCATACTGGATGGTATGGTGTGTGGCTGCTCCGTTCTTTATCGGCAGCATTTCCCGTGGTAGAACAGTACGTCAGACGATCCTTGGTGGCTATGTATTTGGTGTTGGCTCTACATTGACGAGTTTTATCGTACTTGGTAACTATTCTATGGGAATGCAGGTCACTGGAAAGGCTGACTTTATTACACAGTATCTGGAAAGTGGAGACTTGTATGGCATGATTGTGTCTATCATCAAAACGATGCCGGGTGCGCCTGTTATCATGGTAGTTGTTCTATTGACGATGATTGCTTTCTATGCAACTTCTTTTGATTCGATTGCTTTGACAGCATCCTGCTATAGCTATCACACACTGGAGGATGGTGAGCAGCCGAATAAAGCCATTCAGTTGATGTGGTGCATTCTGCTGATTTTGCTTCCGATTGCTTTGCTATTTGCAGAAAGCTCCATGAACAATCTTCAGTCGGTGAGTATTATTGCGGCATTCCCGATTGGTGTGGTAATCGTAATGATTGCAGTCAGCTTTATGAAGGATGCAAAAAAATATATGGAAAGTTTGGAAAATAAAGGATGATGGAGAATACATGCTCGAAAAAGCAATCGAGTGAACAGATTTCAAGAAAGCTGGCAGAGTTTATTAAAGAAATTCAATATAAAAATCGAAATCCGGTAGATAATAACGTATTAAAGATGCTGCAGGAAATGGAAACAAATCCTGAACTTCTTCTCAATTCACAACAAGAGACCATCCCAATAATTGTGTAAACCTCTTCAGGATATCTACGGGCTGTCTGTGTCTGACACTACGGTAAGCCGGATCACGGATAAGATCCTGCCTGTGGCGAAAGAATGGCAGCAGCGGCCTCTGGAATCAATCTACGCTGTGGCTTTTTCTGGATGTGATCCACTACCATGTCCGCAGCGAAGGGCAAATCGTAAAGAAAGCAGTATACATTGCCATCGACCTTGATCTGGACGGCCGCAAAGATGTTCTTGGCATGTGGGTCGGCGAGAATGAGAGTGCAAAGTTCTGGGCGACCGTACTGAATGATCTGAGGAATCGGGGCGTAGAGGATATTTTTATCGCATGTACAGATAATTTGACTGGTTTCGATACAGCCATCCATGCAGTGTTTCCGGAAACGGAGATTTAGAACTGCATGATTCACCAGCTGCGGAAGGTCACAAAATCCAAGAGCGTCTTCCCGACAGATGACGGTCTGCTAAAAATGCTGTATCTGGCGATGATGGATATTACGAAAAAGTGGACAGGTCGGCGGCAGGACTGGAGCCGCATCCATGCGCAGCTGTCCATCTATTTCGCTGAGCGTATGCCGGATTAACACCTGCTGCGGGGGAATGACAAGGGTATACGAACGGCTTCGCCGCCCTTGACATTCCCTCTTGCCGGCGTTATGTTGTTAAGGCGACAGCCGGTTTCGCCGTCTGCCGCCTCATATTAAAATTGCTCTTGTTTTATAGCTGTCTGGACTTTACACAAAATTTGGGAAAGACCCGCTTCTGGAATCTTGTTATCGGACATCTTTGTACCTGGCAAAAGAAAATAGCTGTCAGTCGGTGGCCTTTCCGCTGATTTCTTCCGGCATCTACGGCTATCCAAAAGATCCGGCACTGAGGGTTGCAGTCGATCAATTCGTTTGTCAGCCCATATCGGCGGCAAGAGCCTGGTCGATGAGCTTTTGCAGCGTCTCCGCCTGCTTCTTTTCCGTGATGGCGCCTACGATGGGGTCACCCACGATATTGCCGTTGCGGTCAACCACATAGGTGGTGGGGTAGGCAAAAATGTTTGTAGTGAACTTTCCCGCCTCGCCGTCGGAAGCGAAATACACATTCTGATAGGTGGCGCCCTTCTTGGCCAGTACATCTTTTGCTTCGGAAATTGCCGCTTCATCGCCATCCAATGTGAAGGTGTTGACACCGATGAGTGCGCCGCCCTTCTTCGCAAGCTCCTTGTTCAGTGCGTCCAGCTCGGAAAGCTCGCCCACGCAGGGATTGCAGGTGGTGAACCAGAAATTCACCACGGTGACGGCGTTGGCAGAGAACAGCTCGTCGCTCTTCACCGTGTTGCCATCCAGGTCCTTGCCCTCAAAGGCGGGGAATTTCTGCATGCTGCCGTCATCGGGGGACATGGTCATGTCGCCGCCTGTGGGCATACTCATATCGCCGTCCAGGGATTCCTGGGCGATCTCTGGGTATTTTTCCTCCAGCTCGGTGAGCCGGTTTTCAAGGCTGCTGATCTCTGCGGCAGACTCCTTCAGCATCGTATACTCCTCGTCGGTGAACTGATCCTTGGCGGTCTCGATGGTGTCCAGCAGGAAGTCGCCATAGTTTTTCCCGTCCTCTATCATGGACATGCCCTTGTCTGCCACCATGAAGACAGTTTCCCAGAGCTCTGTATTCTCCGAAAGGAGAGCATTCTCCCGCTCAAGCAGCTCCTTGTGCAGGGCAAGTGCCTCCTCGGCGTTTTTCGG
>OLGZ01001413.1_pt1 | contig 13769 bp, 11 predicted proteins | sample 1605981 | NCBI WGS metagenome assembly OLGZ01 (sample SAMN03283291) | human gut metagenome | biome: human-associated habitat; material: feces | host: Homo sapiens | place: Peru | collected 2012 | reverse complement strand
CATCTTCTAAAAAAAGGCGGCGAAGCCGCCACGAGAGCCCTGAACCTTGAACCCTAAACCAAATGAAAGCAAAGTAAAAAGGAGCTGTGAAGAAATGAATCCTCATTTCTTCACAGCTCCTTTGTGTGCCAAAAGTGATGAGCTCAGTCCAGCAAAAACTGTTCAAATACAAAATTCCCGAGAGCGGCGCCGTGGTAGGTCAGGAAGAGATGACCGGCCTCTTCTTTGAGAAGCTTTTTCTCTTTCAGCATCTTGACGGCATCTCCATACCAGTGCGTGATGCCCTCTCCATATCTTTTCCGGAAACCATCCAGCGGGATGCCTTCTTTCATGCGAAGGTGGAGGAAGCAGTATTCTTCCATTTCGTCAGTAGCAGAGAGCGTTTCCACTTCCTGCTGCGGCGGATGGCCGGTGAGGAGTTCTTTTTCGTAGAGGCGCACGCCGGGGGTGTTCTCCGTGCGTGTGCGTCCGATGCGGGAACAGGCGGCGGGCCCGAGGCCGAGGTAGTCAGAAAGCTCCCAGTATTTTTGATTATGCCGCGAGCGGAAGCCTTTTCTGGCAAAGCTGGAGATCTCATAGCGCTCAAAGCCATAGGCGGGGAGGATGCGGCACATGGCCTGATACATGGCCCAGCTTTCTTCTTCGCTGGGGCGAGCGAGCTGGCCCCTCTCAGCGAGCTGCGCCATGCGCGTACCGTCTTCGAGAATGAGACTATAGATGGACATGTGATTCACGGAAAGATGGACCGCCCAGCGAAGGCTCGCTTCGAAGTCTTTGACAGTCTGGCCGGGAAGCTCGTACATGAGGTCGAGACTGAGATTATGAAAGCCCATCCGATACGCACGCTTCACGGCTGTTTCTGCTTCTTGGGCGGTGTGCCAGCGGCCGATGGCAGAAAGCAGGTGATCGTGCTTTTCCTGGACGCCGATGGAAATGCGGTTCACGCCGGCGCGCATGGCATTCTTGAGATAGCTATCGCTCATATCACAGGGATTCATCTCCATGGTGATCTCTGCCGTATCAGAAATGCGGAAATGCTGAGAGAGCGTCTTCATCAGTCTTGTGAGCTGCGCTTCGGAGAGCGAAGAGGGTGTGCCGCCCCCCAGATAGACGGTATCGCAGAGGCGATCCTCAAAGTCCGGGCTTTTGAGATCCATTTCCTTGGTAAGTGCATCAATGTAGCGGTCGGTGGGCTTTCGTCCAATCGAATAGAAGCCGCAGTAATCACAGCGGCTTCTGCAAAAAGGAATATGGATATAGAGTCCTAGACTAGTCATCTTTCAATACCGCCATGAAGGCTTCCTGCGGGATCTCTACGCTGCCGACCTGCTTCATGCGCTTCTTGCCTTCCTTCTGCTTTTCGAGCAGTTTTTTCTTACGGGAGACGTCGCCGCCATAGCACTTAGCGAGGACGTCCTTCTTATAGGCTTTGATGGTCTCTCGGGCGATGATCTTGCTCCCAACAGCCGCCTGGATCGGCACCTCGAACTGCTGGCGCGGGATGATGTCTTTCAGTTTCTGCGCGAGAGTGCGGCCGCGGGCTGCGGCATTGCTTCGGTGGACGATGATGGAGAGGGCATCGATGAGGTCACCATTCAGAAGGATGTCGAGCTTCACGGCATCGGTCTTCTGATAGCCGGAGAGCTGGTAGTCGAGGGAGGCATAGCCCTTGGTGGAGGATTTCAGCTTATCGAAGAAGTCGAAAATGATCTCCGAGAGTGGGATGGTATAGGAAAGATCGACACGTGTCTCATCGAGATAGGTCATCGTCTGGAAGACGCCGCGGCGATTCTGCACAAGCTCCATGACATTCCCTACCATATCGGAGGGGACGAGGATCTCCACCTTTGCGACCGGCTCTTCGATATGCTCGATCTTGGTCATCGGAGGGAGCTCCGCCGGATTGTCCACAGGTACCATCGTGCCGTCGGTCTTGTAAACGTGATAAATGACCGAAGGCGCGGTGGTGATGAGCTTCAGGTGGTACTCACGCTCGAGGCGTTCCTGCACGACGTCCATGTGAAGCAGTCCCAGGAAGCCGCAGCGGAAGCCGAAGCCCAGAGCCTGAGAGGTTTCCGGCACGTATTCAAGCGCCGCATCATTCAGCTGCAGCTTTTCAAGAGCCACTTTCAGATTGTCATAGTCCTTGCTCTCGATCGGGTAGAGACCGCAGAAAACCATCGGGAGCGCCTTGCGGTAACCCGGCAGTGCTTCGCTGGCGCCGCCCTCTTCGGTCGTGATGGTATCCCCTACCTCGCAGTCGGAGACATTCTTGATGCTGGCTGCCACGTAGCCGACTGAGCCGCAGGTGAGGACGTCGCAGGGCTTCGGGAAGGGCGAGAAATAGCCGACTTCCGTCACGGTGTAGACCTTGCCGGAGGCCATCATGCGGATATTCATCCCCGCACGGATCTCCCCATCCTTCACACGGACATAGGCGATCGCCCCCTTGTAGGAGTCGAAAATGGAGTCGAAAATGAGGCAGCGAAGCGGCGCTTTCGAATGGTCTTCCGGCGGCGGCACCTGCTCGACGATACGCTTCAAGACTTCCTCGACATTCTGCCCGGTCTTGGCGGAAACGGGGATCGCCTCCGACATGTCAAGGCCGATGACATTCTCGACTTCCGTCTTTACGCGCTCCACGTCTGCGCTCGGGAGGTCGACTTTGTTGATGACAGGGATGATCTCCAGATCATGGTCGAGTGCAAGATATACATTGGCAAGCGTCTGCGCCTGTACGCCCTGCGTCGCATCGATGATGAGGATCGCGCCTTCGCAGGCAGAAAGCGAGCGGGAGACTTCATAGTTGAAATCGACATGCCCTGGGGTATCGATGAGGTTCAGTTCATAGGTTTCGCCGTCTTCATAGGTGTAGTTCAGGCGTACCGACTGTTCTTTGATGGTGATGCCGCGCTCACGCTCCAGCTCCATCGTGTCTAAGATCTGCGCCTCCATGTCGCGCTTCTGCACTGTCCCGGTGATCTCGATCAGGCGGTCCGCCAGTGTGGACTTACCGTGGTCGATGTGGGCGATGATGGAAAAATTTCTGATGTGCTCTGTATCCATGGGTTCTCCTTAGTTTTTTGGGAAAGTAGGCGGTGGATGTCATTCGTAGAAATCGCCCCCGCCCCGTAGACGTGACATATACGTAGTTATCGGTATTATTATAACATATGGTGGAAGGGCGTATGATACACTATTTGCACACGGCAGAGGTATAGGTGCATTGACAACACGTGTACATGTGTGTAAACTATAGATAGAAATGAAGGAGGTTTCCATGCCAATATCAGGAAAAGAATTGATCAAGATTCTGAACCGTCTGGGCTGGACTTGCGTACGTGTAACCGGAAGCCATTACATCATGCGTAAAGGATCCCAGACAGTCGTTGTCCCCTGTCATCGCGAAGACCTGCCCCGAAAAACGCTAAAAAACATATTGGCTGGTACAGGTCCAATCGATGGAGTCAAACTATAGGAGGTGCCTATGAGAATCGTATATCCCGCCATCATTGAGCAGGACAAAGAAGGATTTTACGCAACCTTCCCGGATCTGCCAGGATGCCTGACAGATGGAAATACACAGGAAGCGGTGCTGACAAATGCGGAAGAAGCTCTCACGGGCTATATTCTTGCGAGAATCGAGCTTGGCCTTCCCATTGCCCATGCCTCTAATCCCTCTGCTGTTGTTCTCCCCAAAGGCGCCTATCTGGCACTGATTCGCTCCGATATCAACCCCTCAGACTTGGGGAAATCCATGAACAAGACCCTCACACTTCCTGTCTGGCTAAATCAAAGAGCGGTCAATGCCCATGTGAATTTCAGCCAGGTGCTGCAAGACGCACTGATGAGAAAGCTGAATATCATCTGATGCCATCAAAAAAGAGCGCTTAAGCGCTCTTTTTTGTTTCCTGCGAAGGCCAGCCTTAGCGAATGCCCCCTCTCCCCGAAGGGCTATTTCCTAATCCCTAATCCCTAGTCACTAGCCACCAGTCACCAGCTACCAGCCACACTACAGTCCCAGCTTCACACGTCCATAGATGACGAAAGCGGTAAGGAGAACAGTCAGCGCCATGACGGCGAAGTCTTTTCCTTTCGGTGCGACGCTTTCCATGAAGGTACGTTTCGAGCCGCCGAAGCCGCGGAGCTCGAGGGAGAGTGCCATGGTCTCACTGCGTCCGAGCGAACGGAGCATGAGCGGGCGGACGATGGACATGTAGCGCTTCACCTGTTTGAAGAAATTCCCTTTCACAGCGAGGCCGCGGCAGGCCTGCGCTTCGGAGACCGCTTTGTTCTCTTCGATAAAGTCCGGGATGAAACGAAGGCCGGCGGTGAACATGAAGGCGTATTCATACGGTACTTTCAGCTGGCGCACCATGGAGGCGGTGAGGTCCTGCAGCTTCACTGTCCCAAGAAGGTAGATGAAAATGATCGTCATCCCCAGCATACGCAGGGCTGCGACGTTGCATTCCTTCACGCTGCCGCCGCCGATGTACTCGATCACGCCCAGCATGGCAGCAAAGATAACAAGGGCAAGAAGGGCTTTCAGGTTCTTGATGAGTTCGCCGGACACGAGGAGGATCAGAAGCTCAAGGACGCAGAGGGCGGCAAGGCTCGTCGGCTCGGAGAGGACGATCGCCCAGACGGCCGTCCCGAAGGTGAGAAGGATTTTGGTCAAAGGTACCAGATTTCTCATTCGATTTTTCCTCCTTTCAGTTCATAAAAAGCACGGCAGAATGCATTCATATCCTTACAGTAGGGACTGCCGGGGAGCTTGCGCCCCAGACGGACGGCCGGCGGATAGGCGAGTCCCCAGTCTTCCGGACGGTTCTCCGCAGAGAAAAGCTCAGAGGGATGACCGTCGAAAGCGATCTCATGCTCTGCGATGACGATGACGCGGGTGCAGTCTTTCGCGACGATATCCATGTCATGGGTGACGAGGATGATGGTGATGCCCTTCTCCTGCAGCCTTTCCATGAGTTTCATCAGGCGCTGTTTTTCTCGTCCGTCCTGTCCGCTCGTCGGTTCGTCGAGCACGAGATACTCGGTATCCATCGCAAGTGCCGAGGCGATGGCGACTCGCTGCTGATCCCCGCGAGACAGGATGCGCGGATACTCCCCAGCAAGGGCTGCGGTGTCGGTATCCTGCATGGCGCGCGCCACGGCTTCCTCAAGCTCCGCGCCGCGTTTCCCCTGATGATAGGGGCCGAAGGCGATTTCCTCTCTGACCGTCGGCATGAACATCTGGCGATCCGGCTGCTGGAAGACGTAGCCGATGAAGCGGCTGCGCTCGGATGGTTCTTCGCGAGTCACATCTTTCCCATGATAGAGGATCTGCCCCGAAGCTGGTTTCTCCAGTCCTGTCAGGAGGCGGGTCACGGTGGTCTTGCCGCAGCCGTTTCGCCCTGTGATGGCGACGAATTCCCCCTTGTCAAAAGAGAGGGAAATGTCTTTCAATATGTCCGGCAGGCCTTCCGCATAGCGGAAGGTCACATGAGACAGTTCAAGCATCTTTCTCTCCTCCTTTCGCAAAGGAATGAATGACCGAGGTTTCTGCATCGGCCAGATTCAGGAATGGCTTCTCGAAGGTCATCCCCACCTGCTCGAGTTCGAGCTGGGCCTTGTACATATCCGGGATGGCTTCTTCATAAATATGTTCGGTATACATGCGGCGCATCACTTCTTCCGGCGTGCCACTTACGATGATTTCACCATGATTCATGAGGACGAATTTCTTCGCATAGGGGAGCGCGGCTTCGAGATGGTGCTCTGCCACGATGACCGTGAGGCCTTCCTTCTCGTTCAGCTCGCCGACCATTTCATAGAATTCGCGGATGCCTTCCGGATCAAGGGCGGATGTCGGTTCATCGAAGACCAGTACGTCCGGCTCTTCGGCAAGGACGGCTGCGACGACGAGGCGCTGGCACTGACCGCCGGAGAGAGTCGTCACCTTGCGGTCCTCAAGACCTTCGAGATGGACTTTCGCAAGTGCTTCTTTCGAGCGGCGGCGGATTTCTTCCGGGGGGAAACCATGGTTTTCAAGCGTAAATGCCATTTCCTCGCCCACCGTCAGCGTGACGATCTGCGCCTTGTAGTCGGAAAGGATGACACCGATGGAGGATGCGAGGTCTGCGATATTGTGCTGTGTCACGGCTTTGCCATCCGTGAAGACCATGCCTTGCATCGTACCGCCGTAGTAGTGCGGGATCGCCCCCGCCATCGACATGAGGAGCGTCGTCTTTCCTGCCCCGTTCGGCCCCGTCACGATGACGAAGTCCCCCTTGCGCACCGCAAGAGACACATCTTTCAATGCTGGCTCTTTGGCAAAAGGATAGGTGTAAGTCAGATGCTCTACGCTGATGACACCCTCTTCCGACTGCCTAAGAGACAGACCGGAATGGTCACTGTCTACGGTATCTGACTCAGCCATGTAGTGCATGGACTTGAAGAGACGCAGCGCCGGGAAGTAGAGGAATGGCGTGATGATCCCATTACCTACGCCGACCAGTGCCACCATCGGGAGCATTCCGTAGAGATATACCTTCATCGGGATCCCCATGACGAGCGTCAGGATGGAAACAAAGGTGAAGCCGGAGACGATCGTCGTCACGAAGCCTGCGATGGCAGGACGGAGGGAAAATTTCCCGATCCGGATCGGCGGTACGCTGTGTGCGAAGAAACCTGCCACATAGGCGCCGAAGAATTCCGAAGCAAAGTCGCCATACGGAAAAGCCGACTTACTGGTGAAGACTTCCATCAGCGCTGCGACCATGCAGATGCCGAGGCACTGCTTGTATGTCGGCTTCGTCAGAAGGATCGCTACCACATAGGTCGCGATCATCCAGTTCGGCGTGAAGCCTGCCACCGATGGCGAGACCAGATGCAGCAGCATCCCGATCGCCAGCATCAGTGTGGAAATCGTCAGCCAGCGGAAACGCCCGCCACGCGCCTTGACAAAGACAAGCTCCGATACATCTTTCACTTGTTCCATTTCATATCCCCCTTTACAGGATCGTATTCATCCAATAAAAAATCCTTTCATTCCTCTGCTTTCCAGCAAAGGGACGAAAGGATCACTTTCCGCGGTACCACCCTACTTGACACAAGGTCCAGCTCATCATCGGTAACGGCGATCTCCGGCAGCTCCTACCCCTTTCGGCTCAGGCTGCACCTCCCAGGCCCATTCACATAGCTGTCGCACCGGACTTGCACTCTCCGCCGGCTCCCTGAAGCGCCATCACTATCCTACTCTTCCTGTTCCAAGGCTTTCTTTGTTGAACCTACTATAGCACGAGGACGTGGCAGTGTCAAATCGTTTTTTGGAAATGGGGAGAGTGGACTGGTGACTGGTGACTAGTAGCTAGGGATTAGGGGCTAGGGATTAGGGGTGCGATACGAGAAAACCGCTGGTTTCAAACCTCCGCGGCGCTTCTATATTTTTATGCGCTGCACCACAGCCTTGAACCTTGAACCCTGAATCCTGAAGTTTGAAAGCAGGGATGCGTGGCTAGCCAAGTGACTGGTGCCTAGTGACTTGTAACTTGAATACTACCTTCAGGCATCGCCCTGTATATATTCGCGGCGAAGCCGCCACCTTCATTCCTCATTCCTAATTTCTAATTTCTAATTTCTAATTCATAATAGTTATCCTCTTCCGCTCGCCTTGTCCAGATCCGCTGCTTTCCGGATATCCGCTTCTATGCCATCTCTTCGCTCGAGGAGCTTCTCCAGATTCTTCCGCTTCGATCGCTCGATGTACTGATGCGCGATCGCATCCGGGAGAGTCGCACCAAGAGAGAGCCCCAGAATGATAAGCATCGCCTCGACACCTGTTTTGAAAGCCGTCAGCAGCTCGATCAGATCGATCTGTCCGATATCAATGATGGCAAACAGGAAACGATAGAGCAGCACGCCCGGGATCAGCGGAATGATCGCCGGTATCGTGACCACAAAGACAGGGGCATGGAAGTAGCGGGAGAGCGCAAAATAGAAGACGGAGAGCAGCGCGGCTCCGAGGAAGGAGGCGCTCGCCATCCCCATATGGAAGGAGACCATCAGAATATTTCTCGTATCCACCGTGAGGACGGCCCCGAGGCAGGCTGCGATGATATAGCGCCTTGGCACATTGAACATGATAGAAAACCCCAATGCTGCCATAGCGGCTGCCAGCGCCTGCATGATGTACAAATGCTCCGGCGCGATCGGTACTTCGGTGAAGCTGGGGACATTCGTCAGACTGACAGCGCCTGCGATCCCAAAGGTCATCGCCAGCATGATGAGGACCGTGTGCGTGAATCGCGTCATCCCGGATGTCAAGTAGCTGTTCAGAAAATCATCGACCCCATTGATGAGTGGCACGCCGGGGATCAAGGTGAGCGCCGAGGCCACCACAGGAAGAAATGGATTCGTCGCCCCGGGAAGATACATCGTCCCATAGGCCGTGAGCGTCGCAAAGAAAGCGGAGATGGCAATGGTGACATACCCATTCACCTCAAGACGGTTGCAGACATACTTCACCAGAGCTCCCACCATCGCCGCCAGCATGGTGAAGATCGCATCGACAGCATGACCGCCGAAAATCAGACAGAATGCCGCTGATGCCAGTCCGATGGCCAGAATGACCATCCACTCCGGATAAATGCGATTTCTAAAATTCTGCCTGATATAATTCAGGCGAAGGCGGAAATTATCATAGGATTCGTTTTTATACAGTGCTTCCCAGCTGGCCTCACTCGTCTGCAGAAGAGCCGTCATATTGATGCCATGGCGGTAGCATTTGCGGAACATCGTATATGCCTTTTCCCCATCATCGACATTGATCATGATGGTAGAGTATGTGATATGGATCTGTACATCTTCCCAGTAGATGCCAAGGCAGGCCGCCGTGCGGAGCATGTCACGCACGATACGCTTGCTCCCTGCACCACTCTCCATCATCAGCTGCCCCGTATCCAGGATGAGCGTCATCTTGCTTCGGATGGAAAGAGAAGAATTGGATATTTTCATAGTTAGACCTCGTATATAAAAAGCTTTTCTTTAAATTCTAATGCACGTATGAAAAAAAGCAAGAGCAGAATGGTAAAAAGCGGAAATCCAAGGACAAAGCGTCCTAAAAAATGCCTTCCCACCCATTTGACACTCCCCCGCTCATATGCTATAGTTACATACAATTACACAGTGGCAATGAAGAGAAGAGTACGCAGAGACGGCATTCAAAGAGAGCTTCGGTTGGTGAAAAGAAGCATTGAGATATCTGCAGAAGATGGACTCCGAGCCAGGAAGGCTGAATCATGAAGCATCCCGGGGACGCCCGATACAGCGCGAGGGTATCAAGGCTTTGCCGGCGTACCTGTGAAGACCCGTGCAGTGATGCATGAGTGAAATTGGGTGGTACCACGAATCTTTCGTCCCTAGAGGGATGAAGGATTTTTTTATTGATTTTTCCGTTTTTCAGGCTTCCAAAGGAGACCCTATGCCACTATTTAACGGAACATTGTTCCAGATCGATCAAAAAGAAATGATGCGCTATGCGGGACTCTCTCCTAAGGTGAAGGAATTTCCCCAAGACGCCATCGACAGCGCCATAAGGGAAGCGCTTGCCCTCGCCGAACCGAGAGGCATCTGGCAGATCCTCCCCTACGACCCGGAAAACGGGACGATCGGCGGAGCGCATCCGCTGACCCTCACCGGCCGCTCGATCTTGAGGCACCTTTCCCAGGCCTGGTCCGTCGGCGTACTCGCTGTCACGGTGGGCGAAGAAATCGAGAAGGCATCCGATGCACATTTTAAGAGCGGCGAGTACCTGCAGGGGCTTCTCCTCGATGCCGCCGCGACCGCTGCCGTCGAGCACCTCGCCGATCAGGTCGATGCCCTGATCCAGAGAGAGGCCGCGCGAAGCGGACAGCATACAGTCTGGCGCTTCTCCCCCGGCTACGGGGACTGGCCTGTCACGCAGCAGCCTGATTTCTGCCGAGCGATCGGTGCAGAAACGATCGGTATCCATGTGACCGACCACGCCATGCTTTTCCCGAGGAAGTCCGTCTCTGCCATCATCGGCATCTCTCAATGCAGCGCCCGCCCCGCTCCGGCGAAATGCCGGGCGTGCGGACTCATGAGCTGTCCATTTCGGAATCTATAATATAGGTGATTGGAAGACATCAGACTCTCTCGTATCGTCATTTTTTGCGCCCTACGAACCGCGAATCCCAATCCCTAGTCACTTCTTTTCCCCCTACGCTATAATAATGAAATATATAATACAATAATAAAAAGGAGAACCACTATGATTTTTTTTGACGGCGGCATGGGTACCATGCTGCAGCGCTACGGTCTCTCGACAGGAGACTGCCCAGACTACTACAATATCACCCACCCGGACATTGTACAGCGCATCCATAAGGAATACGCAGACGCAGGAAGTAACTATATCACGACGAATACCTTCGGCACCTCCCCCATCAAGCTCGCAGACTATGATCTTTCAGATAAGGTAGAGGCCATCTGTGAAGCCGCTGTGCGAAATGTGCGTACAGCCTGCGGAAATCGTGTAAAGATCGCCGGAGATATGGGCCCGACAGGGAAATTCCTCTCCCCCTTGGGCGATCTTTCCTTCGATGAGACCTGCGAGAACTACTACCGTCTGGCAAAAGCCCTTGCCAATGCGGGAGCAGACTCGCTCATCATCGAGACCATCATCGACATTCAAGAGATGAAGGCCGCCCTCATTGCTGCCAAGACGGCCTGCGACCTTCCCGTCATCTGCCAGATGACCTATGCAGAAGACGGCCGCACCATCACCGGCACCGACCCGAAAGCCGCTGTCATCCTCCTGGATGCCATGGGCGCAGACGTCATCGGTGCGAACTGCTCCGTCGGCCCGGAAAAGCTGCTGGAAGCCGCGAAGCAGATGGTCCCTTACACGAATAAGCCCATCATCATCCAGCCGAATGCAGGCATGCCGGTGCTGGAAAATGGCGAGACACATTTCCCACTGACGCCGAAAGACTTCGGCAGCTGGGCACCGGAATTTGCCAAGGCCGGCGTATCCTTCCTCGGCGGCTGCTGCGGCACGACGCCGGATCATATCCGTGAAGAAGTTCTCGCCCTCAGCGATGTAACGATCTCTCCAAAAGAAAAGATCCCGCCCTTCACGGCACTCACCTCGCGGACACAGACCGTCTTCATCGGCGATGACTATGCCCCCGTCAAGATCGGCGAACGCATCAATCCGACCGGCCGCAAAAAAATGAGAGAAGACCTGAAGGCAGGCAGCTTCACCTCCGTCAAGAAAGAAGCCCTCGCGGAAGTCGATGCGGGCGCTGACATCCTCGACGTGAATATGGGCGTCCCCGGGGTAGACCAGGTCGCTCTCATGGAGACGGCGATCTCCCAGCTCTCCATGCTCTGCCCCGTCCCCTTCTCCATCGACAGCACCGACCCGAAGGTCCTTGAAAAAGCCCTGAAGCTGTATCCGGGCCGCCCGCTCATCAATTCAGCCAATGCAGAGAATGAAGAACGCTTAGACGCGATGCTCCGTCTTGCCAAGACCTACGGCGCCGCTCTCCTGCTCCTTCCGATCGAGAAGGGAAATCTGCCGGAGACCGCCGAAGAACGTGTCCGCATCATTCGCTATCTCGAGGAAAAAGCCCTCGCTGCCGGACTCCGCAAAGAAGACCTTCTCCTTGACCCGCTCGTCCTCACCGTCGGCTCCGGAGACAAAGGCGCGAGCGAGACCCTGCGTACCATCAAGCTGTACAAAAAAGAATTCGGCTTCCCCTGCGTCATGGGGACAAGCAATGTTTCCTTCGGCCTCCCCTGCCGCCCACGCATCAACGCAGCCTTCCTCACCATGGCACTCGCCTGCGGCATGAATGCCCCCATCGTGAATCCACTCGATCAGGGCGTGAAGGATGCCTTCACCAATGCCAAGCTGCTCCTCGGCTTTGACAAAGGCGCCCTGCACTTCATCCAGGAAGCACAGGATGCCCCGGCCGCAGCAGATGCAGCCACGCCGGTACAAGACCTCCCGCCGCTTGCCCAGGTGAAAGCCGCCGTCAAGCAGGGCGAAAAGGAAGAAGCGGCGAGTGCGGTGAAGCGTGCCATCGAAGCCGGGCTCTCATCGGAAGAAATCATCCAGAGCGGCCTCACCGCTGCCATGACCGAGATCGGTGACGGCTACGGCGCAGGGAAAGTCTTCCTCCCGCAGGTCATGATGAGCGCCGAAGCCATGCAGGCCGCCTTCAAGGTCATCAAGGAAATGCTCCCTGAAGCCGCCACGGCTGCCAAAGGTACACTGATCCTTGGCACCGTGCAGGGCGACATCCACGACCTCGGCAAGAATATCGTCTCTGCCCTTCTTGAAAACAGCGGCTACCGCGTCATCGACCTCGGCAAGGACGTCGCCCCCGAAGCCTTCCTCTCCGCCATCGAAGAACACCACGCAGATCTCGTCGGCCTCTGCTCCCTCATGACAACCACCCTTCCGGAGCTCGAAAAGACCGTTTCCCTCGTCAAAGAGAAATGCCCCGCCGTCTCCATCCTGACAGGAGGCGCCGTCGTCACGAAAGACTACGCCGCCTCCATCGGCGCTGATGCCTACTGCAAAGACGGCATCGCTGCCATCAAAGAAGCCGATCGGATGATGGAGAAATAGCCGGAGGGGTAACCCGTGGATCGTGCCGTCCCTTGATCGTGTATGAAAGCCTCGCTTGCATGAGAAATGCAAAATGGTGGTGCCATGAGCTGACATTTCAGTGACTAGTCACTCGAGGCACCTGATCCCTAATCCCTAGCTGCCAAATTTCCGAAAGGAGTCCCCTATGTCCACATTAAAAGAAAAGAACCAGAATCACATCTTTACCATCACGACCGAGCTGGATCCGCCGAAGAGCGCCTCCTCCGCCATCACGGAAGAGCAGGCGCAGAAAGTCGCTCCCTACGTCGACGCAGTCAATATCGCTGACTGCCCCATGGCAAAAATGCGTATGAGCCCGATCGCCCTCTCCTGCATCATCCAGCAGAAGTACCAGGTCGAGTCCATCTTCCATCTGACCTGCCGCGACAGAAATGTCATCGGCCTTCAGGCGGAACTTCTAGGAGCAGCCGCACTCGGCGTGCATAACATCCTCACCCTCACCGGTGATCCGCCCAAGATCGGTGACCATCCGAATGCCAAAGGAGTCTTCGAAATCGACTCCACCGGCCTTATCCAGATCGCCAGCTGCCTGAACAGCGGTCACGATATCGAAGGACATGACCTTGGTGCGGCTACAGATTTTTACATCGGTACCACAGGAAATCCCGGCACCGATGACCTCGATGCAGAGATCAAACGATTGGAGGGCAAGAAAAAAGCGGGCGCTCAATTCATCCAGACCCAGCCGATCTATGATATCAAGCAGGCAGAAGACTTCCTCGCCTGTGCCAAAGACCTGGATCTTCCCATCCTCTTCGGCATCGTCCCGCTGAAAAGCTTCAAGATGGCAAACTATCTGAATGACAAGGTCCCGGGCATCACCATCCCGGCGAAAGTCCTTTCGCAGATGGAAACAGGCGGCCGCGAGACCGGTCTTGCGATCTCCAAAGAGATCGTCACCGCCCTGCGCGAGATCCACGCTGCCGGCGCTCATCTCATGCCGGTCAATGACATTGACGCCATCCCGTATATTGTGGGAGATTAGGGACTGTGACTGGTTTCTCATACAATGCACGAAAAAAGGCGATGTGAAATAACGATCATCTCATTTTCACGTTCCATCTGCCGCGGGGGA